>Ga0007792_10000979_pt1 | contig 10366 bp, 11 predicted proteins | sample CryBogmetaGMA6M_FD_60371 | JGI IMG/M metagenome (GOLD analysis project Ga0007792, IMG submission 60371) | Freshwater microbial communities from Crystal Bog, Wisconsin, USA - MA6M | ecosystem: Environmental > Aquatic > Freshwater > Lake | place: Crystal Bog, Wisconsin, USA | collected 2009-07-06
GCACCGAAACAGCGCCCCACGGCGGAGCGGGGGGCTCGCCCCCAGCAGGAGGGGGAGGCGGATCTGCTCGGCCTGACCGTTGAAAACGCCGAACAGGGGAGTGGTGTTGTGGTCATTGATGCGCTGCGGGGCGGCGCTGCTGCCGAGGCGGGTATCAAGCGGGGGGATGTGATCATGTCCGTCAACCGCAAAAGGACCGCAACCACGGCGGAATATGCCCGCGCCATCCAGCAGGTCGGTCGCGGCGGCAGCCTTACGGTTCTGGTGCGGCGCGGTGATGCGAGCATCTACTTTGCATTGCGCGTTCGATAGTGGTATGGTGGCGGTACTTTACTGCATAAGGGACATCATCAATGACTATGATTGATAATCCGGATCAGGCGAAGCGGTTGGCCCGGGCCATTCTTTCCGACGTAGCCATGTACAACACGGAAAAGGTTGAGCTCGGCATCAAAAACGATACCATTTTCGAGCTTCTCAAGGATGAACTTGAAGAGGGGCGCCAGCACTTCCTTTCCCGGGTATCTGCTGCACTCAACCCGGAACTGATCTACGGAATCGCCATAGTGGATGTGCTGATCAAACGGGCCGGCAAGATTGAGTCGCCCATCTGGTAGTGAACCACCATACGAATTATTTCTGCAAAGGCGTGCCTGTCCGGTGCGCCTTTGCTATTATTGAGGAGTACCATGAATCATCTTTCACTCACATTTCCACCCGAAAGCGAACCGGCACGCATTGATCTGTTTCTGAGCCGCGAGATGGGGGGGGAGTCCCGGGCAACGGTCCAGAGACTTATCGAAACCGGCAGCGTGCTGGTTGACGGCAAACCGGTGCGGCCATCGCTGAAGCTGAAGGGGGGGGAGCAGATCGAAATCGATATTCCCCCGCCGCTTCCGGCAGAACCGCAGGCCGAGGCAATTCCGCTGGATGTGCTGTACGAAGATGCCGATCTCATCGTGATCAACAAAGCGGCCGGCATGGTGGTGCATCCGGGGGCCGGCAACAGCAGCGGCACACTGGTGAACGCTCTACTGGCACACTGCAGTGATCTGGCCGGCATCGGCGGCGAGCTGCGCCCCGGCATCGTCCACCGCCTGGACAAGGGGACCTCCGGAGTGCTGGTGGCTGCCAAACATGACCGGGCACATCTGGCGCTGTCGGAACAGTTCAGCGTTCACACCGTCAAGAGAATCTATCAGGCGCTGATCTACGGTTCCCCCCCGGAGGATACGGGCAAGATCGAAGGGATTATAGGGCGCCATCCGACGGAGCGGCTGCGCTTGTCCGGCAAGGCGAGACACGGGAAACATGCGGTTACCCGCTGGAAGGTGAAGGAGCGCTACGGCAGGATTTCGCTGGTGGAACTGAGGTTGGAGACCGGCCGCACCCACCAGATCCGGGTGCACCTGACGGAAGCCGGTTTTCCGCTTCTGGGGGACCCGCTCTACCCGGACGGGGGGCGCTGCAACAATATTCCGGACACCCAGCTCCGGGGGATGATCAACCGTCTCGGCCGTCAGGCGCTGCACGCCCGCTGCCTTGGCTTCATCCACCCGTCAACCGGCCAGTACATTGAGTTTACGACGGAACCACCGGAGGATATGCAGGAGCTGTTGAGGTATCTGCGCAAGGAGCCGTGACAAGAAGTTCTTCCAGCCGGAGCAGCTGCTCAAGGGTCTGACTCAGGTACACGGGGCAGCCAAACTGTTCCGGCACACGCAGGTCCACATCGTAGCGGTCTCCGACGAACAGCACTGCGCCCGGGGCCCCTGCAATCCGCTCCAGCACCAGGCCGGCCATCTCCCGGTCCGGTTTCCCCTGCCAGGTCTCATCAATGGTGAATATGTCGCACACCACATGGTCCAGCCCCAGATAATTCATGATCCGGGTCGTCAGGATGCGGTTATTGTTCGTGTACACATACAGCGAAAACCGCTCCGCAAGGCGTTCTAACAACCGGATCACCCGTTCATCCCGCACCAGGTACGCTTCCGGCCGTAGAGTCCTCACAAAAAAATCGTGCAGTTCCCGAACAGAGCCCCCCAGTTCCAAGCAGACCGCTGAAAGCGTCTGCGTCGCACCATACTCCTCCGCAAACCGGTGCCGGGTGGCGGCTATCAGCCGCACCGCCTCACTCTGGCTGATCCCCTTGAGCGCGGCGACATAGGCCGCTCCGGTTTTCTGGATTTCGGCGGCAAAGCGGTCACACACATACAGGGTGCCGTCCAGGTCGAAAACAATGCTCCGGATTTCAGCAGACGGGAGCGCAGGCATTTATCCTCCGATCCTTCTCTGGCAGAGCAGTCCCGGCGCCGGCACCCCCCGGGACTGAACCAGCACCTTGAAGGTATCCCCCATCCCGCCATCCGGGAGGATCAGCTTTTTCAGGGTGAGGCGGAGCCGCAGCTTTTCCTCGTCGGATACGGCGGTGCGCTCGATATCTTCAATCTCCTCGATAATCCCCGCCGAAAGAAGGAAACGGTACTGCTCACCGTACCAGACGGTGTCCAGCCCCAGCTCCTCACCGCAGGTCATCAGCGTTGTGAAGTCAACATGGCTGGTGATGTCCTGCAGCCCGAGGCGGAGGAAGGGATTCTCCTCGGTCTGGTGGCGGTAATAGCAGAGCAGCGTGCCCAGTTTGCGTCTCGGCGTGTACAGCTCCTGCGCGGGATATCCGTAATCGATCGTCAGGATGAAGCCCTGCCGGAGCGCTTTGGAAGCGGATGCCAGCCAGTGGGGGGCGTTCAGATTGACTTCAGCCTGCTGGCCGATGTGCAGCTCCACGGCAACACGTTTCAGGCAGGCCGCAATTTCCGGCGTGGACGGCTCGCCCGGCTCTTCGCTAAACTCTCCGTCAGTGCAGGTCACGTACAGTTCCTTGAGGCCGTCGGAGGTCATAATAACCCGGTGGGTCGGCAGGGCATCAATCAGCTCGTTGGAGTAAAGGCATCCGCTGAAGGTGAAATCCCCCGAAGCGAATTCATCGGGCGAGAGCCAGCCGAGTCGATCAACGTGTGCGGCAAGCATAGTCCGCTGGGCCGATTCCAGCGACGGTTCCCGCTCCACCAGCAGCAGGCGGAGCCCCCGGTACATCTCCGGCTCCCGCTCCGCCAGATAATCCACAATGTCGCACGCCAGCCGGCCATTGCCGGCACCGCACTCCACCAGGGTGAAATCGGCGGGGCACCCCATGCTGCGCCACATCTGGGCGATCTCCCGGGCAAGCACCCGGCCGAAAGCGGCATGTACGGTGATGCTGGTATAAAAATCCCCCTCGGCGCCGACCTTGCGCCCCGGTGAAGTATAGTAGCCAAGCCCCGGCTCGTAGAGGCAGGCAGCCATGAAGTCGGCAAAGGTGATACGCCCCTGACGGGCGATGCGGGCGGTCAGAATGTCGTTAAGTGGTGTGGTTTCAGTGGTCATGTGATGTGATTTTCTCCAGTAAAGTTTGAAGAATCATAGTTGAGCTCAGCGATCAACTCTTTTCTGACTTCTTGCTTTGACGCAGTGCGCATTGGTGTGTATAGTAAGTACATGACCAGCAAAGAGATCATCAAACGACTTGAGAACGAAGGTTGGTGTTGTGTCGGGGGGAAAGGCGACCACCAGAAGTACAAACACCCGTCAAAAGCCGGTCATGTGGTCGTGCCGCATCCACGTAAGGATATGCCGATCGGAACTGTACGGAACATCTACCGGCAAGCCGGTTGGGAATGGAGATAAATATGTTATACCCCGCATACGTTCACATTGGAGATAAAGATCACGCCCACGGTGTAACCATCCCCGACTTTCCCGGCTGTTTCTCTGCCGCTGACAAGTGGGAGGATTTACCACACCTTATCCAAGAGGCCGCGGAAGTCTATTTTGAAGGCGAAGATGTACCCGTACCGGCACCAACATCATTGGAACAGCTGGCCGCTAACCCCGAATATCAAGGAGGGGTCTGGCTCTTGGTAGACATTGATCTTGCCAGGCTCAAAGTTAAAGCAAAGCGGGTTAATATCACCATGTCTGAAAATCTGTTGCAAGAGATTGACCGCTATGCCGAGCAGTACCACATGACTCGCTCCGGTCTCCTGGCCCAGGCTGCCGGACAGTATATTCACCGCAAACAGGCTGCGTAATCAAATTTGTCCTGCTGGGGACACTGCTGGGGTCAGGCTTCCAAGATGGCAAGTTGGCGTAACTCTTTGTCCTGCTGGGGTCAGGCTTCCAAGATGGCAAGTTGGCGTAACTCTTTGAAAAATCATAGTTGAATCTGCTCAGCGTCCGACTTTTTTCCACCTCTCAGCTAGTTGATGCGGTTTTTTCGCCATCCTGTCAGTCCGGCGTGTCATCCCGGACAAGCGGGATCATGTGGAAGACCAGTTTGGTAAAATGCTCCCGCAATCTCTCTTCAAGTCTACCACGAAGACATTCGATTTCTGCCACGGTGGTTGTCCCCTTGAAATAGATTTCCATTTGAACAAAACGAGTACTCCCGCTGAGCTGCGTGTACAGGTTGCCGATCCCTTCATAGGTGTCAAAATCCGCGACCAGAGCCTTCAAAATCTTATACTGATCAACCTCCGGCAGCGGGAGATCAATGAGCGACTTGAAGTTGCTGATCAGAACACCTATGGCGCAGTAAAACATATACAGCGCAGCCGAAACGCCGATAATCAGATCCAGCGACACAGCAGCCTGCACATACCCCGATGAGAACAGCCAGAGCCCGCACAGGAGACCGGCTAGAACCGATAGGTAGTTGATCAGTGTCAGTCTGAGATTGACTTGGTAGGAGTGGGTCATGGGCGAATGGTCGGGGTATCTGCTGCAAAGGCGCTTGGCCCAGGTAAGCAGGAAGAAGGAGCGGGCTACTCCCAATAGCACCGTTATCTGCGCCAGCCCGAGGTTGATTGTAGCGGGGGGATGCAGGAATCTATGCAGGGCAGAATTAACGATAATCATGGCCATGGGAATCACTATCATGGCATACAGAAAACCGGAAAAATTTTCTAGTTTTCCGGTTCCGTACGGAAAGTTGAAGGAGTTGCGCCGCTGAATAACGGTAACAGAAACCATGTTGAAGGAGTGCAGAATCAGGCTGGCGGCGCAATCAAGGGCAATGGAGAATATTGCCAGTGAGGCGCTAAAAACCCCTATTGTAATGTTGATTACCGTGAGCGGTACCAACGTCGCCAGTACCCAAAAAATGTATTTTTTCAGATCACTGTATTCCTGGCTGGCGTCCGCTGTCATGCTGCCGTCAGTAGTCCGGTCTGTTCCGTTCATGTCCATCCTCGAGTAGTCATCAACGTACTTTTAAAGAATCCTGCGTAGCCCTCAGAGCCCTTGATATACTTCTGGGGTCATACTTCTGTACTTCTGGGGTCAGGCTTCCAAGATGGCAAGTTGGCGTAACTCTACTTCTATCAACCGAACTCGTTCAGCCAGTTCAGGTACTTCCTGCATGCGATTCGAAAGGCGACGTACTGCAGAACTTATGCTCCCAATATCACGGTTAACAAACGCGCCCACCTCAGACAATGTGACACAGCCAAACTTCTGTGCAAACCATCCCACAACCGCCCGTGTTTCTGAGACTTTTCTACATTGTGACGGACTTTTTGACTCTGTTTCGCTTATCTCATAATTTCTGCATACCGTATCAACTATTATTTGTAGTGCCAATCGTATGGGGACTTTTTCTGAATCAGAAAGACATTTTTCCAGGAAGTTGACATCACCGAGAAGGCGTGAATCTACCCCCGCACCGTGAAACTCGGGACGACGCTCTTCTCCCAATCGGTCCAATACGAATCCCTGGTAATTCTGTCGAGCATCTTCAAGCTTATTCCCAAAATGAATGAGCAAACTGTCAATGGTCAGACATGGGAGAGTCTCCTTGCCGAGGTAGGCTCTGTGGCTGCTCCATGGATAATCCACCGGATCTTTCACAATACCGGCGCGAACAGGATTTAAGTGAATATAGCGTATCAATTCCAGCAGGTAGCTGTCACCGTCCACCAGCACGGCCTTGTAGCGCCCCTGGAAAAGGTGGCCGGTTCTCTTTTGCCGCCAGTTGATCCATCGCGTAAATCGGAAAGAGAGGTTCTGCATGCTACGAGATAACGGGATTTCAGAAACTTGCAAGGCCAAATGTATGTGATTGGTCATAAGACAAAAAGCGTGAACGTGATAACCGAATCGGCATGCCCCTTCCTGAAGGAGTAGCTGAAAACGATAGCGGTCTTCGTCATTCAGAAAAACGGCCTGCCCGCCATTGCCTCGAAAGATAACGTGGTAAAGCCCTCCTGAAAGATGTATGCGAGGTTTCCGTGCCATGAAGCGATTGTACAGCAAATGTTAAACTTGTCAACTTGGAAGCCTGACCCCAGCACACTTGACCCCAGCACACTTTTTTTGTTGAAAATATGACTCATAGTGCTATAGTTACAGCGGGGGTGTCTGTGCGGGTATTCAAAACTAAGTGGCTTATGAGGTATGCGCGGCAGGAAGGAATCGAAGATCATTCCTTAAATGAAGCTGTCAAACGAGCGGAACGTGGTCTCGTTGACGCCGATCTGGGCGGCGGAGTCATTAAACAACGGGTGGCACGAAAAGGCCAGGGACGGTCAGGAGGCTACCGAATGTTAATTGCCTACCGTCTGGGTGATCGGGCCGTCTTTATGTATGGTATCGCCAAAAGTGAAAGAGAAAATATTGATCCTGATGAATTGCTGACGCTGAGGGAAATCGGATCTGGCTGGCTTGAAGCAAATACGGAACAGTTAGAATTAGCCGTTAAGGAAGGACTTGTTAAGGAGATTGATTATGGCAACTAAAATTGAAAAAAATAGCGCTTTGACCCAGGCTCTGCTTGAAACGGCCTCTGATATGAATAGTATAGGATTACTGGATAATACGGCCTACGGGAAAATCACCATGCGACATTTGGGAATGATCAATAAACCTGATATTACACCTCTGACTGGTGAAGATATCCGAAAAATACGTGAACAAACGCATTTGAGCCAGTCGGTGTTTGCTAAATGTCTTAATCTGACTGTAGGGTATGTGTCTCAGCTGGAGCGTGGAGTAAAGAGACCGACAGGGGCGGCACTCATGTTGCTTAATGTTATACATCGTAAAGGCATTGAGGCAATTCTATAGCTGGAATAGAAAGGCCTTTTTTGAATAACTCTACTCCGTCAGTAAAAACTTTAAGGGGGAGGATAATAGGTCATAGCCTTTGGAGCCTTGTAGCCTTTGGGGTCAGGCTTCCAAGATGGCAAGTTGACGTGTAGCCTTTGGGGTCAGGCTTCCAAGATGGCAAGTTGACGTAACTCTACTTCTATCAACCGAACTCGTTCAGCCAGTTCAGGTACTTCCTTCATGAAGTCGGCAAAGGTGATACGCCCCTGACGGGCGATTCGGGCGGGCAAGTATGTCCTTGCAGTCTCCTGGAATTATGTGTGATGAAACATGGCGCGCTCATTTTATCTGCTGTTTCAGCGGTGTGTCACCCTTTTTATCCTTGCCTCGATACATCTGCCGCATCCCTTTTACCTGCCGCTTGACCTCCTTGCGCAGATCAGCCGGCTCCAGTACTTCCGCATGAATCCCGTAGGAAAGAATCCATGAAACCAGCTCCATCTGCCCGGCCGCTTCAAATTCCACGGTCACCTCCCCCTTCGGTTCGATGCTGATCTTCTGCCCCGGCATCCAGACCCGGTCCTTGACCGCATGGGCTATCTCGGCGGAGAAGCGGACCCGTACCTTCATGGGGGAGTCGCTGACCAGGCCGAAAGCGCTGCTGAAATGGCTTTCCGGCTGATAACTGTCCGGGATTTCGAAACGCTGGCGGGTGACCTCCACCCCCCTGATGCGTTCGAGAGCAAACAGGCGGATACCTGCGCGGTTGTGGGCATTGCCGAGCAGATAAATCCCCCCTTTGTGAAAAATAAGGGTGTAGGGATCAACCTCGTACAGCTCTGCCTCCTTTTTCCCCTTCTTGGCATAGTTCAGGCGGATACGGTACTGCTGCAGCAGCGCTTTCTGCAGGTCGGCAACGTAGGGGGCGGACGGAGTGTAGTCCCGCGCACCGTGCAGCAGCGGCAGGGAAACCCGCGCAATCCGTTCAAGATGGGCGGCATGGCGGTCCGGAAGTACCGAATGGATGCTTTTGAACAGTTCGTCAATCTCACCCTGAAACGGGGTGCCGGCCAGGTGAGCGCCCAGCGAGCGGAGCAGGTAAAGCGACATCAGTTGCGGAAGGGTGAAGGTGATGGGGGGAAGGTTGCGCGACCTGGTCAGGAAGCTGTAGATCTTTTTCCCGTCGCACCACTCAGTCGTCAGTGCGTACCCGGCCTGTTCCACCGCATTCAGATCGCGGTGGATGGTGCGCCGGTCCACATCGCATTCTTCGGCCAGCTCGTCAAGGGTCAGGCCGCGTCTGGTTTCCAGCAGTCGGATTATCGAGTGCAGCCGCCCCGCCTGGGAATATTTTTTTGCCGGTTTCCCTTTCTGCATGCTTCCCCCTTGCTGAAATCGAATTAATCGCTACAATGGCTGCAAGAACGCCATGATAAAGCAACGGCCGGAGCCGGGGAGCATTGTACCGTTTTGAACCATTATGACAATCAATTTCTGACATATACTGTCATGCTGCATGACTGGCTCAACCAACCGGGCTACCTGTCACTGTTCCTGTTGAGCTTTCTTGCGTCGACGCTGCTGCCGCTCGGGTCCGAGTGGCTGCTGGTGATGATGCTGGCGGGGGGCTACGACCCGTTACTGTCGGTGGGGACCGCCACCGTCGGCAATTATCTGGGGGCGGTTGTGAGCTATCTGATCGGCATAGGCGGCGGGAGCTGGCTGATCGAAAAGGTCATGCGGGTCTCCCCGCAGCAGCAGGAACGGGCCCGGCAGTATTACGGCCGCTACGGCTCCTATTCGCTGCTGTTTTCCTGGCTGCCGATCGTCGGTGATCCGCTCTGTCTGGTGGGGGGGATGCTGAAAGTCAATTTCGGGCTGTTCACACTGCTGGTCGCGTCCGGCAAACTGGCGCGCTATATAGTCACGGCCCTCATAACCATCGCCGCAACCGGGTAGCCGGTTCCATTCAAAAGCCACTGCCGCCCCGGAGAACTGTGCAATGGATGCTAACTCCCAAGAGAATATCGGTACGCAGCACTCGCTGAAGGTGATCCCCCATGACTGAAACCCTCAGGCTGTCTCCTCTGGATATTCACTTTGCCGACTTTATAGTGCGCATTGACCGGCACCCCTGTGACGAACTCTGGTGGGGGGCGGCTCTTGCCAGTCATGCCACCGGGCGCGGCCACAGCTGTTTCCTGTTGAGCGATCTCCCGGAACCGGCGGCGCTCGCCCCGCAGAGCCCGCGGAATCCGCCCCCTTCCGATGTTGACCAATGGTGCGGCGCGCTGGAACAGTGCGACACCGTTGGTGCTCCGGGGGAGTACACGCCATTGATTCTGGACCGGGTCGGCCGGCTGTACCTGCAGCGCTGCTGGGGGTACGAACAGCAGGTTGCGTCCGGCATCCTGTCGCGCATCAAACCGGGGAGTAGTGATGAGCAGGGGCTTGACGCTGCCCTCGACCGCTATTTCCCACCACAGGGTGAAGGCGTAGATCTGCAGCGTTCGGCCGCCCGCATGGCACTGACTCATCGGTTTTCGGTCATTTCCGGTGGGCCCGGCAGCGGCAAAACCGCTACTGCGGCGCGCATCCTGGCACTATTGCTCGCCATGGGGGGGGATTCCCGCCCGAAGATCACGCTGGCCGCACCCACCGGTAAAGCCGCTCTGCGGCTCCAACAGTCGATCATCCAGGCGGCCGGTCGCCTTGCACTGCCGGATGATCTTCGTGATGCTCTGCCGACAGAGGTACGTACGATCCATCGGCTGCTGGGTGTGCGGAGCCGTGGCGGCGGTTTCCGTCACAATCGCGACAACCGGCTGCCGTGCGACATTCTGCTCGTTGATGAGGCCTCCATGGTTGATCTCCAGCTGATGTCCAGTACTCTGGAGGCGCTCCGAGATGATACGCGGGTCATTCTGCTGGGTGACCGCAACCAGTTGGCCTCGGTTGAGGCGGGGGCGGTGCTGGCTGATATCTGCGACAGCGAGGAGCGGGCCTCCGTGCCGGTCACGCAGTTGACCAAAAGCTACCGCTTCGGTGACAACAGCGGCATTGCCGCACTGAGCCGCCTGATCAACAGCGGTGACAGCGCCGGGGCAACGGCACTGCTGAACTCCGGGGAGTATCCGGATATCCTCTGGCGGCAGCTGCCGACCGGCAGGTCGTTCGACGGGGAGTTTGCTGCCGCTGTCCGGGACGGCTATGCCGACTATGT
>Ga0007792_10000981_pt1 | contig 10362 bp, 13 predicted proteins | sample CryBogmetaGMA6M_FD_60371 | JGI IMG/M metagenome (GOLD analysis project Ga0007792, IMG submission 60371) | Freshwater microbial communities from Crystal Bog, Wisconsin, USA - MA6M | ecosystem: Environmental > Aquatic > Freshwater > Lake | place: Crystal Bog, Wisconsin, USA | collected 2009-07-06
CCGCAGTATTCCTCGCTTTTACCACCACTGCGACAGGCATATTCCCATTCAGCCTCGGTGGGGAGGCGGTAGCGTGTGCCGGTTTGGCTGTTCAGTTTGCTGATGAAGGAGTGGGCATCATCCCAGGAAACATTTTCAACTGGGCAGTCGTCGCCGCAACTGCTGAAGTGGGAGGGGTTGCTCCCCATGATGCGCTGATACTGCCCCTGGGTGACATCGAACTTGCCGATGCGAAAGGCATCAAGGCACGTCTGTTTACCGTTGGCGCTAAAGCAGCCACCAGGCACGTTGATAAATTCGCCGGAGAGAGCCCTCTCCTTTGCCTGTTCGGCTCGTCTCCGCTCGCCGTCCCGGCGCTGTTTTTCCTCTACGGTAATGAAATCACCATGTTCAATGACAAGACCAAAGGCGACGAGGAAGGAGTTTACGTCATAGCGCTGTGCCTCTTTGGCTTCCGGGTACGTTGTCAACAGAGCATCCCAGGCGGTCCCTTTCATATCCTGTGCATACTTGGATTGGGCAACCTTCTGATACTTGGCGATATCGGCCTTGATTTGATTAACACGAGTGGTGGCGGCCGCCAGCCGGAGACGCTCAATCTCCTGCTGACGCTTCTTCTCTTCAGCTTCGCGCTGCTGGCGCAGTTCCTCCAGGCGTTGACCCTGTTGTTCCTTCTGCTCGGCCATCGCCAGAATGGCATCCAGACTGTCACTGCTGCGGCCAGCACCGCTGCCAAGCCGGCCTTTCATCTCGGCAATCTGCTTGTCCAGCACATCCAGTTCTGCCTGTTTGCGGGTTATCTCAGCCTGCTCTTTCTGCTTGGCAACTGCCGCTGCCTGCTCGGCTTTCTTCAACTGCTCCAACTCCTTCTGACGGGCAACAGAGGCGCCCGAGAGATCCTGTAACACGCTTTCACCTTTAAGGAACAAAATCAGCTCGCCGCCGTCCTGGCCGCCGACGCCGTGCAGATCACCAAACTGCGGAAGCTGATCGGCATTCTTACCAACCCCCGCCTTGATGTCACCGAAGATCTCGGACGGGATCAGATAGGGCTTGCTGTTGTTGTCCAGGGACGCCACCAGAAAGTGACTAAAGACGCTGTTGCCGCCAAAGCCTGCATCTGAAACCGGCTCCAGGCCGCCGGAGCTGATAGCCTGTCGTGAAGAGCGAGTATAGGCTTTTTTCAGGAAGGCATCGTCAATGGCCGGCAGGGCAGCGCGATTGCCACGGAAGAAGTCACCCGAGAAGCAGGAGTCTGATACCATCAAGATGTGCCTGGCCTTAATAGCGTTCACATTGAGATAGTCAGTGATGTTGCGGTTGTCGATCCAGGCCGTCGGGTCATCAGTGCCGCTCTCTACCGGTATCCAGCTCCCCTTACCGGTGACCGGGTCGATATGCCCGTGACCAGCGTAGTAAACCAAAAGCGAATCCTCCGGCTTGACCTTTTTGGCCAGGTCGCGAAAGGCTCCCAGGATATTGTGACGTGTGGCCTGTTCGTCGGTGAGTTCCATAACGCGGTTAGGGTCGAGGTGGTAGCGTTTAAGCAGAACGCTTTTAACGGATTTGGCATCATTAACAGCCGTATTAAGCCGGGGCCAAGATACGTAGGAGTTGATGCCGATGGTAAACAGCCAGAGATCGCCTTTCGCTTCCTCACCCGTGGGGGCTTTGGGGCGCATTGCAAGTCCGCGCTGGTCGTTAGCGGCAAAGGCAGGTTGAACAATGAGCAGTGATAGGACTAGTGCAATTAAGTATCTGATAACGGCCTCCAAGTGAAGAAAGAGCGGAAAACAGCGGAGATATTATAGAAAATATTGGGTTATTTCAAGGTGGATGACAAATCTGAGGCAACGTATAGATAGTTAGATTTTTTGGTTCTGAAATCGATGAATCTAAATTTACAGTAAAAAGTTTAGATTGGATGAGACCCCGCCCAAAGACCTATTAAATAGGGTTTCGGGCGGGGTCTTATTGTGGTGACTGCATAAAATACAGAGAGAGTCCGTCAAACCATGGCCTGAATACCCTTGCGATCAAGAATATTCAATAATTTTTGCGATGGGCCGCCGGGGTGCTTTTCACCAATTTCCCATTTCTGAATCGTGGACAGGCTCGTGTTCAGTATAGACGCCATGACCGCCTGGCTAATCCGGTACCGTTCCCGTAGTGATTTTATCTGTTCAGACGAATAATCAGGAACCGGTGGAACACATAGAGCGTCGTAACGCTCCATTGATTGTTTACTAACAATGCCAAGACGGCAAAGGTCAGACGCAGTTTCATGTACAGCGTCAAGAATGCTACTGGTTCGTTTTCTCATTGTTTACCTCCAGTAAGGCGCCATCAATAACTGCTTGCCGGATCTGTTCTTCTTTCATGGAAAGAAGGTCGGCGGCAAGTAACTGAAGAGCCTCAAGTTCTTTTGTTGAAACATTTGCCCGTTCGTTTTTCTCAAATCCGAACACGAAAAACCATCGATTATGACGGTTGGTAGCCAACAATGTTCGAACGCTACCGCTTTTGCCTCTTCCCGGCAGCGCAACTCTTTTTTTGTAGACGCCACCACCGAGATCAGCGTCAACGAGTCCAGCCACCATTTCTTCTACGGCATGACATAACAAAGCATCTACTAATCCCGCCTTACGAGCCCAACGATCAAATTTTCGGGTCTTGATAATCATATTGCCAATATAGCACTAGGTGATACCAAATTCAACTTATGATTGAGTCAGTATCTTTATTGATAAAACGCCGATGTTACAGCACTGCTACAGCTCACCCTCCGCCGAGCGAAGCCATTCATGATTCCTATGAGCGCAGGGAAAATGTACCTTCCCAAAGAATATTGTTGACCTTATTGTAAACGTAAGTGTAATATGTAACTTACATATTACACTTACGTTTACAATTTACAAAAAAGGAGCCTACGCCATGGCAATAACAAGGGATCAGGTTTTTGAGGCGGCAAATCAGATCGCCGCAACGGGCGAGGCACCGAAGCTCAGCAACGTTCGTGCAAAAATTGGCAAAGGGAGCAACACCGATCTCGGCCCGTACTTCAAAGAATGGAAGGAACTACAGAAGCCAGCCGAAGTTATTTCGACACCAGCAGAGCCAGCACCACAACAAGTGCTGAATCTACTGAACGAAGTTGCGTCGCAGATCTGGGCTTGCGCCGCAAAGCTCGCAAATGAGCATTTACAATCGGAACGTCAAGCCATGGAGCTTGAAAAAACACGCATAACAGAAGCACTCGCAGAAGCAAACGAGCTGGGCGACCAAAGCGAATCCGAGCTAGAAGCGGCAAAATCCCAGATTGAAGCCATCACAACAGAAGCAACTGCGGCCGCAAAAATAGCGGCCGCAGACCTCACAAAGCAAGCTACAGCCAGAGCAGAAGCAGAAACAAAAGCCGCTACATTGGCAGGCACAGTCGAAGCCCTGACAAAACAGATCAAAGAGCTTAACGGCACTATCGAGCAACTACACATTGAAGGCGTGCAACAGGCCGAGAGAGCAGCCAGCGCTGAAGCAAAAATCGTTGATCTCTCTGACCAGATCAAAGCTAAAAACACCACCATTGACCAGGTACGCAATGAATCAGCTAAATTGGCTGAACGCGTCACCATCTCCGAAACCAAAAACATTGAACTGGCTAACCAGATCAAAATACAAACCGCCGCCGTTGACCAGCTCCGTAATGATTCTGCAAAATTAATCGAACGGGCAACGGCGGCCGAAACTAAAACCGACGACTTGACGACACAGATAGCGAAGCACAACCAACTAGCTGAACAGCACGAAAGAACCATTGGCGAGCTTAGTCGGGAAGTCGGAAAACAGCTTGAACGGGCAACGGCTGCCGATGCCAAATCCGGAGAACTGGCCAAGGAAATCGCCACGCTGAAAAATACTGTCGTACAGCTCAAAGAAGCAAAAAAGGCTCCACCCGAAAAACTGTAGCTTGATACCATTGTCTCGATCAGCAAAGGCCCAAGGCATTCCTTGCTGTACTGGTGACGCTTGTTATTTTAGATAGTGCTCTGTAATGTCTGATCTTTCGTGGCCCATTTCTTGCGAAATCCGGCTGAGCGCCTCTTCATAGCACAAGCCTGCTTGCTGTACCTCTTGATGCCTTTCTTGTGCATACGACCAACGTAAGCCATGCGTGCCTTCCGCTTTCTGGCCTGACGCCAGCGCCCCTACAGTGATCGCCTTGCCGTAAATATTTTCATTTATTTTGAATTGCTGGTCCGCGTTACTTTTAATCTCACCACTAAGCCGGTTGTATGCTCCAGGTGATACCAAAATTTCTCTGATCTTGCCGCCTTTGCCTCGCACTTCTATGAAGCCCCTTTGCTGTCCTGTAACAGCATCCATACGCAGCCCCTTCAGCTGTGATTCTTTTATCTGCGAAATTTCGTGCATTCTGGCGCCGCCTTCGTATTGTAGCGTTGCTGCCAGCTTAAACTGTTCATCAGTGATCGCCGCGACAAGTGCTGCTGGTTTTTCGTATGCGCGGGAGCCTTCGAACTTTTCAAGCCCTGCTGCCTGGGCTCTCGCTTCCGATATTGACTTTGAAAAACCATACACTTTCCCCGTCTCGTGCGTTACTGCGTATCGATCAAGGGCCACTGAGAGCTTTTCACAGGCAGACGCATAAGATGCAAATGTCGCAGCCGCCACGCCGTCACTGATCTTGCTTTCAAGATAACTTTTGACATGCTCTCCCGTAAGTTTTTCCATGTTTTTTATGCCTGATTCAGTGCGAGCGTGTTCAGCGACATGTCGCCATACCGCGCGATATTCATCTGCTGTACTGTACGAGTGGACGCCCAATTTTTGCCCAACGTCGTGCCATGTTGCCGCCCCTCCCGAACGAGCTTCCGTTTTAGCGGAGTGTTTCGACTCACCGATGGCGGCGACTTCTTTATATAGTTCTTGAACCTGCCAATTAATCGTTCCACGCATACAACAATTTCCTTTTTGTCATATTTCCTCGAAAGGCTCGCAATGACTTCGCGATAACAGGCCACAGGGGCTTTTAAACTCAGAGCATTTTTATCGAAGTTGCTTCTTCGTGGGTGGCATAAGAGCCAGTGTTGCGGGGAACTGATATTCGTTGATTTTTTCTTATAGTGCGTGAGCAATGTAAGAATCTCGGCAGAACCAACTTTTTACTTTGCCGCCTCGTAAGAGAGGGGTGAGGGGAACTGGGCACAAGGGCCAAAAGGAGAAACTGATATGTTTTATAGTATCGGTTAGTTTTCAAAAATTTGTAACTTTTTTTTATCGCTTCGCGACGGCTTTGCCGCTTTAGTCGCTAAAAAAGACATGCGACTAAAGCGGCAAAGCCAAAAACTATGCGCTATAGCGCAAATAAAAAATAAATCTTGACGTGTAACGCGTTACAGCTATAATTAACAATGACGGTAACGCTCACGAAGCACTGACTAAACCCTCAGGAGGTGCACCATTTACGAATACGACCAGGCATATCTAAACGAAATTTCGACTACCACAGTAGCCGAAAGGGCGACATTATTTCGCTGGTTTGCCAACCAGGGCGACGCAATTTTTGTGGAGGCGATGAAATTACAGGGGGATTTCGTCAAGCAATTACGAACGAAACAGAAGGCGGGGGCGAAGTCAGAATTTTTTTGCGCTGTGCTGGTTTTGGCCATTAAAAAAATGAGATGGCTTGAACAAGCCCCATCGCAAAAAATAGCCCTCACAAGCGACGAAGCACAAAAACTAAGGGCTATGAGAGTCGCACGGATTAAAACGCGGCACAGAGACAAAGAGGCCCCACAGAAGGCACTTATTCGCGTGCGGTACTACGAGGAAATCAAACAACTGAGATCTGACGGGTTATCATGGCGTGATGTGTCAGAATACATCCAAAAGCATCATAAAAAGACGATTAGCTGGACATACCTTCAGCGAGTTTATGCCGCTCTGACGGCAGAAAAAGGCTCACTTGATATAATTGAGTTACCAGAGCCGGCAGAGGTGATAAATGGCGACAACTAAATTCCGAAAAGACATAACTGCCGATGATTTCAATACAGTCAAAAAATTCAAGCGGCTTTTGCTCCGGATTGCCACGCCCACCGAGCATATTATTAAACATTACGAGACGTACTGGCGGATGACTGGCGGCGCATGGGTAGTGGATAGATGCAAAGAGGTAACTGGACCCGTACAATTTTACCCTGTCGGCGAAATACGCAAAGTGGCAAAGACAATGGACATATCAGAGGGCCGGATTGTCGCGCTGTTGGTCAAATTTTCTATGCTGGCGCTGCCTTCAAACAAAATCGGCGGCATGGTGAAGTGGGAGGGCGAAGGGGATACGAAGCTGATCGGCTTGGATAAACGGCTTTCGGCTGATGGAAGAATTGGCCGCGATCCATCGCGGCCACCAGCCACAGAAAAAAAATCTACTGTTGTTCGCCCGATCGCGGCAGCGATTACGCCGAAGGCTGGCGAAATAACAAAACACGAACGTACAGATGGCTCAGTGTTCTACAGAAATTCGAGAGGACTCTGCGAAGAAGATGGGACGCAAATTTATTCACATTACACAAATAATCTTTAACGGGGTCCAAACCGATAAAAAAGAGATCAGAGCAGAAACGTCAGCGCCCCCGCACAACCGCTCAGATTAAAAGCTGTGTGGCCATAAACGGGCAGCATGGTACACTCTCAAAATCTCGATTCGCTCCCCTTTTTTGCGATACGGGACAATGTAAGGCGTACCATCAATCACAAGTTCCTTTGTTCCGTCAACACGGCCAGTTCGACCTATGCCTGGAAAATAACCCAATCGATCAACCGCTGTAATGATTTTTATAACCATTTCAACAGCAGCCTTAGGGTTATCTTGGGCAATATATTTTTCCACCTCTTCAAGATCACGTTCAGCCCGCCTAAGCCACTTGAGCACGCTTTGCCTCCCACTTGGCTTTCATGTCCTCATGGCTAATCCATTCTGCTACAGGTGATTCAGCTTCCTGAAGAGCATCAATAATCCCCTGGATCTGCCACTCATTCACATCAAGGTATGTTTCCAGAGCATTTTCAACAATAAACGACTTTGAACGATTAGTTGCCTTAGCAAGTTTTTCAAGGCGTGTTTTCATTCCAGGTTCTATTCTCAAATTCATGGTGGCGGCTTTTTGCATAGATCCCCCTAAGTGTGATACATTGTATCACAAATGTATATTGAACGGACCAGGAACACAACCGGTTTTTGTTTGGTTTTATTCAACAACGCTTTTAGGGTTTGGGGGGTTGTGATTCGCCGGGTGTCCGGATTCATCGGACACATGTCCGGCGCATTTGTTTCCACAGGTTTTGGTTGTTAACTACAGGTTCTTTTTAACTACAGGAAAGACTTTAAATACAGGTATACAATAGTGCGCGACCGTTTCAGCGCAAAAGTGAGGGTAAAAGCGCGACCGTTTCAGCGCAAATATGCCAATTAAGCGCGACCGTTTCAGCGCGGAAAACTCGTTCAATCAACAGGGTTTCCCCCTCAATTTTTTTGGAACAGATGTTACTCCATCCGCTAACATAATTCCGGAGTCAATGGCGGTGACATTAGCTCCGGGATACAAGAGCTGAACTTTTCTCAGTGCTTCATTGAAAGCCTCTTTGAAGTCTCTGATCCTTCCATACTCTGCCCCGAATTGGCCTTGTAGCTGTTCCCAGGTGATAACCGTTGACGACTTCAAGTAGCTTGTGCGGAAGGTTAGCCAGACATAGACATCCAAAGCAAGAGGCGACCGTTTCAGATCCTTCAATACCCGCATATCGATCGGCACAGGTGATTGTGTGATCTCGTTGAAAAACTTTTCTGATAACGTCAGTGTGGATTCCCATAAACCCCGTTGATCTGGCTCCTGATAATGCCACCAAAGGACATTTTCATCGGCAATTACAAATCGGATTCCGGCATCTCGGTCTTTCGTATGGTAGTTACAGGAAATAGTGCAGTTACATAAACGGTGCATTTGCTCCCGTAAGCGAGTTATGTCGCCACGTGACCCGCCTGACCGATAAAGCCCCAGCTCTTTCATAAACTCTGAAAGCGAATCACCCAGGGTCAAGGTCCGGCTTTTAGTCCGTACCGCTTCGGTACTGATCCATGCCAACAGCAAGCGCGGAATAGTACCGTATGGCAAACCGATTGCTTTAGGCGACAGCATAGTCATGCTGTAATCGCCGTTCTTCCTGGTGAACTCCTGTTCCTTCGGCTTGGAATGTGGAAGGGTACACAGCGTCATAGCTCGTGCCATGAACCCCAGCTCCCCAGCGTCAGCTGCTCCCTGATCTTCAATCGCCAGCGCTGCCGACAACAGGCGTTCAATACTTTTATTCAACATTTACCGCGCCCCCTATACAGCATCGACAAACAGATTTTGGTATCATCGGTAAACCTCACGCCGGTTGCCAATGCGGACAACGAATATCATCACTTGGCCGTCCTCAATGTTGGCAATAATCCGGTAGTCTCCTACCCTGTATTTCCAGAAATCACCTAATCTTGAGCCTTTCAGGGCTTCACCAATACTGCGAGGATCATCCAGTACGGCAACACGATCATGCAAAAATCTAAGAATACGCCGGGCTACTTGCGGGTCAAGCCCGTCCAGTTCCCGCTTTGCAGCGGGGTCTATGCTAATTTTCCAGACCATACTGTTTCATCACGTCTTCAAGTGGTATGGCTTTGGATCGTCCGAACCGTATCTCTTCAAGCCGTTTTTCGGCAAGATACATGTCTTCCATATCGTCCAAGTGCTCAAGTATGGCTTCACGGGCATAAAAGGTTTTAGTGCGGCCTGTTGACCTTGCAAGGTTGTCAAGGCGAGTTTCAACTTCTGCGGGGAGTCTAATTGCTAACATAAAGATTTTCCCTCCTTTTAGATATACTTGTATATCATGTATAGCGGCAGCAATCAAGCTTTAAGAAAACGGCCACCAGCGTTTTTTTGGCGGTTCTGGGGCCGCTTTATGTTCCAATAAACGAGTGGTGGTATCAAGCTGGGCCGACAGTTGATCTACCTTGTTTTGCAGCCACTTTTTATCATCCTGGACGGATGCCAATTGTTCACGTAAAAGCTGAACTTCAACGTCCAAACCTGTGTTTATTCCACATATTTTAGGTGTCAACTCTTGACTTTCTGATACAGCAGTCGCTGTGTTTTGCTGTAGACTGCCAAAAACACGCAGGATCTCCGCCGTGTCGATTTCTGGCTTGCCATCCTTATCCGTACCAACGCTTATTTTGCCTGTATCTATGAACTTTTTGTATAGATGTGATCGGCTGACGCCGGACAGTCTTGCCGCTTCTGAAATACTGTGTTTTGCCATGTCCCCTCCTGTATTCTTAAACACAATATGGCTGTATTTACATAAATACACCACAAATGCAATTGATTTTACCGTAAATGATGATCCACTGGAGCACGTCTAACTGGTGTACGTTCATACGCCATTTGGAAAAAGATTAGAAAGGCAGGAGGAACCCAATGGAAACAACCACTTTGAAATATGCCCACTACCTGAGAGTATCGACAGACAAACAAGGTATCGACGGTTACGGTATCGACGCTCAACGTCTGGCCATAGCCAAGTATGTCCCTGGTGCTGAATTCATCGAGGTTGAATCAGGAAAGCGGAAGGATCGGCCTGAACTGCTGAAAGCACTGGCATACTGCAAAAAGGAAGGTGCTGTACTGATCGTTGCGAAACTCGACCGGCTGGCCCGTAACGTGGCGTTTGTGTCAACGCTGATGGAAAGCAAGGTAGAGTTTATCTGTGCCGACTTCCCAACGGCAAATAAGCTTACCATCCATATCCTCGCTGCTGTCGCTGAACATGAAGCGTCGATGATCTCATCACGAACGAAAGCCGGTCTTGCCGCTGCCAAGGCCAGGGGCGTTAAGCTCGGATCGGCTATGGATGCAGAAAAAGCGATACGGGGGCATAACACACAGTTCGATATTGCCAACAGGAACGCCGCGAAGGTACGGGCGACCATTGACGGCCTGATTACGTATGGTCTGAGTCTGCGGCAGATTGCGGCACAACTGAACGAAATGGGTGTCACTACACCAAGAAAGGGACAATGGACGGCTCAGGCGGTCAAAAATGCCCTTGCCCGGCGATAGAGTTACCAGTAACGATGGTGGTACTTACCGGTTAATCTTGGTGCGATTTAAAATCCGATCAAGAACATTCCACCTTTCCCTAGGTGATGTTCATAACCACCGTAACAGAGCTGTGGATAACGGGTTATTGTTGCGATATTCCGGCGTGTTGGTTCGGATTGCACAAAGATCAGGCTGATGG
>Ga0007792_10000982_pt1 | contig 10359 bp, 9 predicted proteins | sample CryBogmetaGMA6M_FD_60371 | JGI IMG/M metagenome (GOLD analysis project Ga0007792, IMG submission 60371) | Freshwater microbial communities from Crystal Bog, Wisconsin, USA - MA6M | ecosystem: Environmental > Aquatic > Freshwater > Lake | place: Crystal Bog, Wisconsin, USA | collected 2009-07-06
GGTGACGATATCACCCGTACCGGCTTCATCGATGTCGATCTGTTTCAGCCCTTCGTAGCCGAGCAGTTTGGTAATGCGTCCCTTGGTGATCGTACCGTCCTGCTTGATCATGGCGACGGTCTCGCCTGCCCGGACCTTGCCGTTGAAAATACGGCCGGTGGCCATGCGGCCGATGTAGTCGTTGTAATCGATGTTGGCGATGAGCATCTGGAACGGGGCGTTGACATCTCCCTTAGGGGGGCGGACGTTCGCTTCTACCACGGCAAAGAGCGGTTCCATACTGTTGGATTCAATGGTGATGTCCAGTTTGGCGTAGCCCATCTTGGCGCTGGTGTAGACCACCGGGAAATCCAGCTGGTCGTCGGAAGCGTTCAGTTCGCAGAAAAGGTCGAAGACCATGTTGAGAACTTCATCGGGACGGCTGCCGGGACGGTCGATCTTGTTGATGACGACGATCGGCTTCAAACCGAGGTCAAGGGATTTTTTCAGTACGAAACGGGTCTGGGGCATGGGGCCGTCCAGGGCGTCCACCAGAAGCAGAACGGAGTCTACCATTTTAAGCACCCGCTCAACTTCGCCGCCGAAGTCGGCGTGGCCGGGGGTATCAACGATGTTGATCTTATAAGGACCGTGGTGGATAGAGAGGCTTTTGGCCAGAATGGTGATGCCGCGTTCCTTTTCAAGGTCGTTCGAGTCCATAACCCGCTCGGTGATAGCCTCATTGGCGCGGTACACTCCGGCGTGTTTAAGCATGGCATCGACCAGGGTGGTTTTACCGTGGTCTACGTGGGCGATAATGGCGATATTTCTGATTCGTTCCTGCATGGGTACAACTCCTCGATGACGCAAAAATAAATCGACGGGCATTGCTGCCCGCCGAAGTAACCGTACTATGTCAGGTTTTTGTTGATCTGACAAGCGTTTATACAGTTATTGAGAAAAAGGTTTCACTATTCGGCACGGTCTAATGATCATGATACCCCAGGACCACCAGCAGGCAGCTGCCGTCGGCGATCACGTTGACGCCCCGCTGCCGGCAGAGCGCCACCGCGTCGGGATGTTCCGCACCCGGCTGCATCCAGATATTTTGTATCCCTTTTTCAATGACCAGCGGCACCAGTTTCGCGGTAACCGCCGGCGGGGTGATCATGGAGATGCTTGTCACATCTGCCGACAGGTCGTTGACCGTGGCGGCGCAGGGAATCCCCTCGATGGCGGTTTCATTGGGGTTGACCGGGATAACCGTTCTGCCGTTCTGCTGATAACAGCGGAGCACCTTGTTGCCGTATTTGTCCCGGTTGGCGGAGGCGCCGACAACGCCGAAAGCGGGTGCCGCGAGGAATTGCTTGATCTGTTCCTGAATGGTCATGGGGGTTCTCCTGTTTTGTACTGTTTTACCGTGAACAGTAGATAGTGCAATAAAGGAAATAAATCAAGTGACTTAACTACGCTCATTTAAACGATCTTGGTGTAGAAATAAAAAATTATCATTATTCCAAATACAAGTAGGATAACTTCAGCGACTATCGTACAATTAGCAAAATCAGAGGGTTTGTCTTGGCTTTAAGTGAATGTCGCTAGCCTTCTTTTCGGTATTAAATTACTAAATAATTAAGGATGTTACGTATTAAGGCTAATGTTTTAGCATTGTTTCAACCATCATTTTTTGATGTTTTTTATAGCTCATGACGTATCCTGTCGCATACCTGTGATAGTCTATAGTCGTGGTATCAATGTCAGAGAAAGTAAGAACCGATTTTGTGCGAATGAGGGCCGGCGCTATCAAAGAGCGCAAAGAGAGGAGCCACAATGGAAATATACACGGTAGAATGTCGAAATGGAGATGGGTTTGATAAAATCGGAGAAGTGAAAAATGATAGGGGCAAAGTTACCCTTCACTTTGAGCGTCAAGGTGATCGGGAAATGTTCGAAAAGTTTGGCCCCGACCGCCTGACACCAGAGGCTGGCGACAGGTATATTCAAGCTATGATTGATCAATTCAGGCGTTCATCTGGAATCTTCATTACAAAGAAAATTGTCAAAAGACCGGAAACCGTAGAGCATAAAATTACATTCAACAGGGCTTGCTGGCGAATTCCTTCAGTGGAAAGCGCATTCGATGGCATTCTTGAAGGTAAACCTTCTGAGGCGGAGAAAAAGAAGATCATCGAGAAGACCAAGCACGAACGGGCTGAATGGTCTCCGACAGCAGAGGCATGGGAGCAGTTCGAGCAGGTAAAGCAAATTGTTGGCCATGAAATTGTCGTTCAAATTTGGGATTCAATAATGCTCTCGCTGGAGGAGGAAGGTCCTTATCCGATCAAGGCGCTTTGTACAGGTCTAACTGTGATTCCAAACGATGATGATAAACCTCAGGCGTATATCTCGCTGAAAGGTATAAGGAATATCAAAACACCGGATGGATATGATGGGAGAGCACATCTACTAAATTCAAGTTGTTCTGGTGAATTATCGCTGCCACTAGCAGACATATACGAGATCAGTTGTAATGGCATTACTGTTGGGAATCCGAATAATTTATCTGGAGGTGACGTTATGGCAAGATATGACCGTATATTTAGTAAAAGGCAGATGACCAAGATGCCGGGAATTGGAATTTGTAAATTGGTCGAAGAAATATTGTCAATAAAACCAGAGTGTGTGCACAACGAATATGCATTTGATATTCACCAGCGAGAAAAATCTAAGCTTATGGTTTACCATGGTGGAACACGCGTACTAACCATAGATTTTTCAAAGATTGAAAAAGGTACAATATGCTTTAGTTCAAAATCATATGGGCATCTAATGGACAGCAAGTTAAAGGAAGTGACTGAAGTCAATGATAGAAATATAGATGAGATTACTGAACTTGTCGGTGCGTTTTTGCTAAAGGTCGTTCCGGTTGTTAACCCCCGATATTACGGTAACTTGAAAGAGGGGTTTTGGTCAAACAAGCTGAGTATTGATTATGGCAGAAACTGGCGACCTGATATGGAATGGTTGATAATTGACCGCGAGGCGGTGCTTGGATTTGTCAAACAGTCACAAAAAAATGCTTTTTATAATGAACTTAAAGAAAAAGTACAAAAAATAAAAAACGAATTTCAGGGTGAAAATGAGAAAAAATGGGGTAAAAAAACTGAGGGATACGATTTTGGAGATGAATTAGATTGCCTTGCAATTGGTCCAAACAAAGAACTGGTGTGCATTGAACTTAAACACGCTTCAAACGTATCAGGAATTTATTGGGGGCCCCTTCAGGCGTCCGTTTATCGGGATGCTTTCTCCGCGCAACTAGACAGTATTTCAGAATCAATAAAAACTATGGTCAAACAAAAGATTGACTTAGGACTGCTGCCGCCGGAAGCAAAGGGTCGACTTCCAGAAGGCACTTTTATAGAGGTTCTTGGTGTCTTAGCAGTTGCTGGAGATATAAATAAAAAAAGTGTTTGCTGGGAAAAGGCCATTATAGTCAACAGTCATCCCCAGATGACCATTAAGCCACAAACAATGGTGCGGTCTTCTGATGGTTTAAATTGGGAGGGGTCACCCAATTGGAAATAACAATCCACAGAGGCACCCACGAAATCGGCGGTTCCTGTATTGAACTGCGGCACGCGGATACTCGGCTTGTAATTGATATTGGTATGCCTTTGATTGCAACAGATGGCGGTCGCTTTGACATGCAAGATTATAAAGATCTGTCAGGATGCCAACTGGTGGAGAAAGGCGTTCTTCCAAAAATATCTGGATTTTATCGATGGGATGTTGAAAGCAAGCCTATTGATGCACTCTTGGTTTCGCATGCTCACTTTGACCATTACGGATTCGCCAGTTACCTGCGAGATGATATAAAATACCATCTTGGAGAAGGCACACAGAAGCTGATGGAGATATCATCCATATTCAGTGGGCATAACAGTAAGATTGAACGCTACAAGACCTTCAATAGCGGAAAATCATTCAGCGTTGGTTCAATTACGATCACACCGTACCTTACGGATCATTCCGCATTTGATGCCTATTCTTTCTTGATCGAAGCGGGTGGTAAGCGTGTCCTTTACACAGGTGACTTCAGAGACCACGGTAGAAAACTTGGATTACTGAAGCGCATGATAAAAGGTGTAGCAGAAGGGATTGACGCTATCCTTCTTGAAGGGACGCTTATAGGACGTGACGGTGAGCAGAAAAGCGAAAACGACATAGAGTATGAGTTTTGCGAGTTATTCAGGTCCAACTCAAATACCGTATTTATTGCGGCGTCAGGGCAGAACATTGATCGAATGGTGTCGGTATACCGTGCGGCAAAACGCTCTGGCAGAATATTAGTCATGGACCCTTATGTGGCTCATGTCCTCACTTCTCTTTCTGGTCTTGCAAAGTTGCCGTATCCATCACCAGAATTCCCAGATATCAGAGTGTTTTTCCCTCAGAGATTTTGTAGCTGGCTGAGCAAAAACGGTAAAGAGGATTTATTCAAGCGGTATTCGATATTTAAGATAAGCAGACAGGAACTGCACCGAAAACGTAGCCGTGTAGCGATGCTCATAAGGCCGTCACTTCTGGATTATCTGAAGAAGATGGAAGGTATTGACGGGGCTACTGTGGTTTGGTCGCAGTGGGAAGGATACCTGAAGGATGATAAGGCCAATACGAAAAATCTTACCGAATTCATTAAACAGCGGGACATGAAGTTCCAGACCATCCATACCAGTGGCCACGCTACCATTGACACCATGAAAAATCTTGTCGCCGCACTTAAACCGAAAGTGATCATCCCAATTCATACAAACCATCCTGAACGTTATGCCGAGATTTTCCCGGAAACAACCATCGCAGATGTTCATGATAGGGTTGCCATCGAAATATGATGTACTGAAATCTGTCTCACAAAGGATTGAAAATGCCATCAAACACGCACAAAAGACGCATCGTCGTAGGAGACATCCACGGAGAGTTGGACGGTCTCAAAGAAATCCTCAGCCATGCCGGATTAATTGATAACCACGACAATTGGAGTGGCGGCGACGCCATATTGATACAAACCGGCGATGTGATTGACAGAGGTCCTTTCTCACGGGAAAGCGTTGTATTGCTCAGAAAGCTCCAAGCAGAAGCCATCGAAGTCAATGGCAAGGTTATTCGGTTATGCGGAAACCATGAACTGATGCTTTTGCAGGGATATTTCGGTTATGCTGATTTTAGCGACCCAGGCACTCTTGTGAACGAACTGAAAGTGGAAATAGCCCACGGCAATCTGCTTGCCTCATATTCAGACGGAGATAGACTGTATACTCATGCTGGCCTTCGTACCGCCATTAAGAATGTTCTTGTGGCTGAAATGATGCCTGAGAATAAAGACCCCGATATTAATGATATTGGCCTGTGTCAGTTGTCCGCTCATATCAATAATGTTTTTCGCGGCTCCGTTAAAAAGAATGAGTTAGACCAGCACCCCCTCTTCCATGTTGGGCGCGAAAGAGGAGGTGCTGATCCGGTAGGCGGCATATTCTGGTGCGACTTTTCAACAATAAGTCCTTCTTTGGAAGCTTGGCGGATACCTCAGATATTTGGTCATACACCAACCAGGATTAACGGCGTAAAGACAGCGCATGGGTTAAAGCTCATCGATATAGATGCCGGAATGTGCCGTGTATATGATGGTACAAGGGTTTATCTTGAAATTACGCCGCAAGGGCATTTGCTGCAACACAGTAAAGTCGATTCAAAATGGGAAACAGTGCCGCTTGGCATTTAATCCGAAGTTTTTATGTGCAGCAATCATTTGAAACAGGTAAAAATGAGGTATAAAATGAACTTCATGGAAGATGTTTGGACGTTAGCAGAAGAGATGGATGAGAAGGAAAGGGAAGAGTTTTTGGCGATGGCTGAGCAAATAGACCGAGAAGAAGACGAGTATGACCAGCGGAAGGTAATTTATTTAAGTGACTACAGAAAACGGCTAAATCTAAACAGAGAACCGACATGACCAAAGAAAAAAACCTCCGCATCAGAAACAGCACTGCCGAATTTCTGATTTTTTCCAAGCAGGCCGGGGAAAACAGTATTGAAGTCCGTGTTGAGGATGAGACCGTTTGGCTGACGCAAAAACTGATTGCCGTGCTGTTTGAAGTGGATGTGCGAACGATCAATGAGCATTTGGGCAATATATACCAATCCGGTGAATTGAATCGGGAGGCAACTATCCGGAAATTCCGGATAGTTCAAAAAGAGGGAAATAGAGAGGTTGCTAGAGATGTTGACTGCTACAGCCTCGATGCTATTATTTCGGTCGGGTATCGCGTCAATTCGGCACGGGCAACCCAGTTTCGTCAGTGGGCCACCGGTGTTCTGCGTGATTACGCCATTCGAGGTTATGTACTGGACAAGGAACGCCTCAAAAACGGGGCTTTTTTCAGTAAGGAATATTTTGATACGCTGCTGGCGGAAATCCGCGAGATCCGCGCCAGTGAGCGGAAGTTCTACCAGAAAATCACCGATATCTATGCCACAGCCATGGATTACAGCGCCGATTCAGAAGTTACCAAGACCTTCTTCGCCACGGTGCAGAACAAACTGCACTTTGCCATTCATGGGCAGACCGCTGCGGATCTGATCGTGCAGCGAGCCGATCACAAGAAAGAGCGAATGGGACTGACTACCTGGAAGAACGCCCCTGACGGCAAGATTATCAAAACCGATGTCGTGATCGCCAAGAATTACCTGACTGAAAAAGAGCTGAGGTCGCTGGATCGTTTCGTCACCATGTATCTTGACTACGCCGAAGACCAGGCAGAGCGAACCATCCCCATGACCATGGAAGATTGGGCCGGTAAGCTGAATGCCTTTTTACAGTTCAATGAACGGGAAATTCTTGACTGCTCCGGCAAAGTCACCCAGGAAATCGCCAGGGCCTGTGCGGAAAGTGAATTTGAAAGATATCGGGTTGTGCAGGATAGGTTGTTTGAATCGGACTTTGACAAGCAGATCAAGCGGTTGCTGGAAGAGGACTGAAGTAAAGAAGATCTTCACGAAGAATCAATAAAAGCGCCCCGCCGGGATACCTCCGACGGGGCGCGTTGTATTTGCAGTGATCCTGAATTTATTCCCGTACCTGCCCGTCGCCATACACGATGAATTTGGTGGTGGTCAGATCCACCAGCCCCATGGGGCCGAAGGAGTGCAGCTTGGTGGTGGATATGCCGATTTCGGCGCCCAGGCCGAGTTGACCGCCGTCGGCGAACCGGGTGGAGGCGTTGACCATGACGCAGGATGAGTTGACTTCGCGGATAAAACGCTGGGCGCGGCCGTAGTCACTGGTGATGATTGATTCAGTGTGCAGTGAACAGTAACGGTTGATGTGGTCGATGGCGGCATCGATATCATCCACAACGCGACAGGCCAGGATCAGCTCCAGATATTCGGCATGCCAATCTTCTTCCGTGGCCGGCAGAGCGGTTGGCGCGAGGCGGCAGAACTCGGCATCACCGCGCAGCTCCACACCCAGTCCGGCCAGGGCGGCGGCAATGCGCGGAATGAACGTGGCGGCCACATCACGGTGAATCAGCAGGGTTTCCAGCGCATTACAGACACCGGGACGCTGGGTTTTGCTGTTGATGATAATCTGCTCGGCCTTATCAAAATCAGCCGACTGATCAACAAAGATGTGGCAGACCCCTTTGTAATGTTTGATGACCGGAATACGCGAATTCTCGACGACGAACCGGATCAGGCTCTCACCGCCGCGCGGGATGATCAGGTCAATGGATTCCTCCTGTTTCAGCATCTCCAGCACCCCTTCCCGTTCGGTGAATGGAATCAGGGACAGCGCTGCGGCGGGAAGATTCATGTTTTGCAGAACCCCCTGCAGAACTCCGGCGATGGCCAGGTTTGAATTGATCGCTTCCGAGCCCCCCCGCAGTACCACGGCGTTGCCCGCTTGAGGCAGAGGGCGGCGGCATCGGCGGTGACGTTCGGCCGCGATTCGTAGATGATTCCGATGGTGCCGAGCGGGATGCGCATTTTGCCCACCATCAACTCGTTGGGGCGCTTCCACATTCCGGTCACTTCGCCAACGGGATCGGGGAGGGCGGCAACCTCGCGCAGGGCGCTGCCAATTCCCCGGATGCGCGCTTCATCCAGCATCAGCCGGTCCAGCATGGCGGAAGAAAGCCCCTTCTGCCGCCCGGTATCCAGGTCGTTCCTGTTCGCGGCAATCAGCTCCGGTGCCGCTTTTTCAAGGGCCTCGGCCATGTGCAGCAGCATGGTATTCTTAACCGCCGATGAAAGACGGGCCATGACCAGTGATGCCTGACGGGCGTCCTGTGCAATCTTTTTGACCTTTTCTGCAATACTCACGATGTCTGCTCCGGAAGTTGAAATAGTTGGGTGATGCCGGTGAATCTTACGCAAAAACAGGCCGTCCAGCAAGACAATTGACACTGCTCGGTACTCAGTGCTACAAAAAGCCATGCTGAAAATTTTCCCGACATTCCGCCCGATTTCGCAGGGTTGTGCCATGCTCTGCGCGATTCTGTTGTTAGCTGGCTGCACCAGCCACATCCCCCGCGAAAATCTGCCCCAGTTTTTAACCGGCACTCCAGCCGGCGACACCGTCAAAGTGGTTACGATTCCGCTTCCGGTTATCGCTGCCAGTCCGAACGAAGGGATAACGGGCGGTGCTCTAGCGGCTTTTCTCGTACATAACAGCCGGGATGAGGTCACGACCCTGCTGGCCCCTCAGGTAAACCACAACGACTCGTTCGGTATAACATCTTCCCTGTACGGGGCGTTTTACCCGAGCCCGGAGCAAAGCTGGGAGATCAATCTTTCAAAGTCCACCAAGGTCAACGAAGATTATGAAATCAAACTGCGGGATACCTCGCTGCTGGGTCAAAACCGGGAGTTGAATGCATTCCTGTTCGCTTTTTCAGACGGATCGGCCCGTTTTTACGGGTTTGAGGCCCGCACAAAGCGGCAGCAGGAAACCAACTATGCGGACCGGGAGGTGGGTGCAAACGTATCGGTCGGGTTTGACATCGGCCACCACCTCCAGCTTATTGTCGGTGATCGTTTTCGCAATGTGGCCATCGGCGCGGGGGCGGTGAAGGAGATCCCGTTCATCGGCTCTAAATTCAGTGCTCAGAATACCCCCGGTATTAACGGTTTTGCCACCCACGCTCTGCGAGTCTCGTTGTCATACAGCACGCTGGATAACCGGGATACGCCGACCTTTGGCGGGTATGCCCGGCTCACCCTTGAACCGACGCTTAAGGCATTGGGGGGGGCTGCCGATTACCGGCACTATGAGGTTGAAGCCAAGGGGTTCATTCCTTTCAGAGATGGCAGGTACGTCAGTGTATTTCGCGTAATGTACAACCAGACCAGAGGTGACGATGTTCCGTTTCTGGAGCAGAGTATCCTGGGGGGGGAAAATACCCTGCGCGGCTATGGCCGCAACCGGTTTATCGACAACAGCTTCCTGCTCTGCAATCTGGAAGAGCGTATCCGTTTGTTCCGCTGGGAGGTGTTCGGTGTGATAGCTGACTGGGAAGTGGCCCCGTTTATTGATATGGGGGCGGTGATGGAATCGCTGAACAAGGCAAACGGCGCCAACTTCGAGTTTAATCCGGGGATCGGCTTTCGAGCCATTGTCCGGCCGAACATCGTCGGCAGAGTTGACTTGGGGATCGGCAGGGACGGCCCGGCGGTGTTTGTCGGGCTGGGGTATCCGTTCTGATCTGAGAACGGCAGTTAGAATAACACGGAGCAACGGAGCAACGGAGAAATCAATTTTTTACCTGAATGGAACGAATCTCCCGCTTATAATTCCCTCTCCCTGAGGGAGAGGGCAGGGTGACGGGGAGAACGTTTTTAAGACTTTTGCAAGAGACTCCTGCTTCAGAACCTACCGTGCCCGTTTTTCCGGGCGATCAATCTCGAACTTCTCCAGACGGTACTGCAGTGTTTTGTAACTCATGCCGAGAAGCAGCGCCGCTTTGCCGATGACCCCTTCCGACCGTTCCATCGCCTTGATGATCAGCCCCTTTTCCAGCGCCTCAAAATCGATTCCTTCCGCAGGGAGGTCAAAATTAATCCCCCCCGCCAGTGACCCGGAGGCGGTGATCTCAACCGGGAGGTCTTCCGGCTCGATATAGTTGCTTTCGGCCATCAGGATGGAACGTTCTATCACCGACTCCAACTGTCGCACGTTGCCGGGCCAGGTATAGTTGATCAACAGTTTCAGCGCTTGCTTCGAGATGCCGTCCATCGTGATGCCGGCCGCCTTGCTGTATTTATCCAGAAAAAATTCCGCCAGGCTCTTGATGTCGCTTCCCCGCTCGCGCAGGGGGGGGA
>Ga0007792_10000984_pt1 | contig 10347 bp, 7 predicted proteins | sample CryBogmetaGMA6M_FD_60371 | JGI IMG/M metagenome (GOLD analysis project Ga0007792, IMG submission 60371) | Freshwater microbial communities from Crystal Bog, Wisconsin, USA - MA6M | ecosystem: Environmental > Aquatic > Freshwater > Lake | place: Crystal Bog, Wisconsin, USA | collected 2009-07-06
TTACTGCCTGGGGTAAAGCTGAAAACATTAAGTCGGAAGCCAAATTATTACCCATGCCTACGTAGCCAATGGAAAAGCCATCAAGAATTTATGAGCTATTAGTCGACCATGCCGACACCGACACGCCCGTTACAGAACTGACTATCGGTCTGGTTTGGACGGTCTGTAAAGCCCAACAGCTGGGTTTGGCGATGAGCCCCGGCAACCCTACCCGAACCTTGTCGTGGCCTGGCACTTTGGCGGGCAAAACGCTGGGCGAACTGGCCGCCTGGATTACCGACTGGGAGCCTTACAAAGCTACCGTGGGTATGGCGGCTATTAATTGCAGCTTAAACCGTTACGAATTACCATCCGGCATCACGCTGTTAGCGGCTACCGATAAAGGCAATCTGGCCGTTTTTGAACATTTCCTGCCCCAATTAAAAGGCAAAAAAGTGGTGATTGTAGGCCGCTACCCAGGTATTGAACGGTATGCAGCAAACCTTAATATTAGTATTCTGGAGCGGCAACCATCGCATAACGATTACCCGGATCCCGCCTGTGAATTTTTATTGTCCGATGCTGACTGGGTGTTTTTAACTGCCAGTTCAATCACCAATAAAACCTTTCCGCGCCTGGCTGAACTGGCAAAAAACGCGACGACCGTATTGATGGGGCCGACCCTGCCGTGGTTTCCCCAATGGCATGAATTTGGCATTGATTATCTGGCCGGTCTGGAAGTCGTCGATCCGGTAAAACTATACCAGACTGCGGCGGAAGGTGGCGGCGTCCGTATTTTTGAAAACGGTGCCTGTTACCGGATAGTCAACTTAACACACGACAACAGCATGATTTGGTTGAAAAATAGAATAGCCCAAGATTATAATGAAAAGCAGCAACTGACTTCAGCAATGGAGCAGTGGTATTCGTCAGGAAAAAATGGCCGGTTTCCTGAATTTAACCGACTACATCAAGTAACCACGCGCCTATCGCACATGGATAGCAGTTATAAACGTCTGTGGGATACTCATCACGGGGAGAACTATCATGACTGATTTATTAAACCGCAGCCGCGTTATCCTTTATTACAACGGCGCCATCAGCGGCCTGACGTTGTTCACGCAACACCCTCACGACAGTGTTTGCACGCCCACTCCTTTACCTGCTTTGTCTTCCGTTTTGGAAGAAGATGAACTGTCTCTGACCATTGTCCACACGCCGCCTGCCAACGTAGTCAGCACCATCAGTCATGCTCTGGGTTTACCCGCGCATCTCTTGCACGCCAATCCCGCTTATCGGGAACAGGTTGATACACCGGACGGTATCATCACCGTCTATTTGGCTTATTTTAATGCGCTGGATCCACCCCATAAATTGATGGCTGAAAAAGGCTGTAAATTAAGAACGTTTACCGAGCTAAGAAACCGGCCACCTGCAGAATTGGAGTTATTACGCCGAGCTTATTCCTTGGTGATGGAATCATAACCGTGTTTGATTTTATCGACGATTGCCCGGGCGAGGAAGCCATTTACCCTCGGCAGGGCTTATATATCCCTGAGGCAACTGATTGTATGCGCTGCGGACTGTGTATCAGCGTCTGCCCGACTTATAAATTATCCCAAATCGAAGCAGAAACACCACGTAGCCGTCTGCGTAGCATCGATAAAATCATCAACGGAAATACACCCGTTTCCGGAGAAGAGCTCAAACACCTTAATAATTGTACCCAATGCCGAGCTTGTGAAACCACCTGTCCCAGCAAAATGACTTATGGTCATTTATTCGATCTCGCGCGTGAGAAACTTTTTCAAGCAAGCTCTTCAAAACAGCCCGGCAATCTTCTTGCCGTTATGGGTTTCAAACTGATAGAACACAAATCCTTGTTGACTGCGGCAACGGTTGTCATGGGCTTGTATCAAAAAATCGGTTTACAGTTTTTGATAAGAAAAACCGGCTTGCTGCGTGTGTTTAATCTTGAAAGAGTTGAAGCACTCATGCCAAAAGTCGCTCTAACAAAACTGGCCAAGCGCTATCCAACAGACCAGCAGCACCGTGGCAATGTCGCCTTGTTTACCGGTTGCATCAGTGATCATTTTGACCGAAAAACCCTGCTCGCCTCCATTAAATTGTTAAATCGTATCGGCTTTGATGTGCTTGTTCCAAAAGAACAAAGCTGTTGCGGAGCCATTCATTTGCATCAAGGCAAAAAAGACATTGCTGATAAAATGGCGGCACTGAATACCGATGTATTCAATGCATTGGACATTGAAGCCATTATCTACACGGCCAGCGGTTGCGGCTTGACGCTGAATGAATATGAGCATGAAAAAGACGATGACCAAAAGTTTGGCAACAGTCTGTTTGATATTACCGAATTTCTAAATCTGCACTGGCAGGACACCATCAACCTGAAAGAACCGCCTGCCAACGCGAGAAATATCGCCGTACATGAACCGTGCAGTCAACGTAACATAACCCCGGTAACTGGCAATCGGCATCAACACGTTTATGCGTTACTGGAAAAGATACCTGGAATAAACGTGATACCGTTGCCGGACAATCAAATCTGTTGCGGTGCTGGTGGCGTTCATACATTGACACACCCGGAAATAGCCGATCCGCTCAAAAATATAAAACTGGCTTACTTTGAACAATCCCAAGCAGAGCTGCTGGTATCAACCAATATCGGTTGTGTCTTGCATTTAAATACCGGGTCAGCTTTAAATAAAATAGTGCATCCCGTCGTATTGTTGGCAGAACTGTTACCCTAACCAGTTCAATCCTTCCTCAAACAAACCAACTGCGTCGTTTGCCAACCTTGTTTCTGATAAAAATCCAAAGCCAACCGGTTATTTTTATCTGCCAATAATTGCAAGCGTTTAAGACCTTGAGATTCTGCCCAAGCAATCGCCTCAGCCATTAGTTTTGATGCGATCCCTTGATTTCTAAAGTCCGTTGCAACAATCAAATCTTCAAGAAAACCTACCCAGCCGCCTTCCGCTGTTGAAATCAAAGCTTGTACACTACATAAACCCAACACTTTATTATCACCAAGCTCAGCCACCAAGACACAATCCTTTTCACTGTTAAGTAACAAACTCAATCCGTCTGTTTGTTTTTTTGGATCAAAATCAAAATCTGCCTCAATCATAAAAAGCTCTTTTAATAGCCCTACCAATTGTGGAATATCAGAGGGCCTTGCTTTTCGTAGAGTAATCATTGTTAACTCTTGTTGATGGGCAGTTACTAACCAGGGTTATTTGAGGTTTTCGCCAAGCGCAGGTTCTTGATTAAATTCGTCACCTCGTTTACCAAGGCATCAATCATGCTCTGGTAATCAGCAGTCTGACCTTTACGTGCAGTTTGTTCTAACAGCAAGGCGCATTCTTTTGCCTGTTCGGCATAAAATTCAGCAACGGCTCCCTTAATGGCTTGCGCCGCATTTGCCAGGGCAGGAAGATTACCTTCGGCCTGAGCCTTGGTTAATTCATTAAGTTGTTTGGGGGCTTCTGTTAAAAATAGCGTTATCACTTCGTCCAGTAACGCGTTATCACCATTAAGGTTTTCAAGTGCGGCTGTGGCGTTCCAAATACGCGTGTTAGCATTTTTTTCAACGTTTAAAGGCGATGCTGTTGCTGTGGGTTGTGACCCCAAGCGACCTGCCAATATGGCTGCTAATTGTTCTGCAATAATCGGTTTGCTTAAATAATCATCCATCCCGGCGGCCAGACATTTTTCTCGTTCGCCTTTCAGGGCATTGGCAGTGAACGCGACCACGGTTTGCCGGGGCAAGCCCAGTCGGGCTTCCAATAACCGCAGTTCGCGGGTTGCAACATAACCATCCATCACCGGCATTTGACAATCCATCAAGATCAAATCGTAGGTGTGTTGCGCCAACATAGCGAGGGCTAGTTGGCCGTTTTCAGAAAGATCCGGAATGATGCCGTATTTGGACAGCTTGGCAATAATAACTTTTTGATTGATTTTGTCATCCTCCACAACCAATACTTTTTTATCTTTATAGTCAGGCCATTGACGTTCAGTCAGTGCCGGTTTTTGGTCGGGGCGTGAGCCACCCTGTAAAGCATTGACAATCGCATCGAAGAGTTGCACTTGACGTGCGGGCTTCAACAAGCGTTGGATAATCCCGGTGTTTTGATAATCGGCAAGCTTAAGCTGATCACCCGATGATAATAAAATAATCGGAATTTTTGCTAACGCAGGTATTTCAGCCAGATATTTTGCCAAGGTTAAACCGTCCATAGTCGGCATCTGCATATCCATCACGATTAAATCGTAGATCACTCCTTGCAAGGCGGAGGTTTGCAATTGCATCAATGCGGCGCTGCCGTTATCGAACGCGCTGACCTCCAAGCCCCACCGGCTTAAATAGGTACTTAATATGTTACGGTTGGTGGCATTATCATCAACAATCAACGTACGTTTACCGGCAAGATCGTAAAATGACTCGGTTATCTCAATGCTTTCACTTTGTGCCAGGGGCAAGGTAAACCAAAAACAGGAGCCAACGCCCTGAACACTTTTAACGTCTATGATGCCGCCCATGAGCTCGACCAATTTTTTGCTGATAAACAAGCCTAGCCCCGAGCCGCCAAAACTGCGTGAAGTCGTGCTATCCGCCTGGGTAAAAGACTTAAATAACTTTAGCTGTGTTGCCGGCGAAATGCCGATACCGGTATCGTGTACTTCAAAACGTAATTCATCCAGGCTATCAGACAGGGGTATTTGGGAGACGCTGACAGAAATTTCACCATGATCTGTAAATTTTACCGCATTACTGATTAAATTAGTCAACACTTGGCGGATGCGCAGAGGATCGCCACGCCAGCGTAAAGACAGATCGGCAGGTAATAAACAGTTTAACGCTAGTCCCTTGGCATGAGCTTGTCCCGCCATTGCTGCACACACATCATCAACCAGATCAACAAGATTAAAATTAACCTGTTCCACTTCTACCTTACCCGCTTCCAGCTTGGACAAGTCCAGAATGTCGTTGATAATTGCCAGCAATATTTCGCCGGAGCTATGCGCCGTTTCAAGCCAATCCAGCTGGGTAGGTGTCATTTCAGTCTCGCGCAGCAAGTCCAACATACCTAACACGCCGTTCATGGGTGTTCGGATTTCATGACTCATATTAGCCAGAAACTCGGATTTTGTCCGGGTTGCATCCTCGGCCATTTCCTTGGCTTTGAGTAACGCATCGGCGGCTTCGTGCTCGAAGGTAATATTGTCGATAATCTCAACGACCGCAAAGGCAGGATCTTTGCTCTCCAACGCTTGCCCTGAAAGCCTGGCCCAAAAAAGTCTGCCGTCTTTGCAGATAAGCTGTCGTTCAATGTGGTAAAACTTGCCATTCGAAATCTCGTGGTATACGAAATGACTGTCTGCTTGATAGGCCGCTTCATCCGGATACCACAGGCGCGTTGACTGGCCGTCAAGCTCCCCTGAGGCATAACCAAACAGTTCTTCCAGTTTTCGATTACAGCGCAGAATGATGCCCTCTTTAATCAGTGCGATACCCGATGTTACGGAATCGAAAATGGCGCGTTGTTCTTCATTATTTATCCGTAAAGCTTCCTTTGCCTGCTGCTGAAGTTGCATTTGCTGATCCAGTGCTTTTTGTGCTTCTTTCCGCTCCGTAATATCCAAAAATGAAACCACAGCGCCTACAATCACGCCGTTTTCACTTTCCGGATATGACCAATATTCGGCCGGAAAAGAGTTGCCATCAGAGCGCCATAGCACTTCGTCGTCTACATGCATGCGTTCGCCTTTCCTGTAGGCTTGAAAGATACGGCAATCTTCAACGGGAAAGTGCGTACCATCCGCGTATTTTCCGTGAATTTGCCAATGCATGTTCTTGCCAAGCAGGTCATCAGGATGCTTGTAGCCCAGCAGATGAAGGCAGGCATTGTTGCAGAATGTACAGTTTCCGTTCGTGTCAATACCGTATATTGCCTCGGCAGTGGAATTTAGCAGGAGATGAATCTTTTTCTGACTCTGGCTCAATAATTTCTGACCTTGCCTGATTTCTGCGGTCAGTCCTTCGGCGATACGAACGGCAGTGGCCTGTGTGTTGGTCATCGAACGCATCAACCCAAACAGCAAGCCACTGAGGGCAAGGCCTCCGCCCAATACTGCCCATGCCGACAAGTAGTTGATGGCGGACAGAGTTCCCTTACGATCAAGCACCAACAGCCACTGATGGCCTTTAAAGTCGATGAGCCGTTGCTGGTAGAATAACGAGCGTACATTAGAGTCGATGGCCGGTTGGTTGTCGAACAGCTGACTGGCAAGCGTTGCCTCTCGTCCATCGTAGATAGTCAGGTCAACCGCTTTGCCTTCATGGTGCTCCCAGTCGGCCAAGATACCGTTCATAAGATCATTCATCCGATAAGGACTGTAAACCCAACCGAACAGCGCTGCCCGCCTTTGCTCGACTGTGTTCACCGGAGCGCCGTTGCGATAGACGGGAGCATACATCAAAACGCCTGCCTGGATATCAGTACCTGTCTCCTGTACCAGTTCAACCTTGCCGGACAGTGTTGTAACGCCGGTGTCGCGTGCTTGTTCCATAGCGGCACGTCTGACGGGTTCGGTGTACATATCGTAACCAAAAGCACGCAAGTTGCGGTCGCGAAAGGGTTCAAGGTAGATGATGGACGTGTAAATTGCACGCTCGCCGGGCGGTTTTACGGTATAGTCGGGAAAGCCCTCTTTGCGAATTTTGGCGATGTGGGCGGCAAGTTGATCAGCAGGAATAATTTGTGCAAATCCAAACCCCTGTATGCCGGGAAAATTTTGTTCTGATTGCAGGCTATCCGCGTAGGCTTGCCATTCTTTGCGCTCTACCGAGATTGACGCAGCAAAAAGAGCGCTACCGCCTCGAAGAATAAGTGCATAGGCACCGAGTCGTTCCTGGATTTTAAGGGTGACTTGGTCGCAAGTAAAAGCAAACTGCCTCACCGCCGTTTGGTCAATACCCTGCTTGACCTGAAGGCTGATAAACAGGGTCGCCAGCAAGCCGATGCCAAGCATCGTCCAGGCAAGTTCTGTTTTTTTAAATAAGCTGCCTTTAAACATAGGGATGCGTAACCCGTCGTAAAATGGTGAAGTTGTGGTGATGTTGCCAGTACCTGCAATTTCGTCAATTAGGGACGGGGATTGTGGGCATTGGCTTTAAAGAATTTTAGCATACGTCGTACCAAAATAGCATTTAAAGTCATGCGACTTAGGGTGATTGGTTACCTAAGGTAATCTGTTTCTTATTCAACATATATCATCAGTCCTTATTTCGATTTCATGAGCTACTGATAATAGATTTACTTCTACCCGTATTTTTGGCTATATTACCAAGGGAAACTTTTTTATACTGTAACATGGATAGTGTATATTTCCTCTTGGGTAGATGATTGAATGTTATTTGTTAGTATCGAAATTATTTTTCTGAGACTATAGATTTTCAGAAATTAAATTTCCAACATTATCCATTAAAAGAGCTTTCAAATTAGTGCTGTTGGGTAATCCGTGGAAATTATTTATCTGAAAGTGTATATATAGACTGATTGGCTTGGATGATAAATATAAGCAATCCAAATGATCAACATCAATAATTGCAGCCTGTGCAATCAACTAAAGCAAAAATACAAGATGTAAATTAAAAAGTGTTAGAATAATTGAGTTATTTTTTTGTATTTTAAAATTTTTACAACCTAAGGAAAAACTATGATTCCCGTTATCTTATCGGGTGGCTCAGGAACACGGCTTTGGCCACTTTCTCGCGCGCACTATCCAAAACAATTTCTGCCGCTGGTTTCCAGCTATACCATGGTTCAGGAAACTATACTCAGGTTGGCAGGACTTGAGGGATTAAAAGCACCGCTTGCTGTTTGTAATGAAGATCATCGTTTTATGATGGCCGAACAGTTATGGGAAATAGATGCAAAACCTTCTGCTATTATTCTTGAACCCGTGGGTAAGAATACCGCACCTGCTGTGGCTATGGCAGCCTTAACAGCGGCATCCGGGGATGATATATTGTTGGTGTTGCCAGCTGATCATGTTATATCAAATCTGGAAGCTTTTCATGACGCCATTGTGCAGGCAAAAGCGTTGGCAGAACAGGGGTTTTTGGTTACTTTTGGTATAGTGCCTACTGAACCTGAAACAGGATACGGCTATATCAAACGTGATACTTTACAGCATGGATCTGCTTTTAGTGTGGCGGCCTTTGTTGAAAAGCCGGATGCAGAAACAGCTAAAGATTATCTCCAAAGTGGTGATTATTATTGGAATAGTGGCATGTTTGCGTTTAAAGTCGACACTTTTCTGAGTGAATTGGAAAAATTTAATCCGGAGATGTTGGCTTGTTGCAAGCAAGCACTTAAGGCGGCAAAAGTTGATCTGGATTTTGTGCGTCTGGATAAAGAGATATTTTCTACCTGTCCGGCTGATTCTATTGATTATGCGGTCATGGAAAAAACAGATAAGGCTGTTGTAATTCCACTGGATGCCGGTTGGAATGATGTAGGATCATGGTCCGCCTTATGGGATGTTACCGATAAAGATGCGTTTGGTAATGCTATTAGCGGGGATGTGTTGACCGTTGATACCCATAATTCATTTATCCATGCCCAAAGTAAACTGGTTGCGGTTGTTGGCGCTCATGATCTGGTTGTTGTAGAAACGGATGATGCGGTGATGATTTCACCTAAAGACAGGGTTCAGGAAGTTAAAGAAATAGTGACCCAATTAAAGGCGCTTGGACGTAGTGAAGCCAATATTCATCGCAAAGCCTATAGGCCTTGGGGGCATTATGATTTGGTTGATACCGGTGAACGTCATCAGACTAAACGCATTGTAGTTAAGCCCGGCGCTAAATTATCGGTACAGAAACATCATCATCGTGCTGAACATTGGGTCGTGGTTAAAGGTACTGCCCTGGTTACCAAGGGTGAGGAAAAACTGTTAATTACTGAAAATGAATCTATCTATATTCCTTTGGGTATTGTGCATTGTCTTGAAAACCCTGGCGTTATTCCTTTGGAAATCGTTGAGGTTCAATCAGGAAGCTATCTGGGTGAAGATGATATTGTACGTTTTGTCGATCAATACGGGCGCGTTTAATCCGTTGGTAGATGGGTTTGGCTGGTATCTTAATAATTTGAATAAACAGGACATAGTTAATGAGTAAAATAATTACCAAAGCAGTTTTTCCCGTTGCCGGTCTTGGCACGCGTTTTTTGCCGGCAACCAAGGGTATCCCCAAAGAGATGTTGCCGATTGTTGATAAACCTCTGATTCAATACGCAGTGGAAGAAGCGGTTGCAGCGGGTATTGATACCATGATTTTTATTACCGGGCGTAGTAAAAATGCAATAACCGATCATTTTGATAAGGCTTATGAGCTTGAAAAAGAGCTGGAGGCAAAAAATAAAACTGAAATACTGAAACTGATTCAGGATATTGTGCCGCCCCATGTGTCGTGTATTTTTATCAGGCAATCCGAGGCATTAGGTTTGGGTCATGCGGTTTATTGTGCCAGACCGGTGGTGGGTGACGAACCTTTTGCGGTGATATTGGCAGATGACTTGATCGAAGATACGGGTCGCGGCTGTATGGCGCAAATGGTTAAATTGTATGAGCAAAAGCATAGTTCAATACTGGGCGTAGAACGGGTTGATCCATCAGAAACAGGGAGTTATGGCATTGTTAAAACCGGTGAGTTTTCAGAAAAATCAGCGCCAATAGAAATAATTGTTGAGAAGCCCAAGCCGGAAGAGGCGCCCTCAAATTTAGCGGTCGTCGGTCGTTATATTTTGACACCGGCAATTTTTGACAAAATCAAAAAAACCGGCAGAGGCGCGGGCGGTGAAATTCAGTTAACCGATGCTATTGCCGACTTATTAAATGATGAGCCGGTGTTGGCTTATGAATTTGAAGGTACCCGTTATGATTGTGGTTCCAAGTTGGGATTTTTGATAGCGAATGTAGAGCTGGCATTATTGAACAGCGAGTTAAAAGAGGGATTTTCAGCTTACCTTAAAGCGTTAACCAAAAAGTTTTAAAGGTAATAACCGGCAGTACGGCGAGCCATAAAAGCACTACCGAGGACATGACGTTTTTTCTTCGTGTCCTCGTGTCCGGTAAAAATATAAACAGCTTTACCCCTTAAATCTAAAGCTAACGCTATTAATCGCTTTCAACTTCTTTAATGACGGGTAGTTTGGCGCGTCTTTGTAACCAAATAACCCCGGCCAAATCAATAATTCCAGCCCAAAGGCGATCTAAAGTACCGTATTTTGATTGACCGCTAGTTCTGGATCTATGATTAACCGGTTCAGAAAT
>Ga0007792_10000985_pt1 | contig 10345 bp, 12 predicted proteins | sample CryBogmetaGMA6M_FD_60371 | JGI IMG/M metagenome (GOLD analysis project Ga0007792, IMG submission 60371) | Freshwater microbial communities from Crystal Bog, Wisconsin, USA - MA6M | ecosystem: Environmental > Aquatic > Freshwater > Lake | place: Crystal Bog, Wisconsin, USA | collected 2009-07-06
TTTGCTATGACTGGTGCCGATGAAACTCTTTATATTTCTAACTCAGATGCATCCGCTGGAGTGAGATTGCACTTTACCGCCTCTGCTCCTGCTGGCCCAGCACCTCCTGACGTAAGTTGTTCTATTACAGTTACTAAGATGCAAATCTCAGCAACCTATACACAACCTCCACCAAACGGTAAAAAGTCTGTTTGTTAACTACCAAGTAAGGTATTAGGATTAACTTTCATAATCTGTTTTTCGTGTGTAAGCAGTTTATTTTTTAGATCTAGTAATTCCATATACTTGTCTTGGTTATCTTTTATAGCAGCTTCGTAGGCTGTATTAACTTCTGAATATCGCTGTTCCAGCGTCTGTAACGAGAAAAATAATCGTCTCGCCCTATAGTTATCTTATTGATCTCTTTTTGAACTTCGTCAATTAGACAGTAAATACACTTATCTTCGTGACCATAAATTATCATACTTGATTGTTCAATTAAAACTCTTTTATGGCAGAGTTTACATATAACTATGTCTGGCCTCATTTATACCTGCCCCTATACTTAATTAAGTTGTGGAAGCTAATTAATACTATGGAAAAATCTAAACTAAAAGAGTTGAAAACTATACTCGAAAAATTAAATAAAGATTTATCTATTCATATGTTTAGGTTTTCCATGAGCTACGAAGACAGCGGATGGGCCGCAATCAAGCGAGAAATAGAGGAAGCTATAGAAATTATTAACGAGGAGGTATAAATGTTTTCACCCGGTCAGGTTATCCTATACAAAGATGGGCCAAATATTATTTCTAAGTTTATTAGACTAATACAAGGAAATAGATTAACCCATTGCGCCATTGTCATTGTTGAAGATCAAAGAAATCCATATTTATTAGAGATAGAAAATTATACCTCTACTGTTAAAATAACTAAACTAAGAGATACGTTACATTATAGTAACGAGATTTATGTAGCGACTAACGAAACATTATATGTGCCTAGAAATATTAACCGATTAAGTGCGTTGCTAAAACGCTATGACGGTAGCAAATATTCTGGCAAGGCGATTATAAACGCAGCTATCAACCACTTCTTTGGACTGTTTGATAAGAAGTATCAATACCGTGAATTTCTTAAAGTGACTAGAAAGTTCACTTGTGCTTCATTGGTGGCTGACGTTTTAATGTATATTAGTAATTTTAAATGCGCTAATATTTCTCTCACAGAACCAGATGACTTTACGTTAGTTCCTTGGAAATTAAGAAGAATAAAATAGTTATAGGAACTTGTTTTTTATAGCTAGAATAACCATAGAAACAGTGATGTCATTCATACATTTGTGTTTTGGGTTGTCATATGACTGCCCAGGTGGGTTTTCACAGACTCCTCTTGAGGCGTTTGAAATGTATGGTGATTCCTTAAAGCAGGGTTGGCAATGTGTTCCAAGACTTATGTTAGCATTTTGTTCATAACCAGATGCAGATACTTGTGTAGAACCCCATAGTATAACTGCAGGAGTTCCAGTCATATAAGTTAAATGATTGCTAAAACTGTCTCCTCCCATATGAAGCTTGGCGTTAGCTATTAAAGCCATGCTATCCATAAGAGGTGAACCCATGAAAGAATGGTCGCACCCTACTAATTTATAATCTGTGCCTAACCCAATTTGAATAAATCTTACTGGTATTAAAGAACCTTCTTGTAATGTTTTTATAAGCTCTTCCCACTTATTAATAGGCCACTCCTTGTATCGACTCCAGCCTGTGGTACAGTGGATTGTAATATAATCTCCTTCTACAATAGGCTTAAACGTTAGCTTTAGTTTTGGTAAACTCATGCCATAATCTCATTATAAAAGTACTCAAGTAAATGAAGGCTCATAGGATTTTCAGGGTATCCTTCTGATTCAATTGGATACCCGATTAGATATTTAACCTGATCATAAGTACTCTCAAGAACTGGTAAAGTATCTGAATCGTACACGTTATTAATCCCAGCCTGTGATAATATTGGTGCCAGTTCATGCATCTTTGTGAAGAAATCAATAGTAGCTTCTGGGTATTTCTTTCTCAACTCTGGGATAGAATTACAAATCATAAGTACGTCACCCAAAGCACCCGGTCTTACTAAAGCTATCTTTTTAACTTTTTTCTCCTCAGGTTTTACAAGAGCCTGTAAATACTTAATGCGCTCATCCCAACTAACATCTTCAGAGCCAATATGCTTCTTTGCTTCAAGTGCCCAGTAAAGAGCCTCGCTGTTTTTTCCCAATGCGTTGTAAGCAAAAGAAATCATGCGCCTCGGTTGGTCGCCGTACTTGTTTGGCTCCCTCCAAAGCTGTGTTGGTGCGTTCTTACAGTTAGCAGCTAATAAAGAATATCCAATACTCTTTTCAGTATTACCATTATCGTATTCAATATAACCAAGTTCCATCCAGAACTCAGCCCAATCAGGAGCCTTGCTACAAGCTTCTAATAGTGTCTTACGAGCCTCATCTAATTGACCGGCAGCACGTTCACTACGTGCCTTATACAGATAAGCAAATATCCACTCATCGAAATAACCTATGCCGTTTTCGATTCTTGCCTTGTAATAAGGAACTGCTTCAGCAAATCTACCCGCATCTTTGTGCGTATTAGCGAGATAGAACGCACAGCGTAAGTCTTTGGGGTTCTCAGCAAAGTCAGCTTCAAGAATTCTTAGGTTGCGCTTATTGCTGTCTTCTCCAATACCAGGAGCAGCATCATGATGAATGACAGTGTCTTCTAAAATAAAGGTAGAGCAGTTATTTATAACAGGATACTCGTGAATTTTTCCTGCAAAGTGTATACCTTTTTTTGTTTTCCACATACGATGATGAACCCAACGAACGGACATTATTTTGTCTCCTTTAATATTTCTGTATTAATAAAATATCTCTCTTTTATTTTTGTTTGTAACTGTACTTTTATAGCTTCATTTATAGTTTTATACTTGCCTGAATTGTGTGCTAAACTATGACAAAGCTTACATAAGGTTATTATATTATGCTTGTTAAATCTATTTTCTATATCAGAACTCCAAGGAATAATGTGATGAACATGTAATTTGCCTCCTACACTGTTACATAAACAGCAAGTATAGTTGTCTCGTTTTAGTATCTCAGGTGAAACAAAATACCAGAATTTTCTACGTTCTGTTATCTCTTCTGGGTGTTTATCATAATATCTTTTTTTAGTTTTTAAAACTGTCTCTTTGTGTGTATCCCTGTATTTTTTACCGATAGCTTTTATGGCGTCTTTACAAAAAACTCTATAGCGTCTATTTTTTTCGTCTATTTTGTTTTTGTTATTTTCAGCCCAGGCTCTTTTACTTTGCTTAACCCTTTCTGGATTACGCAGAACATATGCTTGTTTAACTATGTTTGTACATGACTTACATGATCCACAGACACCGTCTTTTTTCTGTGTATTCTTAGAAAAGTCCGATATGCTTTTTTCGATAAGACATTTATTACACGTTTTTGTGTTGTTCATAAAGTTGCTTTATACGCTTTCAATCATCATACCGAAAACATCCCAGTTACTTAAATATATAGCTTTCTTTAAATTGTTTGGCGTCATCAATTGATCATCCGAATCCATCCAGAATAGGTAATCAACTTCTTCCATAGCTTCAACCTTGTCTATGAATTGATTACGAGCCTTACCAAAGTCCCATAACTTCCAATCGCCGCTGTCATCTTGCTTAGACGCACCAGTATAAGTCTCATAGATCATAGGCTTACTACCCCAAGCAGCCTTGGCGTTCTCTTCTGTCTTATCAGTACTACCAGTATCAATAATAACTATACCATCTACTACATTTTCAATGGTTTTAAGGCATAGAGGTAGATCTCTCTCTTCATTCTTTACAATCATGCCAGCCCAAACCATTGGCTTCTTCTTTAATGGTTTAAGTATTAAATCTCTTTGACCAGCACCAGTCATAGGAGATTCCCAAGCTACAGTAAATAGATCTTGACCTTGTACTAGTAACTCTAATAGACTAGATAAGGAGTGAAAAAATGGGTGGATAGTAAAGTGGCCAGGAGTAAGATCTCTTTCATAGCCAGCTACATCATGTTGTGGCAGGCGAAGGAATAAAACACCATCGTCTGCTAATAACTTTCTCATCTTTCTTAATGCTTCAAGCGGATGTTCCATGTGTTCAAAGCAGTGAACCATTGTTATCAGTTGAAATTTATCTGTGTCTGTCCACTCTTTAATTTGCTCTTCTGTTATAGCTTCGAAATCTGCCATTAACATAGGAATATCAAGTTCTTTGCTATATTCAGGAACTATTTCAATGTTATCCATAGCATAGGCTTCACAACCTAATTCCTTGAAGCAGTAAGACAAATAAGGGTATTTTGCACCAATATCTAACATCTTGCCGGGTTTAGAGTTCAGTCCATTAGGTGAAGTAAAGATAAAGTTTGCTACGCACTGATTGCACTCTTTATCATGGTCTGACATTAGATGACCAGTAAACTCTCCGTGCTCTCCCTTTTCATGGTCTGCTTCGTAGATCTTGGGTGGGAGAGGCTCTTGCCACCAGCACCCACAATAACCACAATCCCAGTAAGGAGTAGTATTAATTTTTTTGTCTGAAAAGACTTTACAAACTGGGCATGTAGCCATATTTACGGTTCCTTTGGAATTAAACTATATAAGAATATATCGTTCAAGGTTAGCGCATGCCAATAGAATTTTTTAGTGAACCGTTTAATGTTCGTAAGGATTTGAAGTTTGATGAAGAGGGTCTAGAAGGCATTAGAAAAGTTCTCTCTATAAATTTAATCGCTACCATTAAAGATCAAATTAATATGATGGTAGTTCCTAGTTTAGGTCCTTTAAACTTTCGTTCAAGGGCTATTAAATACATGGTACAGAATAACATTCCTTTAACTGAAACTGGCATTCCTGGAGTTAAAGGTGTTAGTGAGGACGTTCTGGGGATAAAGCAATACTCTATGCTAGCTCTTCAAGAGTTTATAGCTAATGTAGATAATATGATTATCTATGATGAACAGAGTAATAGTATCTTAATGGACCCTATATTAGAAGAGCTGGAACTCGGTAGTTTAGATTTTCAAATCTTTAAAACGCTTTCCAGAGCAGTGGAGCAAGAGTTTCCTGAAGTATAAGTAAATTAAATAGTAGAAGATGCGGTGTACCATTGTCAGGTAAAAGTTCAAGTTTCAACTATAATCAAGGAACCCCTAGTTTAACTAGGGATTATAACTTTTTTAATGTCATTGATTCGGAACAGTTTTCACTAAAAGGCGTTCCAATATTTTACTTTAAAATATCTGACATTCAGCCAAATTATGATATCTTATATAGGGATTTCGTTTCTGATCCAGTATATGATTATCCTATTGAAGTAAGGGCTATATGCCAGATAGAAGAAAATACGCAACATGGTATGACTGATACTGGTATAGGCCAGATAGCAGAACGTACTGGTACAGTTAATTTTAATATAAGCATGATTGAAAGAACTCTGGGTAGACCGCCAATCCTTGGTGATGTTGTTTATTTTAGGCAGTTTAATCAGAGATTTCAAATATACCAAATATCAAAGGATGCTTATAAACTAAGTTTTCCTTTAAGATATACTTGCAAAGTTAGACTGTATCAAGATACCAATTCTACTGGTACTTCTTGGACATTCCCAGAAGAGCGATTAGGGCCGAATGTTGTTGCTGTCACTACCGGGAATACTACTGTCTTTGAAGTTTCTCTACCGGAAGCTGCGAAGATTGCAGTAGATCCAATATCAGGATTACCTGGAGATGTTTCAGTTCAAGATGCTCTTGAAACATTGGCTGTTGGATATGCTGTTAATAAGGTTACTTTAGGTCAAATAACACAAGCATACACTTGCTACAGAATAAATGTCGATAGGGCATATATCATAACTTCTATTGATAGTACATTACCAGAAATTGATGGTATTACATTAACACCAGGCGTTACAAATGATATTGTTGACGTAGCTAATATTCAAGGAAAAGAATACATGGCTGGCGTTCCATATCTCGGAAGTGATCAACAATATCTATACTTAGGACAAAATGGACAGATAACATTAACACCTCCCAGTAAAGCTGCTGGTGATGTCTATGCACTAATTGTAGGCAGAACTATACAGAACACAAACAAATTCATATTGGATCCAAAAATGTCTATTAGGTTGATATAACATGGCAAAGAAAAAAGTACTACAATTAGCACCAGATACATCTCTCGAAGAAACGGTAATAAATGATTTTAGTGACCAACAGTTTACTAATGCAACTGTCGCAGTTGCTAGTGTTCCAGTCGGTCAGCCAGGATTAGTTCCACCATTAGCAGATCCTCCAAACCCAGGCGTATTTTTAAGCGGTACTGGTGAATTTCTTTCATTAAATACTGGTGTACTAGATGCAGTATTGACTGGTTTAGACACTAGTGTTGGTGGCGAAGTAGTTTCTCAGGATACCATTCTAATAGCTATTGGGAAGCTAGAAAATAAAGTAACTGTTTTAGAAGAAACTTCAACTTTTACTTGGCCGCAGACAACGCCTTTAGCTATCTGGACGATAAGTCATCCGTTAAATAAATATCCTAGTGTTTCTATTGTAGATTCTGCTGGAACATTAGTAGAAGGCAATGTTGAGTATCCATCAATTAGTCAAGTAATTCTTATATTTTCGTCCGCTTTCTCTGGCACCGCAATTTTGAATTAAATTTATAAATATATAACAACAAGGTAGATCAAAATGAAATTAGTAGCCGCATTAAATTTAAATACCAACGAACTGCAGAATGCAGTTATTCAAAATCTTCCTTATGCCTCTGAACCAACTGGTATTACTGGCAGAGTTTATTTTGATACTACCGCCTATCATAATAATATTAGAGTATTCAATGGAACTTCTTGGGTATCTGTAATAACTAGTAGCCCAGATGCTACAGGCCTTCTAGGTATTTTAACACCCATAAAGGGTGGCACAGGTATTGCCAATCAAGATACTTCTACTATTACCTTAGGCGGCGCTTTCGCAACTACTGGCGCTTTTACTACTAGCTTTACGCAGGGCGCTAACCTAGTTCTAACCTTACCAGTTGCAGCTACCGCTACAATGCTGTACAATACTGTTAACCCAACAGCACAGTTTAATCTACCTTACGCCAATGGCGCTGACGGTTCTATTGCTTATACTGCCGCCCCGCTTACAAACGGAACTTGGGGACTATCTTCAGTAGTTATTGCCGATGCCGCTGTGAAGCCTCTTTGGGTTCGGGGTACTGGTACAGGTGCTCCAGTATTTGCCGCCAGCCCTACTTTTACAGGTACAGTTGCTCTTCCTATAGCTACAGCCACTAGTATTAATGGTTTAACTATTACTACTACCACCGGTACATTAACAATTGCTAATAACGCTTCTGCTTCTTTAATAACAACTGGTAACTATGCGATTACTTTAGCCGCCAATGCAGCGTCTACTGTAACAATGCCATCTTCAACTGCGGCCACATTAAATTACTACACTACTGTCCCAGTTACAAACGGTATCCCTTATGCTGGAGCGGCTTCCGGCTTAATTTCCTATACCGGTGCTGGCTCTTATAGTACTTTAGTTTCAAGTAGTGTTGGCGTTCCTCAATGGACTACAGCGGCTGCTGGCGTTCTATTTGCTGTTGATTCAACAACTGTCCCGGCATTTACTACAGCTATTACTGGCTGTACCTACAATGGTTTGACTGTTACTAGTACTACTGGTACCTTAACTGTTGCCGCATCTTCCACAGCTAATTTCGGTGCTAGCTTCACAACTGGTGCATATGCGGTTAGTTTAACAACTGCTGGCGCTTCTACAGTTGCAATGCCCAACAGCACAGCCGCTACATTAAATTATTACACCACTGCCCACGCTGCTAATGCCCTACCTTACGCTGGTGCCGCTTCTGGTTTAATAAGCTACCTTGGCGTACCAGTAGCCCTTTCAGTATTAACTAATGTAGCAAATAGCGCACCTTCGTGGGTAACTGCTACTGGTACTGGCGCTCCAGTAATGGGAACCAACCCAGCAATTACAGTTAGCACAGCTGGTAATTTATCGCTTAGCTACACTCCTACAAATGCTAATGACGCTACTCCAAAGTGGTATGTTGATGGCGCAATTCAAGGCCTTCAACAGAAGCCTACTGCCTCTAAGGCTACCACTGCCCCACTAAACGCTAGTCAAACATACATTTACGATCCTGGTGTTTTGGGTGTTGGCGCTACCTTAACCAACGCTAACAGCCAAGTCGCTCTTGTTATTGATGGTATCCCTTGTGTAGTTGGCGATGTAGTCCTAGTCAAGAATGAAATCACCTACCCAGGATATAACGGTCTTTATGTTGTTACAGCTGTTGGTAGTGTTTCTACTAATTGGGTATTAACTCGCCACATCGATATGGATACTGCTGCTGAGTTTGCTGGTGCCTTCATCCCAGTAGGTAATTCAGCCGCACTTCTACTGTCTGGTACTCAAACAGTTACTGTTGATACTGTTGCTAAGACAATCATATTATCTGGCACTGGTACAATAAACTGGACAACATTAGGTGCAGTAGCTGGCGAATCTCTCGTATTTGCTGGTTGGACTAATTCTCAACATGGTAACAACGGTATTTACAATAACGTTGCAATCAGCACAACAACTCACACAAACGATACAATTACTTATTCTACTCAATTCCCTGATGGCGTAGCTAGCGGTTTTCAAGTTGGTAATGTATCAGTTTTCTTAACGGGTACATCTAATAGTAACTCCCTTTGGTTAACTGAGAACACTGGTGCTGTTACAGTTGGTACTACTCCAATCACATTCATCCAGCTTAATGCTGCTACTAACATTAACGCAGGTAACCAAATTCAAATTTCCGGTAACACAATTAATGTTACCGCTACACCAACGTTCACTACTGTTAATAGCTTAGGTATTACAGCTGGTACTTCCAGCACGATTAATGTCGCTGCGAGTACTGGATTAGCAGTTACTGGTGGATCGTCTTTTGTTGCTACCTTAAACGCCAAAGCAACAGCAACTCTCCAATTACCCGCTGTTAATAGTACTCTGCTTTATAATACTGGCACAACTGCTAATGCTATTCCGTTCTCGGTTTCAACATCTGGCTCAACATCTTATATTAGCAATATCACTACTACCAAGATGTTCTTATCACAGACTGGTACCGGCTCTGCTGCAAATACCCCTGTTCTAGCTGCCCTAACCTCTGCAGATATTACAACAGCTTTGGGTTACGTACTTCCTCCAGTAACTAAGTTTGCAACAACTATCCAAGCTGCAGGCCCATCTTATCTTATTACACACAACCTTAATACTTTTGATGTAACCGTTACTGTATATGAGAATGCAACTGGCCCTACCGGAATTACTGGTTCTGGTTCTACAACAGGTAGCCAAGTTTACCCAGATATCGTAACAACCTCTGTTAATTCTGTTACACTAACCTATGGAATTGGAGCACCAGTCGCTGTTTATCACAGAGTTGTAGTAGTTGGATAATTTAGAAATTAATAGTACAAATACGAGCAACTACGAGCAGCTATGGCAAAATTACTAGGGCAAACTACACAAATAAATGCACCGGCAATTACGTCTGCTACAAGCCAATATCTCGGATCAATTACTCATAGTAATACTATTGATAGAGTTTATACGCTACCAGACAATGCTGGAACTATAGCCCTAACTAGTGATGTATCTAATGCAGTAACTACTTCTGAAGATACGACTTCTATAGTTGGTTATCCTATATGGACAACCTCTGTAGGAGGTACTAGTTTAAAAACTACCTCTACTAAGCTTTCATTTAATCCATCAACAGGTTCATTAACTGTAAATTCTGCTTCAGTTCGGACCGCTACAATTACTACAACAGCTACTACTGCAAATCAAGTTATAGTTACTTTATCTAACGCATTATATAGGTCTGTTGAATTTATTATACAAGGAGTTGATGCTACAGGTACTAAATACCAAACTACAAAAGTATTAGCTATTCATAATGGAACTACTGCTGAGTGGGTTGAATACGGAAGTGTCCAGATTGGTGGTGTAGTAGGCGTGTTCAGCGTAGATTATTCTTCTGGCATACGATTACTAGTAACACCAGCATCGGCTAATTCCACGGTATTTAAAGTTACATGTATAGCAAATGCAGTTTAATTAAGTAGTATAGCAATAACTTTTGGGGATTGGGAACCAAATGGGAAAATCATTAAATGCAAGACTGGGCCTTTCGGTTGGCCCAATACCAACTGAAGTTATTGATGCTAATGG
>Ga0007792_10000987_pt1 | contig 10339 bp, 7 predicted proteins | sample CryBogmetaGMA6M_FD_60371 | JGI IMG/M metagenome (GOLD analysis project Ga0007792, IMG submission 60371) | Freshwater microbial communities from Crystal Bog, Wisconsin, USA - MA6M | ecosystem: Environmental > Aquatic > Freshwater > Lake | place: Crystal Bog, Wisconsin, USA | collected 2009-07-06
GGATGGAGAAAAATATGTTTAAACACAAAGAACGTTTTAGTTTTATGGTCATTACCACTCTTGTCAGTGCAACCGCTTTAGTGGCTGTTTTGTGGATATTGAATAATGCTAAACACGATCAAATTCACCAAACGCAGCGTCTGTTAGTCCAAGAAGCGACGGCACATTACAGTACAATTAAAGAGATGGAAATTTGGCACAGTAAATTTGGAGGAGTATTTAAAAAGGGGACAAATGGAGACGATTACCATTTTAATATTTACAGTTTAAAACCTAAAAATGAACAGAATCGTGCAACAGGATTTGCCAAAGATGCCTTGATGTATCTCAAAGCACATCCTAAAGAGATGAGCTATCAACGTTTTTCCGCCGATAATTCCAAATTTGATTTTGTGGGAGTTTTGTACACGAAACCTCGATGTGTACTGTGCCATACGAATTTTACCGTGGGTGAGATGCGGGGAGGTATTGAGATTACTCTTCCTTTGCTAAATTATCGTGAAGATATAAAAATCATTGAAAACCAATTTAGTCTCTTTTTTGAAGTTGTTATTGGTGTGTATGGAATCGGCTTGTTTATTTTTCTCTATTTTATTCGTAATATTTTTAAAAATAAAGAAAAGATAGAAGAACTCAATACTACGTTGGAAAAAAAAGTCTCTGAGCGTACTCGTGAAGTTCAGCAACTTTATGGGCGTGAACACTATCTCAAAAAACTTCTGGAGACTATTACTGAACTCAATGAAGCGTTGATTAATACCTACTCATTAGGTTCTATCATCGAGACAAGTATGGAAACTCTGAAGCATCATCCTAGTTATAAGTTGATTATGTTTGGACATTTTGATGGAGTAATATTTCACAAACGGTATGTTTCGGGAGATTTGTATGAGCTTTTTGAAGGGGAACATTATTCCGTTGATCAGCTTAAAGAAAATAGTGTATTTTTTACGATTTTTGAAGCCATCTTGAGCCGTCATAGAAGCTTGGATAATGACTATTTTGTTCAATTGCCCAATCGAAATCGAAATCGACAAGAAGATTACGACCTGAGCGCATCTATATCCTTTCCAATGATCGAGGACGAAGATAAAGACGGGTTTGATGTGATCTCTTTTTGGAGTGATAGAGAAGGCGGTTTTGACCAAGAAGAGATAAATATTCTCGATACTATGGTGCATGATATTACGATGGCATTAAGTGCTTACAAACAGCGAAAAATGACAGAACGACTCCAGCAAGAACAAATAACCAACTATGAAGAGACCATCTTGGCATTTGTTGATATGATTGAACAGCGTGATGCGTATACGGCGGGTCATACGCTTCGTGTTGCAAAATATTCGCGTATGCTTGCTGAGTATTTAAAAATTGATGAAGTAACGATTCATAAAATCGAAAAAGCAGCTATTTTACACGATATTGGAAAAATAGCAACTCCCGATACGATTTTACTCAAGCCAGGTCGATTGAATGCACTTGAATATGAGTTGATTAAAAATCATGTCACTGCAGGCTATAAAATGCTCTCAAAAGTAAAAATGTACTCAGAACTTGCTGAGATCATGAAATATCATCATGAACATTATGATGGCAAAGGGTATCCGTATGGATTCAAAAACAGCGAAATACCTATGGAAGCGCATATTCTTATCGTTGCTGATGCGTTTGATGCAATGACGACAAGTCGTATCTATAAAGCAAGATTGAGTGTCCAAGATGCAATGGAAGAGCTTGCAACGAAAAGTGGATCTCAGTTTCATCCTGATGTTGTGTGCGCAGCTTTAAATGTTCTCAGTGATGCGGTGATCGTCCAAACGTCTCAAATGCCCAAAAGCGATCTTGAAAAACAACGATTTTCCTACTTTTTCAATGACAATCTAACAGGATTGTACAATGAAGCTTATTTGAATCTTGTTTTGCATCAAATACAGGACCAATTTTTTGTAACGATTGTACGGCTTCATAATTTTTCTCGCTTTAACAAAGAAACATCATGGAGCAAAGGAAACGAACTTCTCATCACAATTGCCAATCAGCTCAAAGAACTTTTTCCAAAGGGGAGAATTTTCCGATTCGAAGGAGATGATTTTATTGTCATTTCATCTGAAGCAGAAGGATATGAAGAGGGGATGCTTAGAGTAGATGGGATTGATCCTGAGGGAATCGTTGTCTTGGAATCAGAATATATTGTCATCAATAACAGCGAAGAAATTTATAAATTAGACCCCTATATCCCTTTGATATAGAGGTAACTTATTGAGGGACTTTGACCCATTTTTGATGGGTTTTCAGCAGTGAAGTCGCACACTCAGTATTGACAGGTTTGGAATACAAATACCCTTGTGCTAGAGGACAACCATTGTCAAGTAAAAACTGTTGTTGTTCCAGTGTTTCTACTCCCTCGGCGATGACATCGAGTTTTAAGTTATGGGCAAGAGCAATGATGGTTTTGGTAATGGCTACATCATCCTCATCATGGGGTATATCGTGAATGAAACTTTGATCGATTTTGAGTTTGTTGATAGGAAGCTTTTTGAGATACGAGAGAGACGAATATCCTGTTCCGAAATCATCGATTGAAATTTCCAGTCCCAACTCTTGAAGTTCTCCCAAAATTTTGATTGCTTCATCCGGATTTTTCATGATATGGGATTCGGTCACTTCGATGGCAATGCAGTGCGCAGGACATTGGTAAAAGTTCATGATCGTACGTACTTCGTCGGCAATGGAACGACAATTTAGTGTTTTAGCGGAAAAATTGACAGCGATTTTACAGGTTTCAAGTCCTTGCGATTGCCATTGTATTTGTTGCTGTATGACGCGCTCCAAAACACAAAAATCAATCTCTTGAATGAGTCCGGTCTCTTCACAAAAAGGGATGAATTTATCTGGCGATACTATCCCAAGTGTAGGATGCTCCCAGCGTACTAAAGCTTCCATTCCCACCAGCTGATTGCTAATGAGATTAATTTGAGGTTGATAAAAGACTTTAAACTGACGTTCTTTGATGGCAATACGAATACTGTTTTCCATAATCACCCGCTCGTATGCTTTTTCACTCATTTCGTGAGCGTAAAACTGGTAGGTATTGCGCCCTTCTGCTTTAGCTTTGTACATAGCAGCATCGGCATTTTTGAGGAGAACTTCCGCAGTGACTCCATCATGGGGATAAATCGAGATACCGATACTTAGCGTTGTGTGCAGTTGCTGTTTATGAATAGTGAATGGTTCATTAAATGCAAGAATAAATTTTTGAATAAGATCAATAATACTTTCGGTGGTTTCAAATCCATCCAACAAAATATTAAACTCATCTCCCCCCATGCGTGCAATGGTATCACTTTCTCGTAAAAGTGATTGTAATCGTTGAGATACCTCGATGAGGAGTGCATCTCCGATGGAGTGACCTAAAGAGTCGTTAACTTGTTTAAAGTGGTCTAAATCAACAAATAAGATAGCAAGTTTTTCTTCATTTCGACGGGTTTGTTTGATTGCCATTTGAAGGCGGTCGTGGAATAAAATCCGATTGGGCAATCCTGTTAGTGAGTCATGTGTGGCTAAATGACGAAGTTTATTTTGAGTGCTTGTCAGCTCCGTAATATCTGTATCGAAAATGACGACTGCCGGATTGCCTTGATATTTGAGTTTATGGACACTTGCTTGAACAGGATACACAGATCCATCTTTACGTCGGTGGCTTGATAGATTTGTGAGTTCAGGACTAATATTTTGAAGATATTGCCGAAAAATTTCAATTTCATCAAGGGTAATATTAGGATTGATGTCCATAATGGTAAGATTTTTGAGTTCTTCGAGGGTATAGTTTAAACTTTTGAGTGCACCATTATTGGCATACAAATATTTCAATGTGATTGTATCGAGGATATAGACTTCAACGGTTGTATTTTGGACAATGGCTGCGAGCTCTTCATAATGAAGTTCAAGCTCAATTTGTTTTGTAATATCAGTACGAAAACCGGCAATGATCAAAGGCTCACCCTCTTCGTCAAATAGAATCTTAGCACGGTCATAAATCCATAACCAATGCCCTTTTTTGTGGCGGATCCGATAACGTACATGAGCACTTTCTACTTTATTGGCAATCGAACCGTAGAGCACTCCCAAAGCGTTTTCAACATCATCAGGATGGAGAAGTTTTTTCCATGACTCAATAGAACTATGATATTCATCATCATTGTAGCCAATAATTTGCAGCCATCGTTTAGAAGCAAATGTGCTATTTGAACGTATATCGTATTCCCAGATACCATCTTCGGAAGAGCTAATGGCAAATTCCAAACGCTCAATATCATGAGAAAATATGGATTGATTTTCTTTGGAAGTATTATCCATCCAGCTACCTTTTAATTTTCGTAGAAAAACAGTGTTTAACCGTCCTATTCATATTGTAGCACTTATGGATTAAATTGGTGATATAAAATTTATACTTCGGTAGAAAAGTAATCCAACGCTTTTTTGGAGCTTAGTTTGTGGTTCACAATGGGTTTAGGATAGTTATCAATGGGGTATTGGTTAAGCAGCAATTCATCCCCTAAAATTTTAGGGGAAACGTCGCAAAAATTTGGAAAGTATTTTTTAATATATGTTGCCTGTTTATCAAATTTTAGTGTTTGGGTATACGGGTTAAAGATCCGAAAGTAGGGTTGTGGGTCAACGCCTGTACCGGCACTCCATTGCCATGAGAGGATGTTGGAACTCGCATCGTAATCCATAAGATGTTGCGCAAAAAATGATTCCCCCCACTGCCAAGGTAACAGCAAATTTTTGGTAAAAAATGAGCCGCAGATCATACGAACACGGTTGTGCATCTCCCCCGTTTCCAGCAATTGTCTCACCCCTGCATCGACGATGGGCACTCCGGTTTGTGCAGTACAAAAGGCTTGAAAATACATATTGTTTTCTATCCCTTTAAATGGGTAGCGGAAATTTCGAGTCGTAAGTCGGGGAAAGTGAGCCAGCAACATTGCATAAAAATCGCGAAAAATCAATTGACGAAAAAAAGGTTCAGTATCGATTCCCTGTTTTTTTTGCTCAACCAACCATCGCAAAACCGTTCGCACCCCAATCGTACCAAAACGTAAATCCGTACCTAACCCTGATGTCCCATCAAGTGCCATGAAATCACGACCATGCGAATATTCGGAAAGTTTTGAGGTAAAAAGTTTGAGTTTTTCGTGGGGAGTGAGCTGTTGATGAGCCGTAAGAGTTTGCGGTTTAAAACCGATAGATTCGAGGGAAATAGGCAATAATGTGTGCGTATTTTCATGCAAGTGATGGAGAGACATGTAATCAAAATCGACCAATTTTTGTGCTACAGCAAGAGATTTTGCCATGTGCTCAGGACAAAATATGGTTTTGGATTTGTTGTAAAACGGAGTAAAGACGAGATAGGGGGTTCCGTCATTTTTGAGCACTTCATCGGGTGTGAAGATATACGTATCTTTAATGGGATTAAATTCAAGTAGATGTGACACATCACGATCTCGTTGGAGAGCATAAGGGTCATAATCACCCGAAGCACACACTTCGCCAAAAGAGTTTTGGGTTAATAGCCACGTAAAAACATCGGTAGGTTTTCCGTAAAAAATCGCCAAATCCAGACCATGAAGCAGCAACTCTTCTTTGAGACGCATCAATGCAGTAAAGATAAAAGTAACACGACGATCATTTTTAGACAGAGAATCTAAAATTTCAGGATCAAAAATAAAAATGGGGAGAACTTCTCCTTCGAAAGAGAGGAGGGTGTTATCCTCTACGCGTAAATCTCGTCGAAACCACAAAATCCGACGCACGATTATTTACCGCCGTCGATGTGTGAACGCAGTGCCAATGTTTTAGGATAGGGGCTTAAAAAAGTCTGATCGAGCAAATACTGAGTATCGTATTTTTTAGCATACAGATGAATCGTCGAGAGAGGGACGATGAGGGGAATGAGCTTGTGAGCGAAATCGTCTATTTGTTCATGCAGTGTCTCTTTTTCACTTTTTGTCAGCTCTTTTTTGAAAAATCCTGCTAAATGATCGAGTACATTGCGCGTTTTTTTGATGGAACTTTTACGGCTAATAGCAGTTTTAAACCCAAGCTCATACATCCCCATCGATACTTCAAGACTCAAGCCATCTCGATTACCGACGATGTTGCCCAGTTCCCGATAGAGAGCTTCGTCTTTGGATTGGAGCATAAACTTATGGACAGTATGGAAACGGACGAGATCATTGAGTTTTGGTTTAGCGGCTTTAAACTGCTCAAATTCATCATAAGCAAAAAGCTGCATCACGAAATTTTCTCGTAGCCAAGCATCTTGCAACCGTCCCTCTTCTTCCATGGGCAACAGCGCATATCGATCACGGCACAGCGCCATAAACACCCCATCCTCTTTCCCGTCACTCATCCCATTCTCAAGATAAAGTTTGGCACTGTTCATTCCGCAGCTTGGAGATTTTGATTTGAAAATAATCCCGCACAGCGGTTCACGCTCGAGTTTAGAGAGTTCATCACGACTTGTCTGCATCAGCGCATCGGTGAGATCTTCTCCCGTTTTGTTGGAGTAGACACGGACATTTCTATCAACGGTGACCAGTCGTACTGTAGGGCGCGGTGTCCCAAACGCTAAATGTTCAGGGCAAAAAGAGACAAATTGTGCAAATTTTCCCAACTCATCGGTAATAAAACGCTCTCGTTTGTGCCCAGCATCAAAGCGGATTTGTTCCCCTAAAAGGCAACCGGATACAGCAATTTTCATGATTTTTCTCCTTTGAATACCGTGCGGAAATTTTTGGCTCCGTCTTTGGAACTTTCTATGGTTTCTTTTATTCCTTTAAAACTAAAACAGATTCGGCTTTGGTCGATGGTCTCCATTTCTTCGATTTTGTTTAGGTTGATGATATACGAGCGGTGAACCCGCATAAAATCGTGAGACTCCAGCAAAATTTCAACGTCAGATATTTTTTTGGGATAATACGAAAATCCCTCTTTCGAACGTAAAATGACTTCAGAAAGATCCGCTTTGACGTAAAAGATGTCTTCAGGACGCAGGAGATAGTGGCTGTCTCCCGCTTTTGAAATAAGGCGTAATTCGGATTTGCGATTTTTAACATTGACACGCTCGAGCGCACGCTCCAAAGCTTCCGCTGTATACGGTTTTAGGAGATAATCCACTGCTCCTACGTCGAACGCATTAAGAGCATAATTGTCGTACGCCGTTTGGTAGATGATCGCCATATTTTCATGCTTGTAGCGCAACGCATAGCCCAACTCGATACCGTCTATATCTGCCATAGAAATGTCTAAAAAAGCAATATCAAAAGTTTTTGTATAAGAAAGCTCCAAAGCTTCATTTCCGCTTGAAGCTTGAGTAATAGTCGTATGCCCTAGAGATGCCAGAAGTCTTTGTAAACGTGCAAGCGCAAGTGGCTCATCATCAACGATCAGTATGTTCATAACACTCCTTGAGTTCAATAAGATAGGTGGGAAAATCGAGATTTGCAATGCTAAGCTGTCCGTGGCACAGATGCGTTAGACGCTCTTGGAGGTTGGAAAGTCCGATTCCAAAAGCTGTTTTAGTAATGGGTGATCCGTTGTTGCTGACGCTGATGCAAAGTGTTTTGTCTTGTTTGGCTGTAATCGTGATACCAAAAGAGTGAGAGCGGTTTTGCATTCCGTGTTTGATTGCATTTTCACATAAAAGCTGGATAGAGAATTTCGGGATAGGGCGTTTTAAAACTATCTCATCGGCTTGGATGTTCAAGGCAATGGCTCCGTTAAAGCGGATGTTTTCCAAATCGATGTAGTCGCGCACATTTTGGAGTTCTTCACCCAAGGTTATCAAAGCTTTTTCCCCCATGGTATTGCGTAAAAAGGTAGAAATCTTAAGGACAGCTTCTTCGGCTTTTACGGGGTCTTGATGGATAAGTTCTGCCAAAGAATTAAGGGCATTGAACAAAAAATGGGGATTGAGCTGCGTTTCCAATGAACTGACGCGGCTTTGGACGAACAACGTATCGATGTGCTCTTTTTCGTTGCGTGTTTTGACAAAACGGTAGATGAGAGCACCGATGAGATAGGTGAGAATACCGATCATCGAGGCACTTTGAATCGGGTGAGTTGAAAAAAGAGAAACCATGAGTATACCGGTTAGTTTGAGTGCATAGTAGGCGCTGAGTGTTCCTAAAAATCCGGACAAGAATGAGAAAAAAGCGGCGATACTGTTCCACCAAAGTTTTGTTATTTTTGGGAGTAAATAATGGTTCATAGCAGAGATAAACAAGAGGGAGTAGGCTGTGATAAAAAAGCCCAGTATGATTCCAAAAATCGCTCCGTGTAGGATTTCAAGCCCCAGTAAATAGTATCCCAAAAGAGAGAGAAATCCGGAAAAAGAAACTCCGATGAGCAAGACACTAAGCCAATCACGTAACGTTATACGAAGCTCGATATTACCCATGAATCACCTTCATCAAATTCCGTGCACCCATAACCACTCCCGGCCATCCTTGAGCTGCATACGTTGTATCACCAACATGATAGAACCCTTTTATGGGGGTGTCGTTCGAAGGCAAGCGGGGAAGAAAATTAGAGATACTCAAAGAATTTCCTCCTAATTGCGTTCGGTTTAGATACCGTCCAAATGTTTTGGGCGTTGCGGCAAACGAATCGATAATCTCGTTTGAATCAATAGTGAGTGTATCACAAATCCACGCTTGAAGCAAATCCTGAAGTCTCTTTTTTTGTCGTTTATACTCTGCGGGAGGCAAACCAAGCCAAAGTCGTGAATCGGTATGGATAGAAGCAGTGATATTGTAATGCCCTTGGGCAGTAAGTTTAGTATCTCTTGGGTCACTAAAGGAAACAAAAAGGGCTTTGGATAGAGTATGCGGAAGTATCTCTTTAGAGATAAGCTGATAATGGTGATAAAACGATTTTTGTGTATTCAACGTCAAATAAAGGATGAAAGCACTTTGATGGTTGTCAAGTTTTTTGTAGCGTTGATAATAGTGCCGTATCTCTTTATCTTCAAACCATCGACCGCTGTCATAATGAGACGTTCCCATGACAAGATTTTTTGCTTCAATGATACCGTTATGGGTTGTGAGAACATAATGGTTGTTTCGTCGGTCAATGGAAAGAACTTCACACGAAGTTCGTACGTCTGTGATAGCAGAAGTAAGGGTTTCACACACACGTCCCATTCCCCCAACAGGATAATGGGTCTCATTAAACGTGTATCCCAAAGCGAGAGCTGCCGTGAAGAAATTCACTTTATTGCTTTTTTCTTGGGCAACGATTATGATTTGAGCATCCAAAAAGTCTCGATACTCTTGGCTGATTCCTCCATAAAATTTCTCGATAAACGTTCGTGCATCTCCCCACAAGTAGGGTAAAAAATGTTTTACCATCGGGAGTAAACTGAGTAAGGAAATCAATTTTTTGCTCCAAGAAGCATTCGAATAATAGTGTCCATGAAGAGCATAAAATGTCTCACCGATCGTACGCACAAGATTCCAAAATTCGTCATGTTTTGGGTTGGGATGGAGATGTTGCAGTTCTTGAACAAATCGGGTGACGTTTTGATAACGGTGGACGATTTTACCTTCTTGGAGGATAACGATAGCGGGATCAGTAGCGATAAGATCGGGTGTCAGACTAAGGGTATCGAAAAGAGTACGGACGATACCGTTTTCATTGTACCCCGAAACAGTCGTTGCTCCAGTATTGTATTGATACCCGTTATGCTTAAAGGTAGAAGCACATCCGCCAAGCGTCGGTTCTTTTTCCAGCAGTACGACATCGTAACCGTGATGGTTTAGCAATGCGGCTGCACAGCATCCTCCAATACCTCCTCCGACTACTGCGTAGTCTTTCATGCTGCTTGCATCGATTGGTATAATTTGGCTAACGCTTCGATAAATTGGGGATGAGAATTGGGTGCTTGTGCCACTCGATATTCTTCAATTCCCATGGTCTCGGCTTTTTCACGATACTCGATTTCCAATTCAAACTCGGTCTCGGAGTTGTCAATCGTGAAAGCGATCGGAAAGAGTATTACTTTTTTCTTTTTTAGTGATGCAAGTTTATCCTCTAGGTACGGGCGAATCCACTCCAAAGGTCCCAGTCTCGATTGGTATGCTAAATGGGTATTGTGGAAAAAAACTCCCGCATCATTGAGTGCACGGCGCGCATGATAGACATTGGCACGAATATGACGCTGATATAAATCCCCTTTGTCGATGATTCTTTGAGGTAAACCGTGAGCGGTAAAAATCAGTTCAAATTCTCTCGAGTCATCCTCTCCTACAGCTTCTTTGATCCTCTCAACAAT
>Ga0007792_10000990_pt1 | contig 10329 bp, 6 predicted proteins | sample CryBogmetaGMA6M_FD_60371 | JGI IMG/M metagenome (GOLD analysis project Ga0007792, IMG submission 60371) | Freshwater microbial communities from Crystal Bog, Wisconsin, USA - MA6M | ecosystem: Environmental > Aquatic > Freshwater > Lake | place: Crystal Bog, Wisconsin, USA | collected 2009-07-06
GTGCTGAAACCCGACTCCCAGGGTGACCGGAAAAACCGAGAGATAACCGCCCCGCTCCCGTGCATAGGACAGGATCTTGAGGGTCTCATGGTAATTGAGCCTGTTCATGGTCATATTCAGCTTGAAGGGCAGCGGCAGTCCGGCCCCGGCTACCAGATCCACATTGCGTAACACCGCCGGTAACAGGTCACGGCCCCGCAATGCGGCATAGGTTTCCGGCACAAGTGAATCCAGACTGATAGCGAGCTGCAGCAGACCCCGCACCTTCCGCAGCGATTCCACCTTGTCTTTCGTCAGAAGCGTGCCATTGGTTGTTACTGTTGAAAAAAAACCGAGGCGGTCAACGAGAGCAAATACCTCCGCAATATCACTGCGCAGGAACGGCTCTCCCCCTGAAAATTCCACCACCCGGAAACCGAAGCTGCGCAGCTCGCCGAATATCCTCTCCAGTTCGACAAGCGTCAGCTCTTCACCGCCACCCCCCTGCCAAACGGAGCACATGGGACAGGCCTCGTTACACTCGTTGGTCAGATTGTAACTGATAAAGGTCGGCTTCCGGGCGCGCATACGCCGGAAGATTGTACTCCATTCTAAAAGGTCAGCCGCACGCACGCACAAATCTCCGATGGTTTCACCGTCTCAGAATATCTTTTACTTGAAATACTCGGCATGGATGGACGTCTCAAACAGAGGGGTAAGAAAAAGTGATACAAGCGTCAGCAGGAAACAGACCACAAACAGCCATGAAGCCCGTTCTCCCTGCCATGAGAAAAAGCGCCGTAAGTGCAGGTAGATGCCAAACACGGCCCAGGTAACAAGCGACCAGGTCTGGACCGGATCCCAGTTCCAGAACGTACCCCATGATTGATAAGCCCAGATGGATCCCGCCAGCATGCCGATTGCCCAGAACGTAAAACCGAAGCCGGCAAATCGATACGAATATATGTCGATGCCCGGCAGATCGGGGAGAATGTTGGACAGCCGCTTTAATCGGCCACGCCGGACCAAGAGGTAAAAGAGAGAAAAAGCAAAGGCAATGATTATTGCCGAGAAGGCAATTTTGTAAAAAATAATATGAAGCACCAACCAGACACTCCGGAAGGTCGGGGGGAGTGTTTTCATCTCCGGGCTGCAAAAAAGACCGAGTGCCACAAGGATAAAGGCGGTCGGCAGCACCACGATGCCGGTGGACTTAAGCCGTGGAAAAGGAATTGTGAACAGAAGAAACGCCAGCAGCAGCACCCAGGCATTGGATGACAGCACCTCAAAGCGGTCTATATACGGCCCATGGCCGACCATCCGCCACCAGATAATGAGTCCGGCCCCGTGCAGTATCAGGCCGGGAACAGAGGCAATGAATCCCCGACGAACCAGGTTCGGTTTATCGAAAAACTGGCCGACAGCGACCATTATTGTGGCAACAACATAGATGACCACGGCTCCCCAGTGGATACCGGTCACAAGCGCAAATGAACCTTTCATACGTCCTCCGTCTTGGCCACTTTTTGTATGATTTCATCGAATTCTTCACGGTAGAACAGTGCAAAGCGACGCGCTACATGCTGGACCAAAAGAGACCCGTTGGATTCTCTCACCACAATCTCACGCGGCACCATACAGAACGAGCTGAGTACCCCGGCCAGGATCAGGGCAAACCCGGTAAAAATACCCGCTATGCCCCTCGTACCGTCCAGCAGGATGTCCGTCCACCATTGCGACTGTACCAGGCGAACGGACAAAGGACCAAGTGGTGTCTTTTCATTCGGCGGTAACGTCGCTTCTCCCAAAAGTGCCTTCCCCTGGAAAAGTCGTAGCGTAAGCGGTGACTGATTGAGCGTCATCGACGCACGTTCCCTGTCGGCGTAGAATTTCCCTTTCAGTAGAAAGTCGGTCCCGGGCAGAACCATTTCTCCGTAACCGGCGCCATCACGCCGGAGGGGATACGGGAGGTAGAAGCGAATCTGGCCGGTTTCCCCGCGAGCAGACTCAAATTCAAGATCGAACGCCCTTCCGTAGGCGTTTGCCTGATACACGAGGAAGGGACCATACTGCGATTTATCGCTAAGTGCCACATCAACACGCCGTGGTTCGCCACCCGGCTGTTCGGTAAAATACAGCTCAGAAGAAAGATATTCCAGCTTGTCATTCCCCCAGAAACGTGGCTCCAGGTTCTTCAACACGACAGTGTGGGGCAGTTTTCCCTGCCGCGACATGACTCCCCGTATTTCCTGAACATTCCCGGGCGACAGCCTGGAAATTTCCTGACCGGTAAGCCGCATGAGTACCCGGTGCTGGGTCAGGACATAGATAAGGGTGAAAAAGACCGCCGTGACAAGCCCAACGTGGAGCAGGAAATTACCCCAGTAACCGATCCGGTTTTTCACATACCGGCGGACCTCGTTGCCACTCGCAGCGAGCCGGAAACCGGCAGCTTGTACCAGTGGTTCAAAATCATCCGGAGAAACGTCTATCCTGATACTCTCCTGTGGTGCCGTCCGCGAAGGAAGGCTCCGGAGCAACGCCCTCGTCGCCGAGTATTGGGACAGGGTAGAGATGGTCAGTGACAGCCAGAAAAGTGCCACGAGCACGGCGAACCAACCGCTGCCGACAACGTTGTCAAGGCCGAGCAGGGCAGTGATGCCCTGGAGGCTCTCCGGAAGAGTTCCTACCCATTCCGGAGTTTTGCCTCCCAGTGACCGCTGCGGGACAGAACTCGCAAAAAGTAGAGCCACGCTGATCGCAAGGAGCAGCGTGATGACCGTTGACCGGGATGTGAGAAATTTTGGTAGTTTCACGATGTATATCCGAAATCACACATAGGTGTCGTTAGTAAGGGTGAGATGGCGCCGGGGACACAGGCTTTGGCGCATCCTTCATATTCCCCCCGGGCATCCCTTGTTTGAACTGGACGAGATACTGTTCCACCAGATATTCCCTCAACACAGGAATTCTCGTGCCTTTGCCGATGGCCAGAAGATACAGCGGCAGTGAAACGGTCAGCACTGCAGCCAGGTAAATGGACAGGACCAGCTGCCGTTTCTTACAGCGATCTGCCATTGACCAGACAAGGAAGGCAGCCGCCATGATAGCATACGGCAGAACAGAAAGTGCCGTATTCAGCCAGATAGGCCGTGGTGAAAACACCAGCGGAAGATAGGAAAGCAGGAACAGCCCCGCCAGATACCAAGAGCCTTCATCACGCGTGCGGACACCCCGCCGTATCACAAGAGCAATCCCGGGAAGGACCAGCAGCCAGACCAGAGGATTTGCATAACCGAGAACGACCGTAACACTGCGGTCAAACGACGGGATTGCACGGTCTCCCCCGTCAGGGGTATCCATATTCATGAACGGATCAACAAATACCGATGGGGTAATAAACCATTTATAGGCCCGGTTGTCCCTGTCATCCCACTGTTTCGGCTGATACCCAACATGTTGGGATGTTTCCAGGAACATACTGCGCTGCAGTGCCGGCCACTCTGCAAGAGAATACCCCCGGCTGAACCAGGGCATAAAAGTCAGCAGATACACCATGACCGGAACCATCAGGAGCAGAACGGCAGCGTGGGCATTGCGGGCAAGGCGTTCCCGTATCGGACCTGCTTCTCTGTTTATGGTGAAAATGATCAGGGCAAAAGTCACCAACAATGGAAAGAGGGCGCTCCATTTGGAGGCAAGCCCGAGTCCGAAGAAGATTCCAGAACCGAGCAGCCACCCCTGTTTTCCGGATTCTCTGAAGCGATAGGCCAGGTAAATCCCGGCAAGTGGGAAAAAAGCGAGATAGATATCGTTGATCCCCTGGCGGGAGAAGTCAATTACCAGTGCATCGCAGGCCCAGAAAAACGCGGCAATGAGTGCCACACGACTGTCCTTGAAAATACGCTGCGCCACCAGACCGATCAGCGGTGTGCAGAGTGTGCCGAGCAGAAGGCTGACGCCCTTTATCCCGATCACTCCCGTGCCGAACATCTGCATCGCCCAGTACACCAGAATATTACGCAGACAGGGATGGTTCCACATGGTCGGCCCCAGTTGGCCCGACTCCATGTAGTTTATGGCAGACAAACCTACGGAGTAATCATCTTCCGAGACCGGCTGGCCGGCAAGCAGCAGACTGTTCAGGAGCAGAGCGCACAACGTAATAAACATCAGAGCGAAAGCTGCGGTGCGTGTGGTCATCTCTTTGCTCATGGAGAGGGAAGGGGGCGGTGTACTGTCGCGGCAGTGGAAGTTGTCCGGCTATCTGAACCGGTTGAAGGGGGTGGAAGGCCAATAAGTCCGGCAAACCGGTTGAGTTTGGCGACTTCTTTGGCGGTAACGGTATCTTTTCCCGCCTCATTGCAAAGCACGATACAATCAGTGAGCAGCCCTGCTGAGGAAAGCTGGCGGAACAGTTCCTCAGGCTCGGCATACCTGAAATATGATGCGCCGATGTATACCAGCACTGACTCGCCGGCAGCATCAAATGCGGCGCCAGTCGTGAACCGGCGGGGGAACCCCTGGCGTGTTATGGAGACCCCCCGGGCGTCAATCCTGGAGTTTTTCACCTTGCGGGCGGCTTCCGTCATCCGGGCAACCTCTTGCTCCGGAACGATTGCCACGATATTACGGATTATTTTGTTCAAGGAAGCCGCATACAGGAATGTTACGCCGTTCAGATACTCTTCTTCGTAGCGCCTGGCCGTGTTGTAGAGCGGTAGCGGATATGCTCGATACATCTGCGTCGGGATAATCTCCCCCGGATCGAAGGATTCCCACCGGTCCGCAACAAAAACGAGGGTGCGTCCCCGGTAACCGGCCTGTTTCCAGACCCGATAGGCCTCTGGCGGATTGTCCACCTGTTTTTTGTCAATCTCTCGGGCAACGATGGTTCCGGTAATACCGGATACACGGCTGGTATGGCCGACACGGTCAAGGCCGAACAGAATGGCCGTTGCTAGCAGTATGACGGCAAAACAGGTAATCAGACTACGTCGTATGGTCAATCGTTGCATCCGGGCACTCTCTCATAAGCAGTATTGCAGCGTAACGCCATACTACCGGACCGTTACTGTTTCCTGAACATTTTTCCCCAGGTGGGCAGTTCCTTACGCTCTTCTCCCGTAGCACTAATGTCAGTAATCATCCAGCTCCCCTGCCTGTTTTCCAGCAGGTACCGGACATCATACTGATAATCTTTTACTTCGTTAGATCTTTTTCCCGTCAAAATATCGGCATAGCCGAAATCCCACAACTCCCTGGTTACTACACTGCATTTAGCGGGTTTGGAGCAATCCGTATCGGCAAAGTCGATTTTTTTCAGTTCGGATACCAGCCGGCTCTTGCCTTCTCCAATTGCCGCCATGTGGTAATAGGCTTTTTCGGCAAGCTCTGCTGTTGCCACTTCCTGCAATTTGGTCATGTTGGTGGTTTTGTATCCTTCCACAAGCAGCTGATTATAGCGAGTGATCAACTTGTGTGATGCTTCGGCAGGAGTTGCTGCAGAGGCCATCTTTAGCGGGGCAGACTCTACCGACTTGCTGGATGAGGCATGGTCTTTACAGCCGACAATTGTGGCAATCAGGAAAAATAGTAAGAGGGCAGTGTTTTTCAATCAAATGCTCCGATTACAAGAAGTTTGTTGTCAGGTGCCTAATAATGACTTCGATGAGCCGGTATATTCACGAAAATAGCCGGGCAACACCCGGCTATTTTTCTACAACCGAACTGTCGATTTCATTACCAGGCCTCTCCCGTTCCCGAGTTATGCCTACTGCAGCTTGAATTGAAATTGGCATTGGAGAAAGCCGAATTTTTGATGCCGCCAGCCCCCCCCCAATAATCCCAATTTGATGCTGCAGTACTTCCGTTTGAACGATACCGTGCAGGGGCGTTGGTTGTCTGGAGCAGGCGCGAAATTTTACCACCATGTGGAATTCTAATGTGGCATGAGACACAGGCCATAATTGTGTCACCGCCATGCTCACCACCAGAAACATCAGAATATGCATGCCAGTTATTGCTGGCGGTAACGACATGGCAATTCAGACAAAACAGACCGTTTGCAGTGCCAATATTGGTGTTATAGGTTGCGACTCTGAACAGCGTACCGGTGCTGCCTCCGTTATTGGCAGTTGTAGTATACGGCCATGCCTTGTTGGTACCAGCCAACATCCATTTTACAGAGGAACCATGTGGCCCCTTGGATGCAGCAGTATCAGTGGCATGGCAATCGGAGCAGGTCATGGTCTGCGTGCCGAGGTTGACGTTCCAGGGCGCTTTCATTTTCGCAGCAGTGAGTGCCTTGGGTGCAACCGAGTTCGGATAATTGTTCAGACCGGTGACGACCGGATGGCCTGATGCATTGTTCGGGTTGAAATCCAGAGCCAGGTTTGTCAGTGATGCAGCAGCGGTGCCGGCACCTGGGACATCAGGAGTTGTACCGGTACCGACGGCAGCATGGCATTTAATACAGATCTGGAATTCAGCGGTTACCGTATTTGAAGCCAGGCTAGCAGAAGCGGTAGCACCGCCCCAGTTTGTTGCCGACCATGTCAGGCTTCTGCCGGTTGCGTTGGAGAGGTTTTTCGCAATAACACCGGAACCTGCTGTTTGGGAGCCGGCCTTCATTGAATGCATGCTGTCAAGGCTGTTGGCTTCGTCACCATGGCAGTCAAAACATTTGGCGGTCGTATGTTTGTATGTTTTGGCCATTTCACCGGCGATATCTTTTGTAGATTTATTCGGATCGGTCGATGCGGCATTGTGGCAATTGAAACAGTAGTTATTGGGATTAAGGACATCATAGCCTGCATCTTGCAGCATATGTTTAGCGCCGGAAGCATGGGCATTGTATTTCGGATTAGTTGTGAGTCCGTCAACACCTTTCGAATTACCGTGGCAGTTGAAACAGACCATCTTGGTATCATGCGCACCACCTGTTGCTGGCCAGTACTGGTTAATGTTGGCCGGGGCCTTGTTGTCCCCGGAATCGGTAAACGGTTTCAGAGCATTAGCGCCGAGGCTTGTTGCGCCGCCGGCATTGTGGCAACTGATGCACGTGCCTTTTACGGCCGGGGCGGTGGCGGCTGTCCCGTCATAAACAACCGACGCGGATCCATCCAAATTATTCAGCTTGACGCTGATGCCGTCAGAAAACGACTGGTGCTGAGAGTTGTCATGGCAAACAATGCAGGTCTGTTGGCTCATCGTAGTAAATTTAACGTGAGTTGAAATATTAGTGAAGAAATCTCCGCCACTGCCGACTACCTTGCGGCGATACCCGCCGGTCCCCTGCTGCGAGTTATGGCAGGAAGTGCAGTCACCGCCGGTAGCCTGCAGAATACCATCCATATGAGTTGCACCGCTACCGTTGTGCCCGTGGCACCCGGCACAGTCACTGGCAATCGTCAATGATGCATGGGCATATTTGACTGAAGACGTCGGTGGTGACTGGTGGCACTTGTTACAGTCAGTCGCATTTTTGACAGCTGCCGCATTGACAAGGTAAGCACCGTCAACCCATGAGGCAGAAAGTCCGGTACCTTGTACCAGAGAAGCAAAACCGCCGCCATGGCAATAGTTGGTTGTGCATGTCGGTGCGGAGTAGGTTGGAACAATAGCTCCCTTGTCCGCGTTGTATGGTGTTGTCCCAACATTTTTTGCCAGATTGCTCCAGGTCATGGTTGAAGAGCCGGTCATGTGGCCGGCATCACCAAGTGCTGTTACCAGGTGACAATCAGCACAGGCAACACCACCGGTTTTATACCCTCCAGTACCTTTGAGGTGTGTATCATGAGCGCCGACCTTGGCGTCGTTGGATACGCCGCCGCTGATTGTGCCTACTGTGCCGGCGGTGTTTACCCCGGTTCCGTTATAACCGGGTGCAGCGGTTTTTGGATCAGCCGTATAGGCAGCAGCCGAAGTCAGGCTCACTCCGTGGCACTTGGTACAGATGGACTGAGTTGTGGCAACTCCCCATACCGGTGTGATAGCGGAACCGTGGCAAACGGTGGTGGAACAGGAACTATAACCGTTACCCGGATTCGCCTGGTTTGTATAACTAAACCCAGACGCTACGTTGATCTGACCATCCACATGGCTGGTCGAGTTGTACGCTGAGTCTGTAGCCCCGGTGTGGCATGATCCGCAGTTAGTACTGACAGCAAGGTGCTTATCATGGGAACCGGTGGTCAACCCCGTTGTCGCATGGCAGCTGCCGCAGGCCACCGTTCCACCCCAGGTCGGCGCTGTTGCTGCATATACCGGGGTTGCGGACGTGCCGTTGGCCGACTGCCCGGAACTGTGGCAGTAGCTGGTGGCACAGCTCGCCACGGCAGAGCCTTTCGCCTTGGGTGACGTATACCCACCCACGTTCACTTCAATAGTACCGTTGAGGTGATTGGCAGCGGCTGTTGTCCCTTGCACATAACCGGTATGGCAATCGCCACACAGCGCTTTTTTATACTGGGTGCCGGTGACATGCCTGGCATGACTGCTGTCCACGGGAATCAAATTATGGCAAGCGGTACAGGCCGGTACAGTCGATGCGCCCCATGTCGGTGTCACTACCAGGGTACCTTTGCCGTTATCATGGCAGGATGCCGTGCTACAGGTGCCCGAAGTGGGGGCGCCAGACTGGGCAAACGATTTCCCCTTGGAATAGCCGACGCTGGAAACATGGATGAAACCGTTACGATGCTTCGTTGAATAGCTGGCGGCATTGACATGGCACGGAGCACAGGTGCTTACAGCTGTTGTTGCAGTTGGAATATGCTTGCCATGACTCCCCTTGAAGCCTCCGGTGGAGAGGTTTCGATACGCCGCATCAACGGGACGAATATCGGTTGAGGAACCGACCGGGGCGTGGCAGGTAAGGCAGGTGGTGGCCGCTTCCGCCATGCTGCCCCAGCAGATAACACCAGCCGCTACTGAAAGCAGAATCATAAAACGCATATTGTCTTTCATATCAAACACTCCATCTGCAGTCAGGTACTACCAGGCCGGCGTCGGCTGGAAATGGCAGCTAATGTTAGAACATGACATTGTAGTCTTGTTATACCGCTTGGCTCTGCTGTCGTCAAACCGGAACGTCATGTCTGAAGCATTATCGTTAACATTGACGTTTGCCCTGCTGACTATTCCGCCCCCCTGATTATGCGTTGTTGATGGGTGACACGGCAGACAGGGAGTAAAGCCATCACTTATCGTGACTGACGCTAGCACGTGGGAGACGTGGTAGCCACCGCCACCGGAATAGCTTTCCATTTTGGCATCCGTAAACTCACCCCCTGCCCGCGCGCTCAGCTGGGTGGATGTAAGTGGTGGATAGCCGTGGCAGTTATTACAGGAGCCGTTGCCATACTTTATACCGTCCATATGCCGCCTGCCTGCAACCCCGGTGGCATCACCGTTATGCCCGTGGCAGCCGGTGCAATTATCAGTGAGCGCAACGGTTGAATGGCTGTATACCGTTGACAGCTCACGAGAGTTATTCGGTGACAGGTGGCACTTGTCGCAATTTTGCGCCGTCTTCGCAGTTCCATCGGTAATATAAGCCGCGTCAGTCCAGACCGGAGCAGGGCCGGTACCGGTATTCCCGGCACTGAGTGTGCCACCCGGTTTAGCAGGGTTGTGGCAGTAGACTGCACAGCTGCCGGTGCCGCTGACATATTTCGCAGCGGTATAGGTCCCGAATTTAGTTGCCAGTCCCTGGAATACGGGGGCTGATGAGCCATTGGCATGGTTGCCGGATACCGGGAGCGTCCCGTGGCAATTCTGACAACGGTAGTCGATTGTGCTGTAATTGCTGAATCCGTTAAAATAGCGCAGGTGGGTCTGGTGAGCGCCAACCTTCGCACTGCTGCTCACCTGACCTGTACCCGTAAGTGTACCGCTTGAAGGAGCAAGCACATAGCGGTTATCTGGAGTAACCGTGACCGTGGCAGTACCGTGGCACTTGGTACAGGTATCGTAGGCGGTATTTACACCCCACAGCGGTGTGGCAGCGGAACTGTGGCATACGGTGGCGGAACAGGAACTATAACCGTTACCCGGAGTCACCTGATTGGAGTAACTGAAACCGGACGCTATGTTGATTTGCCCGTCCACATGGGTTGTCGAATTGTAAGTTGAGGCTGTAGCTCCGGTGTGGCAGTTACCGCAGTTAGTACTGACCGCAAGGTGTTTGGCATGGGTGCCGGTGGTCAACCCCGTCGTCGCGTGGCAGCTACCGCAGGCTACTGTTCCACCCCAAGTCGGAGCTGTTGCCGCATATACCGGGGTTGCGGACGTACCGTTGGCCGACTGCCCGGAACTGTGGCAGTAGCTGGTGGCACAGCTCGCCAC
>Ga0007792_10000993_pt1 | contig 10320 bp, 6 predicted proteins | sample CryBogmetaGMA6M_FD_60371 | JGI IMG/M metagenome (GOLD analysis project Ga0007792, IMG submission 60371) | Freshwater microbial communities from Crystal Bog, Wisconsin, USA - MA6M | ecosystem: Environmental > Aquatic > Freshwater > Lake | place: Crystal Bog, Wisconsin, USA | collected 2009-07-06
CTGGCGGTGCGCATACACCGCGATGACCAAGGAGCCTGCTTTTACCCTTCCGCGCTAGCTGTCTTTATCGACCGGGCTGCCTCGATGACCGTCCCCCGCCGCGCAGCGGCTTCGTTCAACCGGCGGGCGGTGCCCACGGGGCCGCTGGCGAGGGCGGTGCTGGCGCTCCAGTGGGCAGTCGAGGCATCCAGGATCGTCGTTGGGCTTCCGTCCTTGTCGAGAATCTGGGGGCTACCAACCCCCTGGCTGAGCCCGAACATCAGCAGGTCCCCTGGCCACAGGACACCACCACTGATGGGCGGCGTGAACCGGCCCAGGTAGAGCTGTGAGCCGAGACTCGCTCCAACGAAGGGGATGTTCGGGCTGGAGGTGGCCTGGTTGCCGCCCGTCCCGATGGCAATGCGGAAGGCAAATTCCAGACTGGTCACCAGTTTGTCCTTGTCCGTCGCGTCGAAGAAATAGACCGCTCCCGTCTTGCGCATGCCGACCGTCGGATAGTGGGTGGGGTCCGTTGGATCGGGGATCCAGTCGTTGCTCGGGTCCAGTGTTGCGTTGGCAGGCTGCTCCCAGCCGTTGAAGGAATGGAAGCTGCTCAGAGTGCCGCTGGAGATGCCGGCGTCCCCCAGGGCGGCCGCCAGGAACAGGCTGCGCTTGGGGCTGGCGTCCTGCGTGTAGTGCCCCGCCAGGCTCACGCCCACGGTCATGGTGGTCACCCGATGGTCCCTGCTGTAGGTGACGCCGTTCCGCTTCTTGATGGCGAAGGGCAGGAATGCTGAAGGCGATAACAAGCCGCTGGGAGGCGTGTCCGGTGCGGCCTTGTAATCCACGTTCAGGGTCCCAAGGGTGGGATCCGCCAGATGCGCCGCCACCCCCGCCATGGTGAAGAGGTTCCAGTAGGTGCCATTGCGATTGATGCTTGTGGGGCTGGCCAGGATGGCCCGGTTGCCGACGCGGACGTCCAGGGCCGCTGCATCCCCGGAGCCGGTGATGTATGGGGTGGTGGCATTGGTGTTGGTGGTCAGGGTGCCGTTGTTGTCCAGTCCGTCTGTGAAGAGCAGCAGGAAGGGGTTGCCGCACTGGGAGACATCGCCCCCCTCCACCGCATTGAACACGCTGCTGGGATCTGCGTACTGGGCCAGTGTTCGGGCCATGGCATAGGTCAGGGGGGTGTTCCCCGCAGCAAACAGGCCGGCGATCCGCGTCATGCCCGTGACCGAGTTCCCGGAGAGGGCGTTGATGCCCTGGCCGGTCGTGTTGTTGAGCACGGTCCAACCCGAGTCCAGGCCATCCACATGGGTATTGGCCGGGGAGGAGGCGTTGAGGGTGGTGCTGCTGCTGTTGTTGATGCTGGTAGCCGCGCCGCTGTTGGCCTCATTGGTGGGATCCAGGCAGCGGAAGGCCCAGTAGACATCGGCCTGATGGGCAATCCAGGTCTGAATGGCCGCCCACTTGGTGGCCTGGAGGCGGGTCAGGGCCGGCGTCCGATAGCTGGAGGCGTCCTCCAAGGCCGTGCCGAGGTAGGAACCGTCCTGGCTGTACTTGGGAATCGACATGGTGCCCCAGCTCCCGCTGGGACCGAAGCCCTGCCCCCAGCTGACATTGCCCTGGCCTCCGACAAGAGAGGCATTGCTGGCATCGAACGCCACATATTTGCCGACCAGCGACCCCTCCGTGGTGTAGTTCGCCTTGGTGGCGTCGCTGCTCTGGTACTTGCCATTGAAGAGCCAGGCGATATAGGCGGGACGGTAGAGCACTGTATAGAGGTAGACCATGCTCAGCGAATAGGCACTGGAGCCATTGGTGTCGTAGGTGAAGACGGCATTCTGGCCCGATCCGATGGTGTAGCAGGTGTCCAGCTCGACCTGCTGGCCGCTGCCATAGGTGGTGCTCACGCCCGCAACCGTCTTGATCTGCCGATCCAGGAGCGTCTTGGAGCTCAGGGGCACGCCGGAGGAGCCGCGGTCCATGACCTTCCAGGGGATGGGGAGGTCGATGGTCCGGTTGCCTTTGGCGAAGCGGACATGGCTGGCGGCACGGAGCCAGTTCCGGACATCCAGGACGCCGGAGCTCGTGCCCACCAGGGAGCCCGAAGCGGCTGCGGCATCGACCATGGTCACGGCGGTTCCATCCGGCTTCCGCAGGGTTCCATTCAGGGTTCCGGGATAGGTGAACCCGACCGAGGTGGCATAGCCGGTGGCGCTGTTAAAGCTGGACCCCACGCTGGCGTCCAGGGTGACGGTGACAGAGGGGTCCGTGGCCCCTGTGGGGGGATTGGTGCAGTAGGCTGGAAGCACCAGGCTCACCGTCGTGTTGCCCCCTGCCTCTGGATTGGTTGTGGCGGTCGAGTTGACGGGGTTAGGGGTGGGCAGGGCGCAGACATTGGAGGTGGAGTAGGCGATCAGCTGAACCCACTGGATCAGGTTGTTCCAGCTCCCAGTCCCCTGGGCCAGGAAGTAGGAGCGAAGGTTGACTGTAGAGCCGGCAGGAATGTTGGACAGGGACGCACTCCAGGCGCCGCTCCCCCCGACCCTGGCCTCCATGGGTGCCAGCTGGGTCTTGTCCTGGGGGTAGTTGGGGGTCCGGATGGTCATCACAGACTGGTACACCCCCGAGCTGACCTCACTCCAGACAGGTCCAGAGTTAATGGCACTCGGCGTGGTGTAGCCCCAGCTGAAGTTCTTGTGGCTGAGGTCCTCGCCCTCGGCAAAGGCGTGGGTGAGTGTTGCGGTCAGGGTGACGAGGGAGTTCGGGGCGTAGGGCCCCGAGGATGGGCTGAGCGCCATGGACACGGTATAGGAAGGGCTGCCTTGAGTCCCGTTGTTGGTGATGGTGGCGGTGTAGTTGGAGCTGCCCGCAATGGGCGAAAAGACCGCCGTGGCCCAGGCGGCCCCGTTCCCCCACGCATAGGCTTGAAAGGTCATCGTTGGCGCAGCCGTGCAGAGGCCGTTGCCACCGTAGTAGTCCCGGCAGGAGGCTGGATTGTACTCGGGGGCGATGGCTCCTGTGCCATCGGGGCTGATGGTGAGGATGGCACTGACATAGGCGTTGATGTCATTGCCTGATCTGGCGTAGAGCTGATACCTGTTGTTGGGCGGCGTGCCCAGAGAGGCGCCGTTGAGATTGAACCTCATGTACCTGTAGTCATCTGCGTCGTTGAGGTCGTTGTTGGGGTACAGGGGGTGGTACATGAGGCTGGCCATGGACCGCGAAAAATCGAAGACCGAGACGATCTCGGGCTTGGGCCGGAGCGATGAGGACTGCTGGTAGAGGTCGAGAAAATCCGTGTTGCTGGACTGGAGCCGCGGATCCAGCTGGGCGATGGCCGAGGATGTAGCCAGGACGACCAAGGCCAGGATCCTTAGGCTGCGGACAAGGCAAGTTGCGGGACGGTTCATGCGGGTGCTCCAGGGCTACCGGACAGGGGTGGACACCCACAGCTCCTTGGCGTGGGTGAAGGTGACCGCACCCCGGGTCACCTGGGCATCGGCGCGGACGGCCCACAGGTCCGGGGCCTGCAAGGCAGTTCCCCCTGCGGCTGGCGTAAAAGCTCCGGTACCAGCTCCTTGGCTCATGCCGGCCACGGGCAGCTTGCCCATGTAGGTGAGGCCCAGGGAGGTGGCCTGGGTGGCGCTGCCGGCGGCGGTGAGCGTGAGGGCCGCCAGTGGCAGGTTGGTAGCGTTGGGCGTGTACTGCGAGGGGGAAGCTGGCTCAGTGGACTGAACATCCCAGGCCGTCCCCGCCTTGGTGGAGTCGAGGAGGAGGGTCGCCTTCAGCTGGGTCAGCTTGAGCGCGGCGCTGTTGCTGGGGGCCAGCGCGCCGTTCTGCAGGTCCATCCAGTGGATGGACCACTCCAGGCCGGAGTCGGCCACGTTGCGGGCCATGGCGCCCTGGCGGCTGAAGCCCGAGGTGGCGATCTCCCGCAGGGAGTTACGCGACATGGCTACGGCGGCGATGGTGAGGAGCACAAGCAGCATGAGGGCCACCACGATGGTCATGCCGCCTCGCTGGCTGCGCTGCCAAGGGGTGCTAGGTGGGGTTTGCACAGGGGACTCCTAGTTCAGGGCCAGGCCCGCGTGCCGGGGCACCAGGACCAGGCTCTGGGTCTGCAGGCGGTGCGCCACTGCATCGGGATTGGCGGCGTATTCGGAGCGGCGGGTGGCCGTTCGGGTGGTGATGTCCACCCGCACCAGCAACGGCATGCTACGGAACCAGGAGGGGCCGATGCGGGTGGTCTTCACGCCGGGCCGGCCACTGCTGGCCAGCTGGCTATCCAGTTCCGTGCGGATACCCGTATCCCAGCCGAGGTCGTAGCCGGTGTAGATGGCCTTGGCCCCGCTGCTGTCCAAGCCGGCCCAGTGGTTGCCACCGTCGGCGCTGAGGTAGACCGCGAAGCCCGCTACATTCTCAGCGATGATCTGCTGAGGCAGAGCAGCTGTGAAAGCGGTAATGCTGTAGTTGCCCTGATCCCGCACCAGGCAGGGGATTCCGGCACTGCTGCCGGGGTCCAGGGTCAGCATCTGGATGCGGTAGCGCACCATCTGGGCGGGCTGGATGAGGACCACCCGGCTGAGTTCCAGGTGCCGGGCCCGGGAGGCGGGAGCGGCGGGCCCAGAGCCCGTGATGCCCGCATCGGCAGAGGGCCCGGTCACCACCGTCACCGAGGACCCCGAAGCCGTGGCCGAGGTGATGTTCACGGCCTCCCAGGCGTCCTTGAAGACCAGCACCTGACCCGCCGCCACCTCGCTGGCGTAGGTGGTGCTGCCGCAGTTGATGGTGTAGGTGGTATCGGCAGTGGTCAGGGGGTTCCCCTCCGCCACCAGGGTTGCAGCGGCCTTCTGGGTGCTGGCCGAGCTGACGGTCCCCTCGAAGGGCAGGGGCTGGTCCAGGTAGAAGTACAGCTCGTCCGCGGTGGCGGGATCATCGCTCCCCGCACCGGAGACGGCCATGTTGGGCAGGATGAGGAAGGTGGGCATGGCCTCGCTCACCGCAGGCGGAACCGAGAGGTCCGTGAGAAACATCCCGGCCTGGTTCAGGTCCTCCACCAGGAGGTCCACGGACATGCGGTTGCGGCGGGAGCTGGAGATGGTCTCGCCGGAGGTGTAGAAGGCCGACAGGCTGGCCTTGTAGACGTTGGCCATGCCCGCCATGAGCACCATGGTGAAGACCAGAGCCACCAGCAACTCCACCAGGGAGAAGCCGCGCCTCCGGGCCTGGCGGGCCGGCTCAACCATGGGTCACCATCCGGGTCAGCCGCACGGAGCGCGGGGCCGCCACACCTGAAGCGTCCACATCATCCTGGAAGGTTACCTGGACGGTGAACTCGGAGAGGTACCCCGTGGCGTAGAAATTGCCCGGGTTCCGGCTGGTGGTGGCGATGTAGCGCACCCCGCTGTCCTGCTCATCCGAGGCGCCCACCACCACGGGCCGGCCCCGGTTGTTGAAGTCGTCCACCCGGGGTGTGCCTGTGGCCAGGGTGATGTAGCGGAGGCCAGAGAGGTCCGCCAGGGTGGGGTTGCTGGCATTGCGGTCGGTGAGGTTGAGCCAGCTGAGCCGCCCTTCCAGCTCCGCCCGATCCAGGATCTGCTCGGCCACCAGGATGGCGGTGCTCAGGCTGCGGCTGCCCCGGGTGGCTTTGAGGGCCATCACCTGCAGGGCTGACAGGCCCAGGATGCCCACGGCCATGATGAAGGCGGCCATGAGCATCTCCACCATGCTGAAGCCGGCCTGGGTGGCCGCTCTGCAGGGGGGATGGCCGGCACTGGCCATCAGATCCGGCGCCACTGGCCGTCGCCGTCCCGGATGCCCGGGTTGTAGAACTTGTAGATGGCGGCGCCGTTCTGCAGCACGACGATGAGCCCCATGGGCCCGCCCGGCAGGGCACTGCCCGAGCTGGTGGTGCCCACGATGGGGATGATGAAGGTGGAGATGAAGCGCCGGCTGCTCCCACTCACCAGCACCCGGTGGTCGGCTTCCGGGAAGAGGAGGTTGTCGTCCGTGACCAGGCCGTGCATGATGCCACCACTGCCAACAAAGGGAGCCACATCGTTGATGTTGATGTTGGTCCCCGTGGTGCAGGTTTGCATGACGTTGGTCCACTGGTTGGAGGAGACCTTCACAATACGGGCCGAGGCCTGGGCGCGGTCCCCGGCCAGGAAACGGAAGGGTACGGCCAGTGTGGCAGCGGCTGTCCCCAGGTCCACACTGTGCAGGCTGCCGCTAAGCATGTCCGCAGCAGCGACCTTGATGTCGTGGTCAGTGATGCTCGCGTCCCCATGGGCCATCACCAGTGAGGCGGCATCCCAGGAACCCCAGGTGACGATGGCCACATCTCGACCCGTCGCCGCAGCGGCCTGGTGGGCGTTGGTGAGGGCCCCTTCGACCTCGTCCATGAGGCCGCGGACAGCTCCGCTGTTCTGGGTTCGCACTTGGCTGACACCCACCATGGACAGGACGCCGACGATGCCCATGACGAGCATCAACTCAAGCATCGTGTAGCCGGCGGAGCGGGTTCTTCGGGCGGTAGGGTTCATGGCGGTCGCCTTTGTTGGCTGGCGACGAGGTGGTGTCGGCGGCGTCCCAGTGCGAGTTCCACAGAGAGCACCACAGACGGAGTACGTCCGTCGCAGGGTCCTTCAAGCCCTTAGCGTCAGATGCGAAGAATCCCTGTCAACGGACAGGAGAATGGACACTCGAGTCTGCAGACAGCACGACTCGCGACGAATAACCGGAAGTCCAATGCTTCCTAAAACAAGATGCTTCTCTGCGGCGAAAGCAGCGCACCGAGAAAAATCTAGACACCACCCAGGAGGCCAAAAGGCCCATGGGCAGTGGGTTTGCGGGCTAGGGTCTGTCCAGGATTTTTACTTGGCAGCGCTACCAAAGACCCGATTGCGGACGAGGTCCTCGGTGCTCCAGGGCGCAGGTCCCCCGCCCAGGTATTTCTGGAACCACTCCAGGTGAGCGTTGTAGTAGACGGGCATGGACTTGAGGGGGTCGGGCCAGTGGCCGTCGTTCTTGAACACGATGAGGCGACTGGGCACGCCCATCTCCTGGAGGCCCGTGAAGAACTGTAGGCTCTGGGTGTAGGGAACGCGGTAGTCGCGCTCGCCGGTGATGACGAGGCAGGGGGTCTTGAAGGCCGGTACCCGGCTGCTGGGGTTCATGCGGTCGTAGGCTGCCACCTTGTCCCAGGGCGTGCCGGTGAGGTCGTGCTCCGGGAACCACAGCTCCTCGGTGGCGCCGTGCATGGAGCGCAGATCATAGACGCCCATCATGGCCGCCAGGGCCTTGAAGCGGGTGCTCCGGCCCTCCAGCCACATCATGGCGTAGCCGCCCCAGCTCCAGCCCATGGCGCCCATGCGGTCCTTGTCCACATAGGACAGGCTGGCCAGGTGGTCGGCCACCTTCTCAATGTCCGTCATCACCTTGCCGTCCCAGTCACCACTGATGGCATCCGTGAAGGCCTGACCATAGCCCGTAGAGCCATGGGGATTGGGGAAGGCCACGATGTAGCCGGCGCCCGGGTACACCTGCCAGTCCCCCCGCAGGGTGTCGGACCACATCATCTGCGGGCCGCCGTGGACGTTGAGGATCAGGGGGTACTTCTTCGCCGGATCAAAGCCGTGGGGCTTCACCAGGAAGACATGGATGTCCTTGCCGTCGGCGCCCTTCACCCACTGCTCCTCGGCGGGACGGAAGTCCACCTCCGCCGCCAGGGCCTGGTTGAAGTCCGTCAGGCGCTTGGTCTCGCCGGAGGCGAAGGTGTGGCGCCAGAGCTCCATGGGCTCGCCCACCCGGGTCTTGGAGAGGAACACCACCTTCTGGTCGGGGCTGAGGGCGAACTCCTTGATGCTGAGGCCCTCCAGCATGCGGGAGACCTTGCCGCTGGCGACCTCGGCGCAGAAGAGGGGCCACCGGCCCTTCTCCTCCACCGTGAACCAGAGGGCCGTGCTGTCAGCGGACCACTGGAAGGCATCCACCCAGTTGTCGATGGCCTCGGTGAGCACCTTCCGGGTGCCCTTGGCGCGATCATAGACGGCCAGGCGGAAGCGGTCGGACTCGTGGCCCGGCTTGGTCTGCAACTTGTAGGCGATGAAGCGGCCATCGGGCGAGTACTTGGGGTCGCTGTCAGCGGCCGGGTTGTCGCCGGTGATGCGGCGGGGCGTGCGGTCACCGTCGAGGGCGATGAGGAAGAGGTCGTTGTTGGTGCTGCGGGCCGGGACAGGTTCGGTGTTGGTGGTGACGCAGACCTCCTTGCCATCGGGGCTCAGGTCCCAGGTCTGCCAGAAGCCGGGGTAGTCCTGCTTGCCGGCCGTGAGGGCCTGCACCTTGCCTTCGGGGGTGCTGGTGAAGAGGTGCGCGTACTGGAAGTCTCGCCAGCCGGTCCAGTGCCGGTAGAGCAGGCTGTCCGCCAGGTGGGCCTGGACGGGACCCTGCTCCAGCTTGGCCTCCAGTTCCTTGTGGCGGGCACCATCGGCCATGGCCTCCAGGAAGACGGAGGCCTCAAACACCACGCCGCCGCTGGGCTGCACCTTGGGCGCGCCGACGCCGGGCGCAAAGGCCGTGAGCTTGTGGGCCTCCCCACCGCTGGCATCCAGGGCCCACAGCTGGCTGCCCTCGGCCCGGGTGGAGAGGAAGTAGAGGGTGCGGCCATCCTTGGACCACTGGGGCGCGGTGTCGGCCTTGCCGGAGAAGGTCAGCTGCTTGGTCGCCCCGGTCGCCGTCTCCAGGATCCAGAGATGGGTGGCTCGGGTGGAGGCCTGGAGGTCCTGGGTGGACACCTCGAAGGCAAGGCGCTTGCCGTCAGGGCTGAGGGCCAGGTGCTGGAGGCCTTTCAGGCGGTGCAGATCCTCAATGTGGAAGGCCCGCTTCTCGGCGGCAAGGGCCGGGGCGGCGAGGACAACAAGGGTGGTCAGAACGCGAAGCAGACGGGACATGGGCTCTCCTGGCGGCACCAGGATCGCATGGCCACTCCGGCCCTGGAGCCACCTTGGTATCCTGGGCCATGACCAGCGCAGACCACTCCGTCGCCCCCCGCCACCGGGGCATCTTCTGCAACCGGACCCTGAACCTGCGGTCGGTGCGGGCCATCGGCTACGACATGGACTACACCCTGGTGGACTACCGGGCCGAGGCCTTCGAGCGCATGGTCCATGCCCAGGCCCGGGAGCGGCTGGTCTCCGAGGGCTGGCCCGTGGCGGGGCTCGAGTTCGATCCGGGCATGGTGACCCGGGGCCTGGTGATCGATACGGAGCTGGGCAACCTGGTGAAGGCCAACCGCTTCGGCTTCGTGAAGCGGGCCATGCACGGCACCCGCATGCTGGAGTTCCACGAGCAGCGCTCGGCCTACAGCCAGGTGCTGGTGGACCTGAGTGAGCCCCGCTGGGTGTTCCTGAATACGCTCTTTTCGCTGTCCGAGGGCTGTCTCTATGCCCAGGCGGTGGACCTGCTGGACCGGGGCGCCCTGCCCCGCCCCTTCGAGTACGCCAGCCTCTACCGGCATATCCGGGCCCGGGTGGACGCCCAGCACCTGGAGGGCCACCTGAAGGCCGCCGTGGCCGCAGACCCCGACCGCTTCGTGGTGCAGGATCCCGAGGCCGCCCTGGCCCTGCTGGATCAGAAAGCCTCGGGCAAGAAGCTGCTGCTCATCACCAACTCCGAGTGGACGTTCACGTCCCGGATGATGACCCACGCCTACGACCGCCACCTGCCAGCGAGCATGACCTGGCGGGAGCTCTTCGACATCGTGGTGGTCAGCGCCCGCAAGCCCGCCTTCTTTACCGAGGCCGGGCCCTTCTTCGAGGTGGTGGACGAGACGGGCCTGCTGCGGCCGCTGGAGGGCACCTTGCGCCGGGGTGGGCTCTACCTCGGTGGTTCTGCAGCCCAGGTGGAGCGGGATCTGGGCATCTCCGGCGACGAGATCCTCTACGTGGGCGACCACATGTTCGGCGATGTGCACGTGAGCAAGCGCACCCTCAGTTGGCGCACGGCCCTGGTGCTGCGGGAGCTGGAGTCCGAGGTGGCGGCCCTGGAGGCCTTCCGGGGCACGGACCAGCAGCTCCTGACCCTGATGACCAAAAAGGAGGGCCTGGAGGCCGGCCTCTCTCAGGCCCGCCTGGACCTCCAGCGGCAGCGCGGTGGGTACGGCCCTGCACCGGATGCCACCGTCCCGGCCCTGGAAGCCACCGTGCACGCATTGCGGGGGCAGCTGGTGGCCCTGGACGCCGAGATCGGGCCCCTGGCCCAGGCCAGCACCGCCCTGGTCAACCCCCGGTGGGGCCTCCTCACCCGCGCCGGCAACGACAAGAGCCACCTCACCCG
>Ga0007792_10000996_pt1 | contig 10312 bp, 6 predicted proteins | sample CryBogmetaGMA6M_FD_60371 | JGI IMG/M metagenome (GOLD analysis project Ga0007792, IMG submission 60371) | Freshwater microbial communities from Crystal Bog, Wisconsin, USA - MA6M | ecosystem: Environmental > Aquatic > Freshwater > Lake | place: Crystal Bog, Wisconsin, USA | collected 2009-07-06
ATTTCCAGTAATTTGCTTTGAATATGTAATAACTGGAAAACTAATTCTTTTCATAGCTTCCATTACAATTGTGTTAGCTTTTGTAGGGAAATACTTCCTGAAAGCTCAATACAAAGAGAATTTTGCAATTCAAAGTAATCAGCTAAAACATCGGATTCATTCTTTAGAGCATGATATGGAAGACCAGAAAAAAGTAACATCAGACATACAATCGAAGCTTGATGGAGTTGAAAAAATGCGGAGTGATTTCGAGGTACAGAATAAAATACTGATCCTGGAAATAAAAGATCTGAGTGAGCAGATTCTGAAATATAAAGAAGCTGGCCGTACTGAAAAAAAGGATATTGTCATAGAATATTATCTGAATAAAAAATCACCCGATTGATTACTCTTCTGATTTTCTGGGTGTTATAAACTATACAATACTCTTCCCTTCTTTAATCTTCTCCATTTTTAATCCTGCCTGAATGTCTTTTATGCGAATAATCCGGTCATTTTTTCCCAGACACTTCAAAATGCTGTAATGCAATACATTGATTATGGATGCTGCGCTTATCTCATGCTGTTCAGCCAGATACTCCAAATCAACATCCTTATCGTATTCAAATTCAGCAGTTTTAGATTTTTCCCATAAAATATGCCGCAGATGGGCATCCGGAATTTCAAAATCCAAAACAAGCTGAAATCTTCTGAAAAATGCTTCATCAATGTTCTTTTTAAAATTGGAACACAGGATGACCAGTCCATCAAAATCTTCCATCCTTTGCAATAAAAAGGAGACTTCCTGATTGGCGTAGCGATCATGTGAATCAGAAGTATTACTTCTTTTGCCAAAAAGGGCATCAGCCTCATCAAAAAAGAGAATCCAGTTTTTTGATTCAGCCATGTCGAATACTCTGGACAGATTTTTTTCGGTTTCACCGATATATTTTGAAACGACCATCGACAAGTCAACCCTGTAAACATCCAGTTTACAGTATTTCCCCAACAAGCTGGCCGTTAATGTTTTTCCGGTGCCCGGAGGTCCGGTAAACAAGACCTTAAATCCAGGCTTGATTTTCCGGCCAAATTGATAGTCATTTTTCAAATTCTTTCCATAAAATACGTAGTCCTTGATTTCTTCAAGCCTAAGGAGTATATCATCCGAAACAACCAGGTCGTCCCATTCCTGAGTCGTGTGAATTCTTTTCGCCGGAAAATCTGGACTGAAATCAGGTTTGTACAATACTCCAGCTGTAAATAACGACAGGTACTCCTGAGATATCGATAGAAGTCCGTTAAGCTGAGGTTCGTTTAGAGAAGATTTCTCCAGAAAAAGAATTCCTTCCTTTTGAAAGAAATGATCCTTGCTAAATAAGCGCAACAACTCAAATCGTTTTTCAAGATTTGTTCCTGCGAGTAAAAATATGGCCGTTTCACCTGTGGGCAGATATCCTTTATTCTTATCGTACCTAATTCCACCAAATTCAGTAAAGGGAATATCGTAAAGAGCATTCTTCATATGCAACAAATCGAGCAGCGAAGGTTTTACATGAGGGATCAAAGCCAGAATTAACACCAGCCGCTCTTCCATGCTCATCGAATGTTTTTTGACCAGGCTGGCATACGATGAATCAGAATTTTTAAATGCTGGCAATTTCAGATTCCAGATCTCTTCCTCAGGCAATGATTGTTCAAAGGTAATTTTACCTCTCAGCATAATAAGTTTCTGAAACCAATCCAGTTCTTGTTCTATTGCTTTAGCGTTGGCTGAATTAATGCTCATGTTTGAATTATTTTAAAATTGAACACTTTTTAATAAGGATAAACCCACCAGAATGTTCAAAATCAAATTACATTTTCTGGTTTTACCTATTTTTTGGATTTCCGAGTTCGACATATAATTCCTTCAATTAGTACACTTGGAAAAGCAAAAATTAACCTCTTTATATTGCTGAACTCATATTCATTATTTCGGGAAGTTAAACCAATCAACAATTCCCGATACTGAAAGTTATTCAATAAATCTTCCAAAACACTCCATTCCTCAAGTTGCCAATAGTTTACAGGTTTTGAAAGAAAAGCAGAACTCATTTTTATCTCTGCGTCTTTTTGTTATCATTACCTAATCATTTAAACCTTAACCACAACTATAAAATTAAACATGATGAACATTAAAAAAGTTGGATTAATCTTTCTTTCAGTCCTCATTTTGTCGGTTGGCAGCTTGCGGGCCGATGAAGGAATGTGGATGCTGCCCCTGATTCAAAAGCTGAATAGTAAAGAAATGTCGAAGATGGGCTTTAAGCTCTCGGCCAAAGAAATTTATGATATCAACAAGTCCAGTTTAAAAGATGCAGTGCTCATATTTGGCGGTGGCTGTACGGCTGAAATCATATCGAAGGACGGTCTTGTTTTGACCAACCACCATTGTGGATACGGATCAATTCAGAAATTAAGTTCTGTAGACCACAATTACTTGGAAGATGGTTTCTGGGCAAAAAATCGCGATGAAGAACTTCCGTCCAAAGGATTATCAGTTACCTTTCTTGACCGGTTTGAGGATGTAACGAAATCAGTAACAGATGCTTTAAACGGTATAACTGATTCAAAAGCCAAAGATGATACATTAAAAGCTATATCCAATCGGCTGACAACCAAAGCAGTTGGAAATAGCAAATACCTTAAAGGCAGAGTCGTTTCTTTCTTTGGCGACAATCAATATTATCTGGTAATTTCCAAAACATACAATGATATCCGTTTTGTAGGTGCACCTCCTTCTTCAATTGGTAAATTTGGAGCTGATACGGATAACTGGATGTGGCCGCGTCACACGGGGGATTTCAGTATGTTTCGAATATATGCCGATAAAGACAATAATCCTGCAGAATATTCAAAAGACAATGTTCCATATAATCCAAAAAGATTCCTGACCATTTCACTGAAAGGAATAAAACCGAACGATCCTGCGATGATTCTGGGTTATCCCGGCAGAACCAATCGTTTCATGACATCTTTTGAAGTAAAGGAAACCAGCGAAATTAACAATGCCATTACAATTCTTGTCCGGGGAGTTCGTCAGAATATATTAATGGATGATATGGTTGCTGATTCTAAAATCAGGCTGATGTATTCCAGTAAATACGCAGGCTCATCCAATTCCTGGAAAAAGTCGATCGGCATGAACGAGACTTTTGCAAAGCTCAAAGTTTACGACCGGAGAGCAGCCGATGAAAAAACCTTCACCGAATGGGTTTCAGCAGATCCTGCAAGGGTTCAAAAATACGGCAAGGCATTGGCTGATGTGAAATCGGCCATTGATGGAAGGGCCAAACTTCAGTATACCTTGAGATACTATATGGAAGCGCTGAATTCAATTGAACTGACTTCTGCGGCAATGCGCTATGCCCCAAAGCCGGAAGCAGATCCAAAGGATGCAAGAAGTGCCAGACCAACTTCCTCCGTCAGCGCTCCTGATTTTTACAAGGATTACAATGCTCCAACCGACAAGAAGGTTGCAAAGGCCATGATTTCACTTTTCAAAGAAAAAGTACCAGCGGCCGATCTTCCTGATTTCTATAAAACAATCGAGACAAATTACCAGGGAAACATCGATGCCTTTGTGGATGCCATGTTCAGCCAATCGGTATTTGCTTCCGAAGAAAAACTCAATGCTGCACTTGCAGGCGACAAAAAGGAGATAGAAAAAGATCTTGCTTTCGCAACAGGAAAGAATATCTCCGACGCCGTAAAGAAATACAACAAGGATATCGAACAGTACCGCACCTTGTATGCACAAGGCCAAAAACAGTATATCGCCGGAATGTTGGAGATGAAAGCCGGACAAGCCATGTACCCGGATGCAAACTTCACGATGCGCCTGACTTATGGCAAAGTAATGAATTACTCCCCGAAAGATGGTGTGATCTTCGATTATGTTACGACTCTGGATGGTGTCATGCAAAAAGAAGATCCAAAAAACTGGGAATTTGTTGTTCCGAATAAGCTTAAAGAACTTTATAAATCCAAAGATTTCGGACAGTATGCTTTGAAAGATGGCCGGATGCCCGTCGCTTTCCTGACCAACAATGATATTACAGGAGGTAATTCAGGAAGTCCGGTAATGAATGCCAAGGGAGAATTGATTGGAACCGCTTTCGACGGTAACTGGGAATCCATGAGCGGCGACATCATCTTTGAACCACTGCTTCAACGTTGTATTAATGTTGACATTCGCTATACGCTCTTTATCATGGATAAATTTGGAGGAGCAGGCTATTTACTCAACGAAATGAAGATTGTAAGATAATTTAAGGAAGTTTATCCAGATTAAACTTCTGTTCTAAAATAAAAAATAAGCTCAACATTCTATTTTTATGTTGGGCTTATTTTATGCCTGAAATTCTTTGCTGTTGCTCTCAAAACAGATAATAAATGCCGGAATAAACTGAAATCATGCCTGGGAATTCATGATTATTAGGATTCTGACTAATAGAAAGTAGTCCGTTCGGAGTGGTCTATTCAGCTTAACAAATTCAGACATATATCTTTCTTTTCGATGAATTATAGAAAATTAACTTATTAATTTACAACAACATCGTTGCTGAATCGTTATGCTTAAAAAATGAATTTCGCTGTAAATGATTAAAAAAGTTGTTGTTTGTTGCTTCTTCGTTTTATTCTTCTGCTTCCCGGCTGTAAAGGCTGAATCAGGACCTTCGAAAACAGAAAAATCAAAAGAATTGACCCTAAGCGGTTTTGTGCACGATTCGAAAACCGGTGAAACATTAACCGGAGTTGTAATCTATCCAAAGGGAAAGTCCCGGATTTCAGTAACTACAAATTCTTATGGCTATTATTCACTTTCGCTGCTTCCTGGCGTGTATGAAATTGTATTTCAATATCTTGGATATAAAAACAACGTCATTTCGGAAGATTTAAAAAGTGATATAGCAATGAATATTGACCTGGAAGAGCAATCCATTTCATTGTCTGAAGTGACTGTGAATGGTGAAAAAATCAATCGCAATTTGGTGTCGGCGGATGTGATGACGAAACTGAATGTCAAAGAAATTCAAAATATTCCGGTATTTTTTGGTGAAAAAGATATCCTGAAAACGATTCAGTTGCTGCCCGGTATCTCGCCTGTGGGTGAAGGAAATGCCGGATTTTATGTGCGTGGCGGAAGCGCAGACCAGAACCTGATTTTACTCGATGAGGCTCCGGTTTACAACCCATCACATTTACTTGGATTCTTTTCGACTTTTACTTCAGAAGCAATAAAAGACGTTACAGTTTATAAAGGTGGATTTCCGGCAGAATTTGGCGGACGCTTGTCGTCGGTGGTCGACATCAAAATGAATGAAGGCAATACCAAGGAATTCCATGTTTCAGGAGGTCTCGGTCTGATATCATCGCGCCTGGCGGTGGAAGGCCCGCTCTTTAAACATAAAGGTTCATTCATGGTCACTGCCCGAAGAACCTATGCAGACGTGTTTCTTTTGCTTCTTCCGAAAAAGGGAGCAGATTCCATTGCGCGAAAATCAAGTCTTTATTTTTACGATTTGAACTTCAAGGCGAATTATGATTTTTCAGGAAAGGACCACCTGTATTTCTCATGTTATCTTGGACGCGACAATTTTAACCTTGGAACTTCGCTGGGTTTGAACTGGGGAAATATTACCGCAACCACGCGGTGGAACCATATATTCAGCGACAAGTTATTTTCGAATACTTCGCTGATATTCAGCCGGTACAGCTATAATTTCACTGTGGCTGTCGGAAATTCGAGCATGAATGTTTTGTCGGAAATTAAAGACTGGAACCTGAAAGAGGATTTTCATTATTACCTGAATTCAAACAATCTGATCAAGTTTGGCTTCAATTCCATTTACCATACTTTCATACCCAGCAAAGTAGATAGTTCTGCCCTGTTTCGGGTAAAACCAATGGACAACCGGTATGCTTTGGAAAATGCCATTTATATTTCCAACGAACAAACGATTTCAAAACATCTGAGAGCGACCTATGGATTGAGGTATTCGCTTTTCAGTTCTGTTGGGCCGGGAACGGTTTACACATACAACGAAATTTCGGATGTGGTGGATTCGGTTAGTTATCCGAAAGGGAAAATATACAACACCTTTGCCGGTTTCGAGCCGAGAATCCTTCTCAATTACATCGTCAACGATTCGAGTTCAGTAAAAGCTTCGTATGCCCGGATGCGGCAATATGTTCACCTTTTGTCGAACACCACATCATCGACTCCTTTCGACCTTTGGGTTCCAAGCAATATCAATATTCTTCCGGAAATTTCGGACCAGTATACCCTGGGATATTTCAGAAATTTTAAACACAATATGTTTGAAACATCGGTTGAAGTTTACTATAAAACACTTCAAAATCAGATTGATTACCGAAACGGAGCCAACCTGATCCTGAACAGTAAGGTGGAATCTCAACTGGTATTTGGCAAAGGACTGAGTTATGGTGCTGAATTTTACATCCGGAAAAAATATGGGAAACTAACTGGTTGGGTGAGTTACACGCTTTCGAAAACCCAACGGCAATTCGATGACATCAACGGCGGAAAAGTCTTTCTGGCCAAGCAAGACCGGCCAAATAACATCGCCATTGTCGGGATGTACGAAATTACTCCTCGGCTAAATTTCTCGGCTACATGGGTTTATTATACCGGCAATGCCGTGACTTTTCCCAGCGGGCGTTATCTTGTTGATGGAAATGTAGTTCCGCTTTATAGCGAACGCAACGGTTACCGGATGCCTGATTACCACCGGCTTGATGTAGGAATTACCTGGATTCGTACAAAAACCGCCAGGTTTGAAGGGAGCTGGAATTTTTCAATCTATAATGCTTATGCCCGGGAAAATGCCTATGCCACTAATTTTCAGGTCGATCCGAACAATCCGACAAAAATGCAGGCGGTGCAATTGTCCTTGTTCAAGATTGTGCCTTCTGTAACCTATAATTTTAAATTTTAACCCGAAATCAGGATGCAAACAACTATGAACTGGAGATGGAGGGGGACAATATCGTTTGTTCTATCGCTGATAATCCTTTTTATTTCTAACGGCTGCCAGAAAGTGGTCAATTTGGATTTGGTTGAAGCAGCGCCCCGCCTGGTTATTGATGGCCTGATTACCGATAGCATTGGTCCATACCGAATCAGGCTTACTAATTCAGGAAGCTATTTTAATCAGCCGGTTTTAACGTCGGTCAGGTCCGCTGTTGTTGTCATTTCCAATAATATTGGAACAACCGATACGCTAAAAGAAGCTTTCCCGGGTATTTATCTGACTTCAAAACTTCGGGGAATACCGGGAAGAACTTATTCATTGAAGCTTAGCTCTGAAAATAAGGAATATACTGCTACCTCAACGATGATGAGTCACGTGGATATTGATTCATTGAAAATAACAAAAAGTCCATCCCGGGGATTTGGACTGGGAGGAAATGGCCGGAATGAGAAGCGTGTAGATATTCATTGTGTTTTTAAAGATCCAACAGAGAAGAATTTTTACCGGATCAAGGTTTACCGGAACGACACCATCAATACTGAAAACTATCGGTTATACGACGATGAATACACGAATGGCAAGTTAACCGATCTTCAGGTTGGTCGGGCAAATGTTGGCTCTGTGGTCAGGATAGAACTCATTTCGCTGGATAAGAACACCTATGACTATTACCGGACCCTGCGTGATTTACTTCGTACCAATCCAATTTTTGGATCAACTCCGGCAAATCCGAATACCAATCTCACCAATGGAGCGCTGGGCTATTTCGGGGCAGCTGCGGTTTCAACCAGAACGATCGTCATTACCGAATCGCTGTTCAATAGTGCAAAATAGGTTTTATTCCAGAAAATCAAATATATTTACTATTCAAAACGCACAGCAAGCTCGTGTTTCATTAATTTAAAATTAACGGAGCGTCATGCCGAACTTGTTTCGGCATCCCCCACTAAAATGAGACCCCGAAATAAATTCGGGGTGACTGGAGTTTGCCAAGTTTATGTTAACACAAAGCCGAAAGACCAAAGCTCCAGGTTAGTTCAATAATTCTCAGGCTATTGGGCTAATCTAATGAAAGTTATCGGTCTGTTATTGATTTTTGCAGCAGAACAATCTATATCTGCTCCGCCATGGTTCAATTCTTTTGAGTTCTTCAATTATTAGGAGTAATTCAGATTTTACAACTTCACAAATTTCGTCCAGATAGATTTAGTATTTGGTGATGAATTCTATGGATTCCATTTAGATTGGATTTATCAGTTTAGTTTTGAAATTCACAAATCTCATACGAGACATCACCTCGCTTGATTTCAAGGGAAGTAGATAATAAATGTTTAGACTCCACTATAAATTAGTACAGCCAAGGACTAAAAGCCACTTTTCGCCGGGAATTAATAAATTATCTGCGCCGAATTTAAGTTGTTAATTTGAGCTGATTATTTTACAATCATTGTACGCGGTGCACAAGGGTCAATTTTGTCGGCGCATCCGGTACTGCTCTATTAAAACGAAAATACTCAAATTCGCGATTCTCATTTTGTTTATTATATTTGATAGATTTTTGGTTGATTCTATGACATTAAATTGTGTATCAAATCGTTACACCATTATGTTAAAATGTAGGCAGAGACCATTGACCATTCTAAAATGAAGTGTAACCGAAAAACCTAACAAGTAGTAATCTAATCTATGGGAAAAGGAAAAATATTTATCGTTGGGGTAATTACAGTTATTCTTCTTGATTCGCTTTTCATCCTGAAAGGGGCTCCTTCATCAACAATTTCAAATTTAAATGTACCTAATTCTCGGCTTAATTTGCCAAAATATCAGCAGGTATCATTTTACGTTGGGGCTCATCAGGACGATTGGCAACTATTCATGGGTGTTAATGCCTACAACGATATTTTAAATCAAAATGCTAAAACTGTTTTTATATACGTTACAGCCGGGGATGAAGGCAGTGGCTCTGGTTTTGGGCATTGTACCAATTGCACAATACCTCATTTCAGGTCAAGAGAGGAAGGCGCAATAAGTTCTTTAAAATTAGTGGCTAAGCAAACATGGCCTTATCCAAAGATGATCCACGATACGATTCAAAGTTGTGGGAAAATCTTTTTTATTCATAAATATATTTACAGTAATACGGTTTCCTACTTCATAAGATTGCCAAACCGCCCCACTACACCTAACCTTACATCCTTTTTCTATTCTAACGATGCGTTAACTGCATTGGTTGATTCTACTGAAGAACCCTTGAATGACCAATCGAACACCTTTCAGAATAAAGAAGAACTTATTGAACTTGTAAAACGGATTTTCTTAAGAGAAACAGGAGAAGCAACAGCACTTTGGATAAATACTTCAGACCCTGAATCGTTGAAAAATGGAAACCATGATGACCATGCTGAACATTATATTACAGGAAAGATTTGCAAACAAGCCGCTGCTTCAATTGGAAATTCAAAGAAAATAGTAATGGCATATTATACAGAATACTGTACTGAAAATATGCCGCATAATTTAAGTTTAGAAGGAGTAATGATGGAGTCAGGACTTTTTGCTGCATACAATAAATCAAAAATTGATGCAGGATGGTGGTCTGAATGGGATGTATGTAAGAAATATTGTTCAACCAATTATTTAAGCGTTACGATGATCGGGAATACTAATATTGCGGTGAATGATACAAGTAAAAATTCATTCTCTGCTAATTCATACTCCATTGATTGCTTGCCTGAAAAAGACTCTTCTTTATTAAAAATAAATTATTCTATTCCGGAAGATTTGGGAAAGGATGATGCGATTTATTTAGAATTTGTCAATTCAAATATGGAAATTTTAAAAAAGATTGATCAAAGTTCAAAGAAAGGAATATTTTCTACAGATTTTAATATCAGCACGTATACTGAAGGAATTTATTTCCTTCGGTTAAGGATGAGAAACCATAGCGAGAGTGAAGTGTTTACAACCTTTAAAGTTCTGTTGACTATCCCGAAAAATAAAAACGGGAACGTGAAGAATAATAACCCGTGATGACTTTGATCGAATAATTACCCAAAACCTTGCGTAATACAAAAACACCTACACAAATTCATGTGTAAGTGTTTGATTATTAAGTGAAACACCTGTGCCTGAACCAGGTACTCCCTAATTATGAATATATTAAACTATAAATAAAATTAACCCGTTGTGCGATTAAGATGCAAGAGCATACTTAAGTTTATTCAAGGGTTTATTGTTTAAAAAGTTAAAATATTGAAGCACTGTCACTGCTGTAATTTTTGATAAAATGCGGACTG
>Ga0007792_10000997_pt1 | contig 10309 bp, 8 predicted proteins | sample CryBogmetaGMA6M_FD_60371 | JGI IMG/M metagenome (GOLD analysis project Ga0007792, IMG submission 60371) | Freshwater microbial communities from Crystal Bog, Wisconsin, USA - MA6M | ecosystem: Environmental > Aquatic > Freshwater > Lake | place: Crystal Bog, Wisconsin, USA | collected 2009-07-06
GGTTGAGATAGGGCAGTATATGCTTTCACTGCGTTTTCTTGTTGTTTGTTTCTTTCGCTTTCTGGTAGTCTTCTTTCTGGTATTGAATGGGCTTTTATTTCTCCTAAAATAACTTTTTTTGAAACATAAAGGGCACAATAACAAGCCCCAAATTCGTTTAAGTCGGCATCGCGATAATCACACGGACAAATAATATCTAAATCTTTTTGTTTATTCATTGTTGACAGACGGCAAGGACAATTCCAATAGCCATATCTTTTTTCATTAACAAGCAAACTTTCAACTAGTCCTTTTGTGAATTCTGTATCTGGATTTAATTGGTAGCCAGTAGAAATTGCTTCTTTGTTCAATCTTTCAAATAACTTATCTATTTCTTCTTGAACAATTTCAATGCGCGGTTTCATTTAGAAAACTTCTTTCTGATTATTTCTTCATCAAAACCCATATGAAACATTTTATTGTCAATTATGATAAGTGGAAAAGATGGATTTGTTGAAAACTTATCCATTTCCTTGGTGGCTTTTTCATCTTCGGCCTCTTCCAATAAATCTACATCTTCATAAGAATATGCCACACCAATTTCTTTTAAGAGGGCTTTTGTTTTCTTGCACCATATGCATGTACTTAAGGTATAAAGCATAACTTTGCCCATTTCTTTGCCTTTAATATGTATCATATAACACCTCCATATGTGTGAATATAGTATAAACCCATATATGGCAAAAAGCCAATAAATAATTACTCGAAAATTTTACTCTTGCAATTAAAGCAGGTATTATGTATCATTTGTTCCGTTGTTGGGGCAGTAGCTCAGTTGGGAGAGCGCGGCGTTCGCAACGCCGAGGCCGTCGGTTCGATCCCGATCTGCTCCACCAGTTGACGACGACTTCGGAAAGTAAAATATTTAAAAATCGGGATTAGAATATAGCAATTATAAACGGAGAGGTTTCCGAGTGGCTTAAGGAGCACGCCTGGAAAGCGTGTGAGGTGAAAGCCTCCGAGGGTTCGAATCCCTCCCTCTCCGCCAGACTTCGCTTCAATTTCATTGAAGCTTCGTCTGGCGAGCCAGCCTGGATTTTCAAAACTGGCTCGCCATTTGCATAATAAAGCGAAGGCTGTCCGCCAACTTGTCCGCTGAAGCGAAAGCGATAGCGAAAGCGGAGGCGCTACTGCGCGACGGCGGACCAACAGAGAATTAAAGTGGATGTATAGATAAAGACATGGCGAAGGCTGTCCGACAACTTACCCCCCCCAATTGACAATCGTATTTACACCTTATTTTATTTGTGTTATTATTGATTGTTATTCAATAGTCCTATTAAGGAGGAAGATTATAAATGACAATCAAAAATGAAATCATAATCCAATATTCAATAAAATATTATATATCCCTGAGTATGGTAAGTATTAATACATTCCATTATAATCAGAAAAACAAAAAATCCTTCTTGAAAGTTAAGAAATAATGAGAAAATACTCCCACTTTATTTTTGTCGTTGTGATAGCCATTTGTGTAGGATTATATTTTCGTTATTCTGAGACTGCTAAGTCATTTGTTTTTAACCAAGTACAAAAACACTCAACTGCTGAAGTACCTATGCAGGATATTGTCTTTGTTAATGATGACTTTTCTGTTGCCGATTATTCTGCTTTTATCACACGCATGAAAACCCTTGAAAATTCCGTAGCTCTTTTTCTTCCTCAACTATATAATATTAAAATTAATGAGCCCATGGATAGTGTTGATATCAATGAAATTAAAAAAACAAAAGATGATTACAGAAATATTGTATTTTCTTTAGCCGAGTCAAAAAATATTATCCCAGTGGCATTTATTGAAAGAGGTTCAAAACAATTAGCTCAAAATGATTTATCTGCTTATTCGTATTTTGATTCGAAAAATATCAAATTGAAGTTGACAGAATATGTTTCGGCACAAGAAATAACTAAGAAAGCTTGGTATATGATGAACGGAGCAAGTTTTTTTGAGGAGTATGATTTCTTACCATTTACAATACCAGTGTTAATGAAGTATAAAGATTCGGTTTTGGTTTGTGCTCCTGCAGAGGCAATAAGAAAATATTATAAATTTACTCGTGATAGGGTGACTTATACGGATGGTAGAATAAAAATAGGGGATGTGATTGATTTTCCTCTGTTGAAAAACGGGGATATTATTATACACAGGCTTAAAACAGAGCCAAAAGTTTATACTTTGAGTGAATTTATTAAGGCTGATAATCTCTCGATAAATGACAAAATTATTATTGCAAAAAATAAAGAAATATCCCAAGTCACTATGTATTCACTCGGGATAATGACAGCCAGTATTATGAAGGGCAAATATGTAGGATATAATCCGTTCGCGAACTATTTAGGGATTTTCATAATTTTAATAGCATTAATAGCTGCCTTTAGGTCGTTTAAGTTTTGGATCGGATTGCTTGTTCTTATTGTATCTGAAGGCATATTCTTCATAATAAGCGTGCTGTTTATGTCAAATAATAGTTACCTTGATTTGACACTTATGAGCGTTGTAAATCTGTTAGCTTTTATAACAATATATTACTTTAAGATAAGTAAGCTTATTATTGATAGGTATGTCAGGCTAAGTGGTCTTTCTCGGTTTATGCACCCAGATTCAGTAAAACAGTTTGTCTTAAAAAATAAAGATATACAAATGAAGAATAATTGGTTTAAAACCTTTGTCATGTATATGAACTTCGAAGAAGAAGAGAAGCCAAATGCGATAGAGCTTAAACAAACATTTGGGAAAGTGCGGGATTTGATATATATAAAACATAAAGATTTCATAATAAAAGGACACAATAATCGAGATATAGAGATAGTGATTCTTGAGGAAAGCAATAAAGCCAGAAATGTGATAGAAATAGCTCTTGAAATAAGAGCAGAGTTTTCTAAACTTAATTTTAATCTTATTTTGCATAATACAGAGGCGTATATTTTTGAAAATGGGAACGACCTCGGGATATTAGATAAAAATTATTCATTGTTGCGGGCTTCTGAAATTTTAGATAAGAAAAAATATATAGTGGTACCAGAAATAGATGTGAAAAAGTATATCAATTTAATAAAGTTTCAAAAAATTACAGGCAATGGGGCAACAGTGCTTTTTAATGTGACTGGGCTTAGGGAGGACCAAACAAATGAAAATTAAGATTCTTGGTTGTAATGGCGGGCAATTACCAGGAAAGAAACTAACTGCCTTTCTTTTGAATGGTGATTTACTTATTGACGCAGGAACAGTTGCCTTATCGGCTGATATGAAAGCACAAAGGGCAGTGAAAAACATATTGCTATCGCATGCACATCTTGATCATATTGGAGCAATGCCATTTTATGCTGTAAATATAAGCAATTATAAAAATGAGAGTGTAAAAATATTTGGCTCACAACATACAATCAATGCTGTGCAACAGCATCTCATGAACGGTGTGACTTGGCCTGATTATTCTAAAATTAATAATCCAAGTATAAAGCCGGTATTTAAGTACTCTATTATTGAACAAAATAAATGGACGGTGATAGGTGGCTATAAAGTCATGGCAATACCTGTTAATCACACAATTCCCACCATAGGTTTTCTTATAGGTAAAGGTACTGAATATATACTATATAGCGGAGATACAAAAGCTACAGATGAGTTATGGGTTGAAGCAAAAAAACTTGGAAAAAAATTGAAAGCGGCTTTTATTGAAGTTACTTTTCCTGATAGCCTTCAATTTTTAGCAGAAAAAACATGTCATCTTACGCCGAAAACTCTTGAAAATCAGTTGAAGAAAATGCTTCCGATTGTCCCAAAAATATATGCATATCATTTGAAACCACAGCATCAAAAAGAAATTATTAAAGACCTGAAAAAAATCAAACATTCCAAGATAACAGTTCTTGAAAATGATTTAACTTATAAAATTTAATACTATCGGAGTCGCGAGTGTATAAAATAAGAAATGCTACTAAAGGTGATCTTCATGGTATTATCGAAATAGAAAAAAAAGCTTTTCCCAAGCCGTGGAGTGAACAACATTTTGATTTTGAGTTTCAAAAAATGAAAACTGGTATGAATATATTTATTGTGGCAGAAGCTGAGGATACTGGTGCTATATTGGGCTATGCGGTAGGAAATGTGATAGTAGATTATATTCATATATTAAATATCGCAGTATCGGAAAAATACCGAAGTAAGGGCATAGGACAAGCATTATTAAAAGCCATTGAAAACGAAGCAATAGAAAACAAATTAGTTTCTTTAACATTAGAAGTAAGAGAAAAAAATCTTATAGCAGTTAGGTTATATGTTAAATCAGGTTTTGAATTGAAAGCATGTAGAGAAAAAGCATATGATGGGATAGATAGTGGGCTTATAATGTGGAAAAAGTTGTAACTATTGAAATTCAAATAAAACCTTCTCTCCTTATTTACAAACCCATATAATAGTGATAAAATTAGCAGTATTTTATGTGGTTGCTTTTATTGATAATAGAGTTATGTAGATATTATGAAAATTCTAATAAGGCAGGGAAAAGAGAGATTATGAACTTGTCTGTAATTGAAAAAATAGTAAAAAAAGCTTTAGAGACTATGTTGCTGGCAAGTATTTTTTTTATGCCACTAATATTTTTCACTCAAGCAAATGATCCGTTTTGGGTAGTGGAGAAGTTCTTTTTTAAGGTGGCAGTGATAATGTTGGTTTGCATCTTTCTGACTTATTGCCTTATAAAAAAACAATTTCCGTTGTTAAAGACACCTTACGATATTGCTTTTATTATATTTATTGTATTGAACTTTCTGGGTATATTTTCCGGAGTAAATGTATATGCCTGGAGCGATAGAGTATTTATTAACTTAGCTTATATTGTTATATATTATTTGGTTGGTTGGTCCCTTCTGGATGGAGGGACAAAAAACCTAAATAAGTTAATTTTTAGCGCTTTGGCTTCTGGTGTAATTATGGCAATTTATGGGCTTTTGCAGGCAGGGGGCATGGATTTTATGCCTTGGCGCACTACTTTCAATGGTAGGGCAGCTTCAACTCTTGGTAACCCTAATTTTCTTGCTGGACATATGGTTTTGTTAATACCTGTGGCTTATGCACTCGCAGCAGAACAGGGTAGCATGGTTCGCAAGGGACTTCTTTTTGTAACAGCCGCACTATTGACCGCTGCTTTATTTGCTTCACAAACACGAGGAGCTTATGTAGGATTTATAGTTTCTATAATAGTTTTATTTCTTCTTGTGGTTATTTTTTTAAAGGATGAGTTTAGAAAAAACAAAAAAGTGATTATGGTCTTAAGTTTGATAATGCTTGTTTTAATTGGAACATTTTTTTTAGTAAAAAAAGATGCTGTGCAGAGAATTGCAGATATAGTTTCATTGAAAGATGATTCGGCTCGCATTAGGGTGGATCTTTGGAAAAATACTTTGTATTTGATTAAAGATAATCCTTTATTAGGCACAGGTGCTGGTAACTTCTATATCAAATATCCTTTTTACCAGGCAAAAGCCTTAACTCCGCAGTATTTTAAAGATAGTGATTATTATAAATCTGGGCATGCACATAATGATTTTATACAATTTGCCGCGGAGTATGGAATATTAGGGGCAGGGACAATGTTTTTATTATTTGGTCTAATGTTTTATTCTTCTTTAAAGTATTTAAAGTATTCAGAAAAAAAAGGAATATTAGTGGCTGGAATAATAGCTGCTTTTGCAGGACTAATGGTACACGCTTTTTTTAATTTCCCATTTCAAATAATCCCAACGGCTGCATTATTTTATATGTTTGCGGCAATAGCCAGTTATAAACAGGGGAACTATTCTTTACAACAGGTGAAGCTTAACATTCCTGTGGTAATATTTATAATTGTATTATCGGTTTGTCTTATTGCTGAATCAGTTTTAGCTATAAGAGTCCTCGCGGCAGATACTTATTTAAGAAAAGCAAAGGAAAGCGAACATTTTAGTAAAATGTATGAGGCAGTAAGCAATGCTTCTATTGCGGCAGAGCTAAATCCGTGGAATGATGAAAACATATATTATTATGCACAAATTCTTGAAAAAACAGGAAATTACGAGAAATCATTTGACACATATAAAGCTGTATATGCTTTGAATCCAACGCACTGGGAAACTCTTAATGCGTTATTTAATTTTTATGCAATGAAAAATGATGAAAAAGGACGAATTGAAATATCAGATAAAATGTATAAGATATCACCTTATTCTGAAAAGGCGGCGAGTGTTAAGGGCTATACTCTATATGCTTCTGGGAAATTTGATGAAGCAGTAGAGATTTACAAAAAGGCCTTAACAGATAGAGGAGAATCGGCTTCGCTTTTAAGCCAGTTGGCAGCTTGTTATGGCGCACTCGGTAATGTGCAACAGACACTTATTTACTCTGATCGCGCTTTAGCTTTAGATCCTAAATTTATAGACGCATACTATAATAAAGCAGTGGCTTATTACAGAATGAAAAATATTAAAGCGGTCAGACAAAACTTAGCAAAGCTGTTGGAAGTAGCTCCTAACAATGATAGGGCAAAAGGGTTGCTCAAAGTGATAAATGGTGAAAAGAAATGAAAAATAGAATAGTGCTAAAAGGAGTGAAAAAGTGAGGATAGTCATTTTATCTCCAGTTTTTCCTTATCCCCCAGCAGATGGTGATAGAATAAGAATTTTTAACATTATTAAAGAGTTGAAAAGTATAGGCAAACACGAGCTTCATTTAGTAACTTTTTGTAAGGCAAATGAAGTAAATACAAAAAATGAATTGAAAAAATATTTTGACACCGTGAGCACTGTAGTTCTTGATGAGAAAAAAATCATAAAAGCCGCTGTTAATGGTATATTCTCGCAAGTGCCATTAAATGTTTCGTCTTATGAAAATGCCGAAATGAAAATTCTTGTAAAAAAAGTTGTAGAGAAACACTCACCTGATTTGATTTATGTCTATCGTTTAAGAATGGCGCAGTATGGAGCAGAATACACTATTCCAAAGGTTATTGACTATGTAGATTCTTTGGCGCTTTTCATGAAAAGAAGCGTTATTTTTGAAAAGCGTATACTGAAAAAGATATATTATGTTTTAGACAGTAGTAGAGTGGAGAAATATGAACGCAATGTGGCAAACGACTTTCAAAGTGTTTTTATTAACTCGGAAGAAGACGCACAATATCTTGATAATAAAAATATTATTACTGTACCAAACGGAGCCATGACTGCTACTAAGTCATCAAAGAAAAAAAAGAACAATGTTTTTACTGTTGGCTTCATGGGTAATATGCCGTATGGACCTAATCAGGAAGCAGTACAATTTTTTATAAATAAAGTTTGGAAGAAATATTTTATAAATGATAAAAATATTAAGTTGATAATAGCAGGAAATGGAGCTGAAAGGTTTAGCAAGCTCGTAAATGGTGGCAATGTGGAATTTAAAAAAAATGTTTTGAATGTAGAACAGGAAGTATTGTCATGGGATATGAGTGTGGTGCCTGTGCGTTATGGGGCAGGAAGACAGAATAAAATAATGGATAGTTGGGCGTGCAAGGTACCTGTAGTGGCAGCTCCATTTGCAGCAAAAGGCGTTTACGGCAAGGATGGTTATAATATTCTTATAGCGAAAAATGAAAATGAATATGCTCAAAAGATAAAACAGCTTATGTCAGACCCAGTATTTGGTAAAAAAATAGCGCTCAATGCGAAAAAAACACTTAAGAAGTATTTTGATTGGAAAAAGAGTGGAATGATTATCAATAAAGTTATTATTGAAGTGGCAAAACAAAAAACACAGAGGAAAAAATGAAAAAACAAATATGGATTGTATTGATAGCGATGATGTATTTATTTACTGCTTGTCAGACACTAAAAAAAGAACGCACTGTAAATGTGCCAAAAACAGTTAATGAGCAGACAAAAATGGAAAAATCCGCAAAAAAAGCTTATGAAAGTTCTGATTACACAGAAACCATAAGCCAATTGAAAGCGCTATTAAAAAAAGACCCTAAAAATCCTGTCTATTGGGGACAACTGGGAAGCTGTTATGCACAGCTAAACGAGTTTGATTATTCTATTTATGCTTATCAGAGTGCAATAAAACACGATCCGAGAAATGTTAAGGCCATGTATAATTTAAGCGTTGTGTATGCTGAAAAGGGAAGTTCACAAGATGCTAAAAACATACTTGATCGTGCTTTAAAGCTTGACCCAAAGAACCCACTTCTTCAAGCAAGCTTGGGAAATGTCTTAATAGATGAGCAGAACTATGATAAAGCCAAGGTCTTATATGAGCGTATAGTGAATGTAAAACCTGATTTTGATATTGGACATTTTAATTTGGGTGTTATTAATTATCAGGAAAGAAATTTGCCAGAAGCAGAGAAGAATTATTTGGAAGTGCTAAGAATAAATCCAAAGGATTTTGAAGCCAAACAAAATCTTTCTGCGATAAATATTTTAAAGCAGGATTATGTGACTGCTGTGAGGTATCTTAAGGAAGTTATAGATGCAAACCCGCCTGATGATATCACACTGGAGAATTCTTATTATAATCTCGGAGTAGCTTATTTAAGAATGAAAAGGTTTAAGGAATCGCTGAGTGCTTTTGAGACGGCTATCACCATAGAGCCCTGGGATATGGCGGCCTATGTCAATTGTGCAATATTATCAGAACAGTTAGGTCTAAAAGAGAAGGCGGTAAAATACTGGGAAAAATATGACCATTTGCTTCCTATCAATAAACGCAAAAAAGAAATGAAGAAAAGGATTGAAGATATGGGTGCAAAGTCAGATGATTTCGTTTCAGATGAAATACAGGCAGATGGTGAAACAAATACTGCTGAGGCCTCTGCTAAGACAAATGAAAATACAGATAGTCAGGCAATTAAGGCAGAAAAATAAGCAATGCGAAATAAAATATTACTGGTTTTTATTTTTTTGTTTTTTGGATTAGTTTTTGCGACTTATGAGGAAACCACAACACATGCCAGGCAGCTCATGGATAAAGGTCAGTATCTGCAAGCAACGGAATATCTTTTGCAAGCTGAGAAAAATGTACCAAAAACAAAAGCCATGGGTTTATATTTAGATTTAGGAATATGCTATCGGAAAATAAATAATTTTGATAAAGCAATTATATATTATAAGAAAGCGTCCAAACTCTCTCCAAAAATGTCAGATATAGATTACAATATAGGACTCGCGTATTATTACAAAGGCGAACTAAAAGAGGCGATAGGCTATTGCAAAAAGGCAATAAATTCATCTCCTAATTATGCTGAGGCATACGGGGCGCAGGCAATGGCATATAGAGATTTGGGGCTCACAGACAATGCCATAGAGATACTAAAAGAGGGCTTAAAACAAAATCCTAATTACCCGGGTGGCTATTGCATACTTGGTAGCTGTTTTTCAGACAAAGGTTGGCACACAAAAGCTATAGAAATGTACAAAAGGGCTATAATTTTAAGGCCTAATTATGCTTCGGCATATTATGATTTAGGGGTAGTTTATAATAAATTAACAATGTATTTAGAGGCAATAAAGGCATATAAAATGGCCATAAAAATAAATAATAATGATTCAGATGCATATTATAATCTTGGAATTAGTCAAATGAATCTGGGTAATTATAAGGAGGCCCAGAAGAGTTTTAAAAATGCTATAATAATAAAAAGTAATTATAAAAGTTCTTATGACCAATTAATAATATGTTTTGAAAAAAACAAAATGTCGATTGAAAAGAAAAAATGGGAAAAGATAAGGGCAGAAAAATTCGGCAAATAAAAGGTGCCCTTTAAGAATATTATGGACAAATTTTAAAAAAACTATATATTGATTATGGTTGTCAAATCTATGAATAAAAGGGTGATTCGATGCAGTATGCAGTGATAGGGATAGCTTCTTTCTTACTTGGGCTTTTACTCATTCCTCTTGCAATGAAATTAGCTTTTAAAGCTGGTATCATAGACAAGCCAAATACAAAACTTAAAATACATAAAAAGCCTGTTCCGTATTTAGGCGGAGTGGCTATCTATCTCGCTTTTGCAATACCAGTAATTGCTGCTAAAATCATAATGCATCAGGCACTATATGGAGTGGTTGGCATACTTGTAGGAGCGACCATTATGATGATTATGGGTTTGATAGATGATGTGAAAAATTTAAAGCCAGTTACCAAACTTGTGATTCAGCTTGCAGTCGCTATGATTATATTGAGAGTTAATATGAACATAAAGTTTATGGATAGTAATTTGTTAAATATGTTTATTACAGTTATTTGGATTGTTGGCGT
>Ga0007792_10001001_pt1 | contig 10301 bp, 11 predicted proteins | sample CryBogmetaGMA6M_FD_60371 | JGI IMG/M metagenome (GOLD analysis project Ga0007792, IMG submission 60371) | Freshwater microbial communities from Crystal Bog, Wisconsin, USA - MA6M | ecosystem: Environmental > Aquatic > Freshwater > Lake | place: Crystal Bog, Wisconsin, USA | collected 2009-07-06
CCAACGGGCGTCGAACTTTAAGAGGCTTTGCATGGCATCTATCCAGTGACGGCTATCGGCTTGGCCCACATAAGGAATGCGGTTGCGAAACACCAAGTCGCCGGCGAACAGTACTTTTTGCTGGGGCAAATACACCACCAAGTCTTCCGCCGTATGTGACGGGCCAACCGGTTGGATGTCAAAGCGCACCCCTCCCACCGTCAAAGTTTGTGGTCCGTGCAGCCATGTATCGGCAGGGACCAAATGCGTCTTCTCATCCACCCACGGCCACAACTCTTGGCGCGAACTTTCTAGACGCAACCGTGCCGTGTCGGACGTGAGGTAGTCGCGTGCCGCCCCATGCGCCACGATACGTGCCCCCAAATCTTTGAACACTTGCAAACCATAAATATGGTCTGCGTGGTAGTGCGTCAGCACCACGGTGTGTATGGGTTTTTTTGTCACCTTGGCAATTTCAACCAACAAGCGACGCGCTAGCTCGGGGGAACCCAACGCATCGATCACCACCACGCCCGCAGGCGTGACCACAAAGCCTGCGTTAGAGATAAAGTTTTGGTTGGCCGACGAGCCCATCTCAGAAACGCCCTCGACGTAGTACACGCGAGGAACAACTTGCCGAGCTTGCATCAAAGGCTTCACTTCAGCTGGCACAGGAGTTGCCGTTTGTGCGTGTGCTTGCCATGCCCAGCTCATGCAGCCGCACAACAGACTCCAACATAGATGGCGGACCAACTGGGCATTCACGATAACGTCTCCTCAAACGGCGGGCACACACGCTTGATGTATGTCAAACGTCCTGCGTGCCAAAGTCTTTAGCATAATCCAAATATAAGCGTAGACTAAATCATATGAATCTCTCTGCACTCAATGAAAGCTATGGCGAACCCACAATTTTGGCCGTCGGCGGTTGGGTGGTGGGGTTGATGTTTGGTTTTTTTGCGCAACGCTCTCAGTTTTGTCTGCGCGCCGCGGTGATGGAGTTTTGGCACCACCATTTTGGCGAGAAGCTCTCGGTTTGGTTGCTCACGTTTTCGTCAGCCGTCATTGCGATTCAAGGCTTGATTGTCATGGGCGACCTCGATGTCAGCACCGCGCGCCAATTGGCCACACGCGGCAGCTTGTCAGGCGCGTTGATCGGTGGATTGCTGTTTGGAGCCGGCATGATCATGACACGCGGTTGCGCCAGCCGCTTGTTGATTCTGTCAGCCAATGGCAACTTGCGCGCGCTTCTCTCGGGTTTGATTTTTGCCGTCACTGCGCAGTCCGCCTTGTCGGGCGCGCTGTCACCGCTGCGCCTTGAGCTCACCAATGTATGGACGGTTGAGGGCGGTAGCAGTCGTGACCTGCTGGCCATCCTCGGCTGGAGCCACACCACGGGTTTGATCATCGGTGGCATTTGGTTGTTGGCTGCGCTGTACTTCACCACGCGCACCACGCAACGCGCTTGGATGTGGGTGGGCGGTATTGGTACGGGACTGAGTGTGGCCTTGGCATGGTGGTTTTCATACAGCGTTTCTAAAGCCTCGTTTGAAGTGGTGCACATCCAAGGCATCACCTTCAGCGGCCCATCGGCCGAATGGTTGATGCGTGTGCTGGCACCCAACTCACCACCCATTGGGTTTGATTTTGGGTTGCTTCCTGGCGTTTTCTTAGGCTCATTCTTTGCCGCGTGGTGGGGCAAAGAACTCAAGCTCGAAGGCTTCAAAGACGGCTATGCCATGCGTCGCTACATCGTGGGTGCTGTGCTCATGGGTTTTGGTGCCATGCTGGCCGGCGGCTGTGCTGTCGGAGCGGGCGTGACCGGCGGCGCCATATTCGCGCTCACAGCTTGGCTGGCATTGATTGGCATGTGGGTGGGCGCCGGCTTGGTGGACCGCTGGATGGACAGCCCGCCCGTGAGTGCGCCGACCTTGGTACAGCCTTAAAACCAAAGCTCTCCCTCGCACGCTTACGTTATAGTTTTCATCAGCGCGAATCGCCATCATCGGGTATTAACCCCGTGATGGCGTGCTGCCATTCTGGCTATATTCATGATCGCTGATTGACTCACCCCTGCAACGAGGTCTCGATGAAAACAACATCTCTCTCCATGGCGCGCACCCTCGCAGCCATCACCTGGGTCGCCACCTTTGGCGCAAGTGCCCAAATGCCACCCGCCGCGACGCAATTGCACAACCGTGCCACCGCCGCCATGTGCGCCAACTGCCACGGAACCGACGGACGCACCGTCGAGGGGTCCGCTATTCCCGCATTGGTTGGTATGCCCAAAGACTACATGGTCTTGCAGTTGAAGTCCTTCAAAGACGGCAGTCGACCTGCCACGGTGATGCACCAAATCACCAAGGGCTTGACCGATGCCCAAATCGACACCATTTCCAGCTACTACGCTGCCACCAAACGCTGATCAAGGATTCATCATGAAACGTCGCAGTTTTGTTCAAGCCTCCGTGGCGCTGGGTTCTTTTGGTGCACTGGGCAGCATGGTGGGTTGCGCCTCCGTAGGGCACGTCCCGGAGAAAGCACAGGTGGTCGTGATCGGCGGCGGCTATGGCGGTGCCACCACCGCCAAGTACGTACGCATGTTGTCGAACTACAAAATCAATGTCACCTTGATTGAGCCCAATGGGGCCTTCGTGTCTTGCCCGATCTCCAATTTGGTGATTGGTGGCAGCAAGACCATGGCAGACATCACCACACCCTATGACAAGCTCTCTGGCAAACACGGTGTCAACATCGTGCGCGACTATGTGGCCCATGTCGATGCGGCCAAAAAAACCGTCACTTTGGCCAGTGGCCCCACCATTCGCTACGACAAGCTCGTCATGTCGCCCGGCATTGACCTGATGTTCAACACGGTCGAAGGTTTGAAAGAAGCCAACGAATCGGGTCAGATTTTGCAAGCTTGGAAAGCGGGCCCCGAAACCCTCGCTCTGCGCAAGCAACTCGAAGCCATGGACAACGGCGGCGTCTACGCCATCAGCATTCCCGAGGCCCCCTACCGTTGCCCTCCTGGGCCCTACGAGCGGGCCAGCCAAGTGGCGCATTACTTCAAACAACACAAACCAAAGTCCAAAGTGCTGATCTTGGACGCCAACCAAGACGTCACCTCGAAAGGCCCGTTGTTCAAGAAGTTCTGGGCCGACAACTACAAGGGCATCTTGGAATACATGCCACAACACAAAGTGGTGGCGGTGGATGCTAAGACCAACACCTTAAAGTTTGATGTCCAAAACGATGTGAAAGCCCAGGTGCTCAACGTGCTGCCGGCCATGCGTGCAGGCAATATTGCGGTGCAGTCTGGCTTGGCCAATGCCAACGGACGTTGGTGCGGCGTGAACTTCCAAACGTTCGAGTCGACACAAGCCAAAGACATCCATGTCATTGGCGATGCCATCATGGTCGCACCCCTCATGCCCAAGTCCGGTCACATGGCCAACTCGCATGGCAAGGTCACTGCGGCAGCTATCGTGGCTCAGCTGTCAGACATGCCCGTCAACCCTGCACCGTTCCTCAGCAACACCTGTTACAGCTTTGTGAACGACAAGTTGGTGGTGCACGTCGCATCGATTCACCAATACGACGCCCAAGAAAAAACCTACAAAACCGTACCTGGCTCGGGAGGCGTGTCCGCCGCGCCTAGCGAACTAGAAGGTATTTACGCTTGGAATTGGGCCCAAAACATTTGGGCCGACAGCTTGCTGTGAGATCACCCATGAACATTTTAAAATTCCTCTCCCACGCTTTCGCCGCCTTGTTATTAGCGCTGAGCGTCAACGCCGCTCACGCACAAGACGTCAAGGTGGTCTACCACGTCAACACGGGCATCGACACCGCAGCCGGTGTCTTAGGCAATGTGCGCAACCACTTGTCTGCTGACCCAACCGTCAAAATTGTGGTGGTGACACACGGCTTGGGGATTGACTTTTTATTAGACGGCGCCAAGGACAACAAAGGCCGCGAGTTCAGTGGCGTGGTAGCTGATTTGGCGGGCAAAGGCGTGCAATTTCGCGTGTGTAACAACACACTGACCTCGCGCAACATCGACGCTAACAAAGTGTCTATGGAAGCCAAAATCGTGCCTTCGGGCGTGGCTGAGGTGGCGCGCTTGCAAGCCAAAGAAGGCTATGTGTATCTAAAACCTTAGTGCGCGATATCGCTGTCTATGGCGATTTGCGTGCACACCGCGCGGCACAAGGTGACCACGCGATCGTTGATGATGCGGTAATAAATCTGTACGCCTTCACGGCGTCGGCCCAAGATTTTGGCTTTGAACAAGGTATTCAAGTGCTGCGACATATTGGGCTGCGTGGTTTCAATCTCTTCTAGCAGTTGACCCACGTTTTTCTCTTCGGAGCACAGGCTGTTGATGATTTTCAAACGCATGGGCGCAGACATGACGCGGAACGTTTCCGCGGCCAAATCAAACATCAGATCCATGCTCTGCGCATCGGCCGTCGACATGGCAGATTTTTTGGCGGCTTTTTTAGCAACGGCCTTTTTAGCGACCACCTTCTTCGCGGGTGCCGGTTTGGTTTTTGGTTGTGCGCGTGCGCTCGATAATTTAGTGGTTGCCATAGTGTTCAAAGAATATCACTGATACAAATTAGCAACACTTACGCGGAGGTCTTGTGCCCACTCGCGACGGTTGCGGCCTTGCGCTGCTTGTTTGTCACCATACCGCACTTGTGCCAGCAACGGTGGCGCACACAAAGTGCGCCACAGCGAGCTGATCAAGGTGTCGTCATCACGGTAGCAAGGGGCTAAGCTGACGTCGTTTGTGCGCGCGTCAACAAACTGCAGTGCGATCGGTTGAATGGGTGCATCCGCCACGATGGCCGCTTGCAGCAAGTTGGCATGGAACGGCAACAACGTGATGCCGTCGCCGGTGGCACCCTCGGGGAAAATAGCCAGCACTTGGTTTTGCTTCAAAGCGTCTGCCATTTGATGCACCACACGCATGGCATCGCGGTTGGATGAGCGCTCGATGTAGAGCGACCCACCACCCGTGGTGAGCACCCCCACCAAAGGCCAACTGCGGATTTCAGACTTGGCCACAAAGCGGCAATGGCAGGCGGCGTGGATGACCAAAATATCCAGCCACGAAATATGGTTGGACGCCATCAACACGGGCCCTTGCGCAGGGTGGCCTTTGACGCGTACCTCAATGCCAATGATGGCCAACATGCCACGCGCCCACACTTCCACATAGCGGGCTTGTTGCGCGTCGCTGAACCGAGGGAACTTGGTGCGCACAGTCCAATAGCCTTGCAACACCCACACCATGATGCGCACAAACTTGGCAAGCGCGTACAGGCTTCGCATCAAGCTGCTTGGTACGCCACGCGACCCGCCACCAAGGTGGCTTTGACGCGTGCGGGCAAAGACATGCCCGTCATGTCAAACGCAAATGGCGTGTGCTTGCCTTGGCTGTGCAATGCGTCGGGGGTGACGTGCCATTCGGCTTCTGGATCGAACACCACGAGGTCGGCCACGCCGCCCACTCGCAGATGGCCGATGCTGTCGCTTTGGCCTTCGATCTTGCCCAGCACTTTAGCGGGCTGTGCGGTCAAGACATCGAGGGCGCGCAGCAGGCTCACTTTGCTGTCACGTGCCCACTTGAGTGAGAGGCTCAGCAACAACTCCAAGCCTGTGCCACCGGGCTCGGCTTCGGCAAATGGCAAGGCTTTGGCGTCCACGTCCACAGGGGTGTGGTCCGACACCAAGACGTCAATCGTGCCATCGGCCAAGGCGGCGCGCAGTGCGTCACGGTCGCGCTGTTGGCGCAGCACAGGCGTCACACGCGCACGGCTGTCGAAGTAGCCAATGTCGTGGTCGCTCAGGTGCAGCGAGTTGATGCTCACGTCTGCCGTCACAGCCAAGCCTTCTTTCTTGGCGGCACGCACCAGCTCCACGCCTTCGGCGCTAGAGATGCGGCACAAGTGCACGCGCGATTTGGTGCTGCGCATGAGCGCAAAAATAGTGTGCAGTGCAATGGTCTCAGCGGCCACGGGCACGCCGCTCAAACCCAAACGGGTGGCGAGTGGACCGCTGGCAGCCACGCCTTTGCCCAAGTGCATGTCTTGCGGGCGCAGCCACACGGTGTAGTCAAACGTAGCGGCGTATTGCAGGGCACGTTGCAACACTTGCGTGTTTTCCAGTGGCACTTCGGCTTGGCTAAAGCCCACGCAACCTGCGTCGGTGAGGTCTGACATTTCGGTCAGCACTTCGCCTTTCAAACCACGCGTGAGTGCGCCCAGTGGGAACACGCGTGCGCGGTGCAGCTTTTCGGCACGGAACTTGAGCATCTCAATCAGGCCCGGCTCGTCCAGCACAGGGTCGGTGTCGGGTGGGCACACAAGGCTGGTGACACCACCGGCCACAGCGGCCATCAGCTCGGAGGCGAGCATGCCTTCGTGTTCGTAGCCGGGTTCGCGCAAGCGCACTTGCAAGTCCACCAAGCCTGGGGCGACGATGCAACCCTTGGCGTTGATGGTGTGTTCGGCTTTGAAAGTAGCGGGCAACTTTTCGCCCACTTTGGCAATCGCCAAGATGTGGCCATCGGCCACAGCCACATCAGCCACGTGGTCAAAGCCAGAGGCTGGATCGATGACGCGACCGTTTTGAATCAGGATATTCATGCTTCATTCCCCGCCACGATCGACATCACGGCCATGCGCACAGCAATACCAAACGTCACCTGCGACAAGATGACACTTTGCGGCCCGTCCACAACGGCCGAGTCAATCTCGACACCTCGGTTAATGGGACCTGGGTGCATCACGATCGCGTCGGGCTTGGCCAGTCGCAACTTCTCTGGCGTGAGGCCAAACGATTTGAAATATTCTTGGCTCGATGGCAACAACGCGCCGCTCATGCGTTCGTTTTGCAAGCGAAGCATGATGACCACGTCGCAATCTTTGATGCCTTCTTCCAAGTTGTTGAACACCTTCACGCCCATGGCCGACAAGTCGCTGGGCACCAAGGTCTTGGGGCCCACTACGCGCACTTCGGCGCAGCCGAGGGTCGTCAGCGCATGAATGTCAGAGCGCGCCACGCGCGAGTGCAACACGTCGCCCACGATAGCGACCGTGAGGTTGGTGAAATCTTTTTTGTAGTGGCGGATGGTGTACATGTCCAGCAAACCCTGCGTGGGGTGTGCGTGGCGGCCGTCACCAGCGTTGATGACGTGCACATGGGGTGCAACGTGTTCGGCAATGAGGTAAGGCGCACCCGACTCGCTGTGGCGCACTACAAAAATGTCGGCCGCCATCGCGCTCAGGTTGGCGATGGTGTCGAGCAGCGACTCGCCCTTGGCGGCTGATGAACGTGCGATATCGAGGTTGAACACATCGGCTGACAAACGCGTGGCCGCAATTTCAAACGTGGTGCGTGTGCGCGTGCTGTTCTCGAAGAACAAGTTGAACACGCTCTTGCCCCGCAAGAGCGGGACCTTCTTCACTTCACGGTCGTTGACCGAAACGAAGTTGCCCGCGGTGTCCAAGATGTGGGTCAGGATGTCGCGCGACAAACCTTCGGTGGAGAGCAGATGAATCAGCTCGCCGTTTTTGTTGAGTTGTGGGTTGCGTTTGTAGAGCATGTCAGGCCTTTACTCGGTCTCGACTGAAAAATTAAATTTGCCATCAGCTTCGACGGTCAGCGCCAGCGATTGGGTCGCGGGCAGCGCCACACGTGCGGCCGCATAGTCCGCTTGTATCGGCAACTCGCGGCCACCGCGGTCGACCAACACGGCCAACTGCACATTGGCAGGGCGTCCGTAGTCGAACAACTCGTTCAACACCGCGCGGATGGTGCGACCGGTGTAGAGCACGTCGTCGAGCACGATGAGGTGCGCGCCGTTCACTTCAAACGGCAGCTTAGTTGGCCCGCCATCGGCCCAACCGCGCTGCGCAAAGTCGTCGCGGTGCATGGCCGACGAAATGCTGCCCGCCTCGCCTTCTAAGCCCAGATCTTTTTGCAAACGAGCCGCCAACCATGCACCACCCGAGGTGATGCCCACCAAACGTGTGGTGGGCGTGAGCATGCTGCGCACGCCTTTGAGCAGCTCGGTGTACAAGCTCTCTGCATCAAGCATCAGATTACCTTGGGGGCTCATAAGTTCTCTCGAAAAAATTGATTGAGGATGATGCAAGCCGATGCAGCGTCTGCATCTTTCGCACCTTGGCTGTGGGCTTCGGTGGTGCTGTAACGTTCGTCCACTTCAAACACTGGCAAGTTGAAACGTCCATTCAACTGACGGGCAAATTTTTTGGCCTTGGCTGTGTTCTCGTGCGCAGCCCCATCGGGATGAAACGGGACACCGACCACCAAGGCGTCGGGCTGCCATTCGGCAATGCGCTTGGTGATGAGCGGCCAACGCGCATCGCCTTCGGCATTCACCGTGGCTTGCGGTTGCGCCTCGTGCAGCATGCGACTGCCATAGGCCACGCCTGTGCGTTTGACGCCAAAGTCAAACGCTAAGAATGATTGAAAGTGGTCAGGCAGCGCGCTCATGAGTGACCCACTTCAGATGACAGCATCCAAGGCTCTAGGCCCAGCAACCGCATCGCGCGGTCGTAGCGCTGGTCCACCGGTGTGTCAAAAATAACGGCGGCATCTGCGCACACGGTCAGCCAACTGTTCTCCGCCAACTCGGACTCCAATTGACCTTCGCCCCAGGCCGAATAGCCCAGAGAAATCAACACGCGCTTGGGGCCTGCGCCCATCGACAAGGCTTCGAGCACATCTTTGGAAGTGGTCATTTCCAGCCCACCGGGGATGCTCAGGGTGGAGGCGTAAATGGAGGCTTTGTCACTGACATGGCTGAGTGCCTCTGCTTCTAGGTCGCATTCGTCATCAGATGGATTGGCCAACATCGCGTCATGCAACACAAAGCCGCGCTCGGTATGGACGGGGCCACCATGGAGCACGGGGGCGCGCATCAGGTCTTCACGGTGCAAAGGCAAGTCGACTTTTTCGAACAACCCTTCCATCGACAGATCGCTGGGTTTATTGATGACAAGGCCCAGCGCCCCGCGCTCGCTGTGTTCGCACACATACACCACACTTTTGGCGAATGCTTCGTCTTCCAAACCGGGCATAGCAATCAAAAAGTGATGTGTCAGGTTGATGGAGGCAAAATCAGCGGTCATGCAGCAATTTTAAAGGGTGAACATGCCTAGTCAGTCGTCTAAATCCACACACCACTTGCCCCACGTGGACAAAGGGCTGATGTGGTTCCGCCGCGACCTGCGTGCGTTTGACAACGCGGCGCTGTACCACGCGCTGAAAAGCTGCAAACAAGTGCACTGCGTGTTCGTGTTTGACGCCGCGATTTTGGACAGTTTGCCCACCCAAGACCGTCGGGTGGAGTTCATCCGCGAATCGCTGGTGGCGCTGGATGCCGAGCTGCATGCCGTGGCGGGCCAAGCCGGTGCAGGCCTGATCGTGCGCCACGCGCTGTCGACCCACGAAGTGCCTCGCTTGGCACGTGAATTGGGCGTGCAAGAGGTGTTTGCGAACCACGACGAGGAGCCAGACGCCCTCACCCGCGACGCGCAAGTGCGCGGGGGGTTGGCGAACTTTGGCATTGGTTTTCAAACCTACAAAGACCATGTCATTTTTGAACGCAGCGAGGTGCTGACCCAAATGGAAAAGCCCTACGGCGTGTTCACGCCCTACAAAAACGCATGGCTGCGAAAGGTGAACGAGTTCTACCTGCGAAGCTACCCTGTGGGCAAATACATCAAAGCCTTGGCCGTCCGGCCCAAGGCCTACCAAGTGCCCGTGCCCACATTGACAGAGATTGGCTTTGAGCCCACCAACCTCAGCAGCTTGCATGTGCCCACGGGTAGCCCAGGTGGTTTGGCCTTGTTTGAGGACTTTTTTGACCGCATGGACCGTTACGACGAAACGCGCAACTTCCCCGCCGTCAAAGGCCCCAGCTACTTGGGCGTGCATTTGCGCTTTGGCACGGTGTCGATCCGTCAGCTTGCTTCCACTGCTTACAAGCGCATGCTGGTGGGCTCCAAGGGCGCAGAGACCTGGCTGTCGGAGCTGATTTGGCGGGATTTTTATCACCAAATCTTGCACCACCACCCACGCGTGGTGACGGGTGCGTTCAAGCCCGAATACGACGAGATCAAGTGGGACCACCACAAACACGCCAAAGAGCTATTTGCCGCTTGGTGCGAAGGCCGCACCGGCTACCCGCTGGTGGATGCAGCCATGGCGCAGATCAACCAAACCGGTTACATGCACAACCGCTTGCGCATGGTGGTGGCGAGCTTTTTAACCAAAGACCT
>Ga0007792_10001005_pt1 | contig 10273 bp, 10 predicted proteins | sample CryBogmetaGMA6M_FD_60371 | JGI IMG/M metagenome (GOLD analysis project Ga0007792, IMG submission 60371) | Freshwater microbial communities from Crystal Bog, Wisconsin, USA - MA6M | ecosystem: Environmental > Aquatic > Freshwater > Lake | place: Crystal Bog, Wisconsin, USA | collected 2009-07-06
GGGGACAGAGTGTTTCCGACGTTGTGGATATTCTCCAGTTTCTCTCTGAGTTTATCAGCAAGAAATCCCTGAGTATTGCCAATCTGGACAAGCTTCTGGGAGGCAAACCGGGAGTGCTTGACCAGAGACAGCATGAAATATTCGAGAAAAGCTTTGTCTATCTCTCCAAGAAATACCAGAGCGGCGATGAACTTTACCGTGACATCCTGAAGACACTCTTCAATTGTCCTACAATGGAAGCAGTGCTGCATGTTGAGAACCTGAAGGGAGTCAGCGGGGAAATTGGCCTTCGAGCCGGTGACAATGCGCATTTCGGCGTTATCAACGTTGGTGATGACGGTTCCTTGGTAAAACTGTGCGAAGCAAACGGTCTGTCAACTACTGATAAGGAATTTTCCACATCTCTGTTCGAGATTCTGGACAAAAAACATTCCACAGTGAACATCCTCATCGGTTCCAAGAAATTTACCGAAGGGTGGAGCAGTTGGCGCGTCAGCACGATGGGCTTGATGAACGTGGGGAAAAAGGAAGGCTCAGAGATAATTCAGCTCTTTGGTCGAGGAGTACGACTGAAAGGGTATGGATTCTCTCTGAAGCGAAGCCGACCTGTGTTCGGCAATGCTGCACCTCAATATATCGAGGTACTGGAAACGCTGAACATCTTTGGTGTCCGAGCTGACTATATGCAGCAATTCCGGGCGTACCTGGAAGATGAAGGTCTACCCTCGAATGACGACCGTGACGAACTCATCCTGCCTGTATTAAAGAATCTGACCTTCAAGAAGTTGAAAATCCTGCGTCTGAAGGATGGCATGGATTTTAAAAAGCAGGGGAAGAGACCAAGCCTGGACATCCCCCCGGAATACATCAAGCACAATAAAGTCATTCTGGACTGGTATCCAAAAGTACAGGCAATGCAAAGTGCAGGTACACGGTTAGCTGCCGACGCTACGACCATTCAAAAGCATTCCCTCACTGAAGACCATATCGCCTTTATGAACATGGAGGAAATTTACTTTGCCCTGCAGAAGTTCAAGAGCGAGCGGACGTGGTACAACCTCAATCTTTCCAAAGAGGATGTTTCTGAGCTATTGATGAATCCTTCATGGTATGAGCTGCATATCCCTGCTGATGAGCTGGCTTTCAGCGGATTCAGCAAGGTGCGTCGCTGGCAGGAAATTGCCGTAGCTCTGCTGAAAGAGTATTGCAACGCTTATTACAAGTACCGCAAGAGCGAATGGGAGTTGCCGCACCTGGAGTATCAGGAGCTGAAGGAAGATGACCCGAACATTGTCACCGAGTACCGGTTCCTGCTGGATAAGTCCGAGGAAGAGGTTCTCAATAAGCTGGAACTGCTAAAAGTTGCAATAAACTCCGGCAAGCTGAAGGAGTTGAACCTTGCTACATACGCTCACGGCAGATTCACTCCGTTCAATTTCGACCGCCATATTTACGGCCCCCTCATTCATATAGACAAGGGAACAACGACCATTGAAGTCATGCCGGTTCATCTTAATGATGGTGAGAGGGACTTTGTATTCCACCTTCGGGATTACGCTAACATGAACAAGGAGTTCTTCAAGGATAAGGAAATGTATCTGTTGCGAAACCAGAGCAAAGGGCGCGGTATTGGCTTTTTCGAGGCAAACAACTTTTATCCCGACTTCATCTTGTGGCTCGTAGCTGCTGATAAGCAGTATGTGACCTTCATTGACCCCAAAGGCTTACGCAACATGTCTTCTTACAGTTGGAAGAAGATAGAATTTGCCAAAGTGGTGAAGGAGATAGAAAGCAGGCTGGGAGACCCGGCGATAGTCCTCAATTCGTTTATTGTCTCTACAACCCCTTATTCTGATGACGGGCTATGGAAACAGAAGATGACAAAGGCTGAGTTCGAGGATTGTCATGTATTCTTTCAGGAAGATGGGGTTGGGTATATCAAGAAGATACTGGGCCGGATGGTGTCTTGAGAATTGCTATTAAGGCTAAAAGTGTTGCCGATAGAGGTCGTAAAACGTTATTTTTCAGCGGGTTAATGACATTGGGAATCATATGGATTTAAGCAGCATCAAAACACCGACATTTGAGTTTCAAGTCCCAGAAATTGGTACTATTTCTGTTACTCCTCTCTATTCCACTGAAAAATCACGTCTTGTGCGGAAAATTCCCCGTATTGAATACCTATCGGAACGACTGATATGCGAAGCACTGATTTTAGAACTTGGTAAAATAGTAGAATCCCCCACAGGAGAGCAGAAAGAGCTTACCAAGAAAGATATTGAAAAAATACCGGATGACATTTTAAACCACTTTGCCGAGGGGTTTATAAAAATATCTCCGTCTCTAAAAAGGCAAGCGGGGCCATCAAAGAATGCCGACAAAAAAGATAATGAAAGCTTTGCGGCCTATTTGAAACGTCTTCTGATTAGCCGAGACTCTGATTGCAGACATCTTCAATGCAGCTGGAGTTAATCACCTCTACGACACACAAGTGGAGGTCAAACATCCAGAACATCCGCTGAAGGCTCATATTGACTTTCTGTTCTATGCCGATTTTGACAATAAACCGCAACTCCACATCGTCGAAGTCAAATCGGTCAACGGCATTCCCGAGGAACCATATCCGCAATGGATAGACCAGCTTGCTTTTCAGCTTGGTTTATTACGTATTCAATATCCTGAAATGGAGTTGGGCGGCTCAATACTGACCATTGATTTAAACGCTGGCAAGATGCACCAGTTCAACGGCTTTGAGCATAATGAATCATTATTCAACTATCTTTGCAGTCGTGCTCTGTACCTGCTGGACTGTCTGAATGATAAGGATGAGGCCAAGCCTTCCGTGTCGCATCTGTGTTCCTTCTGTTCATATCGCTCTGACTGTCCGGCTATGAGCATGCCGAATGTGGAGTTACCTCCAGAAATAGAGATGCTTGCCAACAAGTATTGTGAATTGAACGACATAAAGAACAAAGCTGACAAGGAGTTGAAATCTATCAGGCAGGAGCTGATGGATTTTACCGGACCGGTTTTCAAAGGAAGAAGCGAGACAATAGACCTGGTGGTGACTGCTGTTGCCCCGAGTATGGTTGTTGACAGTACTCAACTGAAGATTCATTACCCGGATATTTATCCCGACGTAATGAAGGAGCGTGCTGGCTATTCAAAGCTGGAATGCAGACCGGTCAAGTAGATACAATTTCCATACTACATCATAGAGCGCCCTTGAACTGTTCAGGGGCGCTTTCTTTTTGCAGAGCACAGCAACTATTTCAGCGGCCCACAAGGAGAACGACGATGACAACTGGAAATCAATTCGGCCAGGAACCTGTTCAGAAGAAACCACGCACCATCAAGTTCAAACAAATCAGGGCGGTATACGAAACATTAACCATCAAGGAAGAGGACGCCCGTTAACCAAGGTTTTCTGACAGTTGATTATGCTCTTATGGCAAGTATCAAGGGAGTTGAACTACCAGCAGAGTTGAACGTGAACCATACTCATCTACAACTTTGCAAAACTGCTATGGATGGAAACTCGTTGCAAATGGCCAAACTCCTTGAATCCGTAGAAATTCCGGCAAGAATAAAAACTATTGCTCTGACTGTTGTGGCGGTAAGGGGGTTTGAGAAGTGCTGTAAGATTCTTCTTGAGAACGGAACTGATGTCAACGGTATCAACCTCTATGGAATCATTCCGGCTCAAGCGGCAGCAGTAGGTTTGCAGTTGCCGATTTTAACACTTTTGGTGGAGTACGGTTTATCAAAAGAGGGGTTGAAAGTTGCACTCATGAACATCTGCATGGCGCTTTCACATTATTATGAAGGGGACGAGGGTGCGTTTCAGGCAAAGAGACTGGAACTGGCTCGCTACCTGCTGGAGCAGGGTGCCGACCCGAACGCACAGGACGAGGAAAATGGCGACCTCATAACGATTGCAATGTCTCTTGAGGAAAATAGTGAACTGGTAAGCCTGTTGCTGGAATTTGGAGCGGTTCAATCGGTAGATGGATAGAATAAATCTTTGAAAGGTGGCCACAAAATTTCACAGTATTTCATGGGTAGCAACGTCTACAACGTTCACGCATACGTTCACGCATTTAAAATAAAAAACAAAAGGGTTACAGCTTGTCGCTGTAACCCATTGTTTTTGTGGCGGAGAGGTAGGGATTCGAACCCTAGGTACGTTGCCGTACACCTGATTTCGAGTCAGGCACCATCGACCACTCGGACACCTCTCCGTTAGCGAGCAGTTTGTATATCCTATTTCGTCCACTATTTCAACACCGGTGTTCAGATCGGTTGACTCATTGTTTCACCGGTGTCAGCGGCCAATGCTCCTTGGCGATCCGCTGCCGGTGATGCCGTGGTGGATGCCGATCTCCCCGCCGTCAGCCTGACCTCTGCTGTAGGCATCACTGTTGATGTAGCTCCTCCGGCTGTGCATGGTTCTGATGTTCCCGATTTCGTTCATGGCCTGTTTGATCAGCCCTTCCTTCACCGGAACCAGTGCTCCGGTGGTGACCGGCGTCTGCACTTTCTGCTCTCTCAGGCGGGTGGTAATGGTGGAGACCGCTCCCAGATAATAGGAGTGACGTACCAGCTCACGGTGGCGGGTAGCGGTGGTGGCCGGGTCGTACTGCTTCATATAGGTGCCGCACAGTTTTCTGACGGTTCTATCCAGATAGGTGAAGGTATAGGCCGCGATCTGAACGTCGGCACCTACGCCGATAAAGGTCATTTTGCCGGTGGCGGGGTGGTGAATAGCCTGGCAATCGAAGGCGCTGCTGACCCCGGCGCTCAGGTGGCGCAGCCATTTCGGCAGGGTTTTGGCTACGGCTGTTTCCACCGTGTCAGCCTTGTCCGGCCGGTGGGACGCTTCGATGTCGGCCATGGCAAGGTTGTGCTCTGCCAGCAGCCGCTGGGCGTGACCGGCGGCCAGGGCGGCTTCATGCTCATTGCTGGAGTCGGCCAACGCCAGCAGCTTCTTGATTTTTTCGATTATGGGTGAAGGTTCCACAGGGGTAGTCTCCGACAATGGTATGAATTCCGGAAAAGCCGCTCCGGATTATGCCTTCCGCTTGAGATAGGTGCTGATCAAGCGGCTTTCCGCGCTGAGACGGTACAGCAGCGGCAGAAGCGCGGCCATGAAGATGATGCCGCAGCCGATCCATTCACGGCCGTTCAGCCGTTCCCCCAGAAAGAAGAAGCCGGCGATGAGGCTCCAGACCGGGTCAAGGGTGTACACCAGCCCGGCACGGGTGGGGGTGACGTAGCGCTGGTAAAAGTTCTGGAGCGTGAAACAGATCACCGTCGGAAAAATTGCGCAGTAGATAACCGACATGACTGCGGAGCGGGGAATAGTGAACGCGGGGAGCGGGAACAGCAGCGTGGCGGCACCGGCGATGAGGGTGACGGTGGCGAACTGGACAAGGGAAATGAGGTACACATCATCGTTTTTCAGGACTTTGGAAACGGAGATGATGTGGCAGGCGATCATGAATGCGCAGAATGTGGAGAGCAGGTCACCGTGATTGAATCCGCTGCCGCCGCTTGTTGCCAGCAGGGCTATTCCGGCTACAGCCAGGACGATGCCGGCAACGTTGACCAGCCCGATGCGGTCGCGCCAGACGATCTTTGTGATGACCGGGATGAACAGCACGAAGAGGTTGTTAAGGATGCCGGCCCTTGAGATGCTTGTTCCCTGAATCCCGAACACAAAGCTCATATTGGTGAGGCCAAGGGCGATGCCGACAATCATCCCCCGGGTGAGGATGCCGGTATTCATATTTTTCAGGCGGGTGGAACAGACCAGCAGCATGATGGTCGTGGCCAGCGTGAATCTGGTTAGAACGAACAACTGCGGCGGAATTGCCGATACTCCGATTTTGGTGAACAGGAAGCTCCCGCCCCAGAGAAGGGTAGTGAGGACGAGAAAAAAATAGACCCGGTTTACAGGGGGAGATGCGGGGGTGGTCATGCGGTGGAGGTCTCCCCGGCCAGGGCTGTGGCAAGATACTCGCCGAGCACCGGCAGATCAGCTGCCGCCCAGTCCAGCTCTTTCATCCGGACCGGTTCTATCCACTGCAGGGCGTGGTGTTCGTAGGCGGTGACCAGGCCGCCTGTCAGGCGGCAGGTAAACGGATACAGGGTAACGGTAAAGTCCGGATAGCTGTGGGTTGCCGGGGAGAAGGGGGCTTTGACGGCAACAGAGACACCAAGTTCCTCACATATTTCACGAACAACGCACTGTTCCGGCGATTCGCCCGCCTCAATCTTGCCGCCCGGAAATTCCCATTTGAGCGGCAGGGTCATGGACGCACTGCGCTGGGCAGCCAGCACTTTTCCGTCCAGTTCAATGATGGCACAGGCCACGTGAAAATGGCGCTTCACTGGTGGGCCGCCTGATGCTTCAGCATCTGAATGCCGACCCAGCGGCAGGCGAACTGGTAGGCGATCCGCCCGCTGTTGTCCCCTTTGTCATATCCCCACTGAATAGCCGCTGCCCGTGCTTCCTCGGTCCAGACCAGCGGTGAGCCCTGTTTCGCAAACAGTTTACCGACCCACTGCCGGGTGACGGAGACGTACTGATCCTGACTGAACGGGTGGAAGCCGACCCACAGGCCGAACCGCCCGGAGAGGGAGATTTTCTCCTCAATCGCTTCGCCATGGTGCATTTCATTGTTTATCAGCATGGCACCGCGATTGTCTGTTTCAAATTCGGGCAGCAGGTGACGGCGGTTGGAGGTGACATATATCAAAACGTTGTCGGGCGGGGCGTAGACCGCGCCGTCGAGGGCGCTTTTCAGCATTTTATAGCTTGATTCGCCCACTTCAAAGGATACATCGTCGGAAAAAATGATAAAACGGTACGGCAGACGTTTGATGCTGTCTACGATGTCCGGCAGATGGATGAGATCGGTTTTGTCAACCTGGACAATGCGCAGCCCTTCGCCGGCGTAATTGTTGAGTACCGCCCGGATCAGCGATGACTTGCCGGTGCCGCGCGTACCCCAGAGCAGGGTATTGTTGGCCGGATAGCCGGCCAGAAACTGCCGGGTGTTTTCCTCAACCACCCGTTTCTGCTCTTCGATGCCGAGCAGGTCATCAAGCCTTATCTGCTCTATACTTTCCACCGGTTCCAGATAGCCGCTGAAGGAGTGGCGTCGCCAGTTGGCGGCGTGACAGACCGCCCAGTCGATCCCGGCCACCGGTTTCGGCAGCAGCAGCTGGAGTGACGTGAGTACCTGTTTGAGTTGTGCGGTCAGTTCGTGGTCCATTAAATGTGCCTCACAGGCGTGTTGTACGCCGTTTTGCCGGAAGAAATTGCAATTGACGTTTTATTGGTAATAACATATTGTTTTTCGCACGTCAGCCAGAATTACCGGCACTTGCGTGGAATGTTGATTTTCCGGAGAGTCCTGCAATGTTTTTAAAGGTTGTTGATCTTGCCGCCGCCATGGGCGTCGATGAAAAAACTGTGTTAAGCTGGATCAAAAGCAAGGGGCTTCCTGCCCACAAGCATGATGACCGCTATCGTATCAACCGGGTTGATCTTCTGGAATGGGCCACCAGCCAGGGGATTATGATCCCGGCGGATCTTTTTGCCGCTGAAAATGAACCGAGCCATCTGTCGTCAGTTTCAGAGGCTCTTCAGTATGGCGGTATTTTTTATGATCTGCCGGGCGACACTCCGGAATCGGCACTGCGGGAGGTTGTGTCCCTGCTTAAACTTCCCAACGGCCTGGATCAGGAATTCCTGCTGCAGACTCTGCTGGCCCGGGAAGCCCTCGGCTCAACAGCTCTTGGTAACGGTATTGCCATTCCCCATGTCCGCAGTCCGATCCTCGGGCAGGCGGGGGCATCGGCCATCAGCCTCTGTTTCCTCAAGAACCCGATTGATTTTGAAGCCGTAGACGGTCAACCGGTCACGATACTTTTTACGCTCGTAACCCCCAATGTGAAGGCGCATCTCCATCTGTTGGCAAAACTTGCATTTCTGCTGCATGACCAGCCTTTCCAGGAACTGCTCCATCGCCCCGGCACCGAAGCCGAGATAATGGCTGCGATTCGCACGCTGGAGGAACCTGTTATCAGGAGGTAGCCGCTTCATGGCTCAGGAGTTGTTCGCCCCGAGTACCCTGATTCTTACCGCCACGCTGCTGGCTGCGCTTTCCGGCGTCCCGTTGCTGTTCCTCCGTTCTCTGGGGGCTTCTGCGCTGCAGCTGCTGTCCATCGTTCTTATGCTCGCTGCGTCATGCCTCGGCCTGACCGGCTCTATTATCACTCTCCTTTCCGGCCACTCCATTCTGTTTGAGCTGGCCTGGACGCTCCCCTTCGGTCCGGTCAACTTCGGCCTCGATTCCCTGTCGGCCTGGTTTCTCATCCCCATCTTCCTCATTCCCGGCTGTGCCGCTCTGTATGCGCGCTCCTACTGGAACGCCAACGACCACCCCGGTACCGTTCGCACGATGACCTTTTTCTTCGGCCTCATGACCGCCAGTATGAGCGGAGTGGTGCTGGCCCGGGACGGTATCAGCTTCCTGTTCGCCTGGGAAATCATGGCGCTGTCCGCCTATTTCCTCGTTTCCACGGAAGATGAAAAACCGGAGGTCAAGAAAGCCGGCGTGCTGTACATGATCACGACCCACACCGGGACGCTCGGCCTGTTTGCCCTTTTCCCGCTGCTGAACCTGTTGTGCGGTTCCTGGTTATTTCCGTCACCCGCTTCCCTCGCTGCGTCAACCGGGGTGGCGGAGGCTGTTTTTCTCACCGCCCTGTTTGCCTTCGGCCTGAAGGCCGGCATCATGCCGTTTCATATCTGGCTCCCGTCGGCGCACGCCAACGCCCCGAGCCATGTTTCTGCCGCCATGTCCGGAGTTATCCTCAAGGTCGGTGTGTACGGGCTGATCAGAACACTTTCCTTTTTCCATGGCATACCGCTCTGGTGGGGCTGCTGCGTACTGGTTCTCGGCATCGTTTCCGGGGTGATCGGCGTCGCCTTCGCCATCGGCCAGCACGACCTGAAGCGGCTGCTGGCATATCACAGCATTGAAAACATCGGCATTATCTTCATGGGGCTCGGTGTTGCCCTGGTCGGGCAGAAGGTCGGTTCGCCGGCCATGATGCTGCTTGGTATGGGTGGTGCGCTGCTGCATGTGCTTAACCATGCGGTATTCAAGGCGCTGCTCTTTCTGGGAGCCGGTTCGCTTATCCACGCTACCGGCACCCGTGAGATTGATCTGATGGGGGGCGCGGCGCGGCGTCTTCCCTACACGGCCCTGCTGTTCGGCGTTGGTTCGGTGGCGATCTGCGGTCTGCCGCCGCTCAACGGCTTTGTCAGCGAACTGATGATCTACCTCGGCTTCTTCCAGGGGATGCAGGGAGATGGCGGTGCAGCGGTTGCCGTGTCTCTGGCCGCTCCGGCCCTGGCGCTGGTGGGCGGCCTGGCGGTGGCCTGTTTTGTGAAGGTATATGGCGTCGTCTTTCTGGGCGCTCCCCGTTCTGAACAGCACGCTGCTGGTCATGAAGCGGACTGGCAGATGCTGCTGCCGATGCTGCTGCTGGGCGGGATGTGCGTTGCCATCGGTCTGGCCCCCGGAGCTGTCGCCGGAGTGCTGCAGACCGTCAGTCTGACGGTGCTTCCGTCGTCGGCCGGTGCGGCGGGAACCGCCCTCCAGAAACTGGTGCCAACGGCGATGATATCGTGCACCGGTCTGCTGCTGATTGTCATCATAGCCCTTCTTGCCCTGTGGTATCGCCGTATTCTCCAGCGGAAGCCGCAGGGGGAAACCGTCACCTGGGGATGCGGCTATCAGCGTCCCGCCCCCCGGATGCAGTACAGCGCCTCCTCTTTTGCCGGAATGCTCACCTCACTTTTCGCCTTTGCCCTCAGGCCGGAGAGTCATCAGCCGGGCAGAATCGCCGGGCTTTTCCCCGGGAAAACCGGCTTTGCCAGTCATGTACCGGAGGCGGTGCTGGAGCTGGTGTATATTCCGGTGCTGAAGGATCTGTACCAGCGGACTTCCGGTATTCGCAGACTGCAGAGCGGTATTCTGCAGCAGTATGTTCTGTATTCACTTGTCACCTTGATTGTGCTGCTGGCCGTCAGCTATTTCTAGCGGAGACCGCCCCGGAGGGATTACCATGATCACAATGCTTCTTGACGGCAACAAGCGCTTTGTCTCCGATGTGTTCGACCGGGAGCGCGACTATTTTGAGGAACTTGCCAAACAGCAGCGGCCGACGGTGCTCTGGATCGGCTGTTCCGACT
>Ga0007792_10001010_pt1 | contig 10242 bp, 12 predicted proteins | sample CryBogmetaGMA6M_FD_60371 | JGI IMG/M metagenome (GOLD analysis project Ga0007792, IMG submission 60371) | Freshwater microbial communities from Crystal Bog, Wisconsin, USA - MA6M | ecosystem: Environmental > Aquatic > Freshwater > Lake | place: Crystal Bog, Wisconsin, USA | collected 2009-07-06
GCCTGTTCGCCAACAAAAATCCGCAGCATTTCTGAACTCTGTAGTTCCATAATTGACTCCGTTATGTCCAAAGTTTAGCAAAAAGTGTTCCTGTATAGAGTGCTATAAATCCTCCGGCGACACTGCCGGCAAGATAAATCCCTGCATAAAAAAGCTGACCATCCCTGAGAAGGGCGGTATCCTCAAACATATAGGAGGAAAAGGTGGTAAAGCCTCCGCAGAACCCCGTAACCAGAAAAAGCCTTGCTTCGGGAGAAACAAGGGTTGTCGAGATTGCCAGTTCACTCAAGAATCCGATCAGAAAACAGCCAAGGATATTGACCGTCAAGGTGGCAAACGGAAACCAGGGCGCCACAGGGGAGAGCAGCAACGACACCACATAGCGCGCCACAGAGCCGAGAAACCCACCCACGCCAACAAGCGCTATGGCTCCGGCATGTTTCATAACACCGTACTCCCGAAACCACCTGTAACGGAAGGGACAAGCCTAATGATCATGTCCGCAGGTTGCATCCTCAATACGCTTGTGTGCACAACACATCTCATCAAGAATACCAAGCAGAGTATTAAAAATACCAACGCAGATAATTGTCGGTGCCCATAACCCTACAAAAATGGCAATCAGCTCATGATTCACCCCCGTACCGAAAAGAAAAAGGTAAATAGAAAGGAGTATCGAAAAGGTTGCTCCAATAAAGTAATAGTGCGGCTTCATACCATCAGCATTTGGTTGAGTGATTCATCTCGTTTTAAAATGTAAGAATAATAACTTCACTAAAAAATCTGCACACCGCCGCCTTCGCTCTCAATCCTTACTCAATATCGATATGCACCTCGTTTCGCCGTAAAAACGGAAGGGTCCAGGGTGGATCGTAACTTGCAACACGCGGTTGTGAGCAAACACGGGACCCTTTCTTTTCAAGCCAAACGGCCAGCTTCTCCGCATAGTTCCGCAAGTTGCTTTCTGAATGCAGACCCGAATAGCGGATAACGGCAACCTTTTTTCCTGGCACGGAACGCAGAGTTACTGACGGATCGAGCGGCACGGGCAGCGTTTCAAGCCGTGACCCTTCAGGCATCACAAAGGCCATCACCCAGGCGCTGCCTTTCTTTTCCTGAAGCACCGGTGCCGTCATTGCGATTTTTTCACTGACAGGCTCCTGAAGAACGGGAGCTGTCATCGACAATTTCTCTTTTGAGCGGTTTTTGCCAAAGATATATCCGGCAAGACGGCTGAACCCCGGCGCTCCCGTCTGCCCGTATGCACCGTCAATAACCGTTTCAGCAACAATCATCTCTCCATATTGCCTGACCTCAATATCCCCGTCCTCCTCAAGCACCCTGTATGGCGGCTCAGATGCCGTACGCTTTCCCAGAACTGAACAGCCGGCAAGCATCAAGCTCGTCATCAGCAACAGCGACAATCCTCCCATCATATTCTCCTGAAATAATTCATTGTTTTTAAGCCAACCTTACAAGAGGAAACAATCATAACAGGGAAAAGGTTTGATAATTGTCGCACCGTTTTCTTTGTCGAAGCTGAAACGACATTGACGATCAAAAAGCACTGTTCCCTTGATAAAGTTGCTATATTTTGCTGGAGCTGCGAGCGCTTCGCACAACGATATTTCGCAACGACAGAATCGACGGAAAGGTGCTTTAATGAGTCTGACTTCCAAAAAACGGGTAATTGCCATCGACTACGGCACAAAGCGCATTGGTCTGGCCCAGAGCGATCCCCTCCGGCTTTTTGCCCAGCCGGTCGGTACCTTTGACCGGGCCGGGCTTTCCGGAGTCCTTGCTGCAATGGTGAAGCAGGATGATATTGCGTTGGTTCTTGTTGGATATCCTCTGAGTGACGGTGATGAGAGCAATGCCATGACCGGAGTGGTTGACCGATTTATTGAGGAGCTTCGTGCAGAGTTTCCGCAACTGAAGATTGAAACTGTTGATGAGCATCACTCGTCGAAGAGTGCAGGCCAGATTCTGATTGCCTCAGGACGATCAAGAAAAAAAAGACAGCAGAAAGGGCGACTCGACAGCGCAGCGGCGTGTGTGCTGCTCAGCGAATATCTTGAAAACCTGGGGAGTTGCCGGTAACGAATCGTTTTTCCTTTAGCTTTTGGGAGCGGCTTCTTTATCTTTACCATCATTGAGAGAACACATTCACCTGCAACACTTTTTTTATGAGTACTCCTGCAATGCTTGATGTTTTTAAATCTACCGGCGCCCTGCTTGATGGTCATTTCAGGCTGACGTCCGGCAGACACAGCAACGCCTATTTTCAGTGCGCCAAGGTACTGCAACATCCTGAACATCTGACGGCAGTTTGCAGCAAAATTGCGGAACATTTTGCTGGTAGCGGCGTAGAGACCGTCATCTCTCCGGCTATTGGAGGAATCGTGGTCGGAACGGAGGTGGGCCGCCAGCTCGGAGTCAAAACCATTTTTGCTGAACGCAAAGATGGAGTGATGAGCATTCGCAGGGGCTTCACCCTGGAACCTGATGAGCGGGTTCTTGTGATTGAGGATGTGATAACCACCGGCGGCTCGGTTGCCGAGGTGATTGCGCTCATCAAGAGTGCCGGAGCATCGCTGGTCGGAGTCGGCTCGGTTGTAGACCGCAGCAAAGGCAGGGTGAAACTCGCCGACAACCATTTTTCGGTGCTTTCGATGGAGGTGATCAGCTATACTCCGGAAGAGTGTCCGCTCTGCAAGGAGGGGTTGCCAATCGATGCCCCCGGAAGCCGGGCAAACAAACAAAACTGAACGGCATGACGGTGGATTCACCTATCAGCAGCATCTCCTTTATCGGCCTTGGGTTAATCGGCATGTCCCTTTTGCAGGCTATAAAACGCTCACCCATTGCCCGAGAGAGTTCAATTCTCTTTCAGGGGTTTGATCCGAACTTTAGCGAGAGTGACCGGCAATGCGTCGAAGAACTCGGGCTTGACCGGTTTATTGAAGATAAAAACACTCTTTACAGCGCAGAGCTGATTATCCTCGCCGCCCCGGTTGAGGTCAATATCGCTCTTCTGGATGAGATAAAGCAGTTCGCGTCTCCCTCAACGCTGGTGAGCGATGTCTCAAGCACCAAATCACTTATTGCCCAAAAAGCCCGTGAACTTGGCCTCCCTTTTATCGGCATGCACCCCATGGCAGGCAAGGAGCAGAACGGTTATCGTGAAAGCAATGAGGAGCTGCTGCGTGGCCGGCGAGTTATTCTCTGTGACGACAAGGGTCTGCTTGAAAGCAATAAAGGCATCTTTCTCGTCAAGCTGCTCGAATCGGCAGGATGCACAACACTCTCGATGACACCGGAGGAGCATGACCGTGTTATCGCCCGAATAAGCCATCTTCCCCAACTGCTGTCAACGTTGCTGGTGGGCTACTGCGGAGATTCAATCACTACATCCGGCCCTGGGTTCGCAACCTTTGCAAGGCTTGCCGGCAGTTCCTGGGAGATCTGGAGGGATATTATCGCCACCAACAGCGATAACATTGCAGAAGAACTTGACTGTTTTTCCAAAGAACTATCCCTGCTTGCCAGTGAAGTAAGGCAACGGGAGCTGCAACAGCTTGAATCGCGCTTCAGTGAAGCCAATCGGCTCTATCAAACCCTTAAAGAGATGAACCGGTCATGAAATTTGCGATTGTTGTCAATGTTTTACGAGAGAATGCGCTTGTTCTTGCCCGCCAGCTTGCCGCATGGCTTGCCGAGCGGAAAATCGACTATGTTTTTGAAGCGCTCTCCGCAGAAAAACTGCATATCGAATCTTCAGCGCCGATTGAGGAGCTCAGCAAGCAGTGTGATGCCTTTATTTCACTTGGCGGCGATGGAACACTGCTCTTTACCTCGCATTACGCCGTCACCAAGCCGGTTATCGGTGTCAATGTCGGGTTTCTTGGTTTTCTCACAGAGTTTACGCAGGCTGAAATGTTCACGGCTGTCGAACAGGTCGTGAACGGAACCAACACCATTCATACCCGTTCGCAACTTGAGGCTGCTGTATGTATCGGTAATGAGGTGCATCAATTCAGAGCGCTCAATGATGTGGTCATCGAAAAAGGGGCCTATCCCCGTATTCCGACCTTTATCATCAAGCTGGACGGAGAGCTGCTCAGTTCGTACCGGGCAGACGGCATCATTATTGCAACATCGACCGGATCAACAGCATACTCCATGTCTGCCGGAGGCCCAATCATCGCACCAAAATCAAGCGTTTTTGTAATCACCCCTATATGCCCGCACATGCTCACCGTCAGGCCTATCGTTATCAGTGACGAGAAGGTTATTGAGGTGTCGGTTGATGCCCCGGACGGATTTTTCCCCATGAACTGCGACGGCAATCTTAAAAAAATGCTTAATCCGCAGGAGAGCATCACGGTACGAAAGTCATCCGTGCTTATCAATCTTGTCGCCAATGAAAGCAGAAATTACAGCGAAATTCTGCGCACAAAACTCCTTTGGGGCCGCGAACATCATTTCGGCCTGTAACCGAGCGATTATCTTTCCGAAAATATCTGCCAGAAGATCTTCATGAGTAACAGTATCAGTTCCGACTCACTTCACGACCTGCTCGGGATTCCTCTGGATACTCCCCTGTCCATTGATGAGATGTGCCGCAGGATGAAGCCGGTCATCTATCCGGCGCCTCTTCTCTCCTTTCGGCTGGAGCAATTTTGCGATGCTCTTGTCAAGGCAATGCAGTCGCTCGGGATAACGGTTTTTTCAGAAGAGCAGGCATCCGGAGATGACGGACGGTTTCTGCCGGGAACGGTTATTCTTGCGCCGGGTTATTTTCCCGACAGTCTGCTGGCGATCAACCGAGTGACCACCCTCTACAACAATATCATTGTCGGTATTTACGACGAGGCGGCGCCGCTCACCCACGAATCACTCCCCCAGGAGCGCCTGGATGCCATTGTGGGCAGGCTGGCCCGCGATATGGTTCATATCCTTATTTTTGTAACCGACCACTCCTGGACCATCTGCACCATGAACGGCGGAGTCGTGACGTTTAATTCTCCGTATCCTTCTCAAAAGGATGTCCGTGACACGCTGGTACCAAAACTTACGGCGCAGGTTGTCCCGCCAAAAGCTGAAGAGCTTGACATTGAGCATGGAGAGCTGAAGACCGGAACGGCAGAGTTTGAAGCGGTTGCGGATGATTTTTTGCAGTGCAGCGCCCTGTGGAGCAGCAATGCGTCTCTGTTAACGCACACCTCAACTGAGGGGCTCGAATACCGCAGCGCCTTTTACAAACGAATAGTCGCCCGATATCTCGACCAGCGCAGCGGAATGAGCTATGGCTTTTTTGCCCGCCAGTTGCCGGTGACCGTGCAGCCCGCGCTCGCTGCCGCTTTCGACGATGCCGGGCTTCTTCGTATCCGTCTGCATGAAAAGAGCTTTTTTCTTCCTGTGCCGCACATCAGCGTTATCACCACAAGGTCAGGGTGCAAAAAACATCATCTTGACCCGAAAAAAGATCTTGTGGAAATCGGGCTCATCCAACGGAAGGGAAAGGGACGCGCCTACATCAAAACCCCGGCAGGGCTTTCGCCGGACGCTGTTGCCAAGCCCTCTTTCGACACGCTGACCATTCTGGCTCATGCGCTTGGTAATGCCCTGACAGCAAGCATCCTGATGACCATCAGGCCGGGATCAAGCTTCCCCTTCCATCTCGCCCGCCGCGGGGCCTCGATAACCCACTGGCATGATTATCCTGACATCGAGCAGGTGCCTGAAGGCTACTTTCTGCATGGAGAACGTAATCCTCCAGTCGCCTGCTCAACACCGCAATCTGCGGTATACAGCCTGCTTGGAAAAATAGCGGCGCTTGAACAAGCTCTTGAAACGGGAACAGAGTACCGGGGAGATGTGCATGTTGAGCCGAACCACGGCACCAATATTGTCGGTATGCTTTCACTTGCAGAAACGGCAAGGCTCATGAACCCTGCCTTGACTCCTGCGTTCACTCCGGAATTTCTACCTCCTCTTCAGCTTTTTCAAAGTAGGGCCATTTGCCCTGCCGGAGAAGAATCATCTCAACCAGTTCCCTGATACATCCCTTTCCGCCTTCATACCCAGAAATATATCCGACCCGGTTTCGGAGATAATCGGCCGCATCAATGGCTGCTGCGGGCAAGCCGACTTTTGAAAGCAGCTCAACGTCGCCGATATCATCGCCGATATAGGCACATTCGTCATCCGAAAGATCATGGCGCTGGAGAAAAGCTTCATAGGAATAGAGCAGATTCTCCCCATTGAGGTAAAGATCACGCACCCCGAGCGCTTCGAGCAGCGGACGGTACCCTTCAGCATCCCGTTCTGATAAAACCGCGACAAGCACGCCCTGTTTCAGCGCCTCCTTTATCGCGACGGCATCTCTGACGGAAATTGAACAAATTTCCCCGCCATTGCAGTCAAAGGTAATCCTGCTGCCATTCAGTACTCCGTCAACCGGAAAAACGAGTGCCCGGACGGCCTGGAGCGCCTGATCTATTCTTGATGATGGATCAGCCTGTGAAGGCTGCATCCCGAAATATTGAAACCCTTCCAAGAGCGTATGATGTTTTAGAGTGATTGAAGAGCGTGCACACACCGGTACAGGTGGAGCAATTGTTTGACCATTAAACTGAAATCAGCCAGTGCCACCTGTGTCGCGGCATCCGACAGGGCTGTTGATGGATGAGGATGTACCTCAAAAAAGAGGCCGTCAACACCGGCCGCCACGGCTGCACGGGCAAGAGGCATCACATACTGGCGTTCCCCGCCGGAAACACCCTGCCCGGCGCCGGGAAGCTGAAGACTGTGCGTGGCATCATAAAGCACGGGATATCCGGACTCAGCCATTTTGACCAGACCCCGGAAATCAACAACAAGATTGTGATAGCCGAAGCTTGACCCCCTTTCTGTGAGCATAACCCGACTGTTGCCTGTCCGGACAACCTTGGCTGCGGCAAGCACCATATCCTCAGGAGCCATGAACTGCCCTTTCTTGATGTTGACCGCCAGACCGCTCTCTCCGGCGGCAACAAGAAGCTCGGTCTGGCGACAAAGAAATGCCGGAATCTGCAGCACATCAACATAACGGGCGGCAAGGGTCACATCTTTTGTTTCATGCACATCGGTAATCACCGGCATATTGTATTTCTGACGGATCTCGGCAAGCACTTCGAGCGCCTCAATGTCACCAATCCCGGTGAAAGAGGAGCCTGACGTGCGATTGGCTTTGCGGTACGATCCCTTGAAAATAAAACGAACCCCCTCCTGCTCGCTGATGCGCTGCAGCTCTTCTGCTGTCACCATCGCCATTGCCCGGTTTTCGATCACACAGGGCCCGGCTATGAACAGGGGAGAGGAGTCATCGGGAACTGCGAGCGAACCAATCAAGAACTTTTGCACGTTGTTATTCGTTATCTTTTTATCGGTTAAAGTGAATTCCGGTTATGGCATTCGTGTTTTAAGCCTTAAATTTACAACAATATTTCTTATTCACACTCCGTAATCATAACGTTAAAAACCATGAGTATTGCTGACACGAAACAACGGTTGGAGGAGATAGAAAAACAGCTCGCAAATCTTGTTGAGGAACAGACCGTCATAAAGGCCAAGTGGGATAGTGAAAAGGAGTTAATACAGTCATCACGAGACCTGAAATCGCAGATTGAACAACTCCGGGTGCAGGCCGAGGAGTTTGAGCGTCAGGGTGACTATGGCAAGGTGGCGGAGATTCGCTATGGAAAGACAGTGGCCATTGAACGGCAACTGGAAGAGAACCGCAAAAAAATAGAAGAAAAAAAAGCTTCAGGCGATTTGATCATGAAAGAGGAGATCGATGCCGAGGACATTGCAGATATCGTCTCAAAATGGACCGGCATACCGCTCAGCAAAATGCTGCAATCAGAGCGGCAGAAGCTCCTCCTTATCGAAGAGGAGCTGCATAAACGGGTTATCGGACAGGAAGAGGCTGTCAGTGCCGTCAGCGAGGCGGTCAAGCGCTCACGGGCAGGTATGGGCGACGACAAGCGACCGATAGGTTCCTTTATCTTTCTGGGACCGACCGGAGTGGGAAAAACCGAACTGGCCCGCACGCTTGCGGACTATCTTTTTGATGATGAGGAGGCCATGATCCGCATCGACATGAGCGAATACATGGAAGCACATAACGTCAGCCGCCTGGTCGGTGCCCCTCCTGGCTATGTTGGTTATGAGGAGGGTGGACAGCTTACCGAAGCGGTCAGGCGCAAGCCATTTTCAGTTGTGTTGCTCGACGAAATCGAGAAAGCGCACCCGGATGTGTTCAATATCCTTCTGCAGATCCTTGACGATGGCCGTCTGACCGACAGTAAAGGACGGACGGTAAACTTCAAAAACACCATCATCATCATGACGAGCAACATCGGCGCGCAGCTTATCCAGTCTGAAATGGCACGGCTGGAAGGGGAAAACCGTGAATCAGTGCTTTCCGGCCTGCAGGAAAAGCTCTTCCAGTTACTGAAACAAAAGGTACGGCCTGAGTTTCTCAATCGGATTGACGAGGTTATCCTCTTTACGCCGCTCACCAGAGAAGATCTGAAGAAAATTGTTTTGATTCAGTTTGACCACATCAGGGTTGCGGCAATGCGGCAGCGCATCAGCCTCACCATTTCTGATGCGGCAATTACATGGCTCTCCAACGCTGGTTTTGATCCGGCCTTCGGAGCACGCCCACTCAAAAGGGTCATGCAGCGCAAGATCACCAACAAAATTTCAGAACTCATTCTTTCAGGAAAAGTCCAGGAGGGTGAGGCTGTTGTGATCGATATGTCGGGCGATGAACTGAGTGTTATGAAAGCCCCATGAAACGGTGGACGCTGATGGGCAGCACAGCGCTGCTCCTTTTCTGGCTTCTTGCTGCCCCAGGTTATGCCGCTGAACCAGAGAGTCTCCCGGTTAAAATCGGCCAGATGCTGATGATCGGCTTCCGGGGGCTCAGCATTGCCGACTCCCCGGAGATAGCAGAGGATATTGTGCAACGTCATATCGGTGGGATTGTACTCTTTGATTATGACGTTCCCTCGAAATCCCCGTTGAGAAACATCAGCAGCCCGGAACAGCTCTCCCGCCTGACGCTCGAGTTGCAGAAGCTCTCCGGCATCCCGCTCCTCATTGCCATCGACCAGGAAGGGGGAAAAGTCAGCCGCCTCAAACCGGCCAGAGGATTTCCGGTCAGCGTATCGGCAGAGCATCTCGGGCAGCTCAACAATCCCGACAGCACCCGGGCCGCCGCCCGTCAGACTGCCCGAACGCTGAAAGCCATGCATATCGGCATGAATCTCGCGCCCGTGGCAGATCTCAACACCAATCCTGACAACCCGGTGATCGGCAAGCTCCAGAGAAGCTTCTCCTCCGACCCGGCTGTGGTGAGCCGAAATATCAACCTTGTCTGCAGCACATACCGGGATGAAGGCATTATTCCCACCCTGAAACATTTCCCCGGTCACGGCAGTTCAACGACCGACACACACCGCGATTTTACCGACATAACTGCAAGCTGGTCAGACAAAGAGCTGGAGCCTTACCGCGACATGATCGACTCGGGTTACCATGACGCCATCATGACCGCGCATGTGTTCAATGGAACACTTGATTCACTCTACCCTGCAACGCTCTCAAAAGCCACGCTCGACGGAATGCTGAGGGGCCAGCTCGGCTTCAAGGGAGTCATCCTGAGTGATGACATGCAGATGAAAGCCATCACCGACCGATATGGCCTTGAAACAGCCATCCAACAGGCCATTGACGCCGGTGTCGATATACTTGTTTTCGGAAACAACTCAGCGTATGACCCCCTCATTGCCTCAAAGGCAGCGGAGATCATCCAGTCACTGGTTGCAAGAAAGATCATCACTCCGGAACGAATTGACCTCTCCTGGCGCCGGATTATGGAACTCAAACAACGTTATCACCTCGACCGCTCATGAAAACCATCTATCTTGTCCGTCACGCCAAAGCAGGCAGCTCACATTCCGGCGATTTTGACCGGACTCTCAACGAAGTGGGCCTGAAAGCTGCGCATTTTATGGCTGAACTTCTGGAGGAGAAGAGTGTTGTGCCGGATCTTATAATTGCAAGCCCTGCAAGCCGGGCTCTCACCACTGCGGAGATTTTCTGCGATATCCTCGGCTACCCGAAAGAGCAGATCGAGAAACGAATTGAAATCTATGAGGGAGGAGCTGGACGTCTGCTGAAAATAGT
>Ga0007792_10001012_pt1 | contig 10236 bp, 7 predicted proteins | sample CryBogmetaGMA6M_FD_60371 | JGI IMG/M metagenome (GOLD analysis project Ga0007792, IMG submission 60371) | Freshwater microbial communities from Crystal Bog, Wisconsin, USA - MA6M | ecosystem: Environmental > Aquatic > Freshwater > Lake | place: Crystal Bog, Wisconsin, USA | collected 2009-07-06
GAGCAGTTCCAGAGCGTCATCGGTCAGCCGTTTGGGGGAGGCGGACATCTCCGCGCAGGAGCGTGACAGGAAATAGTTGGCCAGGGCGGGGATGTCGTCGCGCCGCTCACGCAGCGGAGCGAGTGTGATCGGTACCACATTCAGCCGGTAGTACAGATCTTCCCGGAACTCCTTCTGGCGCACTTTCTCCACCAGCGACTGGTTTGTAGCGGCAACAATCCTGACGTCCACCGGAATATTCTGATTCCCGCCGATTCTGGTAACTTCCTGCTCCTGCAGCACGCGCAGTATTTTGGCCTGCAGATCCAGGGGCATATCACCTATTTCATCAAGAAAAAGGGTGCCGTGGTTGGCCTGTTCAAACTTCCCCTGTTTGCGCTCGCCGGCTCCGGTAAAGGCTCCTTTTTCCGAACCGAACAACTCGCTTTCCAGCAGGTCACGGGGAATAGCAGCGCAGTTGATCGCAATGAACGGCTTTCCGAGCCGACCGGAATTGAAATGGACGGCGCGTGCCACCAGCTCCTTGCCGGTACCGGACTCGCCCTGAATCAGAATGGTCACGTCGCTTACGGCAACCTTGCCGATGGTTTTATACACCTCCTGCATGGCTGCGGAATTGCCGACGATGTTTTTTTCCACCTGGTAGCGATCTTTCAGCTCCTGCTTGAGAGTCGTCACCTGCCCGGCGATATCGCGTGCCCTGGCGACCTTTTCGATGATAGCGTCAATTACGTCAAGATCGAACGGCTTGGTGATATAGTCGTAGGCCCCCCGCTTCATCGCTTCCACCGCATTTTTCATGCTGGCTTCAGCGGTCATGATGACCACCAGCAGATCGCTGTTCAGCTCACGAACCTTGTCCAGAAGTTCAAGCCCGGTGATGCCGGGCATCTTGATATCCAGAATTGCCAGGTCATAACAGTTGTCCTTGATCAGCTCCAGGGCATGACGGCCATCGTGGGCCAGATCTACACTGAACCCTTTTTGCTTAAGCGCTTTGGACAGTACCCAGCGGATACTCTCTTCATCATCGGCAACCAGTATTCTGTTAAGCGGCATAATGTACCTCGTTGGTAGTGGTCATGAATCAAGTTGTTTCAGCGCACCAGCGGCAGCAGAATGGTAAATTTTGTTCCACGTCCCGGATCCGATTCCACCTTGATCATGCCCCGGTGTTCCGAAACAATTTTGTGGCAGATAGTCAGTCCCAGGCCGGTACCACTGGATTTGGTCGTGAAAAACGGTGTCCAGATGTTTTCCAGATCTTCCTGCGGGATGCCGGGGCCGTCGTCACTCACCTCAATGGCAACCATCCGTGAATGGCGCTGGTTCTGGGTCATGCGGTAATCGGAAAGCACCCGGCTTGTCACCGTCAGGCGGCCATCGGCACCTATGGCGTCGATGGCATTGCAGATCAGGTTCAGGAACAGCCTGGTCAGCATCTCTTCGTCGGCCATGATTTCAGGGATACTCGGGTCAAGGTTTTGGGTAAACGCGATACCCCGCTCTTTAACGGCCTGCTTCTGTAACAGTACAATATCACCCAGAATCTTGTGCAGATTGACCGGAGCGAGCTTGAGAGCACGGGGTGAAGCCAGCTCCAGTAATTCCCGGATAATATGATCGATCCGTTCGGTTTCGCGGATCATGACCCGGGTATATTCAAGCATTTCGCTGTTCGGCTCAAATTCCCGTTCCAGCAGTTGGGCAGCGCCCTTAATCCCGCCCAGTGGATTCTTTACCTCGTGGGCCAGTCCTGCCGCCAGAGTCCCCAGGGTGGAAAGGCGATCCGCCTGACGCACGGCGGCCTCCAGTTCACGGACATAGGTAATATCTTTAAGTGTCAGTATGGCCCCGATATTCTCACCGTTTCCCTCCACCAGAGGGCAGCAGGTAACGGCAACCGGGGTTATTTTTCCCGTGGAGCGGACCACGACATTCTCATGATCAGAAATGGTGATGCCGGTGCGCATGGTTTTGGAGAGCATCTCGACCAGAGTTGTCTCAAGGGAAAACAGCTTCCTGAACTCCGCACCCTGAGCCTGGCGTTGCGAGAACCCGGTTATCTCCTCGGCTGCAGGGTTGCACAGGGTGATGATGCCGTTGCTCCCGACAACAATAACACCGTCCCCCACACTGTCGATCACGGTGGCGTAATAATCATCCCGTATTTTTTGGTGCTGTTCAGTCTGCATATATGTCTGGAGCGTGGGCCGCCATATCGGCTGCGCTCCGAATCCTTTCCGTCAATACCCGTATATCTTCCAGTGAGCCGGCACTGTTGGCTGCCCTGCGGATTTCTGACGCACCGGCGAACCCTTTGGCGTACCAGCCGATATGCTTCTTGATCTCCCGGACGGCAATCGCTTCACCCCGCTCCTCAATAAAGAGGTTCAGGTGCTGTTCAATGGTGTCGGCGCGCCCTGCCGCAGTTGCCTGGGTATAGCTGCCGGTCTGTTCCAGTTCCCGGATCTGCCGGAAAATCCAGGGGGCGCCGAGTGCTCCCCGGGCAACCATAATGCCGTCACAGCCGGTCTCGGCCAACATGCGGTGACAGTCGTCCGGAGTAAACAGATCGCCGCTCCCCAATACGGGGATGGCAAGCGCTTCTTTTAGCTCTTTTAACTGCGTCCAGTCGGCCTGGCCGGAAAACATGAGGCTTCGGCTGCGGGGGTGCAGAGTCACGGCATCACACCCCTCGGCCTCTGCAATGTGGCCGACTTCTTTGAAAACATTACTGCCGCAGTGCCACCCGGAGCGGATCTTGATCGTCAGCGGCAGAGAGGTCGCGGCGCGCACGGCGCGGATGATGGCGGCTATTTTGAGCGGTTCCTGCAACAGGGCGCTGCCGGCGCCGGTTCCGACCACCTTGCGTACCGGACAGCCCATATTGATATCGATCAGATCGCCGTATCCTTCCACCATGCGTGCCGCTTCAGCAAGGTCGGACGGTTTCTCGCCGAACAGCTGGACGCCGAGCGGGCGGTCCTCCGGGGTGCTCTTCAGAAGGGCAAGTGTTTTAACCCCTTCACGAACGAGACCGTTGACACTGACCATCTCGGTATAGGCGAGAGAAGCACCCTGTTGGCGGCAGAGAAGACGAAACGGCAGATTGGTTATCCCCGCAAGGGGGGCGAGCACGACGTTGTGCGCAAGAACGAGAGAGCCGATTTTCAATGATTTTAGCATGATACACACTGGTGATACAAAGCGGGGGGAGGAATACGCGCTTGGTCTGCCTAATTTTTGGGCATAGTACCACAGTCGAAATAAATGGCAAGGGCAAAAAGCAGATTTTTATTGCCAACGGACTGTTTTCCGTTTTTAATGCAACTTACTCATGTTGACTGCACAAGGAGAAGAGCCATGTTTGGAATAGGCATGCCGGAAATGATCATTATTCTCGTGATAGCCCTTATTGTTATCGGCCCGCATAAACTGCCGGACCTGGCTAAATCGCTCGGTAAGGGGCTTGCAGAGTTTAAGAAGGCTTCAGAGGATTTCCAGAGAAACGTACAGGAAGAGTCCCGCAAGAGTGAGGAGAAGGAAGCTGTTCCGCCTGTGGTGCCGCCTCAGGTGGCAACGGTTGCGACGCCCCATATGGCAGCCACTCCTCCGTCCCATGTGGAACCGGCTCCCCCGCCCCATGCGGAAACAGCCTACCAAGCGACTCACGCTGCGCCGGTCGAGAAGAAGGAGAATGTGCCGTCGTAATTGCGCGGTGCAAGATGGTGCTGAAAATAATCAAAAGGGGGGAGCCATTACCGGCACCCCCCTTTTTTTCTGATTTATACCAGTAACATTCCCTGATGTTGAGCTTTTATAGGCGTTTAACACGGAGACACAGAGACGCGGAGAAAATCTTTATTTGGTTTGTAATCTCAACGTTTTCTCTGTGCCTCTGTGTCTCGGTGTATAAACCCTGCTTTTAAAATCTGTCTATTTAACCTGAATGTTGATCTGCTTCGGTTTTGTTTCCTCTTTTTTCGGAAGAGTGATGGTCAAGACCCCCCGTTCGCAATTGGCTTCGACCTTCTCCTGATTTACCGTGGTCGGCAGGCTGAAGCTGCGCTGGAATGTGCCGAAGTAGCGCTCGATGCGGTAGTAGTTCTCCTTCTTTACCTCATCCTGATGCTTGCGCTCTCCTTTCAGAATCAGCGTGCTGTCTTCAATGCGGACTTCAATGTCCTTCTGGTCCACATCGGGCAGCTCCGCTTTGATAATGATGGAATCGGCCGTTTCATAAATATCGACCGCCGGCTGCCAGAGCCCCTCCTTGATGTCTTCACTGGGGATCTCGTGATTCCAGGAAAGGTTCAGAAGCCGGTTCATCTGGTCCTGCATACTGCGCAGTTCCTGCAGCGGGTTGTATTTTACAAGTGCCATGACTGTTTCCTCCTGTATAAACGCTCTGATCGGGTAGCACCCTCTGTCTGAAGCATAATCACGATTTGCGAAATGTCAAGACTCCCCCGTGCCGCAGGTCTGCTGCAAGAACTCAATGCTTTTAAATTTTCTGGAGGAGTGGGTCGCCAGCGACTCATCCAGCAGAAGGCCGACGGCATGGAGCGCTTCCCCGTCGAACGGTACCTGACCGAAACGGCCGGTGGCCAGGCAGGAGCTCAGTCCCCGGAGAGCCGGGGGGGGGATCCTTTGCCCGGTGGCGGCACAGAAGCGGCACACCAGTTCCCCTCCCTGCTGCAGGAGGGCGCCCTGTGCCCCGAAATCGGCGCCGCAGCGGCTGCACCCGTCCAATGAAGGGCGATAGCCGAGGATGTTCAGGGTATTGATTTCAAACATGCGCCGGTCTGCCGTGTCGATGCAGCCGGAATCCAGGTGTTCAAGATACGCCGCCAGCAGCCGGTACAGGCGCGGCAGCGGCTGCCCTTCTGGCGTAAGACATTCCACCAGTTCACAGGCGTACAGCCCGTGGGCAATGGCACCAAGCACCCCGCGAATGCCGGGGTAAAGCGTAATGACGTCGGCACTCTGCAGGGACGAAAGGCCGTCCTTCTGCTTCAACTGCACGTCGATACGTGCCATGGTTTCCAGAGCCGGCCCAAAGCGTTTGCGGCTGTTGCGCGCACCCCGGGCGAATCCTTTCAGCCGGCCATGCTCAAGGGTGAACAGCGTCACGATCCGGTCACGATCTCCATAGTCGGAATTTGAAAGCACGAAAGCTTGCAGCTTCTCAAGATGCATGGCGGTTTGCGGAACTCCTGACGGTGAGATGGGTAACGGGCTGTACCGGCAGATGCAGGGCCGGCCCGCTTACTATAATGACGTTTTTTCAAAATACAACTTAAAGCTCTTTACTCACTGAGGTACCGGTTATAGTATCAGAAAAACCGGCCCGCCGATTCCGGCATACGGGCAGCGCAGCGTCGGGGCTGGAATACTACCAGGACAACCATTTTCCGCCGTACAGGTCACCCATATGATAGCTTCCGAAACAATTGCCCGGCTTGAATTCCATAAACTTCTGGCCGAAATTTCCCGGCACTCCCACAGCCCCTGCACGACCGGGCGTATCCAGAGTATCCGTCCGCTCACGGATTCTGACGAAATCAGGATTATGTCCGGCCGCATCGGCGAGATCCGCGCCCTCAATATGGCCGGCATTTCTCTTGATCTCGGGAGCTTTGACGATATCCGTCCCTCTCTCGAATTATTACGGCCGGCCGGGGCGCTCCTGGCCCCGCTGGAACTGCTCCTGTTCATACCGGTTCTCCGGCTGTATGCGGCGCTGGCCCGCCAATGCGAGTACCGTGAAGACATTCCGCTGCTGAAATCAATTGAACCGCGCCTGCGCGGTTTTCCCGACATTCTGGAACCGCTGGTCGCCTCCATTGACAGTGACGGCAGTATCATGGATTCCGCATCACGGCTGCTCCGGGAGACCCGCCGCGCCAAGCGGAGTCTGGCGGGGCGTATCCGCAAAAAGATCGAGGAGATCGTGCGCGACAGCGGCATCGAAAAATTCCTGCAGGATGATTTCATCACGCAGCGCTCCGGGCGCTGGGTTATCCCGGTGCGCATGGATTCCAAGGGGATGGTCAAGGGGGTGGTACATGACGTTTCCTCCTCGGGGGAAACCGCATTCATGGAGCCGCTGGAAATCATTCCCTTTGTCAACGAGCTGGAAAATCTCGCCGCAGAAGAAAAAGCGGAAGAGATTCGCATCCTGCGCCAGCTTTCCGCCTGGCTTCGGGAAGATGGGGAGCCGATTGCCGCCTGCTTTGAAACGCTGCTGGAGCTTGATCTGCTGAACAGCGCGGCACGCTTTGCCGACGAGTATGAGCTGGAGCCGGCCACGCTTAACGAGAGCGGAGAGCTGCGTCTGGTGGAGGCCCGGCATCCGCTGCTGCTGATGATGGTAAAACGGGGGGTGCTCCGCAGGGTTGAGCCGCTCGGGATGCAACTGGGCGGGGCCGACCGGCAGGGGGATTCGGTCATGGTTATCACCGGCCCCAATGCCGGGGGGAAGACCATCGCACTCAAAACCGCCGGTATGCTGGCGCTGATGGCGCTCAGCGGACTGCCGGTTCCGGCCGGGGCGCGCTCCACATTTCCCCTGCTTGATTCCATGCTGGTGGATATCGGCGACGAACAGTCCATCGAACAGAGTCACTCCACTTTTTCGGCCCATGCCGCCCGGATCACCGCCATCCTCCAGGAAAGCGGCCCCCGCACATTAGTGCTGCTGGACGAACTGGGGGCCGGCACCGAACCGCTTCAGGGGGCGGCCATCGCCTGCGGGGTGCTCCATGAACTGCAGCAGCAGGGGTGCATGGTCATTGCGACCACGCACCTGAGCGACATCATCGGTTTTGTGCATGGTACCCCCGGCATGATCAACGCCGGAATGGCGTTCGACGATGCCAGTTTTACCCCGCTCTACCGTCTGATTGTCGGCGAACCGGGACAATCCCATGCCGTGGAGATCGCCCGGCGCTTCGGCATGCCGGAGCGGGTGATCGCGTTTGCCCGCCGCATGCTCGGCAATGCCGGCAGCGAATTTGCCTCTCTGCTCACCGAACTGCGCCAGCGGCGGAACGAGTATGAAGAGCGGCGTGCCGCACTGGAAGGGCGTGAGCGAAGCCTCGACCAGAGGAGCGCGGAACTTGATGCCCGGGCTGACGAGGTGCTCCGCATCCGGAAAGAAGCGGCGGAAAAGGGATGGGATGACGCCCGTGAGCTGATTTCCGCAACGAGACGGCGTACTAACGCACTGCTGGAAGAGTTGAAGCGTGAGAAGCGGAGTGAAATCGTAGACAAGATCCGTCAGGAAGAAGCGGAACTGGTCACTCAGCTTAAACCTCGAACCGACGGGCAGGAACGGGTGGCGCTGACGACGGTCAGGCCGGGGGACATTGTCCATATCGGTTCGCTGGGGTGTGACGGCACCGTGTTGTCAGAGGATGTCCGTCACAGCAAGGTGCGGGTGCGGGCCGGACGGATGGAACTGGATGTGCCGCGTGCGGAGCTGTTTGCCTCTCAGAAAAAATCCGCTTCGGGGGAAAAACGGAGGGGAGCTGCTCCCTGGGTCGTTGATGTTGTTGAGAGTGACCGGCGTGAGCTGAAACTGATCGGTATGCGGGTGGATGAGGCGCTGGCGGAGCTGGAGCCGTTTATCAACCACGCCCATGCTGCCGGGTTGCGGGAGGTTCGTGTTATCCACGGATTAGGCAGCGGTCGGCTGCGGGATGCGGTGCGCGAAGAGCTTGAACGGCACCCGCTGGTGGAAAGTCACCGGCCGGGTGAACCGCACGAGGGGCGCGACGGCGCCACGGTGGTGACGTTACAGGGGTAATCATGTAAAAGCGGTTCAACGCTGAGACACAGAGGCACAGAGAAAAAATTGAAAATATTTACAAAACCCTGAGTTTTTTCTCAAGATTCTTTATGGGTTTTTGCTGTTTCAATAAACCGTTTTCGGTTTCCTCTGTGTCTCTGTGTTTCTATCGGTTTTGGGTGCCGGGGCTACCCGTTACACCGCCACACCGTCAGCTGCGCCACCGTGTGCTGAAACTTCCTTTTTGTCTCCCGGATGACGAACGGCATATCGCGCGGTTCACCGACGGGGGTGAAGTGCGGTGCCAGCACACCCTTCAAACCATCCAGCGACCAGACCGCTTCACCCCCCGCCCGGTATCCCCCCAGCCACTCCTCTTTTTTGGTGTACTCCTCAAGCCAGGTATAGGGGGAGGTGAGTACCAGCAGCCCTCCCGGTTTCATCCGCTCGTGGATGGTTGTAAGGAACCGGCGCGGCGAGTAGAGGCGGTCGATCAGGTTGGCGGCGAGCACCAGATCGTAACCGGTGAACTTGTCCGGCAGATTGCAGGCATCCCCCTGATAAAACTGAACCCGCTCCCGTATGCCCTCCAGTCCCAGCTCCGCCAGAGTAATCTCATGGAAGGAAACGATATCCCCCTCTTCCGGAAGGGCATAGCGGAGCGTCCCTTCATCCTGCATCCGGGCGGCGAGACGGAAAAAACGGGTGGAGAAGTCCAGCCCGGTTACCCGTTGAAAACCGCCGCGCGCCAGCTCAAATGATGACCTCCCCAGAGCGCATCCCAGATCAAGGGCATGCTCCATGGTGCGTCCCTGCATCAGTTCAAGGGCCGCTACGGCACAGGCCGCCGGGAAGTTGGCCACCCCGAAGTGCCCGGAACCGTAGTGGGCATCGCAGTACTGGGCCGTCAAGGCATCACTTTCATACTGGTCATCGTGGATGACGACCGGCGCGGCGCTTTCCACATAGCGGAAACCGGCGTGCTGGAAGAAATGCCGCCGGAAGGCGTAGCGGGCAGCCAACGTCGCTTCGTTGCCGGTGGAGATCCAGGATCCGCCCTTGATCAGGTTGTGGCGTGTGTCGAACGTCGGGGTGGAGAAATCGTCATACCAGGGGTGGACCTGAAAGCCATGGAACGGGTAGATCGGGGTTTCGGTCCACTGCCATACGTTGCCGATCACGTCGAAGAACCCGCCGTTGCTGAATCGGTCCACCGGGCAGGAAGAAGCCCACCACTCCAGATTGATGTTGCCCGGTGCCCTGTCCCACTCCGGTTGGTCCGGGACCTGACTGACCGTGTGCAGACGGTGCCACTCCTCTTCGCGCGGCAGGCGGATCGGCGCCCCGGTGATGGCGGATTTCCAGGTACAGAATGCTTTGGCCTCCAGATAGTTGACCTCCACCGGCCAGTTCCAGGGCATGTCTATTTCGCTGGCCATGGTGCGCAGTTTCCAGTCGCCACCGCTGCTGATCCAGAACAGCGGATGTCCGGCCTGCTTGAATTCGCGCCAGTTCCACCCCTCGTCGCTCCACCACTGCCGCTCCCGGTATCCTCCCGCCTCGACGAATGCCAGAAATTCCCGGTTGGAGGTCAGGTACTCGGCCGCCCTGAAGTCCGCCACGTCGGCGGAGTGCTGTCCGTACTCGTTATCCCATCCGTAAAGCGGGTGATCCTTCCCTTTGCCCAGGGTGACCGTCCCCCCTGCCACCGGCAGCAGCCGGTTGACCGGCGGTTCCCCCGCCTCGGTGCAGATGTCCCACAGGGGGAGCTGTTGCACCTGATCAAACGGAAGCTGGCGGATCAGTACCGAGGAGGTTTCAAGATGGATCCGCTGGTGCTCGATCCCCATCATGATCGCCCAGAATGGATCTTCCCACATGACCGGGAGGTTCAGCGGCATACGCCGGATCAGACTGTCCACCAGTTCCCGTACATGGTCACGGTATTCCTGGACCTGCTGCCGGGTCGGCCAGTCGTAGCGGGTTTCGTTCAGGTCGTCCCAGGACATCTCGTCCACCCCTACGGCGAACAGTGATTCAAAGCGGGGGTTGATGCGCGTGTCAATGAGTTGCGCCACTGTCAGCTTGTTGATGTAAAAGGTGGCGGTGTGGCCAAAGTAGAAAATCAGCGGGTGACGCAGCCGGTCGGGGCGGAGATAAAAGGTGCTGTCGTGCCGGAGCGTGTCGTAGAGCTTTTCGTCGCTGTCAAAGGTGGCGTGGAAATATGCCAGAATTTCGGCCCGCTTCTGTTCCGGGTCACCCTGGTTGAGGATCGTGGTGTGCGGTGTGCGCTGATGCATGGGGCTCTCCTGGCGAGTAAGGTCGTTTGCCGGGAAGTATAGCGGAAAATCGGGCGACAAACAATCGCGGAGCATTTTTTTTGGTCTTTGCAGGTGACAGCCGCGTCCGGAGAATGTAGTATCGCCAAACGAGTATCGTGA
>Ga0007792_10001014_pt1 | contig 10229 bp, 7 predicted proteins | sample CryBogmetaGMA6M_FD_60371 | JGI IMG/M metagenome (GOLD analysis project Ga0007792, IMG submission 60371) | Freshwater microbial communities from Crystal Bog, Wisconsin, USA - MA6M | ecosystem: Environmental > Aquatic > Freshwater > Lake | place: Crystal Bog, Wisconsin, USA | collected 2009-07-06
GGGAAGTCGAGCGTGGCTTCCACCAACATGCGCAGGTGAATAAGCGCATCACGCAACTGGTGAATTTCGTTGGAGAACGCCCCCGCTAAAGAACGACTTGCGCCACGCGCCGCCGCCTCTGTGCTTGCGTCGATCAAGTCTGCAACTGCTTCGGCTTGTGCCAAATCGAGCTTGTGGTTCAAGAAGGCTCGTTGGGTGAACTCACCGGGTTGCGCCAAGCGCAGCACAGCGAGAACGGGCTTTTGCTGCGCGTCCAGCGTGGCCGCGACAGCCAGGCAGCGCGCCAAGATAAGTTGCAGCACCACGGGGCCTCCGTGCGCTTGCAGTTCCAGCACATCTTCACCGGTGTAGCTGTTGGGCCCCGGAAAGTGCAGGGCCAACACGTGGTCGATGGGCGCACCCTCTTGGTCGCACAGTGGCAAGTAGGTGGCTTCGCGTGGCTTTAACGCTCGACCACACAAGGCCACGACCAATCCAGCCAAGCCTTTTCCACTCACGCGAACGATGCCAACGGCACCCCGTCCTGGGGCGGTGGCAATGGCGAGAATGGGTGCGTCGTGTTGTGCAAGCATGGTGTGATTGTCCAGAAAAAAACCCGCATCCAATGGAGGCGGGTTTTAGGCGTTGCCAGTCGGCGAAAGTTAGAACTTAGGCAGATTGAATTGCGGTGGCACGCCCATGCGTGTGTTGATGATCCATTGCTGGGCGATCGACAGCACGTTGTTCGTGATCCAGTACAGCACCAAACCAGCGGGGAAGAAGAAGAACATCACGCTGAAGGCCAGCGGCATGATCCACATCATCTTGGCTTGCATCGGATCTGGTGGCGCGGGGTTCAATGCGGTTTGCAACATGGTTGTCAACGTCATGAACAAGGGCAAGATAAAGAATGGATCCGGTGCCGAGAGGTCATGAATCCAACCCACCCAAGGTGCATTGCGGATTTCAACCGTCGACAGCAACACCCAGTACAAGGCGATGAAAACAGGGATTTGAAGCGCGATAGGGACGCAGCCACCCATCGGGTTGACCTTCTCTTCGCGGTAAATCTTCATCATCTCCACTTGCATTTGTTGTGGGTTGTCTTTGAGACGCTCACGCATGTCCATGATTTTTGGATTGATGGCTTTCATTTTCGCCATGCTCTTATAGGCATGTGCGTTCAACCAGTAGAAGGCGGCCTTCAGCAACACCACCAACGTGACGATCGACCAGCCCCAGTTGCCCAGAATGCTGTTGAGTTGATGCAGCAACCAGAACAGCGGTTTGGCCAAGATGGTCAGCCAGCCGTAGTCTTTGACCAGTTCCAAGCCAGGGTAGAGCGCTTCGAGCTTTTTCTCTTCTTGAGGGCCGGTATAAAGCGTGGCAGTCACGCTCTTGGTTTGACCGGGCTTGACCACATCCAAAGGCGCGATCAGGGTTGCGCGGTAACAGCAATCTGGCATGTTGGAGCCGATGTCCACCGCGTCCATTGAAATATCGCGGCTCATGCCATCGGGCAAGATCCAGGCGCTCACAAAGTAATGCTGCACCATGGCGATGTAGCCTGTGGTGGATTGTTTTTCTACATCAACTTTTTTCTTCTTGATGTCGGCAAACTCTACTTTTTGGTATTTCTTGGCTTCTGTGTAGACCGCCGGACCCGTGAAGGTCGAGTAGAACGAAGACTCACCTGCTGGCTTGTTACCGTCACGCACCAACTGGAAGTACAACTGGGGAGCGACATCTTGTGTGCCGGTGTTCACGATGTCGTGCTTGACGGCCATGTCGTAGGCGCCGCGCTTGACGGTGTAGGTCTTGACCAGTTTCACGCCGCCTTGTGCTGCCGATTCAAAGGTGATGGACAACTCGTTGTCGCCGTCTTTGAGTTTGCGCGCCCCAGGACGAACCGTCATCAACGTTTTGTGCGTAGGCAACGCTACGCCTGCAACGCTAGAGATCAAGCCCGTTTGCGCCATATAGATGCGATCTTTGCTGTCATCCAGCAAGACCACCTGGCTGCCCAATTTGTGCTCGTCCGCATGCTTCAGCATCTCGACGCGCGCCAACGTGCCGCCTTCGCTGTCAAAGCTAAATTTCATCAGGTCTGTCTCTACCTGAACCAACTCTTTGCTCGCAGCGCGCATTTCGGTGACGGGAACCACCACACCTGTCGGCGCGATGGCCGTTGGGACGCCTGCGACTTGCGGCACAGCAGAGGCTGACTCAGCGGCAACTTTCGCTTGTTGCGCTGGCGTTGGGAAAAATGTGGCTTTTTGACCGTTGTGAACTTGCCATTGGTCCCACAGGAGGACCATGGAGAAACCAAAAATCACCCACAAAATGGTGCGGCGAATGTCATTCATGAATTTTTCTTTCCGGAGTTGGAAGAGGTCAAGGGAGAAAATAAAGCGGGCGGTACGGCGTCATGTCCGCCAGCACACCAAGGATGGCAACGCGCCAGGCGTCTCAATGTCAGGTAACCGCCCCGCGCTGCGCCGTGCAGTTCTAGCGCTTGGAGCGCGTAAACCGAGCAGGTCGGCTCAAACCGGCATGCCGATCCCAGCCAAGGGCTTAGCAACAACCTGTATCCGCGTACGACCGCGATTAAAAACGACTGCATCATGCGCTGGTGACTTTGCCAAACAATTGTTTCAGTTCTTCACGGACCGTGTGTTTTAAAACATCCGAAGATGCGCTCACAAACGTCTGAGGGTTGAACGCGGCTCGCAAGCGAACCACATACGCCGTTGGCGGCAACCGTCCGACAAACTCCCGCGATACGGCATGAATTTGGCGTCGGATTAAATTGCGTGTAACGGCGCGCTTTGCCCACCGCTTGGGGGTCAATGCGCCAAGTATCAATATGCCATCGACAAACAGGGCCGGGGTTTCTTCAAACCCAGACCCTGTGGAGGCTTTGGCGGCGTGCTGCCACTGGTGCAACACAAAATGCGGCGTACGTGCCACAGATCCCGCCGACATGACGGCCTGATATTCTGACCACTGTTTCAGACGTTCCACGGCGTTTCGGTCGCGGCGCTGTTCAGCGGGCAAAAATTAGACTGCCAGGCGCTTGCGACCTTTTGCGCGACGTGCGTTGATCACAGCGCGACCGCCGCGAGTTTTCATACGGACCATAAAGCCATGGGTACGGGCGCGACGGGTTTTAGAAGGCTGGTAAGTGCGTTTCATGATTTTTCCAAAAAGCTAAGCCCTGAAGAGATCAGGGAAACCCATGATTATCTCAAATTTTTAAGCCTTTTACTGACTTTTCTTCACACTCTTTTTAAGCGGCTTTTTTACGGTCTCTTTCAGAATTGTCCGTCCTGTGGATAATTTTTTGATAAAGTGTCTGATTGCGTGTCTTTTATAGACAGCTATCCACAGAAAAAAAGAACATGAACCAGGGCCTCCCTTCTTCCGCCTCCAACGACCTACCGCCCGTTTCCAGTGATGGTTTGTGGCAGGCCTGCGTCGATCAGTTGGCGCAAGAACTGCCCGAACAACAGTTCAATACCTGGATCAAACCCCTGGTTGCCAATGTCGCTCCTGACTTCAGCAAGGTCGTTATTTTTGTAGGAAATCGCTTCAAACTGGACTGGATCCGCGCCCAATACGCCAATCGCGTTGCTGGTTTGTTGCAAAAATTTCATGGTCAACCCATTCAAGTTGAGTTAGCGATCACTCCCAGGGAGGCTTCTGTCCGGACTAAGCCTGTCTCCTATTCTCACGAGCTCGAGGCTTTGCCAGAAAGCTTTGTGGGACTCGAGGAGGGCATCCCCGCTGGCCCCCGCACACGCCTCAACACCGCCCTGACGTTTGACTCCTTGGTCGAAGGTACTGCCAACCGCATGGCACGTGCTGCTGCGATGCACGTTGCCACCATGCCGGGGCAGTTGTACAACCCTCTTTTTATCTACGGTGGTGTCGGTTTGGGCAAGACCCACTTGATGCACGCCGTTGGCAACAAGCTGTTGTCTGAGCGCCCAGATGCCAAAGTTCTCTACATCCATGCGGAACAGTTCGTTTCAGATGTGGTTAAAGCCTATCAACGCAAAACATTTGACGAATTCAAAGAGCGCTACCACTCACTTGACTTGCTGTTAATTGACGATGTGCAGTTCTTCGCCAACAAAGAACGCACCCAAGAAGAGTTTTTCAACGCGTTTGAGGCCTTGTTAGCCAAAAAGTCCCACATCATCATGACGAGTGACACCTACCCAAAGGGGTTGACGGACATTCATGAACGTTTGGTGTCTCGCTTTGATGCTGGGTTGACGGTCGCAATTGAGCCTCCTGAGCTGGAAATGCGGGTGGCTATCTTGATTACCAAGTCACGTGCTGAGGGCTCAGAAATGCCTGAAGAGGTCGCCTTTTTTGTCGCTAAAAACGTCCGCTCAAACGTGCGTGAGCTCGAAGGCGCGCTGCGCAAAATCTTGGCTTATTCGCGCTTCAATCAGAAAGAAATTTCGATCCAGTTGGCGCGTGATGCCCTGCGCGACTTGCTGTCTATTCAAAACCGCCAAATTTCTGTTGAAAATATCCAAAAGACTGTCGCCGACTATTACAAGATCAAAGTGGCGGACATGTACTCTAAGAAACGTCCAGCCTCGATTGCACGACCTCGTCAAATTGCCATGTATCTTGCAAAAGAACTCACACAAAAGAGCTTGCCCGAGATTGGTGAACTGTTTGGTGGTCGAGACCACACCACGGTTTTACATGCAGTTCGAAAAATAACGGCAGAACGACAACAAATGGCGGACCTCAATCAGCAACTCCACGTCCTAGAACAAACGCTCAAGGGTTAATTCAGGAAAAGAACAACCTTGTGGATTGATTCTGGATAACACCAGAGTTATCCACAGAAAAGTAGAAAAATGAAAGTTATCCAGTTTTGAACGACAGCAGAAAAGCAAGCTTGCCAACACCTTTCAAATCACGGCAAGTCCTTGAAAAAAAAGAGGAAAATGCAGTTGTCCACAGAAACATGCTTTGCTTATCTACTACTACTAATTTAAATAAAGAAAACAAGAGGAAGAGATGATCGTACTGAAAGCCACACAAGACAAGGTTTTGTCAGTTCTGCAATCTGTTGCAGGCATCGTTGAACGTCGCCATACATTGCCCATCTTGGCAAATGTATTGATCCGTAAAACTGGCAGTTCGTTGCAATTGACGACAAGCGACTTAGAAATTCAAATTCGCACCAGTGCTGAACTCGATGGTGATGCTGGCAATTTCACAACCACGGTTGGTGCACGTAAGTTGATTGATATTTTGCGGACCATGCCTTCCGATCAAACGGTGAGTTTGGAGTCGAATCAAAACAAACTGATTTTGAAAGGTGGTAAAAGCCGCTTTACATTACAAAGTTTGCCAGCCGAAGACTTTCCATTGGTACAAGAGGCTGCCAACTTTGGCCCTTCGTTCAGCGTCCCGCAAAAGACATTGAAAGAGTTGTTACACCAAGTCTCCTTCTCCATGGCTGTGCACGACATTCGTTACTACTTGAACGGCATCTTGTTTGTCGCCGAAGGTCAGCAACTGAGTTTGGTTGCTACAGATGGTCATCGTTTGGCTTTTGCTTCAGCCATGTTGGATGTCGAAGTGCCTCGTCAAGAAGTCATCTTGCCTCGCAAGACTGTCCTCGAGCTGCAACGTTTGCTAAGTGACAAAGAAGGGGCCATTGACATGCAATTTGCAAACAACCAAGCCAAGTTCACTTTTGACGGCATGGAGTTTGTGACCAAACTGGTCGAAGGTAAATTCCCAGATTACAACCGAGTGATTCCAAAGAACCACAAAAACACCATCACCATGGGACGTACCGCCTTGTTGGCGACGTTACAACGCACTGCCATTTTGACCAGCGAAAAATTCAAAGGTGTACGTTTGAATCTTGAGCCAGGTGTACTTCGCGTTGCTTCGAGCAATGCTGAACAAGAAGAAGCGGTGGATGAACTTGAAATTGACTACAGCGGGGACGCCATTGAAATTGGTTTCAACGTGACTTATCTGATTGATGCTTTAACCAATATGGACCAAGACATGGTGCAAGTGGACTTGGCGGACTCGAATAGCTCCGCGTTGATCACGATCCCAGACAACACCACTTTCAAATATGTCGTGATGCCAATGCGCATTTAACGCGTTGTTGTTTCCTTTTTTTACGATTGAACCCGTGAGTCGTTTCTGACTCACGCACGAAAACTTGCTATGACCGAACCAACTCAAACTCCTGACACCCCAGTAACACCACCCGTCGGTGATGGCTACGGCGAAGGCTCCATCCAAATTTTGGAAGGTCTTGAGGCGGTTCGTAAGCGGCCAGGTATGTACATCGGTGATACATCTGATGGTTCAGGTTTACACCATTTGGTGTTTGAAGTAGTTGACAACTCCATTGACGAAGCGTTGGCCGGTCATTGCGATGACATCGTGGTCACCATTCATAGCGATAACTCCATCAGCGTCACAGACAACGGTCGCGGTATTCCGACCGGTGTGAAGATGGATGACAAACATGAACCCAAACGGAGTGCTGCAGAAATTGCTTTGACTGAGCTGCACGCCGGCGGCAAGTTCAACCAAAACAGCTACAAGGTCTCTGGTGGTCTGCACGGCGTGGGTGTGTCCTGCGTGAACGCACTTTCAAAGTCTTTGCGATTGATCGTGCGCCGTGAAGGTAAGGTTCATACCCTCGAGTTTTCCAAAGGGTTTGTACAAAACAGGCTCATTGAAGTGGTTAACGGCGTGGAAGTTTCCCCCATGCGCGTAACCGGTGAAACTGAAAAACGTGGCACTGAGGTTCACTTTTTACCCGACACAGAAATCTTCACACAAAACACAGATTTTCATTACGAAATTTTGAGCAAGCGTTTGCGTGAACTCAGCTTTTTGAACAATGGTGTGCGCATTCGTTTGATGGACGAACGCACAGGAAAAGAAGATGACTTCTCCGGTGCAGGTGGCGTGAAGGGGTTTGTTGACTTCATCAACTCCGGCAAGAAAGTCTTGCATCCCAATGCGTTCTACGCTGAAGGCGAGCGCCCTGCAGAGACCTACGGCGGTATTCCTGGCACCAGCATTGGTGTTGAGGTGTCAATGCAGTGGAACGATGGTTACAACGAGAATGTGCTGTGTTTCACCAATAACATTCCCCAACGCGATGGCGGCACCCATTTGACAGGCCTGCGCGCCGCGATGACGCGTGTCATCAACAAGTACATTGAAGAAAATGACTTTGCCAAGAAGGCCAAAGTTGAAGTCACGGGTGACGACATGCGCGAAGGCTTGTGTTGCGTGTTGTCGGTCAAAGTACCGGAGCCAAAGTTCAGTAGCCAGACCAAAGATAAATTAGTCTCCAGCGAGGTGCGCGCACCCGTAGAAGACATCGTTGCCAAAACGCTCACCGACTATCTGCAAGAGCGCCCCAACGACGCCAAGATCATTTGCGGCAAGATTGTGGATGCTGCCCGCGCACGTGAAGCCGCCCGCAAGGCGCGCGAAATGACACGCCGCAAAGGTGTCCTGGACGGCATGGGTTTACCAGGCAAGTTGGCCGATTGCCAAGAAAAAGATCCAGCCCTCTGTGAAATCTACATCGTCGAGGGCGACTCCGCCGGCGGCTCAGCCAAGCAAGGCCGTGACCGTAAATTCCAAGCCATCTTGCCTCTGCGCGGCAAGATCTTGAACGTTGAAAAAGCGCGCTACGAAAAACTGCTGACCAGCAATGAAATCTTGACGCTCATCACGGCGTTGGGAACAGGGATTGGCAAGGTCAGCGCTGAATCAGGTAAAGCTGCCAGCGATGACTTCAACGTTGAAAAGCTCCGCTACCACCGCATCATCATCATGACCGATGCGGACGTTGACGGCGCCCACATCCGCACCTTGCTGCTGACATTTTTCTATCGTCAAATGCCGGAGTTGGTCGAGCGTGGCCACATCTACATTGCGCAACCGCCGTTGTACAAAGTCAAAGCCGGCAAAGAAGAGCTGTACCTCAAAGACGCGTCGGCTCTCGACGGTTTCTTGTTGCGCATTGCTTTGAAAGACGCCAGCATCACCACTGGTGGTGCAAATGCACAAACCTTGAGTGGCGACACCTTGGGTGAATTGGCGCGTAAGCATCAAGTGGCCGAATCTGTGATTGCCCGCTTGAGTGGCTTCATGGATGCAGAGGCATTGCGTGCCATTGCTGACGGTGTATCAATCAACCTCGACACCGTTGCAGATGCCGAAACATCTGCTGTCGCGATGCAAGAAAAACTGCGTGAATTGGGCAGCGGTTCCGAGGCATCAGGTGAATTTGATGTCCGGACAGACAAACCCATTTTGCGCATCAGCCGTCGCCACCATGGCAACGTGAAGAGCAGCGTCATCACACAAGACTTTGTGCACGGTGCCGACTACGCCGCCTTGGCCGAGGCAGCACTTACTTTCCGTGGTTTGTTGAATGAGGGTGCTAAGGTTCAGCGCGGTGAAGGCGAGAAGGCCAAAGACGAAAAAGTCAGCGATTTCCGTCAAGCCATGAAGTGGTTGATCGCGCAGGCCGAAAACGCAACCGCGCGCCAACGCTACAAGGGCTTGGGCGAGATGAACCCAGCCCAGCTATGGGAAACCACGATGGACCCGACTGTGCGCCGCTTGCTGCGCGTGCAAATCGATGACGCCATTGAAGCCGATCGCGTGTTCACCATGTTGATGGGCGATGAGGTCGAACCTCGCCGCAACTTCATCGAACAAAACGCTTTGCGCGCAGCCAACATCGATATTTAATTGCGCCGTCCCCTCCCAAACGCAGGGAGGGTTTGTGCATCAAACACGCCTTGCTGCTCGGCACTCAGCTGGCTGTAAAAAGTCCGGATGGCGTCGTTTCGTTGCTTGGCGTGTGCTTGCATGGTGGCTAGGTTGGTCTCATGCCACGCATTCATTTTGTCAAGTCGTTCAGGCGTGGTTAGCTTCGCAAGCGCGTCGTGATCCAAGGGTTGAGCGATGGGCTTTGCTGGCGGCTTCATCCCTTGCGTAAACGCGTTCCAAGCCGGTTCTTGGCTGCTGGCCAAATGCAGCTTCGCTTTGAGTTCTGCCTGGCGTCGTTCCCAGTGTTGCGTCATGTGTTCGTGCGCGCCGATGCCATCGGTGTGCATGCCCATACCGCCCATCATGGGCTGTGCTTGAGCGGGTGCCATGGCTACCAGTGCCGATGCCGCTAACAAAATGGACAGAGCGAATTTTGAGGTTTTCAAGCGTGTCATAGAAGCTCCTTCAAAAAGAGGCGAGATGCCTCTACCAAGTTCTAACTGTGGCGCTTCTGTGTAACGCGCTTGTGCCGTTTTCCACAAGTTACGTAAAGTTGTGTGTCAAACGTTCAGCCCATCAATCCTGCTCGAAAGTCGTCGACGGCTTGCACCAGCTCTTCGCGTGTGTTCATCACAAAGGGGCCGTACTGTGCGATGGGCTCGTGCAATGGCTGGCCCGCGATCAAGATGGCGCGCGTGTTGGCCTGCGCACGTAAGACCAGACCATCGCCCTCGTTGGTCAGGATGGCCATCCGTTGGACGGGAACAGCGGTGGCGGTGTCACCCTGCACAACATCCAAGCCGCCGCGGTACACATACACAAAGGCGTTGTGCGTGGCCGGCAGCGGCTGCTCAAACACGGCGCCTGCTTTGTGAGGGAACTGCAGATCCAGATACAAAGGCTCGGTGGTGTCACGTTGAACTGCACCGTCTACGCCTTGTGCATGCCCTGCAATCACCCGAACCAAAACCTTGTTAGGGGTCGTTACTTCCGGAATATCTTCGCTCTGTATGTCGCTATACCAGGGTTCGCAGAGCTTGTTTTTAGCAGGCAAGTTGAGCCAGAGCTGAAAGCCTTCCATCACGCCCTCTTCTTGCTCCGGCATTTCACTGTGGGTGAGGCCACGTCCGGCCGTCATCCATTGCACACCGCCGTTTTGTAACAAGCCTTCGTGGCCACCGCTGTCTTTGTGGCGCATGCGACCCGCAATCATGTAGGTCACCGTCTCGAAGCCTCTGTGTGGGTGGTTGGGGAAGCCCGCGATGTAGTCACCGGGGTTGTCGCTACCGAACGCATCGAGCATCAAGAAGGGATCTAGCCTCGCCTGTAAATCATGGCTGAGCACGCGCGTGAGGCGAACGCCAGCCCCGTCTCGCGTGACTTCGCCTTGCACCAAGCGCTCCACGCCTCGCGCATGTGTCACGGCGCTCATGCTACTTCGT
>Ga0007792_10001018_pt1 | contig 10217 bp, 10 predicted proteins | sample CryBogmetaGMA6M_FD_60371 | JGI IMG/M metagenome (GOLD analysis project Ga0007792, IMG submission 60371) | Freshwater microbial communities from Crystal Bog, Wisconsin, USA - MA6M | ecosystem: Environmental > Aquatic > Freshwater > Lake | place: Crystal Bog, Wisconsin, USA | collected 2009-07-06
TGATCCAGTAGGCCTTGATATGGTCGAAGTTATCCAGAAAAATCCGCCCGATGGCCAATGTTTTCAGGTCATCCAACCCCGAAGTCCCCTTGAGGTCCAGTTTCAGGTCGGAATTTTCCGGCTGGAACGCCAGAGGGATAAACGCCTGGAAGCCGCCGGTTTCATCCTGCAGATTCCGCAGCATCTCCATATGTGCAACCCGGTCGGCCGCCGATTCAACATGGCCGTAAAGCATGGTGGCGTTGGTTTTAAGACCGGCCAGGTGTGCCAGACGTATAATATCAAGCCAGTGTGCGCCGGAAATTTTTTCGGGACAGATTTTTTGCCGGACCTCTTCCACCAGTATTTCTGCGCCCCCTCCGGGCATGGAGCCAAGTCCGGCGCTGATGAGCCGCTCAAACACCCGTTCGATGGAAAGGCCGGAGATCCGGGAAAAATATTCAATCTCCACCGCAGTGAACGCTTTGATATGCAGACCGGGGACGGAACTGCTGATGGCCTGGAGGGTTTCTTCATAAAACTCGAAGGGGAGGTCGGGATGCAGGCCGCCGACAATATGCACTTCGGTGGCGCCTTCATCCGCCGCTTCACGTGCCCGTCGACATATTTCGTCCAGAGCCAGGGTGTAGGCGCCCTCTTCGCCGGCGGTGCGCGAAAAGGCGCAGAACGCGCAGCGGTTGACGCAGACGTTGGTCGGGTTGATGTGGCGGTTGACGTTGAAAAAAACGTTCCTACCGTTTTTACGTTCATTGGCCAGGGCGGCCAATTCTCCAATGCCCAGCAGGTCGGGGGATGCAAACAGAAACAGCGCTTCTTCAGCGGAAATGCGCTGAGCGGCACGGACTTTTGCGGATATGGTGGCGAAGGTTGTCATGTGGGGGAGTCTACGAAAAACCGGCCGCTTGTGCAAGGGGAAAGCTACGCCGCACCAAACCGGCAGCCATCCGGATAGCCGCCAGCAGACTGCTTTCCGATGCCGTACCGCTGCCGGCCAGGTTGTATGCCGTGCCGTGATCAACCGAGGTGCGGATGATCGGCAGGCCCAGAGTGATGTTCACTCCGTCATCAAAGTGCAGCATCTTGAGCGGGATCAATCCCTGGTCGTGATACATGGCCACCACGGCGTCATACCCCTCCTGCCGGACAAAGTGGAACAGGGTGTCGGCCGAAAGAGGTCCTTCGGCAGCAATACCCTCCAGACGGGCCGCCATGATTGCCGGCCCGATAACCTCCGCCTCCTCGCGGCCAAACTTCCCCCCTTCGCCGCAATGGGGGTTGAGCGCCAGCACCGCCAGCTTCGGCTGGGCTTTTCCGGTCAGGCGCGCCACCCCTTCTGCCGTGATACGAATTGTCCTGAGCACCGAATCAAAGGTTACCAGGCGCGGCACATCAACCAGCGCTTCGTGGATAGTCACCAGACTCACCCGCAGCAGATCTCCCGCCAGCATCATGACGAAATCGCCGGTGCCGCACAAACCGGCCAGCAGTTCGGTGTGGCCGGGGTAGTCATGACCGGCCCGATGCATGGCTTCCTTGCTGATCGGGGCGGTGACCATGGCGGCAACCGTTCCGTCAAGGCAGAGCTGTGCCGCATGGCAGATATAACGGTACACCGCATCGCCGGCCGCCACGGATGGCGCGCCGTATATTATGTCCGCTTCCGACAGCTGGGATAGTGCCAGCAGGGGGATGGTGCCGTCCGGAACGTGTCGGGCTTCTTCAGCGGCAGATACTTCGCTGATACTCTGGGGGGAGTTGCAGACGGAAAGCGCCCGCTCCAGTGTCAGGCGGTCGCCGATTACCAGCGGCACGCAGGCGGCGGTGACTTCCGGTGCACGGAGCGCCTTGATAATGATCTCCGGGCCGATGCCGCAGGGGTCTCCCATGGTGATGGCGATTATCGGTCGTTTCGGCATTACGGTTCCCCCCTTTGTACTTCTGCCACCGCCAGGGTGACATTCGCTGATTTGACCTTGTGCAGCAACAGACGCCCCCCGCCCGAGGCCAGAAGGGCTGCCGGCTCTGCGACACCGGCCGTGCCGACCGCAGCCAGGGCGTGGGCCGAAGGGGGTGACGGACAGGGTACCCGGTTCAGTTCATCGCTTTCAAAAAAGCGGAGCGGTACGCCAAACCGTGCGGCACAGTCGATCAACCCCTCTTCATCCCGCTTGGCTGCAACCGAGGCGATGCACTGCACGCTTTTTGGTGAAAGGAATAATCGTTTGAGCTGCAGTGTGACAAATGCTTCGATTTCAGCAGCCGGTGTCCCCCGATTGCAGCCGATGCCGAGCACCAGGTTGCGGGGGCGGAGAATCAGCAGCCGATCCGGTTTTGTCTGCTGCGGCAGGTCACGATTGGTTATAAATAAAAAGCCCCTGGACGGGCTGGCAACCGCCTGGGCAAAGGTTTCAAAAAAGGTGATTTTCCCCCGGCCATGCAGCCAGATACGGGTCTGCCCGGTCGGGTCTACAACAGCGATTTCTTCGTTATCGAGCAGCAGCGTATTAAGGGTCTTGACCCGGCTGATATCGTCAATGATCCACCCCTGCTCTTGTGCCAGCATGTCGAAAGAAGGGAGGCCGTTGGCGTCTGTGGCGGTGGTGATGACCGCCCGCGCACCGACGGCAAAAGCGCACCGCTCGGCCAATTCGTTGGCTCCTCCCAGATGTCCGGAAAGGAGCGAAATGGCAAATTTTCCCGCATCGTCCATCACCACGACCGCCGGGTCCGTTTCCTTGGATCGCAGCAGCGGGGCAATCATGCGAACGACGATGCCGGTCGCCATGATCAGTACGAAACCATCATACTGCCCCCAGAGTGTGGCGATCAGCTCCTTCAGCTCTGCCGGTTCGAAACGGCGGCAGTCGTCACCGCCATCCCCGGCGTAGCGGCGGGACACATACAGCTCAAACCCCGCGATGCTGCTGCAGAGCTTACGCCCCGTGCGAACTCCTCCACCGGTTATGGCCAGGACGGCGATACTCATCTCAGGCCACGTGCCCGTCACGAAATCCGTGGGTAAACCCGCCGTCGTACAGCAGCGACTTTGCTTTGAGGCCATCACGCCGGGCGGCCAGCACATCGCCCACAATAATCAGCGCCTGACGATCGATGCCGGCGCGGCGCACCTCTTCGGCAAGCCCGGACAGGGGGCACCGGATAATCAGCTCATCGTCCCACGACGCCCGACAGACTACTGCGGCAGCGGTTTCAGCCGTATAGGCTCCTTGCAACAGCTGATCGACCACTTTTTCAACCATGCCGACGGAAAGATAAATAACCATGGTGGCGCCCAGGCGGGCAATGGCGGACAGCTGCTCCCGCTCCGGTACCGGGGTGCGACCTTCTATACGGGTGATAATCACCGTCTGGGAAAGCTCCGGCAGAGTCAGCTCCTGTTTGAGTGCGGCGGCGGCGGCAAAGGCACTGGTTACCCCCGGTACGACCTGGTACTCGATCTCCAGCCGGTCGAGCTCTGCCATCTGCTCCTGAATAGCACCGTAAATTGACGGGTCACCGGTATGAAGCCGGACGACACTCCGCCCGGCGGTGACAGCATCCACCATGACGGTTATGACCTCAGGGAGCGTCATGCCGGCGGAATCATACACATCGGCCCGTGTGGCATACAGCTGCACCAGTTTCCGGTCCACCAGACTGCCGGCAAATATGACGACATCGGCATGGCGCAAGAGCCGTGCGCCACGAATAGTAATCAGGTCGGCCGCCCCCGGCCCGGCACCAACAAAAGATACACTGGCTGTCATCAGTACTCCACCGCTTCATAAATTTCACAAGGATCAGTTGTTTCTTGTAGTCTTAAAGTGCCACTGTGTCAAGCCGGAGCGGGCATTTGCGCCTTCGTGATTCAGGGCGTCAGGCATTAGGCGCTACCCAAAACAGCATAGTGTGATATAAGATGGTTACACATTATCGCTACAGGAGGATTGATCATGATGAAACGTTTACTTGTATATGTGGCCGGAGCCATGTTTCTGCTGTCGGCCAGCGGTTGTCTGGTGGCCGAAAGCACCTACCTGAAAAAAGTGCAGGAGTATGATGGCCTGTCCAAAGAGCTGGGCGAACTGCAGCAGACGCACAAAAAACTTGTTCAGGAAAATGCCGCGTTGAAAGTACAGTTCAGCAAGCTCACGGAAGATGCTGCGACTCTTACCGGTGAGAAAAAACAGCTGGAGGATATTCTCAAGGCTAAATCCGACACTCTTTCGAAAAACATCACCGATCTTCGGCAGGAAGTGGCATCCCTGAAAGCTGAAAACGGCAGGTTGAACGACGGAATTGCCGCACTGCAGAAAGCCAAGGAAGAAAAGGTGAAGGAGGTCAGCGGTACATACGAGCAGCTGCTGGCAAACATGAAAAACGAGATTGCCATGGGGCAGGTCACCATTTCCGAGCTTAAGGGTAAGCTGACCGTAAACATGGAGGCTGCCATCCTGTTTGATTCCGGCAGAGCAGACGTCAAGCCGGAGGGATTGGATATCCTGAACAAGATGGTTGAAACCCTGAAAGGTGTCAGCGATAAAGCCATCAGGATCGAGGGGCACACGGATACCGTGCAAATCTCCGGAGCGCTGACCCGGACCTTCCCGACTAATTGGGAGCTGTCGGCGGTACGCGCTATCAACGTTACTAAATTTCTCCAGCAGCAGGGTCTCGACCCCCGCAACCTGTCGGCTGCAGCCTTTGCCGAGCATAAGCCGGTTGCCGACAACAGCACCAAAGAAGGGCGCGCCAAAAATCGTCGCATTGAAATAACACTGGTGGCGAAGGACTGAACAGGTGGCAAAGAAAAAACAGCGCGAGCCGAATCCGCCCAAAATAAAAGAGTTTCACAGCAGCCCGTTCGGGGCACTGAAGGGGGTCGCCGTGTTGGAGGCCGCCCCGGTGAAAGTGCCACCCCCTGTCGTCCAGAAGCCGACGGAGCCTGCTGATGGCGGCAAGGACCTGTTCCTTCAAGCGGTGTACGATGTGCGGCCGCTTCATCCCTCGGCAAAAAAACCGGGTAAAGCCGGTTCTCATCCCCTGCAGAAAACTGCCGTGAAGAGGATGGAAGAGCTCCGTATTGTTGAAGAGGGGGCGTTTCTTGAAGAGATCGGCAGGCTGAAGATCGATGCCAAATTTACGGATTCCGCCCCCGATGAGGATGAGTTGCAGCCGCTGTCCGGCAATCGTCTCCGGCAGGTGAAGCGGGGCATCGTTTCGGTCAGCCATCAGCTTGATCTGCATGGCTTGACACGTGAAGAGGCACTGGATGCGCTGTCCCGCTTTCTGGGATCTGCCCGGAAAAGAGGGGAAAAAGCGGTATTGGTTATTACCGGCAAAGGGAACCACTCCCCAGAAGAGCCGGTGCTCCACCAGGCGGTCGCTTCATGGCTGCGTGATACAGGGCGGAGTGCCGTTCTGGAGTTTGCTCCGGCGCCCCGTGAAATGGGCGGCAGCGGCGCGTATGTGGTTTTTCTGCGACCGCTCCCACCTCCTGCCTAATCCCCCTGACCCCTACCTTGCCCTCTTCCTGGGCTGAAAGGGGCGAGCGGTTTACCCTTTGATGCAGAGAGCTGCATTGACAGCTTCATAACGGCGATGTATACAGAGGTGACTTGAATTCAAACCCCTCTGACATGAAAGGAACAAAACCATGGTTACCCATATCGTTTTATTCAAGCTGGCAGACCCCACCGCAGAAAATGTAACAGCAACCCGGAACAAGCTGCTCAGTATGGACGGCAAGATCGATCTGCTGCGCCACCTTGAGGTCGGCGTTGATGTTATTAGATCGGAACGTTCATACGATATCGCACTTACCACCCGTTTTGACTCTCTCGAAGACCTGCAGGCTTACCAGGTTCATCCCTACCATGCCGGAGAGGTGGTCCCGCACATGAAGTCGGTCTGTTCATCCATCGTAGCGGCTGATTACGAAAACTAGAGGCCCGTTTTTATACACTTTTTTAGCTTGACGAAACCGGGGTGTATGCGTAGAATCCGGTTTTACTAAAGCCCTTTACGGGTTTTGGCGTCTAACACGCCGGTTTAATTATGGACTGCCCTGCGGGGCGGATGGTGCTTCGGTTACTTATCAACGCAGGTTCTTTACCTGTAAACACAATAAACAAACAGGAGGTAGTAAATGTCTGATTACGGAACTCTTCAAGATCGCGTACAGTGCAAGGCCCTTTTAAGCAAGGTGATGACCCCAGAGCAGACCATCCCGTTCTTCAAGGACGGTATGAACCTGGGATGGTCCGGATTCACCCCCGCCGGTTACCCTAAAGTCGTGCCGATCGCCCTTGCTGAGCACGTCGAGAAAAACAACCTTCAGGGCAAGCTCAAATTCAACCTGTTCATCGGCGCCTCCGTTGGTGCCGAAACCGAAGACCGCTGGGCTGTCAACGACATGATCGACCGTCGCTGGCCTTACCAGACCGGCAAGAACATCGCTGCCGGTATCAACCAGGGACGCATCCGTATGGGTGACAAACACCTCTCCCTGTTCGCCCAGGATCTTGGCTACGGTTTCTACACCAAGGACAGCGCAAGCGGCAAACTTGACCTCGCCATCATCGAAGTTTCTGCAATCAAGGAAGACGGCAGCCTGGTTCCGACCTCCTCCTGCGGTGTTATTCCTGAAATCCTGATGATCTGCGACAGGATCATTGTTGAGGTCAATACCGGACAGCCTTCGTTTGAAGGGATCCACGATCTGCTGACCCCTGCCCTGCCGCCTAACCGTCAGCCGTTCAACATTGTTGCCGCCAATTCCCGGATCGGTTCCACCTCCATCGCCTGCGATCCGAGCAAAATCATCGCCGTAGTCGAGTCAAAACTCCGTGACCAGGGACGTGCTTTTGCCGAGATGGACGACACCTCCGAAGCTATCGCCGGCCATGTTATCGAATTCTTCACACAGGAAGTAAAGGCCGGTCGTCTGCCGAAAAACCTGCTGCCGATCCAGTCCGGCGTCGGTTCCATCGCCAATGCCGTTATCGGCGGCCTGGCCAAAGGGCCTTTCTCCAATCTTTCGGTGTACACTGAAGTATTGCAGGATACCATGCTCGACCTGTTCGATTCCGGCAAGCTGGATTGTGCGTCCTCCTGCTCGCTCTCTCTGTCGGCTTCGCCCGGCTTTCCCAAGTTTTTTGACAACATGGACAAGTATTTTGACAAAATCACCCTGCGTCCGCTTTCGATCTCCAATGCACCGGAGCCGATCCGTCGTTTGGGGTGCATCGCCATGAATACCCCGGTTGAGATCGACATCTATGCCCACGCCAACTCCACCCTGGTCGGCGGTACCCGCATGATCAACGGCCTTGGCGGTTCCGGCGACTTCCTGCGCAACGGCTACCTGAAAATGATGCATACCCCGTCGAGCCGTCCTTCCAAGACCGACCCGACCGGTATCTCCTGTGTTGTGCCGCACTGCTCGCACATCGACCACACCGAGCACGACCTTGACTGCGTCATCACCGAGCAGGGTCTGGCCGACCTTCGCGGTCTGGCTCCGAAGGACCGTGCCCGTCGCATCATCGAAAAGTGCGCCCACCCGGATTACAGAGCGCAGCTGACCGAGTATCTTGATATCGCCGAAGCTGACTGCCTCAAGCGCAAGGTCGGTCACGAGCCGCAGCTGTGGGATCGTGCCTTCAAAATGCACCTGAACCTTGAGAAAAACGGCACCATGAAACTCAAAAACTGGGACGTCAAGGTTGATCTCTGCGAGGACTAGTATTTAGCGGTTAAATAAGCAGCAGATAACGGAGAGCGGGGGATAAGGAAACTTATTCCCCGCTTTTCGTATGGGCTTTCGGGTGGGCCTTGTCATACACTTCCATCAGGCGATCGATGCTGACGTGGGTATATTTCTGGGTCGTGGAAAGGGACGCGTGACCAAGCAGTTCCTGAATGGCACGCAGGTCGGCACCCCCTTCAAGCATATGGGTGGCGAAGGTATGGCGCAGTGTGTGTGGGGATATCCGCTTGAATGCGGCAATTTTCATAACGTGGGCATCGACAATCCGTGCCACACTGCGGCGGTTGATGCGGCTACCACGGGTGTTGAGAAAAACAGCACCGCTGCCGGCAGCGCCATCCCGCTGCGCAAGATATTCATGAAGCGCTGACAGGGCGCGACTCCCCACCGGAACGATCCGCTCTTTCCCCCCCTTGCCGGTGACCCGCACCATACCGCCTGCCAGATCGAGCTCCCCCATATTCAGACCGGTAAGTTCGGAAACGCGGAGTCCGCTTGAATAGAGGAGTTCCAGGATCGCCCGGTCACGAAGGCCGTATTCCTGCTGATCGTCCGCCGCTTCCATCAAGCTGGTGGTCTGATCGATATCAAGATGGAACGGGAGCCGCTGTTCTTTTTTCGGTGTTGCAATCAGTTCGGCAGGGTTCTTGGCGATCACGCCGCGCCGCAGCAGAAAGCGGAACAGGGAGCGTATGGCCGCCAGCTTGCGGCCGATGGAGCTTTTTTTGGTATTTTTTGACAATCCCGCCAGGTAGCGGCGGAGAAGGAGATGGTCGATATCTGCGGCAGAGACATCCTCCCCCTTTTCATGCAGGGCAAAGGTCAATAACTGTTTAAGATCGCTCCGATAGGCTGTCAGGGTGTGGGGTGATACATCCCGTTCGGTTTGCAGGTAGGTTGTGAACTGCTGTATTTGCTGGTCAAGGGGAGACATCATTCAAAAAGCGGCAGTCCGCTCTTCAGTTTCCAGCCTTTGCCCTCCTCCAGATAGACCCACTCCTGACGATAGGAAATGGTCTTGATCCTGTTGGAGGGGAGAATGTAATAATCAAATTCCGTAACCGCCTCGCCCGTCCTGGCCTCCGGAAGGCACCGGGAGGAAAGGATGCGGTAATCGGTGATGGAGAGACCCCGTTTCCGGAGAAGGTCCGCCTGCCGCAAAAATGATTCCTGCTGATCCGCTGCCATATAGGTTGTCCCGGCACTGTCAATCTCATGCCAGCGCAGCAACCGGTTGTAGGCGTTCACACTTTTGTCAAATCCTTCGCTCACGCCCGTAACGGAAGCACAGCCGGTCAGCATCAGACTTGCAGACAGCAGCAGTCCGGTCAACAAGACTCTCATCATATTTTCTCCCTTTTGCTGCTGTATTCGCTCATAAATATCCTATCTGCTGTTGCCCGAATGACTCAGTTAGAGTATAAAGAGTCCTCATATAATTTTCAAAGGGAGCTGCGCGTGATACACACTCTAACTCAGTGGTTGCTGGATACGATCGGTGCCATGGGATACCCCGGCATTCTGCTCCTTATGGCCATGGAAAGCTCTATCATTCCGGTGCCGAGTGAACTGGTCATGCCGCCGGCCGGATATCTGGCCTATCAGGGCAAAATGAACATGGCGGTCGTCATCCTCTGCGGCACCTTCGGCAGCCTGATCGGCGCCTATGCCAACTATTTCGTATCCCGGTATCTGGGGCGACCACTCATTCTCAAATATGGAAAATACGTGCTGATTCCACCAGATAAGTTCGAACGGGTGGAACGCTTCTTCCTCCAGCATGGTGAAATCTCCACGTTTATCGGCCGGCTGCTGCCGGTGATCCGCCACCTGATTTCAATACCGGCCGGCGTAGCGGGGATGAATCACGTCAAGTTTTCCCTCTACACCCTGCTGGGAGCAGGAATCTGGTGTACCATCCTGACGTTAATCGGCTACGCCATCGGCGAGAATCAGCAGTTGATCATGCAGTATTCCCATAACGCACTGCTCTGGGTCGTCCTGTGCAGCGCAGCCCTGGTGGCGATTTATATCTGGCGGCAGCGTGCCCGCTCCGGAAACTAACTTACTAAAATTGACCCGGAAGGCAAAGGGTTTTTTGGAGGCAGTACACCATGCAGTTACATCGTATCGATCGTATCCAGTACATTCAGGTTGATTTCCCCGGCTCGCCCGGTTCCGCCCAGGGGTTCACCACCCGTCATGAAGGGGTATCGCGCCCCCCCTGTAACTCCCTCAACCTGGGGATGAACACCCAGGACCAGCAGGCCAATGTGGAGGGAAACCGCAGTCTGCTGGCCCGCGCATTCGGCATCAATCAGGAGGCGCTGGTGACTCCGCGCCAGGTTCATGGTTCTGACATCCTTGTCATCAACGAGCCGAATGAAGATTACAGCCATTTCCTCTCCGTTGAGGGGGATGCCGTCATCACCAACCAGCCGAATGT
>Ga0007792_10001021_pt1 | contig 10200 bp, 10 predicted proteins | sample CryBogmetaGMA6M_FD_60371 | JGI IMG/M metagenome (GOLD analysis project Ga0007792, IMG submission 60371) | Freshwater microbial communities from Crystal Bog, Wisconsin, USA - MA6M | ecosystem: Environmental > Aquatic > Freshwater > Lake | place: Crystal Bog, Wisconsin, USA | collected 2009-07-06
GAAATGGCTGAAAATGCGGGCAAACTTTTGGATACGATTGTTCCGTCGATTAAAAAAACAGCGGATTTAGTGCAGGAAATAGCGGCAGCTTCTGAAGAGCAATCAACGGGGGTTGGACAAATCAATACGGCAATGAATCAGCTCAACCAAATTACCCAACAAAATGCCAGTGCTTCGGAAGAACTTGCCGCTACGTCGGAAGAAATGAGCGGTCAAGCTATGCAATTACAAGAGATGATGGAATTTTTTACCGTGAGTGGTCATAAAGCGTCCGCGAGCAAGCACCAGTCTTCCAAACAGATGATTAAAAAAACAGCGACCACTCATTATCATGATGAATTTAATGAAGATGAATTTGTGAAATTTTAGGGGGAAATCATGGATGCAACACAAGCGGCAAAAACGCTGTCAACCGATAGCGGTAGTGAAGATCAACAGCAATATCTGACGTTTATGTTGAGCGGTGAAACCTATGCCATCAGCATTCTTAGCATTAAAGAGATTATTCAATACGGTCAACTGACTGAAATCCCCCGAATGCCTGATTTTATTCGTGGTGTGATTAACCTGCGCGGCGCGGTGGTGCCAGTGATTGATTTAAGTTCACGCTTTGGGAAATCACCCACACCGATCGGACGGCGCAATTGCATTATTATTATCGAAGTCATGTTAGGCGAAATGACTCAGAATGTAGGCGTGATGGTAGATGCGGTGAACGCGGTACTCAAAATTCCAGCCACTGAAATCGAACATGCGCCGTCGTTTGGTTCTAATATCCGAGCTGACTTTATTGCTGGAATGGGCAAAATTAAAGGCAAATTTGTGATTATTTTAGACATTCAGTATGTGCTGTCGATGGATGATATGGCAACGCTAGCGGCGGTGAGTTCTATCACCGCTGATAAGGTGGTGCCAGCAGAGTAACGTTCAGTTTTACGAACGCTGATTTCGTCATTCCCATGCCCTGTTGCGGGAATGACGACAGTAAGTGAATTAACCAATGGAACAAAAAATGATGAAAGCTGCATTCCACAACGCGAATCCTCTAGCCGCCGCCGTGGTGTTGCACGAAAAGGAATTCACACAGTTTTGTGACCTCATCTATCGCATTGCGGGCATTACTTTGTCGTCCAGCAAAAAACCGCTTGTGACCAGTCGCCTGGCAAAGCGATTAGCACATTTCGGACTGAGGAGCTACGGCGAATACTTTAAAATGATTACCGCCATCGACGGTAAGGCGGAATTACAAATGACCGTGGATTTACTTACCACGAACGAAACCCACTTCTTTCGTGAACCCAAACATTTTGATTTTCTGCGCCAGCACATTTTACCCGCGCGAAAATCGGGTAAAACCTTTCGAATTTGGAGCGCAGCGTGTTCCAGTGGCGAAGAACCCTACAGTATTGCGATGTTGTTGGATGACGTATTGGGTGTGGCACCATGGGAAATCGTGGCTTCTGATTTGAATATGAAGGTGTTGGAAATGGCACGACGTGGTCATTATTCGATGGAGCGAATGTCGGAAATCCCTCAGAATTATTTGACCAAATACTGTCTTAAAGGAATCGGGAGTCAAGACGGAACGTTATTGATTGAACGTAAATTACGCGAACGTATTCAGTTTAAACAACATAATCTTAACGAAGCTCCGCCACAATTGGCTGAGTTTGATGTGATATTTCTGCGTAACGTCATGATTTATTTTGACCAAAATACTAAACGACAAGTGGTTTCGCGTCTGCTGACACTATTACGCCCCGGCGGATATTTTTTCGTGGGTCATTCCGAAACGCTCAACGGTATAAATGAAGAAGTACGTTTGGTGCAGCCGTCCATTTATCAGAAGCCCTAAAATGACGAATTCGCTACCCCTTACAGATATGTTTTTACACCCGGGTGATTATTACTTTGGTAATCGTGATACACGCATTCGCACCGTATTGGGTTCCTGTGTTTCGATTACTTTTTGGCATCCTCAATTATTGGTTGGGGGCATGTGCCATTACATGTTGCCAGAGCGACGTGATACAAATCGAACCATACTGGATGGACGTTATGCCGATGGGGCGATTGCCTTGCTACTAGAGAAAATGGATGTTATTGGCGCACCCTACAAAGAATATCAGGTTAAGTTATTTGGTGGCGGCAATATGTTTCCCGAAGCACCAGAAAATAAGATACTCGATATTGGCACTCAAAATGTGCAAGCTGCACGGCAACTTATAAAACAGCATGGTTTTAAGTGCGTTTCCTCGCATTTGGGCGGGTCAGGATCTCGCACCGTGATTTTTGAAGTGTGGAGTGGAGATGTTTGGATGAAGCACTGCCATTGTTTTCCGCAGCCAAGTATTAAAAAATAAATAGGAACTTAATGTGGCTCAAATAAACGTATTGTTAGTGGATGATTCCGCCGTGGTGCGACAAGTATTGACGGCTAACCTGTCGCGTGATCCAGGTATTACTGTAATTGGTGCCGTTTCCGATCCGATATTTGCGATGACTCGCATGCGTAAGCAGTGGCCAGATGTAATTGTGCTGGACGTGGAAATGCCGCGCATGGATGGTATTACCTTTTTGAAAAAACTGATGTCCGAACGACCTACGCCAGTAGTCATCTGTTCTTCGCTCACCGATAAAGGTGCGGAAACCACTATGCAGGCACTCGCAGCGGGAGCTGTAAGCATTATCACTAAACCAAAAATGGGGGTTAAACAATTTTTACAAGATGATTCGGAAAATTTGATTGCTGCCGTCAAAGCCGCTGCCCGCGCCAACGTGCGTCGATTGTCCGTTACTGTGCCAGTGCAAGTTAAATTAACAGCGGATGCCATTCTCCCCGCCGCACTGACCGCGATGGCTGAAACTACGGATAGAATTGTTGCCATCGGTACTTCTACAGGCGGGACGCAAGCACTGGAAGTTGTATTAACGACCTTGCCGCGTGTTTGTCCAGGTATCGTGATTGTGCAACACATGCCAGAAAAATTTACTGCCGCATTTGCCGCACGTCTGAATAGCCTATGCCAAATTGAAGTGCGTGAAGCCGTGAATGGTGATCGCGTATTGCCGGGACGCGCTCTGATTGCACAAGGTGGACGACACATGCTATTAAAACGTAGCGGCGCACAATATTATGTTGAAATTGTAGATGGTCCCTTGGTTACGCGGCATCGTCCGTCGGTAGATGTGTTATTCCGTTCAGTTGCCAAATGTGCAGGTAAAAATGCACTCGGCATCATTATGACTGGCATGGGTGATGACGGTGCAAGGGGGTTGAAAGAAATGTCTGATATGGGAGCGCAAACGCTAGGACAGGATGAAGAAAGCTGTGTGGTATATGGAATGCCGAAGGAGGCAGTAAAATTAGGGGCTGTAAATAGAGAATTGTCGTTAAATCTTATTGCTCATGAGATTGTAGCTTATGGTGGCAAGCGATAATTCAGCGTTCATGGAATAACGCTTCCGCTCTGGTTTTGTTTTGGGTGAGTTATCGGACAAACCGTGACTGTTAAAGCTAATCCCATATAAATTGATTTTCAATGAGTAAATCCACTTTCATCAACGCGATAGGGGTAGTAAAAATCTTCAAATTAGATTTTTTTATTTTGACAAGGTGTCTGTGTAGTGATTAACTTTAACGCAGTTTGTCTGCGTGCTGTTACACAGATTTTTTACATTTTTGAGGAGATTATCAGATGAAAGTCACAAATAGATTTAATTCTCATGACACTGGTCATTTGAACCTAAAACCAATTTTTTTACGCTCAAAGCTATTCTTAGCAATAACGCTTGGATACGGATTAGTGTCAATTTCTAACGCCTCCGTACCAGAGTTTGGTGCTGCAACTGGCACAGAATGGAAAACATCAGGCGGAACGCTTCAAGGAACTCGTTATAGTAGCCTTGCCCAAATCAATGCAAGTAACATTGGACAGTTAAAAGAAGAGTTTACGCTAAACACTGGTGTTAGCGGGCGTTTTATGGGTGAACCATTAGTCATTGGTTCGACACTTTATGTTGTGACGGGTTTTCCAAACAAGTTAATTGCCTATAATTTAGCTACTAAAGATGGGGCAATAAAATGGACTTATACGCCAACGGTTAGTCAATACGCTAAAGGTGCTAATTGCTGTGGTGGAATCAATCGCGGTGCGGCTTATGCGGAAGCATTTACGGATAGTGCAGGAAATTCACAGCCTGCAAGAATCGTATTCAGTGCTTTAGATAACACTGTTATTGCAGTTAATGCTAACGATGGCACGTTAATTTGGAAAAATACTCTTGCAGACCCGCACACAGGCGTAACCATGACGGTTGCACCTATCATCGTTCCAACTAAAGACTCTTCATCACAAAAAATTATTGGTGGGAAAGTAATTACCGCATCATCAAGTGGTGAAATGGGCGTGCGAGGTTGGATTGAAGCACTTGATTTAGTAACGGGTCAACACAAATGGCGTGCATATAACACCGGACCTGATGCTGATGTTTTAATCGGTTCTAACACCCATCCATTTTATACAAAAGATCAAGGCGATAATTTAGGTAAAACCAGCTGGCCAGAAACGACGGTTGGTGAAGCTCCAGCTGCAAATAAATCTTGGTTATTAGGTGGTAGTTCTGCTTGGGCTTATTTAACGTATGATCCTGACTTGAATTTATTGTTTTATGGCACAAGTCAACCTGGTGTTTGGAACGCTGATATGCGCCCGGGTGCAAATAAATGGGGTTCTTCAATTTTTGCTAGAAATCCTGATACAGGTGAAGCAAAGTGGGTTTATCAAGTTACTGAAAATGATAGCTGGGATTATGATGCCGCGAGCGAAAACATTTCAGTTGATCAAAAACTGAACCCTGATGATGCAGATGCAAGAAAACTGCTGATTCATTTGAATAAAAATGGGCTTGCGTACGCTTTTGACAGAAATACTGGCGAAATTATAAAAGCAGAACAATTTGTTGATCATGTCAATTGGGCAACAGCTGATGATTTTAATTATGCAACAGGCACTCAAGCTGTAGATCCGAATATGCGTGTGCATCAAAGTACAGTTGAAAAGCCAGCTCAACCTACAACAGTCTGCCCATCGGTATTAGGAGCGAAAGGGTGGGAACCTGGAGCGTATTCACCCAATACAAAACTCTTTTATATGCCAACGTTTAATTTCTGTAGTACGTTGGACGCATTAAAAGCGGAATTTGTTTCTGGTGCGCCTTACATGGGTGCGAGTTACAGTGTAGATCTTGATATTATAAACGTTGATTTATCTAGGCCAGAGACCATTTATCTTAGTGAATTGATGGCTTGGGATGCCGTAAAAGGTGAAAGAAAATGGACGGTAAAAGAACCATCAATGATTTACGCAGGGATTTTAGCAACAGCTGGGGATGTCATTTTTTATTCTGCTCAGGCAATTCAAGCGGCTGCGTCATCTCCAGGAAGTGGGAGTAGTTCGGGAGTACCTTCAGATATTACTTCTCCACATTTAAAAGCCGTTAATGCTCAAACTGGAGACCCATTGTGGAGCATAGCTCTAACGTGTAACGCGGTTGGTAATCCGATTAGTTTTCAAGGTCCCGACGGCAATCAACGTATTGCAGTTTTCAGTGATGATTCATCATGCGCTACGAAAAAATCGGGCAGTGTTGGTGGTCAAGTTCATGTGTACAAACTCAATCTAGTCCCAGCTCCATAAGGGATAAGGTTAAGGGGTAAGTAATATGAATCCAAAATTTTATTTACGCTCTCGGAAGCTATGTTTTTCACTGGTTATGTTTTTCAGTTTAAACATGACAGCAATAGCAGAAGATGAACTTCGAGTTTGTGCAGAGCCTGATAATTTGCCGTTTTCTAATCAAAAACAAGAAGGATTTGAAAACAAAATTGCGACACTTTTAGCGGGTGAATTGAATTTGAAACCCCGTTATCTTTGGGAAAAACAAAGGCAAGGTTATATAAAGAATACGTTAGAGGCAAATCGTTGTGATGTTATTGTTGGCGTGCCTTATGGTCACGCTCGATTATTAACGACTAAGCCCTATTACCGTTCTGGATATGTTTTTGTTACTCAAAAAGAACGTAATTTAGTCATTGAATCTTTCGATGATCCTATTCTTCGTACTTTGAAAATTGGATTGCACGCAATAGGTAATGATGGTTCAAATTCGCCTCCTGCTCATGCTTTAGCTCACAGAGGGATTGTTAACAACATTGTTGGTTATTCAATGTGGGGGGATTCATCGGTAGAAAATCCTCAAGCTCAGGTTATAGAGGCGGTGGCAAAGGGAGAAATTGATATTGCGATTGTTTGGGGGCCAATAGGTGGTTATTTTGCAACGAAATATGGCGAACAATTAGCAGTGGTTCTTGCGCTCGCCGATGTGCAAATGCCAAAACAACCTTTCTCTTTTGATATTGCTATTGGTGTCAGAAAAGACGACAGCGGTTTAGCTGCAAAATTGCAACAAGCTCTCGAAGAAAAGCGTAATGAAATTGAAGAAATTTTGACTACCTACCACATACCACTCATTAAATCATCACCTGACTTGGTCTCATCAGAAGCCAATGGTGAAACGAATTAACACAATTAAAGGGTAATTGATTATGCGAGTTCTAACAAATATTGCGAGTACAGTTTTAGGATGTATTCTGCTTGTAGGTACAATCGGTATTGCTAACGCGGATAATGATTCATCGGCGGATTTTAAAGTTAGTACAACAAAAAATTCATCAGAGAATTCTAAAAATGGTGCTGGTGGCTCTAAAGGTAATGGTGGTGGAACAACCGGTGCGATAAAAAATCCAGCTGCTGATTCTATACAAATCACTAAGCCTAATTGTTCAAGCACGGGAACTACTCAGGATATGGCGATTGAAGGACGACGCGCCTTTATGCGATTGAATTGTTATAGCTGTCACGGTATGGGTGGGCATGGAGCAGGTATGGGACCAAGTCTTATAGGGAAAGCGAGTGAAATGGATGCTGTCACTGGAGGCGAAGAAGGTGGTATGCCCTCGTTTAAGAAAAGCTTATGCACCAACGACATTAAAAACTTGAGTGCTTATGTGGCATTACTGGGAACTGCTAGTGAGCCAACTTTCACTCATTGGTGGGAAAATGGCAGACCATCAAGATAGTGCAAAACATTTTTCAAATTTAGTTTTATTAAGAGGTTGATGTATGGTATCTGATTATCTAATGTTTTTTAACATTTGTTGGTCTTTACAATGCGTTGTTTCTAATGAAAATTCATTGTAAGATGCCGTTTGCTAGCACTGTACCTTATGGCGATAACGAAGCTCTTTGTTAGCAAAACAAAGAGTGAAGCCTTTTTAGCTTCACATTGGTAGATACACCCACTCATAACGCTGTTATGGGATGCAGTTAACGAAAGTTAAGAAAAAAGTATCGGATTTGACTACCCTATGTGTCACCATAGTTGTCGCTTCCTTTAGGAAGCATTATGAGCGTTCAATTTAGTTTAGAATTCAAAGAACCAGTCGTCGAAAAAGCCTTACAAAAAGTTGTTTAGCTTGATATTCGTGAATGTTAATTCGAATCAATCTAAAAATCGTACTTTATGTGGCAAAACGCGGATTCAAACAGCACGCGCCATTTGAATCCGCCCATTTTCTAATCGTAGCTGTAATGTTTTTTCAACGGTTTAACAACTTCCCAGTCGCTTTCTAAACCTTCGAGGAAAAACACTAAATCACCTGCCACAATTCGCACAGGTTCTCCGCCTTTTGGTGTGACTAAAATTTCGCCTTCCAAAAGATAGGCTTTTTCGGTTTCGTCGAAATCGATGTTAAATTTCGACACTTCTTTTTCCCAAATTTCCCAGCCCGAAACGCCTAATTCTTTAAGGCGTTCTTCGCTTGGGTTGTGTTCAATGACGATAAGGTCTGACATTTTTTTCTCCAGTAAAAATTAGGCTTCGTTTGCAGCTTGGTCAGCGTGATACGTTTCGTAGACGTAAACAGGAATGTTTAAATCGCCCAATTTTTTCTCAATCAACGGCAACACGTCCGCCCAATCTAATTCACCCACACCAGTCGCCAAACGTGGCAACGCCAGTGAAGTTAAATTTTCTTTGACAGCGATTTTCGCCAAGTTTTTCAACGCATGTTGAACGAGAACCAGCGTCGATTTTCCATGACGATGATCGTGACTATCCGCGCCTTCTTGTGTGATTAAATTGACAACGTATTTGCCTTCTGCGCTAACCCACGCCCACGCTTCGCCGGCTTCGGGATTGTTTTGATGACACCAGTGGTGAAAGTCTTTGTGCATCGCGGGATACAAATTGTGTAGCGATAATGCCAATCCTTTGTCCATCGAATCGTTAATGCCAACGCCTTGAACAATGGCGTGAGCGTTGCTCAATAAAATATCGCCTTCTACTAAATGAATCATGAGATTTCCTTTTTATGGTTGTTAAAAATTATTGTGTTGTGATTTGAGATTGCCAAAACTCGAACGTCGGATTATTCAAAAGCGTTTCCATAAATTCAGACGCTTTGGCTAAATTTTGTTTTGCTTTATCGCCTAAATCTTCGCCCAATTCAAAACTGTCTGCGCCAATTGCCAATAAAAAACAAGGCGGTGGCGTTTCGTTTTTAATCGTTTGATAAGTGTCCAAAATCGCGGCGGGACTCATGGCGTGCGTGGTGTGACTTAAATCTCGAATCGGTTGTAATTGCGTAAATTCAAACGCAATTTCACTTTTTACTGACGCATCGACGAAAACCACAAGTTCACGGTTTTCTAAATCGAGTGCGTGTTCAATTTGAAGCTGAAAATCGGTCAGTAAATCGATATTTTCTAGCGTGAAACGCGCTTCAATGTGTTCCAACATCAACACACCAAGCGCGTCGTCGCCGCGACTTAAATTGCCATAACCAAAAACTAAAATCGGTTTAGTAGACACGTTCAATTTCGCCCGTGTCGTGTTTGACCAATTTATCAATCAATTCGCCTTTTGAATTGACCAATTCAAGTTGCAACGGCATTTTGCCGACGGCGTGCGTCGCGCAAGACAAACACGGATCATAAGCACGAATCGCGACTTCTAAATTATTCAAAAGTGGTTCGGTCAATTCTTGTCCCGACAGATATTCTGCCGCCACTTGGCGCACCGATTCATTCATGCCCATGTTGTTGCTGGTTGTCGAAACGATTAAATTTGCCTTCGTCACAATATCGTTTTCATCGACTTGATAATGATGAAATAACGTGCCGCGCGTGGCTTCGATTACGCCAACGCCTTCAAAACGACGTTCGCCTTTGGCGGGTTCTTCGTGTTTCAAAACGTCAGGGTCATTCAATAATTCTTTGATACTTTCAGCACAATGCAAAAGCTCAATCAATCGCGCCCAATGAAACGCTAACGTGCTGTGAACCATTTGTTCCGCGCCACCGTGCGCTTTGAATTCAACCCGTTCTTTTTCAGCAATCGGCGTATTGATGTAATCGCAATTGTTCACGCGAGCGAGTGGCCCAACGCGATACCAGCCATTTTCTTTGCCTAATTCGGTTAAATACGGGAATTTCATGTACGTCCACGAGCGCACTTCTTCGCGAATGTAATCGTTGTATTTGCAATAATCGAGGTGGTCAAACAGCGTTTTACCTTCGGCATTTTTTACCCGCAAACCACCGTGATACAGTTCCAACGCGCCATCAGGCTGAACCATGCCCAAATAATTGGTGCGAATCGTGCCGAAATCGTCGTAATACGGCAAGTTTGAACAATGCACGGTTTTGACCAATTTCACCGAAGCCGCCGCCCAGTCAATAATTTGGTCAATGTCAGTCAACAAATAATCGCGCTCTTCTTTGCTTAACGGTTTATTCATGCCGCCCGCAATCGCGCCCGTGCCGTGAATCCGTTTGCCAGAAACCATGCGAATCACTTCTTGCCCATATTTACGCAATTTCACACCTTGCAAACCAATATCTGGAAAATCGTTTAATACCGCGACAATCGACCGTTTTTGGATTTCACTTTCAAACCCAAACAACAAATCCGGACTGGATAAATGGAAAAAATGCAGCGCGTGCGATTGTAAAACTTGCCCAAAATGCAGCAATTTTCTGAGTTTTGTCGCTGAAATTGGCAAATTTTCAGGATCCACACCAACGAGTTGATCAATCGCTTTTGCCGCCGCGAGATGGTGACTCACCGGACAAATAC
>Ga0007792_10001022_pt1 | contig 10199 bp, 5 predicted proteins | sample CryBogmetaGMA6M_FD_60371 | JGI IMG/M metagenome (GOLD analysis project Ga0007792, IMG submission 60371) | Freshwater microbial communities from Crystal Bog, Wisconsin, USA - MA6M | ecosystem: Environmental > Aquatic > Freshwater > Lake | place: Crystal Bog, Wisconsin, USA | collected 2009-07-06
AAACACCCATTTTCCTCATAATATCAGCAACCGATTGCGGATTAAACTGCTTCATTACCCATGCTGAGACCTGGTTCACGGAATGCGCCAGTCCCCATTTCAGGGTAACCATTTTATCATCGAACTTGGTAACATCAGAGTTTTTGGCTTCCCAAATTGTACCATCGGGCAAAATAAACTGTTGCTTTACATTTGGCACTTTAGTACAGGGTGACATTCCATTCTGCATAGCCAGAGTATAAAGAAATGGCTTAACTGTAGAACCGACCTGTCTTTTGCCACCTTTCACCATATCGTACATAAAATGGCGGTAATCGGGCCCGCCAACATAAGCTTTCACATAGCCGGTTTTAATTTCCATCGACATAAACGAAGACCGCATGATACCCAGATAATATCTGATGGAATCAAGTGGAGTCATAGTTGTATCACGGTCGCCCTTGTAGGTAAATACAGTCATATCAACCGGAAGGTTAAAATTCTGTTTGATCACATCCCATGATTTGCCACTGAATTTTGCAATCCGATACCGGTCGGTTTGTTTGATAGCCTGATCGAAGATTCCCTGAGCAGCTTCATCAGTCAGGTCGTTTGAGAAAGGCCTGTTTTTTAAAGCCCGAAGGTGTTTGTTGAATCCAGGCTGTACATTCTTCTTCAGGTGAGTTATCAACGCATCTTCGGCATAGCGCTGCATACGCGAGTCGAGGGTTGTAACAATATGAATACCATCGCGGTACAAATTATAGGATGTTCCATCCGCCTTTTTGTTTTTGTTGCACCACCCATAAAGTGGATTGACCTCCCAGTCCACCGAATCTTCCCTGAACTTCTGCATTTGCCATTGCCGGTAATCCGACCGGCTGGGTTTATTCGCATTCATTGCCTGACGAAGATATTCCCTGAAATACGGTGCTGGTCCGGTTTTGAAATCAACTTTGTGGTAGTTCAATCCTAAGGGAAGTGACTTCAACGATTGGAATTGATCTTTGGAAATATATCCGTTTTTTCTCATTTGCGCCAAGACCACATTTCGTCTATTCAAAGTTAATTCAGGTCGCCTGACCGGATTGTACAAGGACGAATTTTTCGCCATTCCTACCAGCATGGCGGCCTGCTCAACCTTCAGTGAATCGGGACTTGTATTAAAATAAATCATTGAAGCTGATTTAACTCCCACCGCAAGATTCAAAAAATCGTATTTATTCAGGTACATGGTCAGGATTTCTTCCTTGGTATAACTTTTCTCAAGTTTTACCGCAATAACCCATTCTTTAAATTTCCGGAATATTAATTCCAGTTTAGTGTCAAGACTCTCACGTGGAAAAAGCATTTTTGCCAATTGCTGACTAATCGTACTTCCTCCGCCGGAACTGGTATTGCCGGTGAGAATTCCTTTCACAACCCTGAACAGACCCCGCAAGTCAATTCCTGAATGACTGTAGAACCTCACGTCTTCGGTCGCTACCAATGCGTTCAGCATATTCGGACTGATTTCATTGTAATTTACAAAACTTCGGTTTTCCTTGAAATATTTGCCTAACACTACTCCATCACACGACACAACTTCGGATGCCAAAAGGCTTTCCGGATTTTCAAGATCTTCAAAAGATGGCATAAATCCCAGCCAGCCCTGCGCAATCATAATAAACATCAGAAAGATTGCAGCCACACCTACAGCGTATACGGTCCAGAAAATCCGTATGTATTTTTTAAAAAACGAAATATCACGTTCCATGAATAGATAATTGTGTTTTGAGCGGGCAAAGATAATGAAACGCAATTGAATTCCTTTTGTATGAAATCAAAGCGAAAAACCAGTGTTTTCAAAAGTTCGCAACTTCAACTTTAGCAGAAAGAATTCAGGAAGAAAAATAATGTCGCAACTCCTTTAATTTGTGCATGTTAAATGTAGTCAAATGGTGAATTTCAGGTTCAATCAGAAATGATCGAAATTCCGGTGAAAAAAGATGGTTTTCAATGAGCAAAATGAATAAATAAATCATTTTCAAATAAATATGATTTCAAAATTTATTGAATTATATTTTGAACTTAGCGTTTCGTTTTCTTTAATTTGCACAAAATTTTGAATTCAGAAAGTAAATAACGCGATATATGCACGAAAATCTTGTAATTGTTGAGTCACCGGCTAAGGCAAAAACGATCGAAAAATTTTTAGGTAAAGACTTTTTTGTTACTTCAAGCATGGGGCACATCAGAGATCTTGAGAAAAAAGATTTTGGAATTGACATACAGAATAACTTTACTCCCAAATACGAAATTTCAGCCGACAAGAAAAAATTAGTCGCTGAACTGAAAAAGATTGCAAAGGATTCGAAGACCATCTGGCTCGCATCTGACGAGGACCGCGAGGGGGAAGCCATTTCGTGGCACCTGATGGAAACTCTTGGTTTGGATCCTGAAAAGACCAAACGGATTGTTTTTCATGAAATTACCAAAGACGCCATATTAAATGCAGTCCAAAATCCCCGACCGCTCGACATTAACCTGGTGAATGCGCAGCAGGCAAGAAGAGTCCTTGATCGTATTGTTGGCTTTGAAGTCTCACCGGTATTGTGGAAAAAAGTTAAACCTTCACTTTCAGCCGGAAGAGTGCAGTCAGTTGCTGTGCGAATGATAGTCGATCGGGAACGTGAAATCATCAATTTTACTTCTGCCGCAGCATTTCGGGTAGCTGCCAGCTTTTTAGTAGCCGAAAATGATGGCCGGATCGTTGACCTTAAAGCAGAATTGAACCGTCGTTTCGATACCCGCGATGAAGCATATAAGTTTCTGGAAAAATGCAAAACTGCCGAATTCCAGATTAGTGATGTGGTAAAAAAACCGGGAAGAAGATCACCTGCTCCTCCTTTTATTACATCCACGCTTCAACAGGAAGCGAGTCGAAAACTGGGATTTTCGGTTAGTCAGACGATGAGCGTTGCTCAAAAACTTTACGAATCGGGTAAGATAACCTACATGCGTACCGACTCGGTGAGTCTTTCAGGATTGGCTATTAATGCAGCCAAGCAAAAGATAATTAGCGAGCTGGGCGAGAAATACCACCAGGTTCGTCAATATAAAACCAAAGCCAAAGGAGCGCAGGAAGCCCATGAAGCAATTCGTCCGGCTTATCTCGACCAGAATGAAATTTCAGGAACCAGCCAGGAAAAAAGATTATATGAACTGATCTGGAAGCGAACTATTGCGTCACAAATGAGTGATGCAGAGCTCGAAAAAACCACGGTTACAATCAATATCTCCAACAGCCCTGACCAGTTTATTGCCATCGGCGAGGTACTTATTTTTGATGGGTTCCTTCGTGTTTATATGGAATCAGACGACGACGAGGATCAAAACGGCGGACAAAAAGGATTGCTTCCTCCATTGCAAGTCAAACAAATTTTGCGCTGGGATAAAATTCAGGCAACTGAGCGATTTACGCAAAAACCACCAAGATACACCGAGGCAAGTTTGGTGAAAAAGCTCGAAGAACAGGGAATCGGCCGTCCATCAACCTATGCACCAATTATTACCACGGTGCAAAATCGTGGTTATGTCGTCAAGGAAGACCGCCCGGGTGTGGAACGCGAATTCACCGATCTGGTGCTCTCCGGACAGAAAATTTCAGAAAAAATCAAGAAAGAACAAACCGGGGCTGAAAAATCGAAGCTCTTTCCTACCGATATTGGCATGGTTGTGACGGATTTCCTGATGAGGTATTTCGACCTGATTATGGATTATAATTTTACGGCAAAAGTTGAAAAGGAATTTGATGAAATTGCTGATGGGGAGCTGGTCTGGAACGATATGATCCGAAGCTTTTACGATCCGTTTCACTCCAAAGTTGAAAGCGCATTAAATGATGCTGAACGAACCAACGGTGTTCGGATTATCGGGATTGATCCGGCTTCAGGCAAAGAAATATCAGTAAAAATAGGCCGATTTGGCCCCTTGGCACAACTTGGCGAAGTTTCTGAAGAAGGCGAAAAACCTCAGTTTGCAAGCCTTCGCCAGGGTCAGCATTTAGAAACCATTACTTTGGATGAAGTATTGGAGTTATTCAAACTTCCCCGCAATCTGGGTGATTTTGAAGGAAAAACAGTAACAGTAGCGATTGGCCGGTTTGGTCCGTACATCCGGCACGACAGCAAATTCGTATCGCTTGAAAAAGACATTGATGATCCATATTTAATTGAATTGAACCGGGCAATTGACCTCATTGAATCCAAAAGGGAAAAAGACCTGAATGCAGTGATCAAGGTTTTTGAACAGGATCATGAAGTCAGACTTTTAAATGGAAGATGGGGCCCGTATATCTCATTCAAAAAAAACAACTACAAAATTCCGAAAAGTACTGATGCTGCTGCACTATCTTTCGAAGAGTGTATGTTGCTGATTGAAAAACAACCGGCACCAAAGAAATCAAGGAAAAAATAATTTTTACAGGCAACCATATTTTTGTTGCCTGTTTTAATTTATAACGTATTTTCATATCGTGATAATAATCTGCTGATGGACCTGCTACATTACTTTGATCCTGTTGATTTTGAAAAGTTTGAAACTGCTGAATGGGCTAACAAAAAGCACACCCTTGGCACGCTTCTGCAGAAAAATCAGGAGAAACTTAAGCCTGAAAAAGCAGACCTGGTGATTATCGGAGTGTGTGAAGACCGGAACTCAGAAGTAACGGGTGCAGGAAAAGCGCCTGACGAGATTCGGAAACATTTATATAATCTGAACCGGATTGGTCCGCGATTCAAGGTTTTGGATCTTGGAAATCTGAAAATCGGCCATACAGTTAGCGATTCTTATTTTGCACTACGGGATATTTGCGAACACATACTTGAAAATAATCAAACCTTAGTCGTTTTAGGCGGAAGCCAAGATTTAACTTTTGGAATGACCAAAGCGTTCGAAGGCCGCCTGTTCAATATGGTAACCGTTGATCCCAAATTAGATTTCAGAAAAGGAATTAAAAACATCAATTCAGAAAACTACCTGAATCTGATTATAGAAAAACAGAAAAACCTCTATTCCTATACCGCACTGGCATACCAGAATTATTTCATCGATGCCACCGATATTGACCAGTTTAACAACTTTCACTGGGATGTCAAACGCTTGGGCCAGATCAGGTACGATTTGACTTCGGTCGAACCCATTCTGCGCGATGCCAATATTTTCAGTTTTGACATGAATGCTGTGAGATATATTGATGCACCTGGTCAATCCATGGCATCACCAAATGGATTGTATTCCGAAGAAGCCTGCCAGATAGCACGGTATGCCGGAACCAGCGATACCTTGAAACTCGCTGGTTTTTTCAATCTGATCCCTGAAAAAGATAAGACTTCGAATTCGACCAACCTGATGGCGCAAATCGTCTGGCATTATCTGGAAGGTTTTTTTAGTCGCAAACCAGAGGATCCGTCGGATGATTCGGAAGATTTTAATCAATATATGGTCGACATGTCGAATATCAGCATGACGCTCGTATTTTTTCAGAGCAGAACTTCCGGCCGCTGGTGGATGGAGATTTCAGATTTTGAAGGCCGAACGGGTGGAATGTATATTATTCCATGCGAAGAAGACGATTATATCAAAGCATCGCATGGAGATATCCCTGACCGATGGTGGAAAAACATTCGTAAAATGCACAAAAGACAAAATAAATGAACAAAACGTGCGTTCATTGACTTTAGAGTATATTCCGGGTTTGGTACAGTAAACATTTTTTCATTATTTTACTGATCGATAGTTGGCCGAAACCTTGTTGCAACAGTGCTTTTATGAAAAAAATATTTTGTTTTTTATTTTTATATATAATAGTTAACTTAGCCGCAATTGCTCAACAAGATCCGCAGTTCACGTTTAACAAATTAACCATGCTGACTGTGAACCCAGGATTCGCTGGAAATGATGGATTAATTAATGGTACAATTTTGAATCGGTATCAATGGGATGGAGTGCCAGGATCACCGAAAACATTGGTTTTCAGTGCTGGTGCAGCGAGAGATTTATTTGGGGTAAATAGTGGGATCGGTTTGAATGTGATCAGTGACGAATTAGGATTTGAAAAGAATATTTCAGTCAGTTTTGATTATGCCTACCGCAGAAAAACCAGATTTGGAGATTTAGGTATTGGAACAAGCCTTGGATTTTACAACATGTCAATTAATCCAAAATGGTTTATTCCTGAAGGTGATTACTTTCAAACCGTCGATGAAGATACAGAGATACCACAGGCACAAGCCAGCAAGTTGGCTTTTGATTTAGGGGCAGGAATATATTTAAAGTCGAACGATTATTTTATTGGAGCTTCGGTCACTCATATCAACCAGGCTTCGATTTTACTCGGTGAAACGGCAACTACATTTTTGGCCCGGCATTATTATCTGTCAGCAGGTTACAATATTACGCTGTCTGATCCGTTATTTGAAGTACAGCCTGCTGTTTATTTTAAGACAGACATGACGGCCTTCCAGATGGATTTAACAGTTGATTTGGTTTATAAAAAGCGGTTTACAGCCGGATTAAATTACCGGATCAACGATGCAGTCGGCGTTCTGATAGGATTTGAAATGAATAATGGATTGAAGCTTGGTTATGCTTACGACATAATAACTTCGGCTTTAGCCGGTTATACTGGAGGTTCGCATGAGTTATACCTGAGTTACAGTTTGGATTTAGGAAAGAACAGGATTAAAAAATATAAAAGCATACGATACTTATAAAGTAGAATATAAGAAGCAACATACAGCTGTACTATGAAAAAACATTTTTCTATTGGGTTGGTTTTATTGGCCGTTGTGACTTTAACAAGTTGTAATAAGTCTGGCAATGGCGAACTGACAGGAGTAAAAGGAAGAGGAAAATGGTTTGAACCAACTCCTTACGGGATGACCTTTATTCACAGGGGATCCTTTAATCTTGGAACAAACGATCAGGATGTAACTTCATCCAATTCTTCCGTTAAAACAGTTTCCGTTGATGCCTTTTGGATGGATGATACTGAAATCACCAACAACGAATACCGTCAGTTTATACAATGGGTCAGGGATTCCATTGCCCGAACTTTATTGTCGGAGCAATTTCCGGAGTTTATGACTTCCGAAGATCGTAAGGGAAACCCGGTTGACCCGCCACGTCTCAACTGGAACCAAAAGCTCCAATGGGACAATCCGGATTATACAGAAGCACTTGCTGCGATGTATGTTCCTGAAAATGAACGGTTCTTCAAGAAAAAGGAAATTGATGCTCGAAAACTGTTTTACGAATATCATTGGATTGACTTAAAACAGGCAGCCCGTCGGGTTAATATGTACGATTACAAAACACAAAGCTATAAAGGAACTGTAGTAAATGCCAAAGGTGAAGATGAAGCTATACAGAACCGTTCCTCATTTATTATGAGTGATCAAACTCCAGTTTATCCCGACACTTTGTGCTGGATTCGTGATTTCACATTCTCTTATAATGAGCCATGGGCTACCCGCTATTTCTGGCATCCCGGATTTGACGATTATCCGGTTGTTGGCGTAGACTGGAAACAGGCTAAAGCATTTTGTCATTGGAGAACCAAACTTCACAACGACTTCTTAATTGCCCGAAAGGAGGCAACACTGCACGATTACCGTCTGCCAACTGAAGTTGAATGGGAATATGCAGCCAGAGGTGACCGGAAGTTATCGATGTATCCATGGGGAGGTTATTATACCCGTGAGAAAGATGGCGTTTTCATGGCCAACTTTAAACCGTTGCGAGGTAACTATGTGGAAGATGGCGGAATGGCCACAATGAAAGTTGGAAGTTATGATCCAAACGATTATGGATTATATGATATGTCTGGAAATGTGGCTGAGTGGACCAGCAGTGCCTACGATGAGTCTGCCTATCAGTATATCAATGATTTTAATCCCAATTTTGAATACAATGCAAAACCTGATGATGCACCGGCGATGAAACGTAAAGTTATTCGCGGAGGTTCATGGAAAGATATTGCAGCTTTCCTCCAGGTTTCTACCAGGAGTTTTGAATATCAGGACACTACCAAATCGTATGTAGGTTTCCGTTGTGTCCGTTCTTCTTTTGGAAATGAATTTTAATTATTATTATAAATTCTGATCACATGAATGTTGGTGAAATAATTAGGTCAAAAAGGTGGAAAGTCCTGATGGGGTATGTTTATGGTTGGGGCGCATCATTGGTACTCATTGGTGCATTGTTTAAACTCCAGCATTGGAACCATTCAGGAATCATGCTCACAATCGGTTTGCTGACAGAAGCATTTATTTTCTTCATTTCAGCATTTGAACCACCCATGGAGCAACCGGATTGGACCAGAGTGTATCCAGAGTTACATGACGACTATGATTTGATGACTCCAATTGATGATGTTCAGACAGACATTAGCAGCGGTTTGAATTCTTTGTTGAGTAATGCCAACATTTCGCCGGAACTTCTTTCAAAAATTGAAAAAAGTCTGGTTGACCTTTCAAACACAGCTTCAGGAATCAGCGATATTTCTGCAGCAACATTGGCTACCGATATTTACGTCAAAAATCTGAACTCAGCATCTGAGTCGATGTCAGAATTTTCGGAAATTAATTCTCATGCTAATACAGCCATTAATAATTCGATCAGCGAACTGGTTGATAATTATGGAACTACAGCCAAGCGAATTTCAGAAACCGGCGAAGGAATGCTTGCGAAACTCAGTGAATCGAGCGTTAAATTCACCAAACAAATTGACGACTCAGGAACAAAACTGGTAGATTCCTATCAGAAGCTTTCAGGTTCAATCGAAAAAGGATTCAAAGATCTGGATATAAATTCATCCAGCTATGGTGAAAATATTCAAAAACTGAATAAAAATATCGAATCACTCAATGGTTCCTACGAGAAACAACTAAAAGGTACAAGTGATCAAATCCAGGCCTCTACTAAGTTCTTCGAAGACCTCAACCAAATGAACCAGATTATCGCCTTATCAGCACAGGAAATGAAGAAATACAAGGAAAATGCTGAAAAATTGAATGCAAACCTTGAATCTCTTAATTCAATTTATGGGAATATGCTTGGTGCCATGAATTATAAGAAGAAGTAATTTAATAGAGCGAACACTATGTCGAGTAAAAATTGCCCGGAAACTACGAGGCAAAAAATGATCAATATGATGTATCTGGTGCTGACAGCAATGTTAGCACTAAACGTGGCGTCCGAAGTGCTCGAGTCATTTCGTATTGTTGACGCCAGTTTAATCCAGACACTGAATAACGTCAATAAAAAAAATGCCCAGATCTATGGATCTTTTGATGCTGCTTACCTTCAAAATCCAACGAAGGTAAAAGAATGGAAAGATAAATCAGATCAGGTTAAACTTAAAACAAACGAACTGATAACCAAAATCAAAGACCTGAAGGAGAAATTGGCCATGGCATCCGGTGGTATTGTATTGCATGCTCCGGGATCAGACTACATTCTGAGTCCGGAGGATCCTATCCTTATCAACAGCAAGGGCGATACGATCGTTATAAAGAAGGAAGACGACCTGAATACCCCTTCAGAAATAATGATTCAACAGAAAAAGGCTACAGATTTGAAACAGGACATCATCGCATACCGCGAGTTTCTGGCTTCTTTTCTTGAAGAAGGCTCAGCGCTCAAGGACAATATCATTAAGCAGCTCGACACTTCTGACCCGAAAATAAATCTGAAAGAAGGCGGAGAGAAAAAAAGCTGGGAAATTCTGCACTTCGAAAGCAAGCCATTAATTGCAGTGATTACAATGCTTTCAAAAACACAAATCGACATTCAGAACGCTGAAACAAATATTATTACCACGCTGTACAGTCAGATAGATGAAAAATCATTCAAATTCAATAAACTGGGAGCCAAGATTCTTGCAAAATCAACCTATGTGTTGGAAGGCGACCAATTTGAAGCAGAAATTTTTCTGGCTGCTGAAGATACAACCCAACAACCTGAGATATTTGTTGGCGGTACCAAGTTGGCAATGAAAGAAGGGAAAGGGATATTCAAAACAACAGCTTCAGCTGCCGGCACCTTCAAATGGGGTGGATTAATTAAATATAAAAATCCTGAAGGCGAAATCAAGGATTATAAATTTGAAGGCGAATATCAGGTCGGAAAACCAAGCGTTACGATTTCACCTACCAAAATGAATGTTTTGTATATGG
>Ga0007792_10001023_pt1 | contig 10196 bp, 8 predicted proteins | sample CryBogmetaGMA6M_FD_60371 | JGI IMG/M metagenome (GOLD analysis project Ga0007792, IMG submission 60371) | Freshwater microbial communities from Crystal Bog, Wisconsin, USA - MA6M | ecosystem: Environmental > Aquatic > Freshwater > Lake | place: Crystal Bog, Wisconsin, USA | collected 2009-07-06
GTTCTAAACATGGCTGTATTGAAGACTGGTGCTTCTTTTGCAGCAGAAGAGTCTTTGGCTGCTGCTGGCCTTGTAACTATCTAAAAACATTCTAAAGGAGATTGATAATGCCAGGATTTAATATTGGACAGATCGGCGGCGGGATGTTTGGCGCGAATTCGCCCTCAAACGTCATGGAAACCAGAAGGACTTACCGATGGTATTTCGAAACTATCGGTCGAGGTAGTTCAGCTTGGACTCCTAAGGAGCTATTGGTTTTGCAGAAGGCCAAAAGACCAACATTTAAATTTTCGGAATTAGACATGCAGCACCAGCAGGAAAAGGCTTATTATGCTGGTAAGCAAGAATGGGAAGCATGTACTTTAACTTGGTATGATGTTGAGCAAGATCCTAATATATCTCAGGGTTTATACGTTTGGCTAGAGTCAGTATGTCGCTTGGATACCATTGGCGTTAATCACCCCAAGAACTATAAAAAGACAGCTACACTTAAATTGGTCGATGGGGCTGGTACTACCAATGAGCAATGGGATATGTATGGCACTTGGCCGACCAATTTTAATTGGCAAGAACTAGATTATACCGGCGATGCGATCTTGACTTGTGATGCGACCATGCGATATGACAGAGCTATCCGCACATGCGCTAATCCTCAAATCCCTGGTCCTTTGGGCTCGAATTGCTCACAGCCTAGCTAAAAAGGCGTAATATTTTATGCCAGGATTTTATATTCCGATTGAAAAATCGAAGTGTAATAATGAAAAAAGTAATAAATATAGTGAATATGCGGCGACACATACGCCTAATCACTTATTAGAAACAGCCAGAAGTTATCGCTGGCTGTTTGAATTACTGCCTGCGCTAGATGCACGAGCTTTTAATGGATCTCTTTCGTCCGATGCCCCAGGTAATCTTCTAATTTATTTAAAAAAATGTGACAGGCCCACAATGGATTTTGATGAGATTCCTATCCATAATGGGCCTCGCACTATATATAGGCCTGGTAAATTCAAGCACAATCCGATCAAATTAGAATTTAATGAAATATTAGGGCCAATAGCGTGGTCTGATGGTCCCGCTGTTAGAATTTATGAGTGGATGAGAAAATTAGTATTTAAATCCGAAAAAGGCGTATATTCTAAATTCACCGAATATTCGTTCGACGCTAAGTTAGCGTTATTGGACGGTAAAGGGCGATATTTACATATATATGAATTATTTAATTGTTTTCCTTTAAATGTCACTCCTTCCAATTTAGACTACGAAGCCGATTCTATCGGCAGTGTCTCGGTCACTTTACGATACTTGGATGTAAAAGAAACCAAGAGTCCAAATGCGGCAGGTTTTGAATCAGATTAGTTATCGATATGGTTTTATTGGAGAGACTAATTTGCCTGGATTTATAATAGGCGACACCAAAGAAAATAATACGCCTGATGGCTTTAAGTTAAATACTGCCACCGATGAATATTATACAAACTTCTTTTGGGATGTGTCGAATATTCTTGATATTACTTTAACCAACAAGCCAGGGCCAAAATCACTATTAGCATTAAAAGAATGCAAATTGCCGACATTTACGATAGAAGAAGAAAAGGTGTTAGGATCAAGTGTAGAATATAAATTCGCAAAAAAGGTTAATTGGGATGATATTTCAATAACCTGGTATGATAACTTCGGCTTATTAAAAATCATGAAGGAATGGATGAATTCTGTCTTTACTTTGACTCGTGGTATAGCCTTAGCTTCTTCTTATAAAAAAGAAACCAAAATATTAGTTTATACGCCGTCCAATTCTTCTCGTCAGACGTATACTTTAAATCAGAGCTGGCCAAAAACCATAAAATTTGGCGATTTGTCATATACCAGCAGTGATATTAAAGTGGTAGAAGCGACCATATCGTACGATTTTGCTCTTTATACCGAAGATTAACAAGGCAATTCTAAACTGTACATACGATAGTACAAATAGTTCTATCTTATTTTAGGAAAATTGAAATGGCACAAGAAGAGGATATTCCACTTAGCGGTAGCGCCAAAAACAAACCAAAGCCAGAAAAAGAAGAAGGCGATCAAGATATACGGATGGAAGCGCACAATCCTGATCTTCAGAATTTGCTTGGCGGCGGCAGTAATGAAGAGTTCTTACGTCAATTAATTGCATTACCAGAAGACAAGTTGATTCCTTGGGAGGAGTGCACGCTACCAAGTAAAGGAATCTATTATAATTGGCCAGATGGTGTTGTAATGGTTAAAGCCATGGGCCAAACGGCCGAGAAAGTGTTGGCTACGCAACGTTTAGCACAGAGCGGCCAATCTATCGACTATTTATTTAGAGAATGCTGTAAATTTCCAAATGGTTTCGACCCTGCTGATCTGTTACTTGGTGATAGAGTATTTCTTCTCTATTTCCTCAGAGGTATCACTCACGGTAATCTTTACGAGTTTATGATAGGTTGCCCAAATTGCGACGCATCAGCGACACACAAATATGACTTGAATGATCTGGCCAACACGATCACTTGGGCTGATGCTTCTGTTGGCCGAGAGCCTTTCAAGGTGATATTACCTTACATGTCTAAAGTTACCAACCGAGAAGTTTTTGTCGGTGTTAGATTCTTAAGGGCATCCGATGCTAATGAAATTCTTTCGCAGAGAAAATTCAGAAAGCAGGCATTCACCAAGCCAGGCAATTCAGTAAGATCCGGAAGTATCTTGCCTTCTCAGCGAAATAAACAGAAGATAGATAATAACAACCTAGATGATTCAATTACTGAAAACCTTGAGAAGATGATCACTAGTGTGATGGGTATCACTGATCAGATCGCAATTCGTTCTTTTGTGCAAAAACTTCACTCTACAGACACGTCGACCATACGAGAATGGGTAAGAGAGCATTCACCCGGTATAGACACTACCGTTATCATCACTTGTCAACAGTGTGATCACGAGTTTAAGGCGGAACTACCGATATCTGAAAGCTTTTTTCGCCCAGTTAAAGCCTGAGGAATACGACAAGCAATATAATAATTTGATGGAGCAGCAATTTCTTCTTAAGAGATATGGGAAGTTAACACTATTTGAGCAGGCTGCTATGTCCTCTGAAGATAGGCATTGGTGGCTAAAGAGAATTCAAGAAGAAAACGAAAAGCAAGCTGAAGCAGAAAAGAAGTCTTCTTCTGGCGCTTCTCGGCCTAGTATGCCATCTATGCCTTCAATGCCAAGTATGCCAAGGCGTTAATCTATCAAATATATGATATGAGCTGCTCATCACTATCAACTGCGTTTCCTAGAATTGCCGGAAGGCTTGGCCAATATTTAGATCTGAATGTTCAGTTCTATAACTCAGGTCAACCAACTGAGCCATATCAGATATCCAAAATAGAGATATATAAATCAGAGGTATTAACTTCTAATCTCGCAGCTACCATCGATATTAGTTCAATAGATTCTACAGAATACCCTTCACCATTATGTGTCTCTACCGATGTTGCCGGTGAATACCATTATCCATTCTTAGTACCTTCAGATTTTATCGCTCCAGATGTTTATTTTGATGTATGGTATTACACTCCGACAGGAGAATCTGGCACGGCTGGCACAGACCCAATGCCATTATCAAACCTTAGCTGCTGCCATAGATTTTGGGTATTTCCTGACGCATGGTACTGTAATGATAAGTTACAGACTATAAGATTCGGATTTGAACCGATAGACCAACAGTTCTATCAACCTGAACTACGCACTTTAGAAGTAGGGTTGATGCCTCTACCGTTATATGATTATAACTTTAATCTCGTGAATCCTTTAATGCCGTTCTTGAGTCCGACTATCACAATTCAGACCCAATTTTGTGAAACTTTGGTAGACAAAGCGGCGTGTCGGATAGGGTTGAGACAAGGCAGTTATCGCTCTAACCCTTATGTTGTCCAATATGATGTGAATACCGCAGACTTTCTAAAAGGCACATATCAGTATCAGATCACCCTCAATCTCCCCGATGGCTCCTCCCGAGTGAGCAGAAAATTCATCCTAGTGATAAATTAGTATTATTTATCGGGGTGAATATGAAAAAATGGGACCTTCCAGCCGAAAAGATCATAGAGTATATTAAGAAGAATCATGTTTATAAAGTAAGACGTGAAGGAGAGGAATATATAATATGCAATCCTCTGAACGATGACATCGGTTTTCATTTTAATATAAATCCGAAAAAAGGTATATGCCACGATTGGCGCGGTGATGAAACTTGGGCTGGCCAAGCTAATCCTAAAAGTGGAAAACGAAACGTCTCATTTTTAAATTTTATAAGACTCGTTAGGCACTGCAGTTTCGAAGAAGCATATCGGCTAATTGCTGGAATTAGGCCAGGTTTATCGGTTTTAGAACCTTCGGGTCCTGAAATTATAGAAGACCAAATACAATTACCAATTGGGTCATCGATTATAAATGAACACGGCTCTACATTGATGACAACTATCTTGATGTGGCTGATTAGAAGAGGGTATAGCCAAGAAGACGTAGAACATCAAACACTGCATCACTGCGGTAACGACGTGGTTTGGCCTTACTTCGAATTTGGCGAAATGGTATATTGGCAATCACGTTCCTTTATTAATAAAACATTTCGCTTCCCAGACCGCAATATTTATAAAGAAGGAAAAGTAGTCGGCGTTAATAATGTTTCTAAGGGTGATTTTCTTTTTGGTTTTGATGATGTGGCGCATAATGGTCGGTGTTTTATCACTGAGTCGATTTTTGATAAAAATAGTATCGGCCTTGGTGCTATTGCTAGCGGCGGGGCGGCATTAACTGATAATCAATGTAAAAAGCTAAGGTTAACTGGAGCAAAGGAAGTAGTCTTGACGCCAGATAATGACAAGGCTGGTTTACAGAGCATAGTTCAGAATTATAATAAAATAAGACCATACGTAAATGATATATATTATGTAGTGCCGCCCAAGATTAGTAATGGAAAAAATATTAAGGACTGGAACGAGTTAATTACAGAGGCCGGTCTGGGGCGGGAAGATATCAAAACATATATTGATAATAATATAGTAAAGATCGATGAAAACGCATTGATCAGGCTAAAGATAAAGGCTCGATAATGGCATTTACTCCGAAGATGGCCGGCATAATAGTCCTTGATTTAACCATACCTCCATATGTTAATGAGAATATAGGACTGGCTGTTGTAGAGATATTCTTCGCAGGTGCTTATAATGGTGGCCTTCAGCTGCGTTTTTCGATTTATGACACTAATCTAGAGCGCTGGGACGCCTTTTATAAGAATGTCTGGTACCCTAAAAAGTTAAGAGAAGAAATAAAAGTCCATTTTAAGATAGCATATGCTGAGGGTGTATATCCTGAAACGTCGACTAGGATGATCCAATTATTATTGACAAAAGCTAATGTAAGAGCCCGTGGTGGTTTCGGTGGTATAATCATCGATTTTGAAGCTATAACTACCGCAGATTATCAGCTAGCTTATGCTAATGCTAGCGGAAAAGCCTATAAGGGAAAGATATCAAAAGTAATAGAGAAAGTAATCGCAGAAAATACCTCTGTACCATATAAAGTTACACCGACGCTTGATAACGATGAAAACTATTGGTATATGATGCGGCAACGCCCGCCCCGATTCATCAGACAATTGATGGAGATGGGCACCATGTTTACAAAGTCGAAGACACAGATGGTTTACGGGGTTAAAGAATACGCGCCAGTTGAAGGCATACCACCTCTTATAAACATCTGCCCGCAGGGCGAGTTCAAGCCCAAACCATTAGGGATTTATAAAAATGCAGATATCTTTGAATTATATGCTATTGGTAATGAAGATTTTATAGCGATGATTAATAAATTGGCAAGTAGTGGCATAAGTACTACCACAGGAGAATATATAGATATTAAGAGCGATCCCAAGGAAATCTATTGTATAGTTAAAGACATAAATACTTCATCTAAAATCACAGCCGGATATCCAACACCACACGGGCCTATTAAACAAAACGATGCGGTTGGTTTTCTTAAAGGCACTTCAGCGAGCAGAACACCACCAGAGCTTTTTAACGATGGCTCTACAGGATTCATGTATAGGGATTACATCAGAAATAGGGCAACTAATCTTTACTTAAACGGGGCATATAATTTAATCCATGCCAGATTTGATTTTCCTGGGGCTGGGTTAATTGATAATACAATTGGTCTTGGCGTCGATACAGTTTATATAGAATATGTAAGGCCAGCCGACCCCGCTGGCGCCGAGCCGACGGACCCCGCTCTTGACGAAGCGAACGGCCCTGACCAATTTCATAATTGGACTGGCAATTGGACGCTAATGGGTTTTGAGCACCGCTGGAATATTGATACCAAAGAGTGGAGAACTATTTTTGATGTTTGTCGGTTCACCACAGATACGACTTCTGTTAGATTCTCAGCTAAAGAATAATATTCCCCATCGAATATATAGTATATCCGACTGGAGGCGTTATTAATGGCTGTAGATCCAAATGTGCTAGGTTTAAGCATAGAATTACAGATGAATACTGTGTTGGCAGAAAAGGCCTTAGGATCATTATCAAATGATGTTCTTCAGCTCTCTGGTGATATCGACAAAAAGCTTAATGCGGCTTTAAATAGCACTAAATCAGTATTCGATGCGATCAGCAGCAGTAGTGCCGTTATAAAATCTGATTTTAAAGACATATTCACTAGTGCTCAGTCTTTCGCTGATGCTGTGGCGACTACTGTCGATAGTAATAAGGGGCTATCAGATACTTTCGATACCATCAATACTGCATATAATGATATATCATCAAACATTGGCGAGATCAATTCATTAACTGAAACGATGAAGTCGTCACTAGGAAGTGCGCTTTTATCTTCTACTAAAATGTCAGAGGATTTTGGCAATATCGAATCAAAATCTAAAAACCTAGGTTTAAATGTTGCTTTACTGTCTGATGCGTTGAATACTTCTATGGTCGGAAGTAAAGTTTTAGCTGATATAAATATAGCTTTTGATACTTTTATCAAAAATATCGATTCTATAAAAGAAAAATCAGATAAGATGTATACAGGGTTCGATGAATATTATATTAAATTCGATAAGTATAACAAAGAATTTAAACTGTATGAAGAAGCTGTAACAAAGATCGAACTTGCTACTAAGACTTCTGCAGATTCTTTTAAGCTCATATCCATAGCGATGGCGGCGATACAGAGACAATCTATAAATATTAGAAATTCTACGAGCGCTACCGGTCAGTATACTGAAGCTGAATTAGGTCTTTTAGAAGACCACCTGAAGATCGTTAACCAGATAACAACAGCTATTGACACAAAAAATGAATCGCATGCCGCAGAAGCCGCTGCGGTCGAATCTGAAGGCGAGCTAGTTCAGCAATTAAAAAGACAAATCAAAGAGCTAAATAAAGAGATCGAAGAAAACACCGCATCGACACAGATGCTGGCGTACGTCTGGGGCAAAGTAGTAAGTGAAGCCAAAAAAATTGATGGCATAGCAGATAATTTCAGAGAATCTACGTATCGTTCTGTTGGCTCGATGTATGAATTAGCCAACATCTCTGCACAGGTGTCTTTATCTAGCGGTATTGCGGCAGCAGAATCTGCCAAGATGGTTAAAGAGCTAATCAATGTAAAAACTGGAAAAAAGGATTTAGCAGAGTTAGCCACAACTATGGTTCAGCTCGAAAAGATGACTGGTTTATCGGGAAAGTCATTAGCAGGTGCTTCAAGAACGTTAAAGAATATGGGTTACAATGTAAAAGAAACCAATGAAACGATGCTTGGCCTCGCTGATTCGATGGCTAAATTCGGTTTAGAGGGACAAGATGTCCAAGTCATTGTAGATCTTATGCAGCAGAGATTTCTTCTGTTGGGAAATAAGCTAGACAAAGAAGTCACGGCTTCTGTAAATAGAGCCACCTCTGCGCAATTAGCTATGGCGAAATCGTTAGGTGTAAGTTCTGATGCTGTAAAAAAGATGAATAGTACGGCTTTTGATGACATTATTAGGCTAGAGGCTTTATCTGGTGTTGCTATTCAGAGCCCTAAAGATATAGGCAAAGCCCATGTTGCGATGGCGGCACAAGTATCGCAGGCGTTTAATGATGTAGGCGACGATTTGCAAGCTAATTCTATTCTTATGGAGCAATATAAAAGCCAAGGATTCACCGAGGAACAAGTAGCCATATATAGGAAAATGGCAGAGGAGATGAAAGCTGGCGGCATCGATCCAAATTCTATCGAAGCTGTAGAATTATTAAATAAAAGGATGGAAGATTCTAAATCAGTAGGCGATAAATTTAATGCTTCTATGGGTACTTTATCGAGCCAGTTAAGCATCTTAGCCAGCCGCGGCGGCGCTTTAATAATAATGTTTATTAAGCCATTCTTTGAGTTTGTGACAATGCTTGTAACTTGGTTAAATAATATCATAGAACTTATTATTATAGCTGGTGCCAAAATAGCTGAATTTTCAGATTTTATTGGGGGCTTTATACCTGGTTGGAACTTGCTTGTCTCAGGATTACAATGGGGCGCTTACATAATAAGTATATTGGTTGTTGGCCTTTTAATTTTAGGTGCTTCTTTGCTGGCTTTAATGGGTCCAATAATTTCTATAGTCGTTTGGCTATGGCAGGCCTCTACGGTTACTGGCTTCTTTAGCAATGCTGTGGCTGCGGCTGTAACAAGGATTACGACTGCTATTCAGAGCATGGTTGGTTCTATGGGGTCGATACTTTCATCTTTGGCCACAAGCGTTGGTCAGGCCTTTAATACATTTGTGGGATATGTTTCGAGTGGTATTGAAAAATTAGCCAACATTGCAAGAACAACAGCTGGTCCGATTCTTATCCTATCCGTTGCTTTGCTTATTACAGCTGGAGCTATGTGGGTTATGGCCCAAGCTTTAGTCGTTGTTGCAAGTGTAGAATATGGTAAAATCGTTGCCGGTGGGCTGTTCTTTGCTCTTATGCTTGGTGTTTTAGGCACCGTGCTTTATTTTGTTATTCCAGCATTGACGATGGGTGCTCCGGTACTTTTAGCCTTTGCTGTGGTCGTTCTTGCGTTTGGTGCCGCCGCCTTATTGGCTGCCGTTGGGGTATACATTATGGCACAAGCGTTCTTGCTGGTAGCTTCTGTGCTGACACCAACTTTAGCTCTTAGTGTTGCGCTTTTAGCAGTTTCCTTATATCTTTTGGCTACGGCTATGGTTGTATTCATACCTGCCGCCATACCGTTTGGTGTGGCGATAGTCGCGTTATCAGCAGCGTTTTTCGTGTTTGCCGTGGCTTGCGTTGTATTAGCTGCGGCTACGATTTTATTGGCTTATGGGCTTTCGATGATAGCTTCGGCGATGCAGCCAGGCCTTGCCGCTCAGATGCAGGAATTTGGTGTTGGATTAGCTGCCTTTGCTTGGGAGGTCGGGTTTACTGGCGCCTTAAGATTAGCTGCTATCGGTTTAGCGCTGTTACCACTAGCGTTGGGCGTTATGATTATTGGTGCGGCTTTTGCTTTAGGCGGCGCTAACATGGGTGAGAATTTTAAAGCGCTGGCGGCTGGTATTAGTTCTTTGTCGACTATCGACACTGGCGCGATTAAGATTCTAACTCTTTTGGCCGGCCCTTTAGTGATGTTTTCTATGGGTGTCGCTGCTATTTCTCAGGCTCTTAGCGGTGCGGGTGCAGATTTTGCGGCGAACTTTACTAGCATTGCGACAGGCATATCAGCTTTGCTCAAAGCTATTGGTGCGATCGATCCAGCCTCCATCGACTTATTATCGACTATATCTGTTCCGTTACAAGAATTTGGCGTTGGCGTTGCCGGCTTGGTCGCATCAATGGCTGGCATCGATCCAGCGGCTTTGGCTATTTTCGCGGCGACAGCCACCACTATTGCTGCGGGCGTTAATGCATTGGCGAGCATCGATACGGCTAAAGTAGTAGCGCTTGGCGAGATAGCAAATCCGCTAGACGCATTCTCACAGGCGATCCAATCACTCAGCGACACATTTATGAGCTTAGATCTAACCTTCTTAGATACTGCAAAGGCTGCTGTGATTGGTCTGAAGGAAGTCGCTGAGATTTTAGCAACTGCTTCACAGCCATTAGTAACTGGTGCTTTTGGTTTACTAATCGGCGCTATGATATTAAACTATGCTGTGA
>Ga0007792_10001024_pt1 | contig 10192 bp, 6 predicted proteins | sample CryBogmetaGMA6M_FD_60371 | JGI IMG/M metagenome (GOLD analysis project Ga0007792, IMG submission 60371) | Freshwater microbial communities from Crystal Bog, Wisconsin, USA - MA6M | ecosystem: Environmental > Aquatic > Freshwater > Lake | place: Crystal Bog, Wisconsin, USA | collected 2009-07-06
ATATGGTCGAATTGCACCTTGCGGGCATTTCGATCACAAGGAAATATCGGTATGAGCAAAATAAAAAAAAACGACACGAACCTTGATTGGCGTTCCATGTGTCCTATTAGCTCGGCGCTTGATGTGCTTGGTGACAGGTGGTCGTTATTAATCGTTCGCGATTTGATAATTCACGGACCACGAACATATTCGCAACTACTCGAATCTCCTGAGCGGATTTCAACGAATATTCTGGCTTCAAGACTTGAGCTTCTCACGTGTTTAAAGCTAATTGAACGCTTAAATCTAGATGCGGCGTCCCGAAATAACGCATATCGATTAACCGAAGGCGGAGCAGCGCTACGACCTGTGCTTGAGGCCTTGGGTAAGTGGGCTGGCGTACATCTATCCGTGTTTCACGACGACATAGTGAAGCTGTCATGAGCAAAAAGTGTGACACGACAAGATCAGGAAACGGCGAATTACTGTAGCGCTAGGGCTCACCCCCTGTTTAACCCACCCACTTGCGCGCATTGCGCCACATGCGCATCCAAGGGCTGAACGCATCCACACCACCCGATGCGCCTAAGTCGGTCCAACTCATCTGCACGTTACGGAACACGCGCTCGGGGTGCGGCATCATGGCCGTGAAGCGGCCGTCTGCCGTGGTGACGGATGTCAAACCACCAGCGCTGCCGTTGGGGTTGAACGGATAGGCTTCAGTCGCTGCGCCGTGGTTATCCACAAAGCGCATGACGGGTAACACTTGGGCTGCATTGCCTCGCTGGCTGAAGTTGGCGAAGCCTTCACCGTGCGCCACGGCAATCGGCAAACGCGCACCGGCCATACCCGCGAAGAACAGAGACGGTGACTCCAACACTTCCACCATGCTCAAACGCGCTTCAAAGCGCTCGCTTTGGTTGGTGGTGAAACGTGGCCAGTGCTCTGCGCCAGGGATGATGTCGGCCAGCTCGGCAAACATTTGACAACCGTTGCACACGCCCAAGCCAAAGGTATCGGTGCGTGCAAAGAACTGTTGCATCTGCTCAGACAACACGGGGTTGAAGGTGATGCTGCGCGCCCAGCCAATGCCAGCGCCCAAGGTGTCGCCGTAGCTGAAGCCACCGCACGCCACCAAGCCTTTGAAGTCTTGCAGCTTGGCGCGGCCAGTTTGCAGGTCGGTCATGTGCACGTCGTAGGCGTCAAAGCCAGCTTCGGCAAACGCGTAGGCCATTTCGACGTGTGAGTTGACGCCTTGCTCGCGCAACACGGCCACTTTGGGTTTGGCGGCCACGTTGATGAAAGGTGCGGCCACGTTGTCCATCACACCCGCTGGCAAATGCACATGCATGCCAGGGTTGGTGACGTCGCCTGTGCTGGCGTGTTCGGCATCGGCGCAGGCGGGGTTGTCACGTTGTTGGCAAATCTTCCAGCTCACGTTGTCCCACACTTGGTGCAGGTCAGGCAGCTTGGCGGTGAACACTTCTTTGGTGTCACGCCAGACGCTGATAGCGCCTTTGCCATGGTCCAACGCAGCCGTTGCAGGGCGCGTTTTACCTACAAAGTGGCTGTGCTTAGACAAACCATGCTCACGCAAGGTTTGCATCACCTCGTTGCGCTCAGACGTGCGCACTTGCAGCACCACGCCCAACTCTTCGTTGAACAAGGCTTGCAGCGTCAGCTCTTCGCGACGGGCGCTCACTTGGCTTGTCCAGTTCTTGGTGTCGCCATACTCAGCGCGGCTGTCGTTGATGCCGTCACCTTCGGTGATGAGCATGTCCACATTCAGCGCCACACCCACTTGGCCAGCAAATGCCATTTCGCACACAGCGGCGATCAAGCCACCGTCGCTGCGGTCGTGGTAGGCCAAGATCTTGCCTTGCGCGCGCAAGGCGTTCACCGCATTGACGAGCTTGACCAAGTCTTGTGCGTCATCAAGGTCTGGCACTTGGTCACCCGCCTGGTTCAGCACTTGGCCCAAGATGCTGCCGGCCATACGGCGCTTGCCCTCGCCCAGCTGCACCAACACCAAGGTGGTGTCTTCGGTGTTGTTGAGCTGCGGTGTGAGCGTGCCGCGCACATCGGGGATGGACGCAAACGCGCTGATGATCAAGCTCACAGGCGAGGTCACTTTTTGGGTTTCGCCGTTCTCGCTCCATTGCGTGCGCATCGACAAACTATCTTTGCCCACGGGGATGGAAATGCCCAAGGCTGGGCAAAGCTCTAAGCCCACAGCTTTGACCGTGTCGTACAACGCAGCGTCTTCACCGGGCTCGCCGCAAGCGGCCATCCAGTTGGCGCTGAGCTTGACGCGAGGCAAATCAAATGGCGCAGCCAACAAGTTGGTGATGGCCTCAGCCACAGCCATGCGGCCTGAGGCCGGTGCGTCGAGTGACGCAAGCGGCGTGCGCTCGCCCATGCTCATGGCTTCACCGGCGAAGCTTTGGTAGTCGGCCAAGGTCACGGCCACATCGGCCACAGGCACTTGCCATGGGCCCACCATTTGGTCGCGGTGCGTCAGGCCACCCACGGCGCGGTCGCCGATGGTGATGAGGAAACGTTTGCTGGCCACAGTGGGGTGGCTCAACACGTTGATGACGGACTCTTGCAAGCTCACGCCTGTGAGGTCCATGAGCGCGCTTGTGCGCTCAACGCGCTTGACATCGCGGTGCATCTTGGGTGGTTTGCCCAGCAACACGTTCATGGGCATATCGACGGGCTGCACAGCAGCGCCTTCATCGGCCAATGTGAGGTGGCGCTCTTCGGTGGCCACACCCACCACAGCAAACGGGCAACGCTCGCGCTCGCAGAAAGCTTTGAATTGTTCAAGCGACTCAGGCGCAATGGCCATCACATAGCGCTCTTGGCTTTCGTTCGACCAAATTTCTTTGGGGGCCAAGCCAGATTCCTCCAGAGGCACAGCGCGCAAATCAAAGCGTGCGCCACGGCCTGCGTCGTTGGTGAGTTCTGGAAATGCGTTGGACAAACCACCCGCGCCCACATCGTGAATCGCGAGGATGGGGTTGGCCGCACCTTGCGCCCAGCAATGGTTGATCACTTCTTGCGCACGGCGCTCGATCTCTGGGTTGCCGCGTTGCACTGAGTCAAAGTCGAGCTCTGCCGCGTTTGTGCCGCTGGCCATCGAGCTGGCTGCGCTGCCGCCCATGCCAATGCGCATGCCGGGGCCGCCCAGTTGAATCAACAGGCTGCCTGCAGGGAACTCAATCTTCTTGGTTTGTTCGCTGTCAATCACGCCCAAACCACCCGCAATCATGATGGGCTTGTGGTAGCCGCGTGTCACGCCTGCCACCTCTTGCTCGTACTCACGGAAGTAGCCGGTCAGGTTGGGACGGCCAAACTCGTTGTTGAACGCAGCGCCCCCCAAGGGGCCTTCGGTCATGATTTGCAAAGCGCTGGCCATGTGCGATGGGCGGCCCAGTTTGCTGTCCCACAGCTTAGACACCGTAAAGCCAGACATGCCGGCCTTAGGCTTGGAGCCACGGCCTGTGGCCCCTTCGTCGCGGATCTCGCCACCGTTGCCGGTGGATGCGCCTGGGTAAGGCGAAATGGCGGTGGGATGGTTGTGGGTTTCGACCTTCATCAACACATGGTTGGTGGCCTGCACGCTGTCGTAGCGCGGCAAATCTTTGCCATTGTTGGTGGCTTGGAAACGCTGGACCTTGTGGCCTTCCATGATGGAGGCGTTGTCTGAGTAAGCCACCACCGTGTATTGCGGGCTGGTCTTTTCGGTGTGGCGAATCATGCCAAACAAGCTGTGCGCTTGCGCTTGGCCGTCGATGGTGAACTCGGCATTGAAAATCTTGTGGCGGCAGTGCTCGCTGTTGGCTTGCGCGAACATCATCAGCTCCACATCGGTGGGGTTGCGCTTGAGCTGGGTAAAGGCGTTTACCAAATACGCAATTTCGTCTTCGGCCAAGGCCAAGCCCCAGCGCTTGTTGGCGTCATGCAAAGCGGCCTCGCCACCACCCAGCACATCGACTTGTTCCATCGGTGCAGCGTGCAGTTCGGTGAACAGGCCCAGCGCCTCGTCGCGCGTGCGCATGACAGACTCGGTCATGCGGTCATGCAGCACGTCTGCCACAGCCAGCAGTTGTTCTGGTGTGAGCGTGGCCTTGCGGAGCAAGCCGTTTTTGAGATGAATGTGGAACTCGGTGATGCGCTCAATGCGCTTGAGCTGCAAACCGCAGTTGTGCGCAATGTCGGTGGCCTTAGACGCCCAAGGCGACACCGTGCCAAAACGTGGCGTGACCACCAACAACGTGCCTGCTGAGGCGGCATGTGCAGGCTCTCCGTAAGTCAGCAAGGCAGCCAGCGTTTGTTGTTGCGATGAATCCAACGCAGCCTCGGTGGCAGCCAAGTGCACAAAACGGGCGCTTAAGCTTTGAATTTGCGGGGAGATTGCCGCCAAACGGGGCAAGAGCTGTTGAACACGGAAATCGCTGAGGGCGTTGCCGCCTTCGAAAATACTGATGTGCAGGGACACGAGGGAGCCTTGAGAAAAAGACGGAAATCGAATCGAGCCGGGCCGCTGACTGGGGCTGGTCGGCAAAGGCTAGATTTTACGTGTCTGGATGGGCGTTTTGTACACAATATCGCCGTGAACAGCAGGTGATTTTTCCTCAATGGGATAATACAAAGCATGACCACCTCTATCAAAGACGCCCAAGGCGCACAAGGCATGCGTATCGCGGGCAAACTGGCCTCCGAAGTGCTTGATTTCATTACCCCGCACGTGGTGCCGGGCGTGACGACCAACCAGCTCGATAAGCTTTGCTACGACTACATCACCGAAGTTCAAAAAGCCATTCCCGCCCCCCTGAACTACAACCCCAGCGGTGACAACCCTTATCCCAAGTCGATCTGCACCTCGATCAACCATCAGGTGTGCCACGGAATTCCGAACGACAAACCTCTGAAAAAGGGGGACACGGTGAACATCGACATCACCGTCATCAAAGACGGTTGGCACGGCGACACCAGCCGCATGTTTTCGGTCGGCGAGGTCTCCATTGCGGCCAAGCGTTTGTCTAAGCTGACGTACGAGGCCATGTGGCACGGCATCGTCAAGGTCAAGGCCGGTGCGCGTTTGGGCGACATTGGCTTTGCGATTCAACGCTTTGCCGAGAGCCATGGCTTCTCAGTAGTGCGCGAGTTTTGTGGCCACGGCATTGGCCAGGTGTTCCACGAAGAACCGCAAGTACTGCACTACGGCAAGCCAGGCACGGGCGAGACGCTGCATGCGGGCATGACCTTCACCATCGAGCCCATGATCAACGCGGGTAAAAAAGACATCAAAGAGCTGGGTGATGGCTGGACAATCGTCACACGCGACCACTCGCTGTCAGCTCAGTGGGAACACACCATCCTCGTAACCGAAACCGGCTACGAAGTGTTGACCCTCTCTGCGGGAAGCCCCGCCCTGCCCGATTTCGTGACGACCACCTGCTGTTAAGCACCCCCTGCAATGAACGCCTTGGCTAACCTTTACCGAAAGGACAAGGCGGCTTTGTTGCTGGCTGCGTCCGGCTCCACCACCCCACGTGGTGTAAAAACCTTGCTGCACAAGCTGTGCCGAATGACCGACGACACCCTGCGCACGCTGTGGGACGCTGCAGGTTTTGACAATGGCTTGTGCTTGGCCGCCGTGGGCGGCTATGGCCGAGGCGAGTTGTACCCCTACTCAGATGTGGACGTGTTGTTGTTGATGCCAGACGGCACTTCGCCCGAAAAAGACGACACGCTCAAAGCCAAAATTGAAATGTTCATTGGCAGCTGCTGGGACACGGGCCTAGAAATTGGCTCCAGTGTGCGCACCGTGAGCGACTGTGTGCAAGAAGCTTCGGCCGACATCACCGTGCAGACGTCGCTGCTAGAAGCACGCTTCCTCGTGGGGAGCGTGAAGGTGTTTAAGAGCTTTCAAAAGCACTACGCACAAGCACTCGACCCCAAGGCCTTTTTCTTGGCCAAGACGCTGGAGATGCGTCAGCGCCATACCAAATACGAAAACACGCCCTACTCGCTGGAGCCCAACTGCAAAGAGTCCCCAGGCGGCATGCGCGACTTGCAAGTGGTGCTGTGGGTGGCCAAGGCGGCAGGATTCGGCGATAGCTGGGAGAGCTTAGGACGCAAAGGCTTGGCGACCGACTTTGAAGTCAAGCAACTCAAACGCAACGAAGACATGTTGGCGCTCTTTCGCACCCGCTTGCACTTGGCGGCCAAGCGCCGAGAAGACCGGTTGGTGTTTGATCTGCAGCACGCCGTGGCGCAAAGCCTTGGTTTAGGCGTTGAAGAAGACGGCACGCTCAATGCACGCGTGGCCAGCGAAGCGCTGATGAAACGCTATTACTGGTCCGCCAAAGCGGTAACGCAGCTCAACCAAATCCTGTTGCTCAACATCGAAGAGCGTTTGAACGGCAACACGCAAGTGCTGCACCCAATCAACGAACGCTTTGCCGACAAAGCGGGCATGTTGGAAATCACCAGCGATGACGTGTATGTGAACGAGCCACACGCCATTTTGGAAACCTTCTGGCTGTACGAGTCCACCGTGGGCATCAGCGGCTTGTCAGCCCGCACGCTCCGTGCGCTGTACAACGCACGCACCTTGATGGATGGCAAGTTCAGAAAAGACCCCGCCAACCGCGAGATGTTCATGCGCATCTTGCAAGCCCCCAGTGGCATGACGCACGCCATGCGCTTGATGAACCAAACCTCTGTGCTGGGCCGCTATTTGTGGCCGTTTCGCCGCATCGTGGGGCAAATGCAGCATGACTTGTTCCATGTCTACACGGTCGATCAACACATTTTGATGGTGCTTCGCAACGTGCGCCGTTTCTTCATGGCCGAGCATGCGCACGAATACCCGTTTTGTTCACAACTCGCGGCCGGTTGGGACAAACCTTGGCTATTGTTTGCTGGTGCGTTGTTCCATGACATTGCCAAAGGCCGTGGTGGGGACCACTCGCAACTCGGTCGCGCAGAGGTGCGCAAGTTCTGCCGTGACCACAGCATCGACAAAGAAGACGCCAAGCTGATTGAGTTCTTGGTGGGCGAGCATTTGACGATGAGTCACATCGCGCAAAAGCAAGACCTGAGCGACCCCGACATCATTCAAGCCTTCGCCAAGCGCGTGGGCAACGAACGCAATCTGACCGCCTTGTACCTGCTGACCGTGGCCGACATTCGGGGCACCAGTCCCAAAGTGTGGAATGCCTGGAAAGGCAAGCTACTCGAAGACCTCTACCGCTACACCGCCCGTGCGCTCGGCGGCCGTGCACCAGATGCCGATGCCGAAGTGGAGATGCGCAAAAGCGATGCCCTTCAGATGTTGGCACTGTACGCGCTGCCGTTTGAAGCACACAAAGATTTGTGGGCCACCTTGGACGTGGGCTACTTCATGCGCCACGACGCGGCTGACATTGCTTGGCACACACGCCAACTCTCGCACAGCCTAGCCATCGCCAAAGCGCAAGACAAGCAAATGGGCGTGACCGTGCGTGCACGTTTGTCCCCCGTGGGTGAAGGCCTACAAGTGATGGTCTATTCGCCTGACCAAGCCGATTTGTTTGCCCGCATCTGCGGCTACTTTGACCAAGCAGGCTTTAGCATTTGGGATGCCAAGGTGCACACCGCCACCAACGGCTACGCGCTAGACACCTTCCAAGTGGTGAGCAGCCATTTTGAGGAGCACTACCGCGATCTGATCAATTTGGTCGAAACCGGCTTGAAGGACGCCATTGAGCAAGACAAGCCGCTGCCTGCGGTGGCGAAAGGTCGCCTGTCACGTCGTGTCAAGAGTTTTCCCATCGCACCGCGTGTGACCTTGCAGCCCGACGAACGGGCCCAAAAGTGGTTGCTGAGCATCTCTGCCAGTGACCGCGTTGGCCTGCTCTACAGCGTGGCGCGTGTGTTGGCCAACCACAAGGTGAACTTGCTGCTGGCCAAAATCAGCACCTTGGGCGAGCGCGTGGAAGACACCTTCTTGATTGACGGCGCAGCTTTGCAGCAAAACAAAGCTCAGCTGGAGATTGAGACCGAGTTGTTGGCTGCATTGCAGGCTTGATTTGGACTTGACATGGACCAAATTTGGTTTATATTTGGTCTAAATTTACTTCTAGGCCTGCTATGTCACTCGCTCAACAAATCAAGCCCATCTCATATCTAAAGTCTCACGCCGCCGAAATTATCAAAGATTTCGCCACAAACCCTGATCCGCTGATCATCACGCAAAACGGTGAAGCCAAGATGGTGGTGCTTGATATTCACGCCTACGAGCAACAACAAGAAACGATGGCACTCTTGAAGCTGATTGCCATGGGTAACCAAGAGTTGGCTCAAGGTCAATTTCAAGACGCTGATGACTTCTTCACCGAAATGGCTCGCGAAGAATGACAGGCATCCGAAAAGTGGTTGTTCTTCAGTCTGCAAAGTCAGACTATCGAAGAATCAAAAGCTACGTGACTCAGAGATTTGGAGCTGAAGCTTGGCTGGTCATTAATAACGAATGGCAAACCAAAATCAATAAATTAGCAGCAACTCCAGAGCTTGGTAGCAACATCTCTGAAATTGACGGTACTGGCTTTACCGGATTTAAAAAATATCAGTACAAAAACGCTTATGTGGTTTACCAGACCTCAGATTCACTTTTGAGCATTTACATGTTCATACCGAGCATGCGCGATTTCCGACGACATTTGATGGATCGCTTGCTCGCAGCTTAATCGTCTGCGTCATCCAAGCCCGGAAACAACACCTCGGTATAGCCAAAGCGCGAGAAGTCTCGCACGCGCATGGGGTACAGCACCCCAATGAGGTGGTCACACTCGTGTTGCACCACCCGCGCATGAAAGCCCTCGACCGTGCGGTCAATTGGGTTGCCGAATGGATCAAAGCCTTGGTAGCGCAAACGCTTGAAACGCGGCACCACGCCGCGCAGGCCTGGCACTGAGAGGCAACCTTCCCAGCCTTCTTCTTCCTCATCGCCAACTGGGGTGAGCACCGGGTTGATGAGCACGGTGTAGGGCACCACAGGGGCCTCTGGGTAGCGTGGGTTGAACTCGCCTGAGCCAAACACCACCACTTGCAAATCGACGCCAATTTGCGGTGCAGCCAAGCCAGCACCATTAGCAGCCAGCATGGTGTCGTCTAAGTCTGTGAGCAGTGCTTGTAGTTCTGGCGTGTTGAAGGCAGTCACGGGTTGTGCCACGCGCAGCAGGCGTGCGTCACCCATTTTCAAAATTTCGCGGACCGCCATGCTTATACCTCTGTCGTTTTATGGTCGGCCACCAAGGCCAACAAACCCGCCTCGTCCAGCACTGGGATGCCCAGTGCTTGCGCTTTGTCGAGCTTGCTGCCTGCCTCTGCGCCCGCTACTACGCCATGGGTTTTCTTGCTCACACTGCCGGCCACTTTGGCGCCCAAGGCTTCGAGCATGTCTTTGGCTTGGTCGCGGCTCAAGGTGGGTAATGTGCCAGTCAGCACAAAAGTTTGGCCAGCCAGTGGCAAGCTTGCACCCGCTGTTGGCTCGCCCTCGGTCCATGTCACGCCACAGGCGCGCAGCTGCTCCACCACTTCGCGGTTGTGCGGCTGGTCAAAGAACGTGCGCAGGCTTTGGGCCACGATGGGGCCGACATCAGCCACTTGCAGCAGTTGGTCAGGCGTGGCGTCCATGATGGCGTCCATCTTGCCGAAGTGACGGGCCAATGCTTTGGCCGTGGCCTCGCCCACATGGCGAATACCTAGGCCAAACAAGAAACGTGGCAACGTTGTTTGCTTGGATTTTTCAATGCTGACCAAAACGTTGTTGGCGGACTTTTCAGCCATGCGCTCCAATGTGGCTAAGGCGGTAAAGCCCAAACGGTAGAGATCAGGCAAGGTTTTGACCACGCCTGCATCCACAAGCTGCTCGACCAGCTTGTCACCCAAGTCTTCAATTTCTACGGCGCGGCGATGCGCAAAGTGCAGGATGGCTTGTTTGCGCTGTGCGCTGCAAAACAACCCGCCCGTGCAGCGGTAATCGGCCTCACCCTCTTCCCGCATGGCTGGGCTGTTGCACACAGGGCATTGGTGTTGCATGGTGAAGATTTGCGCGTCTTGCAGACGTTTTTCTAAAACGACGGACACCACTTCGGGAATCACATCGCCGGCGCGACGCACCACCACGGTGTCGCCAATACGCACGTCTTTGCGACGG
>Ga0007792_10001031_pt1 | contig 10160 bp, 12 predicted proteins | sample CryBogmetaGMA6M_FD_60371 | JGI IMG/M metagenome (GOLD analysis project Ga0007792, IMG submission 60371) | Freshwater microbial communities from Crystal Bog, Wisconsin, USA - MA6M | ecosystem: Environmental > Aquatic > Freshwater > Lake | place: Crystal Bog, Wisconsin, USA | collected 2009-07-06
ATCGGGGCTTGAGACAATTGAAAATATTAATGAAAGATTAAAAATTGGCAGTTTTCTGTAAATTCTTCAAAACACCAAAACAATTAAGTATAAAGGATGTTCTTATCTTCAATTATTATTTAAAATATTAAATAAAATCAACAAGTCATTAGATTGTTTAATATAATTTATAAACGTATGAAGACAAAAAAAATCTTAGCCATTCTTTCGGAATATGGCTATTGGGGAATTGAATTGGTGGGACCTTTGAACAAACTTGAGGCTGCGGGCTACTCGTTTGATTTCATGACCCAGTTCGGGAAAAAAGCAGAGGCTCTGCCTCCAAGTTATGATCCAAATTATTTCGATCCACCTCTGGGTGTGAATGTTACCACGAAATCTGATGCCGACCTGGTTATTGCTTTTGAAGCAAAGAAAAGACTGGAAACTCCGCTTTCAATGAACGATTTCATTCCGGAGCGGCCGTACTATTCGAAAGCAAATTTTTTGCGCGAATTGGAACAGTACAATGTAAAAGTCAGAGAATCACAGAAAGCTTTAACTGAAAAATACGATGCTATTTTGTTAGTTGGTGGAAGTGGTCCCATTGTAGATATGGTGAACAATCAACGTTTACATGAAATTGTTTTAGGTTTCCATAAAGCTGACAAACCAATTGCAAGCATTTGCTACGGAGTTGCTGTCCTTGCTTTCGCACGCGATTTTAACGAGCGCACAAGCATTATCAAAGGAAAACATGTTACCGGTCATTGTATCGAATACGATTATCACGATGGTACCGGATTCTTGCATACTGACTTCAATATTGGACCTCCACCTTATGTCTTGGAATATACCCTGACTGATGCGGTTGGCCCGGAAGGAAAATATCATGGAAATTTCGGGAAAGAAACTTCTGTAATTGTGGATTATCCTTTTATCTCAGCACGCTCATTACAATGTGCCCATGAATTTGGCGATCAGATTGTTAATGTTCTTGATAATGGATTAACGCGCTATGGCTGGTAAAAGTGGTAATGAAAAAATAATCGAACAATTCCTTGCCGATGGCATGGATCATATGTTTGGTAACCCGGGAACAGTTGAACAGGGATTTTTAGATGCCCTGTCTGCTTATCCTGCAATGAAGTATATACTTACCCTTCAGGAAAGTATTGCTGTACTGATGGCGGATGGCTACGCCAGGGCAAGTCAAAAGCCAACTCTGGTTCAATTACATAGTTCACCAGGGATTGGAAACGCTGTTGGTGCATTGTATCAGGCAAAGAGAGGCCATTCGCCCTTAGTTGTTATTGGTGGTGATGCAGGTGTAAAATACATGAATATGGATGCCCAAATGGCAAACGACTTAGTTGCCATGATGGCCCCAGTCACCAAATATTCGACACTGGTAACCGACTCCCGTTCACTTTTAAGAACCATCCGCAGAGCTATAAAAATTGCTGCAACAGCTCCCATGGGACCTGTTTATGTCTGTGTCCCGATGGATATTTTGGATGAAATTAACGATGAAATCGTTATGCCAACATCTATACCTTCAACAAGGGTACTTCCTGATTTAGGCATTATTGATCAGGCAGCAAAAATGCTTTTGTCAGCCAATAAACCCATGATTTTTATAGGCGATGGAGTTGCATATTCCGGTGCCACCTCAGAATTAACCAAAGTTGCTGAATTGTTGGGCGCCGAAGTATATGGCGTTGAATTTGGCGATTTCATTATGGATAATGAACATCCATTATATCAGGGAACAACAGGTCATATGTTTGGCTCGTACAGTAAGCCAATTACTTCAAAAGGAGATTGCAACCTCGTTGTTGGAACGTATATGATGCCTGAGGTTTTTCCTGAATTAGGTGAAATTTATAATCCGGATGCGAGTGTAATTCATTTTGATTTGAATGCCTATGAGATTGCAAAAAATCACCGGGTCGATCTTGGTGTGGTTTGCGATCCAAAAATTACTCTTCAGGCACTGGCCGATAAACTGGAGTCATTAATGACTGCTGGACAAAAAAACACGGCCAATAAAAGGATTACTGAAATTGGTAAGGCGAAATTGGAAAAGCTTGCAGCAGAAATTAAAGCAGATGATGCAGCAAATGGACAAACACCTTTACACATGGCTGAATTTGCCCGTATTTTATCGGAAAAGCTTCCGAAAGACCGGGTAATCTTTGATGAAGCGCTGACAAGTTCTCCACCAATTACAAGGTACCTGCCACCGAAAAACCCTGGTGACATTTTTTATACCCGCGGTGGCTCTTTGGGAATTGGAATTCCCGGTGCCATCGGAGTTAAGTTAATCCATCCGGAGAAAACAGTCATTGGTTTTTCCGGCGATGGCGGCTCTATGTACACTATTCAGGCTCTATGGTCGGCTGTAAGGCATAAAGTGGGTGCAAAGTTTATTGTTTGCAACAATGGCACCTACAAATTATTGCAACTGAACATCGACCAGTACTGGAAAGAGCGGGAGATTGGCAAACACGACTTTCCTCTTCCGTTCGACCTATCTTATCCTGCTCTTCAATTTGATCAGATTGCAAAATCAATGGGTGTAGATGCTGTTCGTGTTGAAAGACCTGAAGACATTGCTCCGGCTATTGATCGAATGCTTTCAGACGATAAGCCTTTTTTAATCGATCTGGTGCTTGAGGGAGACTTCAAACCTGATCTGATCAACAAAATTTGCGGACAATAAACAGTTAATTATTAAACAAATACAAAGATGTTATCACAACAGTCAATAAAAGAATTTGCAGAGAATTGGTACAAATTACTTGACGTACATGCACCTCAGGTAGATTTTCTTCCTCTGCTTGCCAATAAGGAACTTGAAATGGTTTTCCCGGAAGCAACTATTTATGGCCATGCCGGCTTTGAAGGTTGGTTTCAACGGGTGATAAGAATCTTTTTCGATGAAGTTCATACGGTAAAAGAAGTTTCGCCTCAAATAGATGGAGATTCTGCTTCAGTAAAAGTTGTTGTGCAATGGGAGGCCAGTCTATGGAATGCTCCGGAGGCATACAGCAAAAGAATAAAGTGTGATGCCTATCAAACCTGGGAAATGAAAATTATTGCAGGCAAGCTCGTTATCACCAAATACATTGTGGATGAAATAAAGTATCACGATGGTTCGGCAACACTCTAATACATTAACAATAAACTATAAACAAATCAAGAATTGAAATTATGAATGCAGTAGAATTAGTATCAAAGATGTACGAATCCTTTAACAAGGGTGACATGGAAACCATTAAAAAGGAAGTTTTCCATAAAGATTTAGTTTGGGTGCTTCCTGGGCATAATCCATTGGCAGGTGTAAAATATGGTGCCGACGAAGTAATCGCTTTTTTCATGGAACTTGGAAAAGCAAGTATTCAGGTTGATCTGATTAAAATTGATGTTTTTGGAGATGACGGTGCCATTGAAATTCACCGTGGACATTCTGAATCGACCACTCCTAAACTGGATGCATTAAATTGCACTTACTACAAAGTTAGAGATGGAAGAATTGCGGACGTCCAGGTATTTATGGGCAATCAACATGTTGCAGATGCTTTCTTTAATTCGGTTTACAAGCTGAAACCAATTCCTGAAAGATTAGCATAAAAGTAAATGAATATCAAGTAGATAATCTAAGTTAAATATTGTCTGTTAAAGGCAATGTTTAACTTGATAATCAAACTTCAGAAAAGTTATTACTAAGTCTTTAAAAAATAATCTGCAATTAAAATCAGAAGTAATGAGCACAAATAATCTATCGGTCGAACATGTGAATGCAGCTTACAAGGCATTAGCCTCCGGCGACTTGAATCAGGTAAAAGAATATTGGGCTGAAAATATGCGCTGGCTGGTGCCCGGCCATCATCCTTTGGCCGGATGGTATGAAGGTTTGGATGGTTTTTTTGGATTTATGACCGAAGTAGGAAAACTCTCCGGGAATAGTTTCCGGATGGATCCGATCACCATCATGACCAATGACGAATATTCAGCAGATGTGACTCACAACCTGGGATTTAGAGCCGGTTTTGATGAAACTACGGCGAAAGTTCCATTTACGAAACTGGATATCAATGTGGTCCATGTATTAAGGTGGGAGAATGGGAAAGTGGTTGAAGGAAAAGGTGCAATTTATGGGGATGGAACTACAAACTTCGATCAATTCTGGGGTCCGTTAAGCGATGATGAAACCCGTTTGTAAAACAGGGTTTTACATCTGATTTAATCATTTATAAATTCATGAAATGAGTAATTTTAATCCAAAAGTATTTCCACTGATTGGTAAATTCGTGGAATTACCTCGTGACCATGTCTTTGCATTTGTAATAGAACTTGAAAAATCTGTTGTTGTTGTTGATTCAACACTGGCAATCTCCAGTTCCAGAGAACTAAGAAAACTAGCCGAATCGTTTAACAAGCCCCTCGAATCAGTTTTAATGACACACGGTCATCCGGACCATTATTCCGGACTTGATTCATTTAAAGATCTTCCAATTCTTGGATCAAAAGGATGTTTAAAATTTGCTCAGGAGGAAGACATCAGAAAGGCACCGACAGCAACCTACTTGTTGGGAGACGACTGGCCTGCCTTTCGTACCTTCCCAAATGAAATTATACCTGATGTATATAGTAAAACTTTCAGCGGAGTAAAATTTGATTTCAAAGATTTTGGCCCTGGAGAATCTGATTCTGACGGAATCTGGTCATTCAAATCAAATGGAATTGATCATGTTTTTGTAGGTGATTTGATTTCCAATCACACGCATAATTTTTTTAGAGACGGGCATACTGCGGAATGGTTGAAAATTCTCGATTACATAGAAAACACCTATGATAACCGAGCTCAATTTTACTATGGGCACGGAGTTGCTTCTGTTGGAACTGAATTGGCCGTCTGGACAAAAGGCTACATAAAGACTTTCATTAGCGCTGTTAAAAAACTTAATAATCCGAAATTCCCATTAAGTGAATCGGATCAGAATTTTTTAATCGGAGAAATGAAATCTTATTTGCCCAATGACACCTTGTTGTTTCTGATGACTTATGAGCTAAATGAAACTGTTGAAGATTTAATTAAACAGCTTTAGTCTATTTATCAATGGTATTAACTTGATGTTGAAAATAAATAAACAATTACCAATATGACTGTAAAAGAAATTATCGAAGCATACTATATTCATGCCAATAGCGGCGATTGGGCTGCATGGTGTGACTTATTTGACGAAAATCAGATCATGGACGAGCAATTGGCCGGACATATTGAATCGTTAACAATCCTTCGTGGAATGATGGCCGGAATGGGCAATGTTTATGCTGTTTTCATAAATAAACCTTTACATATTCTGGTTGACGGGAATAAGGCTGCTGCTGTTTCTCATATCTCAGCCCGAGCTTCCAAATTTCCGGATATTCCGATTGAAGCAGAAGTGATGAACTACTTTGAAATCAAAGAAGGTAAAATTGTGTACATGGCTAATTTCCACGATTCAAAGCCATTCAAGCCATTTCTCGATCAATTTGAATAGGATAAAAGTCAAAACTTATGAAAAAATCAACGCCAAACCATTTCGATTATATTGTTGTTGGAGCAGGAACTGCAGGTAGTATTATGGCTAACCGCCTGTCGGAAAACCCGGATATATCGGTACTGTTAATCGAAGCCGGAGGTCCTCCGGGTTCGGCTCCTGCCAATGTGGCCAATCCGGCTCTTTGGTACACTTTACTGGGATCAGAAATTGACTGGGGGTATAATTCTGTACCTCAGCCCGGTCTCAATGGCAGACAAACCTACGAGCCAAGAGGAAAACTTACTGGTGGTTCGAGCAACATGTATATCATGATGCACATCAGAGGACATCGTTCTGATTTTGATAACTGGGCCTATGGTGGCGCTCCCGGCTGGGCTTTCGACGATGTGGTTCCTTATTTTCAGAAACTTGAAATGCAGGAAGATGATACCAATCCTCTGGCAGGACGAAATGGAATGATCTCGGTTATAAATGCAAAAGACCACAATCCCAATCCGGTTTCAAAAGCGTTTATCGATTCCTGTTTAAATTTAGGTTTTCCGGAAACGCCTGATTTCAATCATCCGGACAAGATGATTGGTGCTGGTTGGCATCATGTGAATATAAAGGATGGTAAACGACATTCTGCAGGAGAAGCTTATCTGGCTCCGGCACTAAAAAGAACTAACCTAACCGTTAGCACATATTCTCATGTGACCCGTTTAATTATTGAAAACGAAAAATGTTTGGGAGCTGAGTTTATCAAAGACAATGAACTTATCAAGGTTTATTCTGAACAAGAAGTGATTCTTTCCGGAGGAGCCATTGAAAGCCCACATATTCTGCAGCTTTCAGGAATTGGAAATGCTGAACAGTTAGAAAAATTTGACATCAAAGTACATGCTGACCTAAAAGGCGTGGGCGAAAATTTTCATAATCATGTACTGACAGGTGTGATCAACGAATGTTCACAAGCTGTTCCACAAGGAAATCTTAACCTTTCGGAAGCAGCCATGTTTTTGAAATCCAATCCAGGTTGGGTTGGTCCCGATTTACAACTTGGCTTAGTGCATGTTCCCTTTAATATTATTGTCGGACAAGGACATCCGAATTCAGTTTCGATTCTTCCCGGCCTTGAACGTCCTTTGTCAAGAGGATGGATCAGGCTTGCGAGCAAGGATCCGCTTCAAAAACCTTTGGTGAACCCAAATTATTTGAGCGTCAGAAGCGATGTGGAAAGAATGATGTATGGAGTTGAACTGGCCCGTGAAATTTTCTCAACTTCTCCACTTAAAGAATGGGTTAAGCAAGAATTAATGCCGGCACCGAATTCAATTAAAAGCAAGAAAGATCTGGAGGATTTTGTGAGAAACAACTCTGATTCATATCATCATCAGGTGGGTTCGTGCAAAATGGGTTTAGATGAGATGGCAGTAGTCGATCCTGAATTAAGGGTGAATGGAATAAGTGGACTGCGAGTAGCTGATGCATCGGTGATGCCATTTGTAACTTCCGGAAATACGCATGCAGCCATCGGTATGATTGCCGAAAAGTGTGCCGATATGATTAAAAAAGACAGTTATTCAAATTAACAAAACCCAATAACAATGAGTGACTTGAAATCTTTTTATGAAGAGCAACTTGAATTATTAGCTGCAAAAAATGGAGCAGCATTGGTCGAAGCTCATTATGCAGATGATGCTGAAATGATTGTTATTAGTGGTGAAGAACCGATTGTTGCCAAAGGGAAAGCTGGCTTGACCCAATTATTTGAATATTACCTTACCAATGTTTACAGAGGTTTTATTTCTACCGAAAAATTTTCAGCTACTGATGACAGTCTAATGTTCGAAGCAACCATCAATACGGTTAATGGACCGCTAAAAATATATGACTGCATGTATTTAGAGAACGGTAAAATTACCCGTCATTTTTCAGGAGTCAAATAAAATCATTTGTTCTTCGACTATGATTCGATTTACTACTTAAAAAAAAACAATTTACTTAAAGACAAACCAATGAAACTGGCAGGAAAAAAAATTGGAATCCTTTTCGAAGGCGACTTTTACGAAAACGAAATTTTTTATTACAAATACCGCTTCCCTGAAGAAGGTGCAGAAGTCCATTTTTTGACCCGATTGTGGGGCCAGGAAAAAATAACTTTTTATGGGCACGAATACAAAGTTCCGATGGATTGCTGGGAAAGTTTTGAAAACATGAGCGATGACGAGCTGAATAGTTATTCAGCTATTATCGTTCCCTCCGGAATGGTTTCCGATCGCCTGCGCTATACCGAAGATGTGAATAAAATACCTCCGGCAACCCTGTTCCTGAAAAGAGTTTTTGAGCATAAAAATATTCTTAAAGGAATTATTTGTCATGGACTATGGTTGGTTGCTCCGGCAACCGAAATGGTAAAAGGGAAGAAATTAACCTGCCACAACAATTTGATTGGTGATGCTAAAGCCTATGGTGCAGTTTATACCAATGAAGATGTAGTTGTTGATGGTGATTTGGTTACCGGTCGTTCAGGAGGCCATGCACACCTGTTTGCACGGAGAATAATTGAGATACTAAGTTTACCCAAACAACATTTCTATTAAACAAAGTAAAAAAATGATACAAGCCAAATTTTTACATATCGCTGTCACCTGCAAGGATCAGGCTAAGTTCGAAAACTTTTACTCCAAATATTTCGGGATGAAAAGAGCACGAACGATTGATCTGGGAGACGGAAAAGAACTCTTTTTTCTGAAAGACGATAACGGTTTTTACTTCGAAGTATTTCCGATGGACGAGGAACGCCCTGTACCTTTTGCTGAAGCTGATGGTCCACATTATCCCGGATACCGGCATCTGGCATTCATCGTCGATAATGTAGATGCCAAACTGAAAGAAATGGGTGATGATGCTGTTATCACTCTGGGGCCTTTGGATTTCGATACATTTATTCAAGGGTGGCGAACCGTTTGGATTAAAGATCCTGAAGGCAACATCGTGGAAATTAGCCAGGGATATAAAGACGAGTAAATAAAAAAAGTCAATGAGTATTTTTAAGGACACAATGCATGTTTGGTGGGCAAAACCTTCCATCCGGACTGATGAGAATGAAGAGATCGAGCGAAAAGCCACCTGGCTTGAACTGTTCTACGATTTGTCTTTTGTCGCTATTCTTGCACAATTGTCGCACATGTTGGTGAAGGTACCTACCTGGGAACTTATCGGACAATTTGTGTTCCTTTTTATTGCTTCATGGTGGATTTGGAACTCTGCTACTTTTTATAACGAACGATACGAACGCAACGACGTCAGGCACCGGGTACTCACATTCATCAGCATGTTTCCACTGGCAGGCATTGCCTATTCTATCCGGAGCGGACTGGACCAATCCTCCGGTATTTTTGCCGTTTCTTATATCGCTTCGAGAGTGCTGTTGATTTATATGTGGTTGTCGGCAGCCCATTCAAAAATTGAAAAGCAACTTTCGAGACAATTCGCAGTGGGATTCCTTATTTCAGTAGCACTCTGGAGCATTTCCCTTTTTTTTACCGGATCTCCCAGATTCATACTTTGGGGAACTGGTTTGCTGATCGACATGATTACACCCATGTTCACCCTGAAAACTCAGACACGATTACCCAAAATAAGCAGTCACCATATTCCTGAGCGCTTTGGACTTTTTATAATTCTCACCATTGGGGAAACGGTGATTGGTGCGATCAACGGATTTGCTTCCAACAAAGTCATCGATTTTTGGATTTCGCTGACCTGTGCTCTTGGCTTACTCGTTTCTTTTCTCATCTGGTGGCTTTACGTTGATCAGGTTTTATACCGGGTTTTTAAGAAAAAGATGTGGAATATTCTTGCATGGGCATACCTGCATTTGCCTTTGGCTATTGGCATTGTTGCCGTCGGAGCTGCTATCTATGCATTGGTAACCACTCCTGAAAATTTGCCTGTTGCAGGTCCAATCCGCTGGTTATTGTGTGGTTCTCTGGGTTTTACTTTAATAGTGATTTCGCTTATCACCCTGACTTCCGAAAATGAAGGTCATCAGGAAAAAATCATCGAATTTCACCAAAAACACCTTAATTCACTATTGTTCACAAAACTTACAAGTGCTGGCTTATGCCTTCTGCTTGGATTTCTGGGTAGTTCCCTTCAGGCAGTGTCACTGCTTGGACTACTCATTGTCATCCTTTTTATACCTATTATAAACAGCGTATCAATCTGGGTGAAATCTCATTTAAAGAAACAGATAATAACTACTTGAAAATTTATACACATTTAAATCGAATAGATTATGGAAATCAATTTCACTTTTTCGGACACTATTACAGGTTATGTAACCAATTTCAACCTGAAAGAAAGATGGTTTACGGTTTTAACTTCTGATGAAAAAGAGTTTAAAATTAATCTGACTGACAACTCCTATGCTCGTTTTATTCGAAACTTAGGTGAAGATTATCAGGATGCTACAGGCAAAATCAATCACTTATTGGCCTTAAATCGTCAAATGGTATTTGCCTACGGAACTTTTTATCCTGGCGATGGAGCGATTGGATCGGAACCCATATTTGAAGCTCAACAACTGATCTTCCCCGGTGAAGGCCCTGGAATATATCGTTTCGAGGAACCTGATTGGTG
>Ga0007792_10001032_pt1 | contig 10159 bp, 10 predicted proteins | sample CryBogmetaGMA6M_FD_60371 | JGI IMG/M metagenome (GOLD analysis project Ga0007792, IMG submission 60371) | Freshwater microbial communities from Crystal Bog, Wisconsin, USA - MA6M | ecosystem: Environmental > Aquatic > Freshwater > Lake | place: Crystal Bog, Wisconsin, USA | collected 2009-07-06
GTACAGTGAACAATTAGATGAAGACCTGGTTGCGAGAGTGCAGCAGGGTGATAAGTCTGCGTTTGATTATTTAGTTATCAAATATCAGCATAAAATTATTCAGCTAGTTAATGGTTATATTAAAGACCCCAGTGAAGCTCAAGATGTGGCTCAGGAAGTGTTTTTAAAGGCCTATCGGGCTTTAGGCTCTTTTAGAGGTGAGGCGGCTTTTTATACATGGCTGTATAGAATTGCTATTAATACAGCAAAAAATTATTTACTGGCGCGGTCAAGAAGAAGTTCTTCTTTTGAGGTAGATATTCAGGATGCAGAAGCCATTGAAAATGCACCCCAGTTGCAAGGTATGGACACCCCTGAGAGACATCTGCTTAATGAAGAGATTGTTGACACAATTAAAACAGCCATTGAGAACTTGCCCGAGGAAATGCGTATTGCCATTATGTTGCGAGAATTTGAAGGGATGAGTTACGAAGAAATTGCTGTAGCTATGGACTGCCCTGTTGGTACGGTTCGTTCACGTATATTTAGAGCACGTGAAGCGATCGATAGTAAGTTAAACCCTTTGCTTGAAAATGGTGATTTTGATGCCTGAAAATTTAAATCAAAAAATCTCTCAGTTTATTGATAATGAACTTGATGAAGTTGATGCTCTGTATCTTTTGAACAAAATGCAGTTTAAGCCGGAGTTGCAAGGTAAATTAAATCGTTACCAGACTATTGGACAGGTCATAAAAGGTGATATAGGGATCGCTCCTGATGCAGATTTTGTGAAGAAAATAAGCCTGCAAATACAACAGGAGCCTGCGTATTTGTTGCCTAAGGTGAAAAAAGAAAAGATTAGCTATAAAAAGCCAGCGGCTATAGCAGCCTCTCTTTTTATTGCGGCAATTATAGCAGGGCATACTGTAACGGATAAGCCAAACCCGGCCAATGGTATGTCAACACTGCAAGTAGCCGATAATAAAGAAGTTAAAAAGCAGGAGGTAAAGGTTGTGGAGGAAATCGCTCAAAAGGCAGTTGCTCCACAAGCGATAGCTAAAGTGAGTGAAAGTCCATTGAATAAGCAAATAAGTGATTATCTTCAGGCTCACAACGGGAATTTAGACACCAATAATGAGCCTGCATTTCAACCTTATGCACGTGTTAGTTCATATAACCAAGAGTAATAAGATTTACTTTACAACGTAGTTGACAATATTTATAACAGTTAGGGAATGAGGTTTTTATGCTTAAAAAGCTTAGTTGGTGTGTGTTTCTAGTTTTTGTTTTTAATCAAAATGTATTAGCTCAGTTACCGGACTTTACCGAGATGGTAAAGACTAATGGTGTGGCGGTGGTCAATATCAGTACCGTTCAAAAAGCTAAGCCCGAACCAGCTGAAGCTCTGAAGGAACAGCCAATGCCTGAAGGGATGCCGCCAGAAATGGAGGAATTATTCAAACATTTTTTCAATAACCCCGAAGGCGGTAACGGTGGCGGTGGCGGTGGAGATACTCAGTCACTGGGGTCTGGTTTTATTATCTCCAAAGATGGCTACGTATTAACTAATCATCATGTTGTAAAAGATGCTGATGAAATCATTGTTAAATTCTCCGACAGACGAGAATTAACGGCTAAGCTGATTGGGTCAGATGCGCGCACCGATGTCGCCGTTTTAAAAGTCGATGCAACGGATTTGCCAGCAGTAACCATTGGTGATCCAAATAAACTTCAAGTGGGTGAGTGGGTATTAGCCATTGGTTCACCGTTTGGCTTTGAGCAATCAGTTACGGCAGGTATTGTCAGTGCTAAAGGCCGTAGTTTACCGGGTGGTAATTATGTGCCCTTTATTCAAACGGATGTGGCAATTAACCCAGGTAACTCAGGGGGACCCTTGTTTAATATGGAAGGGCAGGTTGTTGGTATAAACTCTCAAATTTACAGCCGTACGGGTGGTTTTATGGGGCTTTCATTCTCTATCCCTATGGATGTGGTTATGAATGTCGTTAACCAAATTAAAACCAGTGGTAAAGCCGCGCATGGATGGTTAGGTGTTCAGATTCAAGATGTGACTCGTGAGTTAGCTGAATCATTTGGTATGAAAAAACCTCAAGGTGCTTTAGTTTCAAAAATCATGCCGGGTAGTCCAGCTGAGAAAGCTGAGCTACAAATCGGCGACGTGATTCTGGAGTTTAATGGTCAGGCAATTGAGAAGTCAGGCGATTTGCCTCCGATGGTGGGTATGACGCCTATCAATGATAAGGCGACATTGAAAATTATCAGACAAGGTGCTGAAAAAACGGTTAATTTTGAAGTAGGTTTGTTACCTGAGCAGATTGATAAAGCGACAAACAACCATAAGGCTGAAAAGGCTAAGCCAACCAATAGAATTGGCGTCACAGTTTCTGATTTAACCGCCGAAGATAAAGAAGCTTTACAAATTACCAAGGGTGTTGTTGTTCAAGAGGTAGGTAAAGGTGCTGCAAAAGTGGCGGGTATCCAACCAGGTGATGTCATTCTTCGTATTGGTAATGAAGTCATTACTGATGTAGCTGCTTTCGAAAAGAGTCTGGGTAGTCTTGTACCAGGAAAGACCGCAGCTGTATTAATTCAACGTAGAGGAAGTCCAGCCTTTTTAGCACTTAAAATCGACAAGTAATATTGAATAAGTAAGATCAAAACGGCGAACTTGGTTCGCCGTTTTTTTTTACCCGAACGTTATTTATTGGGCGTTTTAGAGGCGAAACTTACCACCCCAATGTGCATTTAGTTTAAAATTGCCGGACAAATTTAGATCACTATCTTTTGATTACACTTTTACTATAATGCAAACTCCCCTTTCTGAGGTTTTAACGACCTTAACAACCCTTCGTGACTACATACGTTGGGCATCCAGTCGCTTTACCCAAGCACAAGTCAGTTTTGGCCAAGGTACCGTTGCCGCGATTGATGAGGCCGCAGCTTTAGTTTTACATACGGTTTATCAGCCTTATAATCTTTCTGAAGCCTATTTCGATACCGTTTTAACCCTGACCGAACGTCAAGCCGTATTTGATATTGTTAATAGACGGATTAATGAAAGAATCCCAGCCGCTTACTTAACGAACGAAGCTATCTTTGCTGGCTTGTCATTTTATGTGGATTCTAGGGTACTAGTACCCAGGTCACCCATTGCAGAGTTAATTGAGCAACGTTTTTCGCCCTGGGTAGAAGAAGAGCAGGTCACTCGTATTTTAGATTTATGTACGGGCAGCGCCTGTATTGCTATTGCTTGTGCTTATGCTTTTCAAGAGGCATGGGTTGATGCCGTTGATTTATCAACTGATGCCTTGGCGGTCGCTGAAATTAATGTTGAAAAACATCAGGTAGCCGACACTGTTTCGCTGTATTGTTCAGATTTATTTAAAGAGCTTCCGCATCACCCTTACGACATTATTGTGAGTAATCCACCCTATGTTGCTCATGCCGAATGGGAACAGTTACCCCAAGAGTTCCGCGCTGAACCCGATATGGGTTTTAAAGGCGGTGAGAGTGGGTTGGATTTGGTCTTGCGTATTCTTGTGGATGCAAATGACTATTTGGCAGAACAAGGCATTTTAGTCGTTGAAGTGGGTAGTAGTGCAGAAACATTACAACATGCGTTTCCTGATGTACCTTTCTACTGGTTGAACTTTGAGCGAGGCGGCGATGGCGTGTTCTTGTTAACAGCAGAACAAGTTGATTATTATCACGAAATATTTTTAGCGGCTTTAAACTAATATGTCAGGAAATACAATAGGAAAACTCTTTACCGTCACTTCATTTGGTGAAAGTCATGGACCAGCAATTGGTTGTATTGTTGATGGCTGTCCTCCAGGATTAGCCTTAACCGAAGCGGATTTGCAAGAAGACCTGGATAGAAGAAAACCGGGAACTTCACGACATACTACCCAACGTCGTGAAGCCGATGAAGTAAAAATACTCTCTGGGGTGTTTGAAGGTATAACAACCGGTACCCCCATTGGTTTGTTAATTCAAAATACAGATCAACGCTCAAAAGATTACTCAAAGATTGCTGACAGTTTTAGGCCCGGACATGCTGATTATACTTATCAGCAAAAATACGGCTTTAGAGATTATCGAGGCGGTGGTCGATCTTCTGCACGTGAAACCGCTATGCGAGTAGCAGCGGGAGGTATCGCTAAAAAATATCTCAAAGAACAGTGCGGGATTGAAGTACGTGGTTATCTGTCACAGCTAGGCCCGATAAAGATTGAGAAACTCGATTGGTCTGTGATTGATAGTAACCCTTTTTTCTGTCCTGATATGGATAAAGTGCCAGAAATGGAAGCGTACATGGATGCTTTACGCAAAGAAGGCGAGTCGATAGGTGCCAGAATTGAGGTAGTGGCTACTAATGTTCCACCCGGTTTGGGAGAGCCTATATTTGATCGTCTTGATGCTGATTTAGCATATGCTTTAATGAGTATTAACGCAGTTAAGGGCGTAGAAATTGGTGATGGCTTCGCTTGCATTGATACAAAAGGGACACAGTTTAGAGATGAAATGACTCCAGCCGGTTTTCTTAGTAATCATGCAGGGGGTATCTTAGGCGGTATTTCCAGTGGACAAGCCGTTACTGCCAGTATTGCGCTTAAACCAACATCAAGTTTACGTTTGCCAGGTAAAAGTATAAATTCACTCGGTGAGGCCGTCGATGTCGTAACAGAAGGTCGTCATGATCCTTGTGTGGGGATTCGTGCAACACCCATTGCCGAAGCAATGATGGCTATCGTTTTGATGGATCATTTTTTGCGTCATCGTGCGCAAAATACAGGAGTGGATTCAGGCTTGCCAATCTTGAGATAAGGACATCAGTTCGCACACAATGTCTGTTCCATACTGGCGGCTTTCAGGATTTTATTTTTTTTATTTTGCAACGGTAGGTTGTTTTGTACCTTACTGGAGTCTCTATCTAAAACAGAGTGGCTTTAACTCGGTAGAGATTGGACAGCTCTCTGCATTACTGTTAGGTACAAAAATTATTGCCCCTAATATATGGGGTTGGCTTGCTGACCATACTGGAAAAAGTATACGAATCATTCGACTGGCTTCGTTTTTTGCCGCTTTACTTTTTGCAGGCTTCATATTTTCACAAAGTTATCTCTGGTTTGCTTTAATTACCCTCGCCTTTAGTTTTTTTTGGAATGCGGTGTTGCCGCAATTCGAAGCTGTTACGCTGTTTCATCTAAAAGAGCAGGCGTATCGTTATAGTCGAATAAGGCTATGGGGATCAGTGGGGTTTATTATCGCAGTGTTGGGCGTTGGGAGGCTCTTGGATAAAGAACCGATTGCTTTGTTGCCTTTTATTGTGATTGCACTATTAACCTTGAGTTGGATAGTGACCTTATTGACGCCTGAGGCTAAAGTGATCAGTCATGAGTCTGTTTCTGTGGGGCTGTGGCAAATCTTAAAAAAGCCCGAATTGGTTGCATTCTTGATCGTTAATATCTTACTGCAAGCAGCCCACTCACCCTATTATGTTTTTTATTCAATTTATTTAAAGCACCACCAGTATTCAGCAACCGTAACGGGATTACTTTGGGCGCTGGGCGTTGTTGCGGAGATTGTGTTATTTATGTATATGGGGCGTTTACTGAAAAAAACGTCCTTAAGAAAAGTATTGCTCTTTAGTATTGTATTAGCTATTGCTCGCTGGCTACTTATTGCCTGGTATCCTGATAATTTAATAGTGTTAACCTGTGCCCAGTTATTCCATGCAGCGACTTTTGGTGCTGCACATGTTACCGCCATACATTTTGTTCATCTCTATTTTGGTCATCAACATCAAGGCAAAGGTCAAGCGTTGTACAGTAGTCTTAGTTTTGGTGCGGGTGGCGTTTTGGGTAGCCTTTATAGTGGTTATTATTGGGAATCTTTGGGTGGACATTTTGTTTATTCGATAGCGGCTTTACTTTGTGGCTTAGCCTTCATTATCGCCTATGGTTGGGTAGGAAGGAAAAATACTCTAAATTCTCGCTCCTTAGGATAAAATAAACAGCATCGTTTACTTAATTTGTTTTGCTTGGGAAGTCATGTGTTTGAAATAATAAAAAGTGGTGGCTGGATGATGTTGCCCATCATTCTCAGTTCAATATGTGCAATGGCTATTATTGGGGAACGGTTTTGGGCTTTACAAAGAAATAAGATCTTACCGCCAGACTTAATACATCAAATATGGCTATTATCCCGTGAGAAAAAGCTCGATAATCGTGCCTTACTCAATTTGAGAGTCAGTTCACCGTTAGGTTGTATTTTAGCTGTAGGTATCGCTAACAGGCATCATGGCCGGGCGGTTATGAAAGAATGCATAGAAGAAGTCGGTCGTAAGGTGGTGCATGACTTAGAGCGTTACCTTAATACTTTAGGTACTATTGCAACCATAGGACCTTTATTAGGTTTATTGGGTACCGTGTTCGGTATGATCGATATCTTTGCTTCGCTAATGGAGCATGGGGCGGGTGATCCAAGTGCGTTAGCCGGAGGGATTTCAGTGGCATTAATTACCACCGCCGCAGGCTTAACAGTAGGTATTCCGAGCTTGATTTTTCATCGCTATTTTGAAGGTTTGGTAGATGGCTACGTGGTTGATATGGAGTCTGAAGCGTTAAGGCTCATTGATATACTCAACGGAGACAGAGAGGATATTTGATGAATTTTCGGCATAAAAAAAGAGAAAAGCTGGATATTACCTTGATATCCATGATTGATGTATTGTTTGTATTATTGCTTTTCTTTATGGTGTCTACCACGTTTAATCGCAATACGGAGGTTAAACTGAAACTGCCCGAGGCTGACAGTACTCAAGCGGAACAACATTCGAAATTGATTAACCTAACCATTAATGCAGAGGGTGTATATTCGCTAACCTCAGAGGATGGTTCGGTGCAACCTTTGGCAGATCAGCAATTGGAGACACTAAAGCAAGCTTTATCAACGCTGGTGACTCGTTCGAAAGAATTGCCTTTTGTGATCAATGCTGATGCCAGGACTCCCCATCAATTCGTGATTAGCGCATTAGAAGCCGCGAGTGCGGTGGGCTTTAGTCATATTACTTTTGCTGCCCTACATTCAAAACCGAAATCATGAAGAAAACTCTAAGCCGCTGGTTAACTGATATTTGGTACGAAGACCATTTTATTGGCGCCTGGTTAATGCCTTTGGGCTTTTTATTCAGTGATGTGGTTAAATTTAGGAAGTTTTTATACCGGACAGGCTTATTAAAAAAGCATACGCTACCCATACCTGTTATCGTAGTCGGCAATATTACCGTAGGGGGTACGGGTAAAACACCTTTAATTATTTGGTTAGCGGAACTCCTGAAATCGGAGGGATATCAACCGGGAATTATTAGCCGGGGTTACGGCGGGCAAGCCGAGTTATGGCCACAACGGGTGACGGTTGATAGTGACCCTAAACAAATAGGTGATGAAGCACTACTGATAGCCAAAAGAACCGGTTGCCCTATGGCAGTTGGACCATCACGGGTTGACGCAGCAAATCTATTGTTGAGTCAGGGTGCCTGTGATGTAATCTTATCGGATGATGGGATGCAACATTACGCGTTGAATAGAACACTAGAGATTGCTGTAATTGACGGAGACAGGCGTTTTGGTAACGGTTATTGCTTACCTGCAGGTCCACTTCGTGAGCCTATAGAGCGGTTAAAAACGGTTGATCTACTGATCGTTAATGGCGATGCTTACGAAGACAATGAGTTTTCTATGAGATTAGTAGGTGATCAGCTAGTCAATTGCGTAACGGGAGAACAAAAATCCTTGCAAGAATTTAATGGCATGGCCTGCCATGCTATGGCTGGAATTGGCAACCCTGAGCGTTTTTTTAACGTGCTTAAGAGTGCTGGATTAGTTTGTACAGGCCATAGCTTTCCTGATCATTATCAATACCAGCCTCAGGATATTGATTATGGAGATAAGAAACCGGTATTAATGACAGAAAAAGATGCCGTAAAATGTATTGAGTTTGCTCAATCACAGCATTGGTATCTTCCTGTTAATGCAGTTCCTGAGCCTTTATTTACTGAACAATTATTAAACCTACTGAAGAGAAAAGCATGATAGATAAAAAACTGTTTGATATTTTAGCCTGTCCTATTTGCAAGAGTTCATTGCGTTATGACAAGACTAAAGAAGAACTGATTTGCAGAGCAGACCGCTTGGCTTTTCCTATTCGTGATGATATTCCAGTCATGCTGGAAGACGAAGCCCGCGTTTTAAGCAACGATGAAGTCGACGCATTATACAAATGAGTTTGCCGTTTAAGGTAGTTATTCCTGCCCGATATGCTTCAACCAGATTACCTGGTAAACCCTTATTGCCGATAGCAGGCAAACCGATGATCGCTCATGTCTGTGAGCGTGCTCAGGAAGCGGGTGCAGATGAAATTATTGTCGCCACTGATAATATACAGATCCAGGAGGCGGTCACTGCATTAGGTATTCGTGTGGTCATGACTCGGTCCGATCATCAAAGCGGCACAGAAAGAATCGCCGAAGTCGCTCAGCAGTGTGATTGGCGTGGTGACGAGATTATCGTTAATCTACAAGGTGATGAACCTTTGATTCCGCCCCTGTTGATTCGTGAAGTAGCTAGCGCTTTAGCAGAACAAAATCTAGCAGGAATTGCCACATTAGCCGCAAATATTCTTGATTCAGATGAGATATTTAACCCTAATGCCGTTAAAGTTGTCTTAAATAAAGCCGGTTATGCGCTTTATTTTAGTCGTGCACCGATTCCTTGGGAGAGGGATAGTTTTGGTCAATCGGCTGCAATACCGTCTGGACGCATGGCTTATCTCCGTCATATCGGGATGTATGCCTACACGGTCGATTTTTTACAACGTTACTGTGCTTGGGAACCCTCGATACTAGAATCGATTGAAGCCCTAGAACAACTCAGAATATTATGGCACGGCGAAGCTGTTAAGGTGAAGGTGGTAGAGAAAACGCCACAAGCCGGTGTTGACACGCCAGAAGATTTAGCTCGCGTTGAGCAAGTGTTGGCATTAAAGCGGGTTATTGATTTAGGCATGAAACAATAAAAGTCTATTAATAATTTGGGTGTTTTTTCTGTAAAATTTGACAGAAGCGTTTAACACCAGTAATTTAAGCAGTTTTTTTGTAACTTCTTATTATTCGCTAAAGGTAAAAGTTTACACGCTCGATTAATGTGTGGCTTATTGCCGAGAAGTTACGTTTTTTTAACCTTACTCATCCTTAGGTTGTTCAAGAGCTCGTAATGCAAGAATTTCATAGAATAAGTCGTTTACCTCCCTATGTTTTTAATATTGTTAATGAATTAAAAGCTAAAGCCCGTGCAGCGGGAGAGGATATTATTGATTTTGGTATGGGTAATCCTGATCAGCCCACACCTCAACATATCGTTGATAAATTGATAGAGGCAGTGCATCGCCCAGATACTCATCGTTACTCCGTCTCAAAGGGCATACCCCGGTTAAGAAAAGCGATTTGTAACTGGTACAAAACCCGCTTTGATGTCGATTTAGACCCTGAAACAGAAGCCATCGTCACCATTGGATCAAAAGAAGGCCTGGCGCATTTAGCCTTAGCTACCTTAGGGCCGGGTGATGTCGTATTGGTGCCCAATCCAGCTTATCCGATTCATCCTTATGGTGTTGTTATTGCGGGTGCAGATTTACGTCATGTACCGATGATTCCAGGTGGTGACTTTTTTGAAGAATTGCAAAAAGCCATAGTCGATTCATGGCCTAAGCCAAAGATGCTGATTCTTAATTTCCCCGGCAATCCGACAACACAATGCGTAGAACTGGATTTCTTTGAGAAAATCATTGCGGTTGCAAAAGAACATAACATTTGGGTGGTTCAAGATATTGCTTATGCCGATATCGTATTTGATGGCTACGTGACGCCTTCAATACTTCAAGTGGAAGGCGCAAAAGACATTGCCGTTGAGTTTTTCTCAATGTCTAAAAGTTACAATATGCCAGGATGGCGCGTGGGCTTTATGTGCGGCAATAAAGAATTGGTGTCTGCGTTGGCAAGAATTAAATCCTATCTGGATTACGGCACCTTTGCACCGATTCAGATTGCAGCGATTGCCGCTTTAGAAGGACCCCAAGACTGTGTCCATGAAATTGCGGA
>Ga0007792_10001034_pt1 | contig 10159 bp, 20 predicted proteins | sample CryBogmetaGMA6M_FD_60371 | JGI IMG/M metagenome (GOLD analysis project Ga0007792, IMG submission 60371) | Freshwater microbial communities from Crystal Bog, Wisconsin, USA - MA6M | ecosystem: Environmental > Aquatic > Freshwater > Lake | place: Crystal Bog, Wisconsin, USA | collected 2009-07-06
CTATTGGAAAGAGCTTGATTGGTCGAGCAATCTAGGAACTATGAAAGATATGCTAGAAAACTACGTCCCCACAGTAGTGGAAATTATTAAATGATTAGAATGAATCCGGCTCACGATATAGAGCATCCAGCAGGTACGTTTGTACCCAAAGAAAGTATTGTCCGACACTTCCCTGCCTACAAACAGAGCAAGTCTTTGGCGCAAGAAGTAGCAGAATATCTGGAAAAGGAAGAAAAACTTAAGAAAACACTTGACAAGAAGTGAAACTTCTGGTAAACTATATGTATATATAAATATATATTATATAAGAACATATATCCTATAAGGGATATATGTTCTATAAGGAGTTAAATATTTTAATTAAAGGAAGTAATGTACCTACCTGAACGAGATTTGCTAGTCTTACTTCTGTCGAAGGAGTCTTATCACAGTTATTACGAATACATTGACAAAGGATATTTGAAGGACAACTACAAAGAGTTGTCTTATTTATACATAGCACTCAAGAGTGCCCACGAGATTGTTGAAGGTGACTTAGCACTGTCTGATTTACAGGCTTTCTTCTTTAGCAAGTATCCTGATGTAGACAAAGAGATTTATCTTTCTTTGTTCAACACTCTTGCAGAGCAGCAAATTGACCCTTCCCTAGGTCAACGTATGCTGCTTGACATTAAACAGCGTAGACAGGCTCTGGTGCTGTCTGAACAGGCATTTAAATTTAGCAATGGCAACTGCACTCTCGATCAACTCACACAAAGTCTTGTGGCCTTTGATGAAGATAATTTGGGACAATCATCTGAAACTTTCGAGTTTGTTACAACCTCATTGTCCACAATCATCGAGGACATTTTCCAGAAGCCAGGACTCCGATGGAGGCTGGACGCCCTTAATAAGTCACTTGGGTCGCTCCGAAAGGGAAATTTTGGATTCTTGTTTGCCAGACCTGAGGTAGGTAAAACAACCTTCCTTGCTTCTGAAATATCATTCATGCTACAGAGCTTGAAGGAAGAAGATGGGTCGGTCATTTGGTTCAACAACGAGCAGGTTGGTGCTGAGGTTATGCTGCGAATGTACCAAGGATACTTTGGTTTGCGGCTAGATCAGATTAAGTCCAACGTAAAGAAATATGAGCAGGAGTTTCAAGAGCAGACGAAAGGAAGATTCCTCCTAGTAGATAATGCTAACATTGAACGTGGCATGGTTGAAAGAATCTGTAAAAGATTCTCTCCAAGTTTAATTGTCTTCGATCAAATCGACAAGATTAAAGGGTTTGCTGCTGATCGAGAAGACCTACGACTTGGGTCAATCTATATTTGGGCACGAGAGCTTGCTAAGCAATATTGCCCTGTTATTGGTATTTGCCAAGCAGATGGTTCGGGTGAAGGTCAGAAGTGGCTCACCATGGATAACGTTGCTAATGCAAAAACATCTAAGCAAGCTGAGGCAGATTGGATTTTAGGCATGGGTGCTGTACATGCAGAAGGGATGCAGTTTGTGCGCTATCTGAATATCAGTAAGAATAAACTTATGGGGGACGACGATACAATTACACGTCTGCGCCATGGAAAGTTTGAAGTGCTGATTCAACCAGAGATTGCACGATTTAAGGACATAATTAATTATGAGTGAACTAGAGAAGTTAAAATATTTAATTCGCCAACTACATGCAGCCAAAGGACGTTACCACACTCAACTAGCAGTGTGCGCTCTGTATGATGCATTGGGTCTGCCGAATATCAAACCTGAGAAGGGTGGAGGCCATGAACGATGAGTTGGAATAATGTTCTACCTTGGTGGATTTATGAAGTGGAGTGGGAGGAGCACACTGCTCTCCTTACAGGAGCAATGCCTAACGAGTGGCATCCAACATTTGCTAGGTCCTATCCCAAGCACCTAAGATTTATATATGGATAAAACCACATACAATTTAGTTCAGCGTCTCAGGATGCGAGCTACTATTAGAAAAATGATTGTGACACGTAAGTCTGTACAGGAAGGCAAACCGGATAGACTGGCTGAGCTTCTTGAAGAAGCAGCAGAACGCATTGAAACTCTTGAGAGTTATTTAGAGGGAGCTTAAAATTGTAATAACGTTCGACGTAGAAACCTCTACCAAAAACAAAGGAAATCCGTTCACGGCGAGTGGCAAGTTGATTTCCTATTCGATAAAGCCTGAGGATACAGACGTATCTTTCAACTATCACACAAGTATTGACTTCTTGATTGAACTGCGTATGTTAATGCAGCAAGCTAAGTTAATTGTGGGATTTAATTTGAAATTTGATCTCTCTTGGGCATCCCGCGTGGGCATCAAGCCCCCTGACAAAGTTCGTATATGGGATTGTCAACTCGCGGAGTTTATCATTACAGGTCAGAAAGGAAGCTACCCGTCACTAGACGATTGTTGCGCCAAGTACAACCTAGGTAGTAAGGATGATAAGATTGCAGAGTATTGGGCACAGGGTATTGACACAGAGTTTATTCCTCAAGAGGAGTTAGAATTTTACAACAATCTTGACGTTGAACTTACCTATAGACTGTACCTAGCACAGAAAGCAATTATGACTGAGAAGCAGATTCGTCTGCTTACAGTGATGGGACTAGACCTTTTAGTCCTACAAGAAATGGAAGAAAACGGAGTTAAATTTGACATATCCCTCTGCACTGATAAAGCCAAGGAAACCGAAGAGCGCCTCAAAACAATCACAGACGAGCTTCTTAAGTATTCCCCTACTCCTGACATTAATCTGGACAGCGGGCAGCATCTATCTTGTCTACTCTACGGTGGTAAAATTGATGTAGACTATGTTACATATGAGACTGCCTATTACAAAGGGAACTCGAAAGCAACTGGAGCCAAGAAAGGCGATCCTTATCAAAAAACCGTACACACGGTTACTGTCTTTGAGTGTCCGCAGTTATTTGCTCCACTCCCTAAATCTGAAACGAAGCTTAAGAAAAAGTTAGGTGATGAGGAAATTACAATTTATGTAACGAATGAAGATACTCTCAAGCAATTAAAAGCAAAGAGTAAGTATCAGAAACGTTGCATTGAATTACTTCTTGAACGAGCAGAGTTGGCTAAGCTACTTGATACATATTATGGTAAGCTGCCCATGCTTCTTGAGAAGATGGAATGGGGAGAATTTTTGCATGGGCAATACAATCAATGTGTTGCCGCCACAGGACGTTTGTCTAGCTCGGCCCCCAACATGCAGAACTTCTCCGGTGATGTAGATAAACTATTAATATCGAGATACGAATGAATTACCGAACACTAGAACAATGGTCAGCACGGGGATACACTGTGCGTCGTGGTAGCCGTGCTACTTGGATTAATGGCATCCCGATGTTTAATCGGGACCAAGTGCGAGTACGCACTCCATATCGTCCCAACATTAAAATGTTTAATGGACGAATCTATCAAGAAATTTATTAATGTATTCCTTAGATGGTATCTTTGTATTTGGAAGTAACTTAGCAGGCCGACATGGTAAAGGTGCCGCTAAGTTTGCATTAGAGCATCATGGAGCTATCTATGGAATTGGTATTGGTTTACAAGGAAATAGCTATGCTATACCCACCAAAGATAAAGATTTAACTGTACTACCTTTGTATTTAATAGAGGACTATGTAGATGAATTTTTAAACTTTGCATATGTACATGACACATTCACATTTAAAGTAACAAAGATTGGATGTGGTTTAGCAGGATATACGCCGGAGCAAATAGCGCCTATGTTTAAATATGCACCAATTAATTGTGAACTCCCTGATGAGTTCAAGGAGGTTATATCCCACTTGTAAACGCAGACGTTAAAGGTCTTGAAGTTGTCGTAGCTGCTGAACTTTCTGGAGATAAGATACTCAAGCAGGAAATTATTGACAAGGTTGATATACATGAAACAAATCGTGATAGATTTAAACTTGGGACAGGAAAGCCTGGAAGGCTTGTGGCTAAAATCTTTAAGTTCCGGCTTATCTACGGAGGAAGCGCGTATTCTTACGCAAATGACTCAGACTTTCAAGGCGTTAGTCGCAGTCAGAAGTTTTGGCAAGATGTCATTGACGAGTATTACGCTAAATATACAGGAATAAAAGCATGGCATGAACAACTCATACAAACAGCACAACTCACAGGGAGGCTTGAGATTCCTAGTGGAAGGCACTTCCCCATTACACCATTGGTTAACAAGTGGAACGGGGGTATGGACTGGCCGATTACAGTTATCAAAAATTACCCTGTCCAAGGATTCGGAGCCGACCTTGTTATGCTTGCAAGACTCGAAGCAAACAAGCGACTCAGAGCCTCAGGATTGGATTATAAACTCATATCGACTATACACGACTCTATTGTGGTCGATTGCCCTAGTGCTTGTGTGGGGCAAGTTGGTAGGATTCTAAACGAATCTATTGAAGCTGTACCAAAGCTATGTAAGCAGGTGTTTGATTATGACTTTTCCCTACCACTTACAAGTGAAGTTCAGTATGGAAAAAATAAAAAAGAAATGAGCGATTTAGTGTTGACGTGAGTCAATATTAATGGTATAATATTAGTACGGCCCCTAAGAACTTACCGCAGACACGATGTTAAGTTGTCGATGTTGAGGTTGCAAGGGCCACCAATTAAAAAATTTAATAGGAAATAAATGAAAGTTAAGATTCTCGACGTTAATGTAGAAAACATCGTCAAAGGCAAGAGCCGTTACTCTAAAGCTGCTGTAACTTACACCTACAATGGTGAGGCACGTACACAGAACATTATGAGTTTTACTAACCCAGCTATCTTCAAAGCTGTGCAAGAAAAGGTTGGTCAGGAAGTTGAAATTACAATTACTAAGAATGCTGCTGGGTATAATGAGTGGGCATCCTTGGACGACATTGGCTCAGGGGCCAGTCCGCAAGCGGCTCCGTCGGCTCCGACGACTAGCGCAGCACCAGCCACTACACGAGTTACTGGTAGCAACTATGAGACAGCCACGGAACGTGCGGCGAAGCAGGTCTATATCGTTAAACAAAGCTCAATCTCTGCGGCGATTGGTCTTGCGACAGCAAACAAAGAAAAAGCTTCCCCTGAGGATGTTATTGCGGTAGCACAGAAGTTTGTAGATTTTGTGTTCACCACGGATACATCTATGGATAGTTTGAAGTCTGACGTTCTTTAAATATGTCCTTAGCTTTATTCTTGGGATTTTGGTTTGCTATAGTTCTGTATGCCTGTATGGACCCAAACTGGTAGAGACTGAGCAACACAACCTGTGCTTCGATACTGACAAGTATGAGGCATGGGTGGCACATAAGAATGGGGAACTCCGGTGCTTCTTTGAGTATCGTGAGTATCCCCACAAAGTAAAGGCGAGTTACATTGACGAAGTTACTAATTGACGGAGACTTGTATGCGTTTCGTTGTGCTGCTAGTGCAGAGAACGACAATGAACATATTGCTGCGGCAAGGATGGAGACTCTTCTAGACCAGTGTCTAGAGGAAACAGGAGCAGAGGAGTTTGAGATATTCCTAACTGGTCCTACGAATTTTCGCTACCAAATTTACCCTGAGTATAAAGCTCATCGAACTACAGAGCGTCCACAATATCTAGCATACTGCAAGCAATATCTACAAGATGTTTACAATGCAACAGTATCAGACAATTGTGAAGCAGATGATTTGATGGCTATTGCACAAACTGCACAAACTGCTGACAAGCCTACAATTATTTGTAGTCTTGACAAAGACATGCTGCAAGTTCCTGGAATGCATTACTCATGGGCAATTTCTGGTGGCCCAATTAATAAACGTTGGGAGAAGCCTGCTATCCTGCAGGAAATTACTCCAATCCAAGGACTGTACAAGTTCTACTATCAAATGATTGTCGGTGATACATCGGACAACATTAAAGGTGTGGAAGGTATGGGGCCAGTAGCAGCACGTAAGCTGCTAGAAGGACTGGAGACAGAAGAAGATATGTTTGACGCTGTACGGGACGCCTATGGCCTTGACGAAGCTATGCTTATGAACGGACAAGTGCTTTGGCTACAACGACAGGTTGGACAAGTATGGAGGTTTCCATTTGAGGACGCAATATAATGGTGGAGAGTGGACAGTTGGTAGATTTAACAGTTTTGTTACTTCTATTCTGCGCAGCGGGAGCCGTCGCTGGGGTCCTAAGTATGGGACTCTTAATGCCGCAAAAACTGAAAAGAAAATCAATCCAAAGTCAGGACGACTTGCACAACACTTTGAATGCAACGCCTGCCATGGAGAGTTTACAGCCAAAGATGTACAAGTTGACCACATCACCCCGATTGGATATGACAAAAGCTGGGACGAGTTCATCGACGGTTTGTTCTGTGAACGGGAGAATCTGCAAGTCCTATGTACCGATTGTCACAAACAAAAAACCAAGTTGGAAAAAAAGAATAAATGATTATTGAAGTAGAAACAAAAGACACAGAAGGGAACGTAGCGTTCCATGGTAAGTTGAATTCAAACGAAGTTAGCTTTGTATTGAATGTTGGTATTAACTATCTGATGGCTAATGGTGCATTGCCTTTGTTCACAGGTAAAGAAGATGAAGAACTACACATCCATGCCTCACCTAAAACAAAGCAATGAGCAAGACACATTTTATCTTACCAGATTGTCAAATACGGGATGGTGATGACACTACTTTTCTTCGTGCTATTGGCAATTACATTGTTCGCAAGCAGCCCGACGTACTCATTAATCTCGGGGATTTTGCTGATATGCCTAGCCTTAGCAGCTATGACCAAGGCAAGAAATCGTTTGAAGGACGACGCTACGCACATGACATTCGCGCCGCTAAAGCGGCAATGCAGACACTATTAGAGCCAATTAAATTATTTAATGAGCGTGCTAAAAAGAATAAAGAAAAACAATACAAGCCGCGTATGGTGCTCACACTTGGTAATCATGAGCATCGCATCAATCGTGCTGTTGAGAATGATGCAAAACTTGACGGTGTTCTATCGGTAGATGACCTACAGTATAAAGAAGCAGGATGGGAGGTTTACCCATTCCTTGATGTGGTTATCGTCGATGGTATTGCCTATAGTCACTACTTTACTTCCGGTCTACTTGGTCGTCCGGTTACTACAGCTTCGGCTTGCCTAGCTAAAAAACATATGTCCTGTATCCAAGGACACCAACAAGGATTACAAATTGCTACTGGTTATCGCGCTGACGGGTCCGCCATTACTTGTATTATTGCTGGCTCTTGCTATGAGCATAATGAAGACTACCTAGGTCCACAAGGTAACAATCACTGGCGTGGTGCCTTGATGCTACATGATGTAGATAATGGTGCTTTTGACCTAATGAACATCAAACTAGATTGGTTAAAAAAGAAGTATTCTTAATGAAAATAGTTAAACAGAAAGTAGAATATGTTAATCACATGGGGTCTGACCTGTCTATTGTTAATGCTGCTCGTGTTTCTTTTAACAAGATCAGTGACATTCTTACAGATGGGGACAGCAAGCTCATCGAATACCTTGCTAAGCACAATCATTGGACTCCTTTTGCTCATACGAGCATATCTCTCCGTGTTAAGTGTCCTATTTTTGTTGCTCGTCAGTTGGGAAAGCACCAAGTTGGCTTGGTATGGAATGAAGTGTCTCGTAGGTATGTAGATGATGAACCTGAATTCTTCTTTCCTGACGAATGGCGAGGTCGTCCTGTAAATGCCAAACAAGGAAGTGACGGGACAATGGGTGGAACCTTTGGAGAAGAGTTAACCATCCATTTAGCAGAGTCTATTAAACTAGCCTTAATGACGTACACTATGCTAATAGATGGTGGTGTAGCTCCAGAGCAAGCTCGCATGGTTTTACCACAAAACACTATGACTGAGTTTATCTGGACAGGTTCTCTAGCTGCCTTCTCTCGAATCTATAAACTTCGCATTGACCCACATGCACAAAAAGAAGTGCAAGACATTGCAGTTATGATGGATGAAATTATTAAGCCCTTATTTCCAGTTGGATGGAAAGCATTAAATGATTAACGGAAAAGATATTAACGACTATAAGCAGGCTGGATACCCACAGCCCACTGCTAATGACAAGCAGTATGGTGGCACCCATTACAAGAAGTATGGTAGTTTACAGCCTTGGGATGTAATTACAGCATGGAATCTAGGTTATTTAGATGGCACTGCCTTGAAGTACATTGCACGTTGGAAAGACAAGAATGGAATTGAAGACTTGAAGAAAGCCATTCATTTTCTAGAAAAAACTATTGAGGTGTACCAAAAACATGACGCTAAGTGATTACGAGAATAAAATCAATGAGTTTGCCATCTACCCTGAGTCTGGTCAAGGAACTCCAATGTCTCTTGCCTATTGCGCTCTAGGTTTGACAGGAGAGGCTGGTGAATATTCTGAGAAAGTTAAGAAACTTATTCGTGATGGAAAGCTGGACAAACCCTTGGCTCTTAAGGAGTTGGGTGATGTTCTTTGGTATCTTACTCGCTCAGCAAATGAGCTTGGGTATAGTCTTTTGGATGTTGCTCAAGTAAATATTATCAAACTACATGATCGAAAGAATCGTGGTGTTATTCAGGGAAATGGGGATGAGCGATGAGTATGATTAAGAACAAGGCAAACATCTACGCAATTGTGCGTCGAGATAATGACTCCACACGAGATGTTGTTTGCGCTTTTACCAAGACACTTGAAGGTGCAGAAGAACTTTGTGGAGAGTATGCACAGAATTGGACTGATAGCGGGGGAGGGGATGACGCATACTACTATGTCGTCAGTAACACCTTTTATGATCGTTGAATAAATTCGAGCTAATTGAAGAACTAAAACACGTAGACGAAATTACTTTGCTAGAGTTGCTTAATATTGACACACAGGATATAATTGATGCATTCCTAGATCGTATTGAAGAAAACCAAAGCAAACTAATTAAATATATCAATGACAATTAAATCTCCACGCACACGGTTTGACAAAGAGAAGGATGAGGAGCGTATCCGATTCCTTCGCCGAGAACAACAAGAACAAGAGGCACGTAAAAGCCTACGAGATTTCCTACGCCATCAGCGTGAGGAAGAAGAATATGAGGACCGCAATGCTCCCCCTAATTCGATTTCGTGATATGCTCACCAATTATAAGGCACAAATGCAAGAAGACTTTGATGAGCTAATTAATGCTGCAGAAATTGTAGGAGCTAGGCCCAACTACTTGACAGTAGACGAGCATGGGTTCTATCATGTACAGGCATCAGGAACTATAGATCAAGTCTTGGATGCATTAGAAAAACAACTAGGTAAACTTAACCGAATTAGGGCACAACGAGAACGATGATTGTCGAACGATTTAAAACAACATTTGCAGCAAATATATTCAAACAGAAGTATGCACAAGGACCAAACGATAGCTGGGACTCCCTATCTGAACGAATTGTTGAGGACGTATGTGGTAGTCGATGGGGTACCCAACCGGTACTTATGTCAGACACTGAACGCAAAGAACTTGTTGAGCATATTAAAGCTATGCGGTTTCTCCCCGGAGGTCGATACCTCTATTATGCTGGACGCCCTTACAAGGCGTACAACAATTGTTATCTCCTCCGAGCCGAAGAAGACACGCGAGAAGAGTGGAGCAATGTAACATGGCGAGCTATGTCTTGTCTAATGACTGGAGGCGGAATTGGCATTGACTACAGCAAATTGCGGCCAGAGGGCAAAGCTCTTAGCCGAACTGGTGGAACTGCGAGCGGTCCTCTCCCTCTCATGTCAGCGATTAACGAGATTGGAAGAAATGTCATGCAGGGCGGAAGCAGGCGATCTGCAATCTATGCGTCGCTTAATTGGAAGCATGAAGACATTCCTAAATTCTTGGGAATCAAAAATTGGAGCCCAGCAGTAAAGGCAGCTAAAGAGGCTGACTTCAATGCTCCTGCTCCATTGGACATGACAAACATTAGTGTCAACTATGACACTGAGAGTTTGGGTGGATTCACCAAATATAAAGGATTGGTTCTAGAGAATAGCTTGCATGAGAATGACGTTTTTAAGAAAAACGTGCGTCAAGCTATGGAGACTGGTGAACCTGGATTTAGCTTTAACTTCTTTGATAAAGAAAATGAAACACTTCGTAATGCTTGTACCGAAGTTACTAGCGAGGATG
>Ga0007792_10001036_pt1 | contig 10151 bp, 10 predicted proteins | sample CryBogmetaGMA6M_FD_60371 | JGI IMG/M metagenome (GOLD analysis project Ga0007792, IMG submission 60371) | Freshwater microbial communities from Crystal Bog, Wisconsin, USA - MA6M | ecosystem: Environmental > Aquatic > Freshwater > Lake | place: Crystal Bog, Wisconsin, USA | collected 2009-07-06
CCAGACGGTCCGCGCCACCGGCACCATCCAGCCCATCAAGCTGGTCCAGGTCGGCACCCAGGTCAACGGCCCCATCCGGAAACTGTACGTGGAATACAATACCGAGGTGAAAAAAGGCAGCCCTCATGGAACTCGCACGCCGCGACCATCCGGGCCTTCGCGCCCTGAAGGCACAGGAACTCGCCGCCAGTGCCGCCGTCGATGAAGCCATCGCCTCGTTGTACCCCGAGATCGGACTCCAGGCGAAATACGGACTCTCCGGCGGAAACTTCCCCCTGATCTGGAACTGGTCGGCGGCCCTGCAGTCCACGATGCAACTCTTCACCGGCCACCGCCAGACCTGGCGCATCCGCGAAGCCGTGGCCCTGCTCCGGGAAGCCCGGTCCCGCGTCACCGCCCGCGAGCAGCAGATTTATCAGGATCTGCAAAATGCCCTGAATCAGCTGGATAGCGCCACGCAACGCCTGCCCCTGACTGAACTCCTTGTCAAGCAGGCCCAGGAAAGCCTGGACCTCGTGAGCGAACGGTACCGGCTCGGCGCCGCCTCGGCAGTTGAGGTCACCGATGCCCAGGTGGCATTGACGGGCGCACGGGCGGAAAAGGTGCAGGCAAAATTCGACTATCAGGCGGCCCTTGCACAAATCAAACACGCGGTCGGAGAGGAATAAGCATGAAACGCTGGATTATCATTCTGGTTCTGGTGGCGTTAGCCACCACCGGGTTCGTTGGCTACCGGTACTATCAGGCCAAAACCAAAAATGGAGCAAACTACAGGACGGCCAAGGTCGAACGGGGCGATATCATCCAGACGGTCCGCGCCACCGGCACCATCCAGCCCATCAAGCTGGTCCAGGTCGGCACCCAGGTCAACGGCCCCATCCGGAAACTGTACGTGGACTACAATACCGAGGTGAAAAAAGGCGATCTGGTGGCCCAGATCGACCCGATCACCTACGAGGCACGGCTGGCACAGGACCAGGCTAACCTCATTGAAAGCCACGCCAATGTCGAGCAGACACAGGCGAAGCTGGTGCAGGCTGAAAAGGAACTGGAACGGGCCAGGAAATTGACAGCCCGGGAGATGTTGTCCCAGTCCGACCTGGATACCGCCATCGCCAACCGCGATACGCTGACGGCCCAGATGAAGGTCGCCCAGGCTGCCGTTCAGCAGGCTGAGGCGGCATTGAGCCTGTCGAAAGCCAATCTCGGATACACGACCATCAGTTCACCTGTTGACGGCGTTGTCATCGCCCGGAATGTCAGCGAAGGCCAGACCGTTGTCGCCAGCATGTCCGCGCAGGTACTCTTCCTGATCGCCACGGATCTCACCAAGATCCAGGTTGAAGCCAGCATCCCCGAGGCGGATATCGGGAAGATTGCCATGGGCCAGCCGGTCACCTTCACGGTGGATGCCTTCGATGAGACGTTCACCGGTGCCGTTTCCCAGATCAGGATGGCGGCCACCACGGTCCAGAATGTGGTCACGTACACGGTCGTCATCCAGGCCGACAATCCCGGCAAAAAACTGTTTCCCAGCATGACGGCCGACATTATCTGCGAGGTGGCACACCAGTCGAATGTCCTTAAAATTCCCAATGCCGCCATGAGATTCAAGCCCGAGGACAAGACGACCAAACTCACCAAGGACAACGGCACCCCGAAAAAAATCAGCCGGAGCGAGCAGGGACCCCGGGTCTGGGTCCCTAAACCCGGGGGGGAAGGGATACGACCTGTCTCCGTCACATTGGGCATCACCGACGGCGCCTTCACTGAAGTCAACCCCACCAGCGACCTGGTGGAAAACCAGGACATTATCATCGGCATTCAAACCGCCACCGATACCGAAAAAACCGTCAACCCCTTCACTCCCCAAATGCCCGGCCAGGCCCGTAGGGCGACGAGATAGTAGGCAGGGGGCAGAGGGCAGTAGGCAGGAAGCAGTAGGCAGTATGCTTATTTCACTGAACAAGATATCGAAAGTCTACCACATGGAGGAGGTCGATGTGCCGGCCCTCCGCGGGGTTACCGCCGATATCGCCGCTGGTGAGTTTGTCGCCATCATGGGGCACTCCGGCTCCGGTAAAAGCACCCTGCTTAACCTGCTCGGCTGTCTGGACCGCCCTGATGAGGGGACCTATCTGCTGGACGGGGAGGAAGTCAGCCAGCTCAATAGCGACGAACTCGCCCGTATCCGGAACCTCAAAATCGGGTTCGTGTTCCAGAACTTCAACCTGCTTCCCCGGACCTCCGCCCTGGAGAATGTGGAACTTCCCCTCTATTACGGCCCCCGCATCAGCAGCCATGAGCGGCGGCAACGTGCCGCCGACCTGCTAACCCGGATCGGGCTGAAGGAACGCCTGAACCACCATCCCGGCCAGCTTTCAGGCGGCCAGCAGCAGCGCGTTGCCATCGCCCGGGCCCTGGTCAACAACCCACCGCTCATCCTCGCCGACGAACCGACAGGGAACCTCGACAGCCGTTCCTCCGAGGACATTATGGCATTGTTCCAGGAACTGAACCGGGACGGCATCACCATCGTGATGGTCACCCACGAACCCGATATCGCCCACTTTGCCAAACGGGTGATCACCATGCGGGATGGGGAGATCGTATGACCGGGATTATCACCATACGTATCGCCATGCGGGCGCTGGTCCGGAACAAGACCCGGTCCCTGCTGACCGCGCTGGGCATCATCATCGGCATCGCCGCGGTCATCGCCGTCGTGGCGGTCGGCCAGGGGGCCTCGGTCACCATGCAGTCCCAGATCAGCAGCATGGGAAACAACCTCGTCATGATTTTCCCGGGAAGCCAGAGAGCCGGCGGCTTTCACGGCGGTGCCGGAACCCAGCAAACGCTGACATCCGAGGACGGTGAGGCCATCGCCCGTGAATGCCCCCTGGTGCGGGCCCTGACCCCCATGGTCCGGGCCGGTGCCCAGTGCATCTACCGGGAAAACGACTGGGGCACTTCGGTGCAGGGCGTCACCGTGCAGTATCCCGATGTCCGTAGCTGGGAGGTTGACTCGGGATCATTCTTTAACGAATCCGACGTTCGTGGCGCCTCGCGCGTGTGCGTGCTCGGGAAGACCGTGGCAGACCAGCTGTTCCAGGGCGAAGACCCGGTCGGCAAGACCATCCGGATCAAGAATATGCCCTTCCGGGTCATGGGGGTGATGGCCCCAAAGGGCAGTGCCGCCTGGGGCCAGGATCAGGACGACACCATCATCGCCCCCTGGACAACCGTCCGGCGGGTTCTTCAGAACTCGCCGTTCAACAATGTCAACCAACTCATGATCAGCCTGGGTTCGATGAAGGACCTCGACCAGGCCAAGGCGGAGATCTCCCAGATTCTCAGGCAACGGCACCGCCTCAATGCCAATACCGACGATGATTTCACGGTCACCGACATGACGGAAGTCACCAAGATGATCACCTCGGTGTCGACCATGATGACCATGCTGCTGACGGTGATTGCCTCCATCTCGCTGGTGGTGGGCGGAATCGGGATCATGAACATCATGCTGGTGGCAGTAAGCGAGCGGACCCGTGAAATCGGCCTGCGCCTGGCCGTCGGGGCCCGAAAGCGCGACATCATGATGCAGTTCCTGGTGGAAGCCGTTGCCCTCTCCGGGGCCGGGGGGCTCATTGGAATCGGGTTGGGCATCACCACGGCCAACATCCTGGCCAAAACCAATCACTGGCCCGTCATGATCTCCCCGGGCGCCGTCCTGCTGGCCCTCTCCTTCTCCGCCGGGGTCGGAATTTTCTTCGGTTTCTACCCCGCCTGGCGCGCCGCCCGCCTGAACCCGATCGAGAGCCTGCGGCGGGAGTAGTCCCGCCAGCCACCTTCCCTATACCTGCCGACAGTTATTTTTCTTGAGCCTTTCGGAGCTTGTCGTAATGTACAGGACAACTTTCCCAAGAACAGGACTACAGGTGTGACAGTGAAGGGCAGAAAATTCAAGAAAGTGGGCGTCCTCAAGGGTGGCCCCTCATCGGAGCGTGAAATCTCGTTGAAATCCGGGGCAGCCGTGGCCAAGGGCCTGAGGGCGGCCGGATACGAGGTCGTCGAGGTGGATGTCCTTGGCCATTCCCTGGAACTCCCCGAACCCGTGGACGGCGTGTTCATTGCCCTCCATGGCGAATTTGGAGAGGATGGCCAGATCCAGAAACTGCTGGAGGCGCGCCGTATCCCCTATACCGGCTCCAACCCCGCCGCCAGCCTCGCCTCGTTCGACAAGCGACTCAGCAAGGCCGTCTTCATCAAGGCCGGCATCCCCACTGCCGATTATGAAGTCCTCGGACCGAACGACACGCTGTCCCTGCCCTACCCGGTCGTGATCAAGCCCCCCTGTCAGGGTTCAACCATCGGCATCTTCAAGGTCAACGGCCCCGGCGAGTGGGCGGCCGCCTTCCGGGATTCCCTCCGCTACGACGGCGAGGTGCTGGCGGAAGCCTTCATTCCCGGCAGGGAGCTGACGGTGGGCATCGTGGGCAATACCGCGTTCCCGGCCATCGAAATCCTGGCGCCGGACGGCTGGTATGACTTCACCGCCAAATACGGCAAGGGACAGTCCCGGCATCTCTGTCCCGCCCCGCTGGATGAGGCTATCGCCGCCCGGGCAAAACAGATTGCCCTCGACACCTTTACGGCCCTGGGGTGCCGCGGCCTCGGGCGCGTGGACTTCCGTCTGACGGATGACGGCAGGCTTTACGTCCTCGAGCTCAACAATATCCCGGGCTTCACGGAGACCAGCCTGCTCCCCGAGGCGGCACAGGCCGCCGGAATCGGCTTTGCGGAGTTGTGCGCGCAGATCATGGAAATGGCCCGGCTGGGCTGAGGAATAACTGACTATGTGGTTCAGCAAGACAAAGAAGGAAGGCGGGAGTAACGAGCGCAGGGGCGCATCCGCCAAGGTTAACGCCCGGCGTGACCAGGCCCCCGGGAACCAGCCCCTCCCCAAGGTCGTCTGGATCCCCATCGTCGGGATCCTGGCCATCGCGGTTGGCGCGCTGCTGACCTGGAAAATCGGGGCGCTCATGTTCTGGGAGAACCCTGATTACGCCATCAAAAAGATGGAAATCCATGTCGATGGCCCGACCATCACCGCCAGCCACGTCAAGGAATACATGAATGTGTGCGAAGGCTCCAACCTGTTCTCATCCAACCTCCAGGTGATGCGCACCAACTTCCTTTTCAGGACACCGGTCGCCAAATCCATCACGCTGCACCGGCGCCTTCCCGACACCCTGATCGTTGACGTTGTCGAGCGTATCCCGCTGGCCCGGCTGGGACGCTGGGGCACCCTCGCCGTGGACCGCGAGGGACGCGTCTTCAGCCTGAGGGCGGGAAGCCGTGAATATCCCGTGATCAGCGGTTGCACTCCCGAAAACCTCAAGCTTGGCGTCCAGGTTGACCAGAGCGTGATGAATGCCATCGAGGTGGTGGATGCCTGCAACCGGACCAAAGTCGGCGAGCGGGTCAAGATCGCGTCCCTGGACGTGTCGCCCAAGCAGTGGATCGACCTCTACCTGACTGCGGGGGAACGCATCAAGCTGGGCTGGCCCGACATGGACTCGCGTGTGCCGGACATCCGCCAGCGCGTGGAACGCAAACTGTCTGCCCTGGCGGGTGCGCTCCGCGCCTCGGAGGAACGGGGGCGGCGACTCGTCAACCTCGATCTCACCTTTACCGACCAGTATGTTCCGGGGCAGGAATATTGATTAGACATTGAAATTACGCCTTGTTTCGGGGACACTACGGCACTTTTTTGGAATGATTGAAATATGGGACTGGCACCAATAGTTGCACTGGAAATCGGAACCTCGAAGGTCATCGCCCTGGTGGGCGAGCTTCGCGAGGAAAACCACATTGTCATCACCGGCATGGGGGAGCACAGCTCCTCCGGCGTCCGCAAGGGTGAGATGGTGGATTTTGAGAACGCCCGAATCTGCGTCAAGGAGGCGTTGGGCGCGGCGGAGGAAACCGCCCAGGTGGCCATTCACCAGGTGCACCTCGCCCTGTGCGGCGGCAACATCCAGAGCCTTGTCAACCGGGGCACCATCCCCATCACCAACAGCAAAGAGGGCGTGACCCAGGACGATGTGGACCAGGTCACCGAACTCGCCCGGTCCGTCACCCTCCCCCCCGACCGGCAGATCCTCCACTCCATCGGCCAGATTTTTTATGTGGATGGTGAACGGGTCGCGCGGCCTGACCATTTCGACTGCTCCACCCTCGCTCTCGACATGCTGCTGCTCCACGCCCAGAACAACCACCTGCGCAACACCGTCCGACTGCTGCGCGACGACATGAACATTGACGTCGCCGACACGGCTTTCGGCGGGCTTTGTTCCGCCCTGGCCGTGCTCACCCCTGAACAGAAGGAGGGCGGCGTTCTGGTGATCGACCTCGGCGGGGGCACCACCACCTTCACCGCCTACGCCGGCGGCATCTTTGCCGCGGCCGGCGCCTATGCGATCGGCGGGGACCACGTTACCAACGACATCGCGCTCGCCTTCAACATTCCCCGGACCCAGGCGGAACATTTGAAAAAAACCGAGGGGATCGCCCTTGCTGAAAACCAGGCGAACCGCCCGCAGCGCATTGCCCTGCCGGCTGAAGTCGGCTATCCAGGCCGCAATGTCAGCCTGTCCGGGCTCCAGACGGTCATCCATGTGCGCATGACCGAAATCTTCCAGCTCATCCTGCGGGACATCGAGCGGCGGGGCATCGGCCACCAGATCGGTGCGGGCGTGGTCCTGACCGGCGGCGGATCCCAGATGAAGGGGCTGATCAAGCTGGCCGAACGGATCTTCCGCACCCCCTGCATGGTGGGCCGGCCGGTCGGGTTCAGCGGCCTGGCGGCGGCAACCGAGAAACCGGAGTGTTCCACCACAGCGGGACTCCTTCGTTACGCGTTTAAAAACGCAACCGGCGGGCGACGGCGGCGCCCGATTCTGGAATCACTCATCGGCATTTTCACGGGACGTTGAGGCGGAGATCATCAGGCATGAGAAGGATTGACAATACCATGACCACGGCACGCATCAGCGTGGTCGGCGTCGGCGACGGCGGCAGCAATGCGGTGGACAGCATGGCGGCACACTGGGAGAACGGCCCTTCCCTGATCGCCATCAATACCGACGGTCAGGCACTCGCCTCCACCCGGGCGGCAACCCGGCTCCAGATCGGTGAGACGCTTACCCGCGGCATGGGCACGGGCGGCGACTCCAAGGTTGGGAAACTCGCGGCGGATGACACCTTCGACACCCTCCAGGGCTTGTTCAGGGGAATGGATCTGGTTTTCGTGGTAACCACGCTCGGCGGGGGCACCGGCACCGGCTCCGCTCCCGTCGTGGCACGCGCCGCCCATGAAACCGGCGCCCTCGTGATTGCCTTCGCCACGCTCCCCTTCCAGTTTGAGGGCGATCGACGCATGTCCCAGGCCCGTCAGGGACTGATTGAACTGCAGGACCAGGCCGATGTCGTCATCGTCATCCCCAACCAGGCCCTTTTTGCCGCAGCCGGCCCCAACGCCACTGCCGAGGAGGCCTTCCGCCAGGCTGACTATTTCCTCAGCATGGGGGTATTTGCCCTCTGGAAACTGCTTACCCAGCGCGGTATCATCAACCTGGATTTCGCCACCCTGCGCATGGTCGCCCGCTGCAGCGGCGGCACCAGCGTTTTCAGCTATGGCGAGGGCAAGGGCCCCTCACGCGCCGCCGATGCCGTGCACGCCGCGCTCCACAGCCCCCTTCTGGACAAGGGCGAGGCCCTGGCCGAATCAGAATCCATCCTGGTCAGCATCCTGGGCGGACCCGACATGGGTGTTCGTGAAGTTGAAACCATCATGTCGGCCATCGAAGGCTCCTTGCGTAAAGAGGCGCACATCCACATGGGAACCGCCATTGATGACTCCTGGAAGGACATGATCTCAATCACCATCGTGGCCTCCCGCTTCTGGCGCGGCGAGGACGAATCCGATGAGCCTATCCTCCCCGATCTCCCCGACGAGGATGCCGCCACCATCACCTCGCCTGCCCGGAAAAAGAAAAAGAAGGGTGATGCCACACAGCCTCAACTGATCCTGGAAAGCATCAGCAAGGGAATTTTCAAGGATGTTGAACCCACCATCGTCGACGGCGAAGACATGGATGTCCCCACCTTTATCCGCCACCGTATCCCCGTCGACAAATAATGAAACACATCCTGATCCAGTTCAAGGGGAACGAGAACCACACCCCGTTCATCCAGTTCATCAAGTACGGGATTGCCGGAGTGCTGGCCACCCTCGTTCACATCACCCTGTTCTACTGGATGGCGCTGACCCTGTTTCCGGCCCTGAGCCAGGATGACAGGATCGCCTACCACCTGCACCTCGTGATCACCGAAGTCTCGCAGGGAATCCGGGCGCGGAATGCCATGATCGACAACACCGTGGCCTTCCTGTTCTCCAACCTCACGGCCTACATCATCAATATCCTGTGGGTCTTCGAACGCGGACGCCACCACCCCGTCCTGGAGTTCCTCTTCTTCTATGCCGTTTCCGGCGTCAGCATCGTGATCGGCAGCAGCTTGATGGGGTTCCTGATCCACACGTTCGGGATGACCACCACCACCGCGTTCCTGGCCAACATCGTGGTGTCCCTCATGATTAATTTCTTCCTGCGCAAGCACGTGATTTTCAAGGAGTAGAGCCTCCATGGAACCCGTTCGGAAAATCGCCGTTTGGCTATCCACCGGCTTCGGCCTCGGATACAGTCCCCTCATTCCGGGCACCATCGGCTCCCTGCCCGGCATTCCGCTGGTCTGGGCGATCCAGCAGGCGGGCCGGGGACTGGGTCACGAGATCGCCTTTCACGTATCCGCCGCCGTGGTGCTGAGCCTCATCGCCATCCCCCTCTGCAGTGCCGGGGAACGGGCCGCGGGACACAAGGATCCGCATTGCGTGGTTGCCGATGAATACCTGACCTTTCCCATCAGCATGATCGGGATCCCCTTCTCCCCCCTCATGATCGCCATCGCGTTTGTCACCAACCGCATCCTCGACATCGCGAAACCCTTTCCCGCCCGGCAGATCCAGGCGCTTCCCGGCGGCTGGGGAATCACCCTGGACGATGTCTTTTCAGCCACCTACAGCCTTGCCCTGAATCACCTCGCCCTCTGGGCACTGACCCGCGCCGGTTGGTGTTGATCGCGGTATCTGCTTGAACTCCCCGTGGCCCCTGTGACAATATGGCTCGAATTTTTTTGCCGAAATTATTTTCACCAAGAAGGAAGCTATTATGCCGCATCGCGCGCCCGTCAATGTGCTTGTCATCAACGCGGGGAGCTCGTCCCTTAAATTCACGATGTACGCCATGGACAATGAGAAGTTCCTGGCACGCGGCATCGTGGAACGAATCGGCTTGAATGAACCTTTCCTGAAATACGAGCGGTTTGACGGGAAAAGCTTCAAGGAGCAGGCCCTGGTGTCAAACCATGAGGAGGCCCTGGAACTCGTCTGCGCCAAGCTGGTGGATCCCGAAGTCGGGGTGCTGGCCAGCCTGATGGACGTCGAGGCGATCGGCCATCGCGTCGTGCATGGCGGCGAAAACTTCCACGACTCGGTCATCGTGACCAATGAAGTCAAAAACAACATCCGGGAATGTTCCTCGCTGGCGCCCCTTCACAACCCGCCGAACCTGGGCGGGATCGAGGCCTGCGAAGAGGTCTTCGAGGATGTGCCCAACGTGGCGGTGTTCGACACGGCCTTCCATCATTCCATGCCGGCGTCCTCGTATCTCTACGCCATCCCCTACGAGTACTACGAGAAATACGGCATCCGGAAATACGGCTTTCACGGCACCTCCCACAAATTCGTCTCCTACGCCACAGCCGACCTGCTCGGCGCGCCGCTCGGCGAATTGAAGCTGATCACCGCCCACCTCGGCAACGGTGCCAGCATCACGGCCGTCGAGCGCGGCAATGTCCTGGACACCAGCATGGGAATGACCCCGCTGAACGGGCTGGTCATGGGAACCCGCTGCGGCGATATCGATCCCGCCGTGGTCCTCTACCTCGCCCGCCGCGGGATGACACCCGATGACATCGACCGCCTGCTGAACAAGTGCAGCGGATTGCTCGGCGTTTCGGGCATCGGCAGC
>Ga0007792_10001040_pt1 | contig 10147 bp, 9 predicted proteins | sample CryBogmetaGMA6M_FD_60371 | JGI IMG/M metagenome (GOLD analysis project Ga0007792, IMG submission 60371) | Freshwater microbial communities from Crystal Bog, Wisconsin, USA - MA6M | ecosystem: Environmental > Aquatic > Freshwater > Lake | place: Crystal Bog, Wisconsin, USA | collected 2009-07-06
CCAAGTGACGCTGGGGGATGAGAGCTTTAAACTCTCTCCTCCGTTTTTGGTTATGGCGACCCAAAATCCGATCGAAAATGAGGGGGTTTATCCTCTCCCTGAAGCGCAGTTGGATCGTTTTATGTTGAAGTTACGTGTGGGATACAACACGACCGAAGAAGAGCTTGCTATTGCACGTCGTGTTGCTTCGTCAACGCACGAAGAGATAGAGGCGGTTCTTGATAAGCCTATGTTGGAACAACTCAAAGAAAAAGTAAGAAGCATCCATATTGACGAAGAGGTGGAGCGCTATATGATTACCTTGGTACAAGCGACCCGTAATCCGCAAGAGTTTGGACTTAGTGAAATCAAAAAATACATCCAGTTTGGGGCAAGTCCGCGTGTGAGTATCGATTTATTTAAAGCATCGCGTGCGGTGGCATTTTTACGCGGGAAAGAGTTCGTTACCCCAAGTGATGTGATGAGTATTCTCAAAGACATTATGCGTCACCGTATCGTCCTCTCGTATGAAGCCGAAGCCGAAAATATTGATGTGGATATGCTCATCGAACAAATTGCCAAAGCCGTACCCGTACCGTAACCGATGAAAAAGACCAAAGAAATTCTCATCCGTGCCCGCCGTCAAATCGTGGGGGATCGTATCGGTAATAACCCCTCTATATTTCGGGGTGAGGGATATGATTTTATCGAGCTTCGTGAATACATGAGCGGGGATGATACGCGCCATATTGATTGGAACGTGACGGCAAAATTGCAACGCCCTTATGTCAAAGTATTTCGTGAGGAGCGTGAACTGAGTGTCGTTACTGTGGCGATGCTAGGCGGAGCGCTTCATTTTGGAACGGATAAATTTAAGATTGAGAGTGTTGCTGAGGCGGTGGCACTGGTCGGATACTCGGCATTGGGGAATGGGGATATGTTTACCCATTATAATTTTAGTGAAGTGTTAGTGAATGAGGTTCGAGGAAGCAAAAAACACTTTGCCGTAGCCGTGAGCGTGGAAAAAATAATGAGCGCTGAACTCATAGGACATCGGGCGGATTATAACGTGATGGCTGAGACTTTGTATAAACGGCTGCGACGTAAATCACTGATTGTACTTATCGGGGATTTTTTCGATATTCCAGCGTTGCGATTGTTGGCAAAAAAACATGAAGTGGTCGCCGTAGTCGTGCGTGACAGATTTGAGGAAAAGCCACAAATCTTAGGATTTGGAAGTTTGAGTGACCCTGAGAGTGGAGCGGTATTGGAAGGGGATTTTAATGCCCGAAGCGTCCAAAAATATGCGCAGAGGGTACGTGCCCACGATGTGGAACTGTTTGAAAATTTTCGTTCTTGCGGGGTACGTGCGGTGAAACTCTATACCGATGCCAATGCTCACGTGGTACTACGCCGTTTATTTGAAGGACGAGCATGAAACAATCACTGGATATTCCCCTTCACGATATTATGCCGCTGGTCGAGGTTCCCGATACGTCGATTTATTGGTTTGGTGCCCTTATGGTTGTTGGATTGGTTGTTTTTGCAAGTGGTGTGATTTGGTTTTTAAAATGGAAGAAAAGTAAAAAAATTACCCAGCGACAGCTTCATTATGAGGCGTTGCAAAAAATCGATTTGAAAAATCCAAAACAAAGCGCCTACACCATCAGCAAAGAGGGATACTTTTTCGCCCACGATAACGAACGAACCCTTGGCGCGTATCAAAATCTTTTTAATCGTTTAGAACCATATAAATATGCTCCTACCGTAGAGAAAATCGATGAGGAGACGTTTGGATATTATCATCTCTATCTCGGAATAATTGATGTTTGAGGGGTTTTATTTCGAATTTCCAAAGCTTAGTTTTTTAGTGTTTGTTTTTTTGGCGTGCGAGAACCTTTGCCCGCTTCGTGCTCAAATGCTCTATTTTCCCCGTATTTCACGTTTTGGCGATGCGGGAGTAAAATCTCCCGCGTGGATGTGGATTTCTAAGTGGCTGATGATTGTTTTTTTGATTGTTGCATTAATGTCACCCGTCAAAGAAATCCAAGAAACTCCACGTTTTGAAGGGTATAACACGTTGATTGTTGCCGATGCACCGGATGAGGAAATGAGGGCAAAAATAGCATCATTTATTGCACTTCGTCCCTCTGATAGCATTGCCTTGTATGTTCCCAAGAGCGTGAAAATCCCTTTGACACAGGATCATGAGGCGTTGTTGTCGATTTTGAAGCAATTACCCAAAACACCCCATGTGCAGATGGATTACACGATAAAAGAGTTTCTATCCACCCAAAAACGACCGTGGATTGTCCTATTCTCAGATCATCCAAAAACATTTGTTCACTCGATTCCTATACTCATAGAAACCTCCGTAGTCCCCCAAAAACAGTGGAGGAAATGGATGAAAAAAATGGATAGTGAACATGCTGTGATTCCCATTGTGACAGAAATGCCGCGATTGGAATATCTCTATTTTTATCCCCTATTTTTTGGATTTATGGCGATGTTGGTGTATCTATTCGGACGGAATCAACGAGGATTTCTATGAGTTTCTTACATCCTGAATTTCTTTTTTGGATGACCCCTTTTGTAGGGATACTCTTTTATTTTTGGTTTACCCAAAAACGCCACAATGAGCACCATTTTAGCCCGGAGGCATTGGAAAAACTGTGGGTAAGTGAGTCAACCTTGGGGAGTAATGAACGTAATGCTCTTTTTTTGAGTGCATCCTTACTCATCATCATAGCACTCGCGCAACCGGTGGCACAGCAAGAAAAAATCCTAGAGGCACCTGCAACCATAACGATTGCCTTGGATATATCAAACCAGTCGTTAGCTAAATTTGAAGGGATGAAAAAAAATGCGATACGTCTCGTGGGTGAGTTTGAAGGGGCGGTTGAATTGCTGGCATTTGATTCAAAAGTTTACCGTATTGCTCCAAGCAGTAAGGACAAAAAAACACTCAAAGAGTTAATCCAAAATCTCTCGCCACATGTTATGAATACCGAAATTTCGGATGAAAATAATGTGCACAATGTCTGTAAAACATCCAGTATTGTTATTGTTGGAAATAAGATACTGGATAAACAAGAAATTGAAACTTTACGTAAACCAAAAGAACACTGGATTTATTTTCCTCTCTTTTATTTTCCATTAGGGCTTGCAATGATACTTATAGCCATAGCATTATCGTCCATGAGCAAGCGTCAAAGTGTTTCGATGGCATTGGCTTTCATGATTTTTGTAGGTGAGAGCGATGTGCGTGCAGGGGTGATGGATTTTAGGATATTGGAGAAAGCAAAGCGTGCTTATTCGCACGGAGAGTATGAGCAAAGCGCACGATTGTTCATGCAGTACCAACAGCTGCATGACAGCCCGCAAATACGTTATAACTGTGCGAATGCTCTTTTTAAGGCAGGGCATTATGAGAGGGCTCGGTATTGGTATGAGCATGTGGGCACGAATGATCCGAAATTGAGGGAATGGGTAGAGATAAATAAGGGAAAATTGCCCGTTAACACGAGAGAAAAGATTAAAGTAGAAAAAAAATCAGAAAAAATAATTAAAAAAGAGGATTTTAAAATTCAGACTATCATTAAAATCGAAAACGACACGCCACTATTTAGATATTAACTAAAAATCTCATAGAGTTTGTTGGCATCTTTCATCTCTTTGTGCAAAGTTGTGTAATCTTTTTCTTCTAATGCTTCTTTAAGTGTGGCAAGTTCCCGTTGAAACAGCTCTACGGCATCAAGAACATTGGCACGGTTTTGGCGAAAAATGTCTTCCCACATCGTAGGTGAACTTTTTGCCAAACGGCTCATAGAACGAAATCCCCCCGCTGCAAGGGCCAGAATATTTTCTTTTTCCTCTTGTGCCAATACGGTGTTGGCGAGTGCATACGAAATGACGTGGGGCATGTGGCTGATGATGGCGGCATGACGGTCATGTTGCGCCGCGCCCATGGTATGAATTTGCATCCCGATTGAGCGGAAGATTTTTAGGGCAATATCACGTTGTTTTTCACCGCTGTGCTCTAAATCGCATAAGACGACGACTTTATCGGTATAAAGCCCTTCAAAAGCTGCTTTTGGACCAAACTGCTCGGTTCCAGTCATGGGATGAGCTGCAACGACATTGGCGCGAATTTCAGGGGGGATAGCATTTACGATGAGAGCTTTTGTGCTTCCTAAATCAATGAGAGTCGTATCGCTCCCTACTAAATCAACGGATTTGTTTAATAAGGCTATAACCCCATCAACAGGTACGGCAAAGAAGATAACATTACACCGTTCTTTTAATTCTTCAAAAGAAAGAATAGCTTGAACCAATCCAAGTTCGAGTGCCGTGTGCTGATGCTCAAGATTGTGATCACTACCGACGACAGAGGTGACGAATGGGAGTCTGCGCAGTGAGAGGGCAAGAGATCCTCCCATTAGTCCCAGTCCGACGATTCCAATCTCCATGCTCAACCCTTACTCGTATTTACTTTGTTTATGCGTATTCTAGCAGATTTACGGAAACATTAACCATTAGGGTGGTAAAATAAGAGACAATTTAACGCAATGGATTTTAATTTGAAAAAAATCACCCTCTCTTTTTTACTCTGCTCTGTTTTACTTAATGCAGCTACTCAAAATGTTGAAGCCATTAGCTATGATGGAATGGTGCATATTTCAGCAGCCGTTGCCAAGCAACTTAATACCGTAAAAATTGGTGAACCTTTGAATCTTGTTGAGGTCGATAAAACCATTAAAGCTTTTTTGAATCAGGGATATTTTGAAGATATATGGGCAGATGAAGAAAATGGGACGATAACGTTTCACTTCAAAGAAAAGCCGGTTATTTCCAAAATCGAGCTAAAAGGCTATAAGGAAAACGATGTAGAAGCTAAAAAAACTCTTCTTCAAATCGAAAAAGGGGCACTTTACGATGTAAATCGTATAGAGAGCGCACGTAAGCGGATTGTCGAAGCACTCAACCAAGAGGGGAAAATTGATTCCGTCGTTGAAGTAGAGAGCACCAAGCTCGAAAATGGCAGTATGCAGGTAAAGTTTATTGCCAATGAAGGGCAAGAAATTATTATCAAAAAGCTGAAATATTATGGAGTTTCGGGAGTTGATTCGGACGAATTTGAGAAAACGACTGCCAACAAGGAAAAAGACTTTATGGGTTGGATGTGGGGGCGCAATAATGGTAAGATGAAGCTTGCCGAGTTGCAGTACGACCCGATGCGTATTCGTGATTATTACATGCAAAATGGATATTTGGATGCCAAGATTGATCAGCCCTTTGTGGCAGTTGATTTTAATCATTATGAAGCAACTATGGCGTATAACATTTTTGAAGGGGATATTTTTCGTGTTTCGGATGTTCTTATTTTTCAAGATACCAACGTTATCGACGATAAAGAATTGTTAGCTGTTATAGCCCTTCAAAAAAATAAGCCCTTCAATATCAAAACCTTTCGTGACGATGCTGAGCGGATCAAAACTAAAATTGCCGACTTAGGGTATGCGTATGTGCAGGTTCAGCCTGATTTGAAAAAAGACAAAGAGAGTAAGACGGTTGATGTCGTCTATCGGATCATTCCTGGTAAAAAAGTACGTATTCATAATGTTATCATCGCTGGAAATAATCGTACTCTTGACCGTGTTACCCGCCGAGAACTCTTTTTGGCGCCAGGGGATTTGTACAGTCTTAGCAATCTGAAAGACTCTCGTAATGCGCTGGGGCGTACGGGCTATTTTGAGAGTACGACGATTGAAGAAAAACGTTTGGATGATGAGTCCATGGATTTAATCGTTCAGACCAAAGAAGCACCTACTGGAAATATACAACTGGGTGGAGGATATGGAAGTTTTGGCGGTGTCATGCTCAGTGTCGCAGTCAGTGATCGTAATATTTTTGGATCAGGACTCAATGTCGGAGTTCATTTAGAGAAATCAACTCGAACGAAAAACTATTCGTTTAATATTTCTAATCCTCGTCTTAACGACAGTGACTTTAGCGGTAATTTTTCGGTTTTTAACTCATCAACGAAATACACTACGTATACAACCGATTCGACTGGTCTTAGTCTTGGTACTGGGCACCGCTTTAGCCGATACGTGAGTGGATATACGGGATACAGTTACTCAGATAATAAGTACAGCGATGTGAATCTTACATCTGCATATCCTGGGGCATATGCAAGTTATTCCAAAAGCTCTCTGAGTGTATCTGGTACATTTGATAATACAGATGATTATTATGTCCCTCGTGAGGGGATAGCATTTTCTGAAAATATTGAAAAAGCGGGCTTAGGCGGAGACGCAAGTTTTTGGAAGAGCCGTACCACTTTCGGTGTTTATCAAGGGCTGCAGAAGCTGTTGGATGCAGATTTAATTTTCCGATACAAAGCACGATTCAATTTTGTGCAAGACACAGGCACAAGCCTTCCAATTGCAGAGCGATTTTACATGGGAGGAATCGGATCTGTTCGAGGATTTCAAAGTTATTCCCTATCACCTAACAGTGGTAAAGATGCGAATGGAGATGGAAGATTGGATTTGATTGGCGGAACAAAAACCTTTTCAAATTCTCTTGAGTTAAGTATGCCACTGGTTCCTGAAGCAAAAATGCGTGCAACTGCTTTTGTGGATTATGGTATGATTGGTGCTCAAAGTTTAAGTGAAATACAACGTGGGGGATATGGAATTTCTTTGGAATGGTTTAGTCCTGTCGGACCATTGCAGCTGGTGTTCTCAAATCCTCTGAAGAGTGAAGCTGGTGACAGAATCGCCCACTTTGAATTTACGATTGGACAACGATTTTAGTCTAATCGTTCACTTTTAGAGAAGAATGATGGTTAAGTTTTTTGGAATGACAAGATTTTTCATTTGCTCACGTGCGAGATAAAGATGAGGGGCTTGGATCGTGAGCTCTCCATCATCAAATGAGACAGCAAAGTGATGTGCTGAAATACGCCCTGCTAAAAGTACATGAGAAAGCCATAATAAAGTATGAAGTGTGTCCAGAGTTTTCGTATCGGGAAGTAGCGATCCATAACTATTTTTTGGAAGCAGGTCAGAGGAACTTTCCCCTTTTTTGAACAACAACAAATGAGAGATAAGGGCGATCTGTGAATGGGTTAATCCATAATCAAGTCCGCTTAATGCTAGATAATGGCTGTGTTTTTGATACGCATAATAGCGAACACCCAAACCGATAGGAAGTAATTTTGCCGCAATGACGAGCATGCTTCGCCATGAAGAATCAAGTTTTAAATGCTCATGGGTTGAATCAAAAAGTGTTTTTAGAAGTGCCGCACACTCTACACTATGATTGCTGTGCGTAGCATGAGTATCCAACAAATAACGAACCGATGGATTGTAGTTACTGGGAAATTTAAGGGCAGAGTTACGGAGCAAATCACTTAAAAATACCCCTTCACGAACTCCAACTCCACTGCATATTAGATTTTTCGATTGTAAATGATTGAGAATACGTAAAAAAATCAGTGCACCCGATTTTATGGTATCAAAACGATCAGGTTTGATATTGAGCGATTTGAGTTTTTTGGGAGAAGCTTCAAGGATAGAGCCGCAAAAAGATCTAAAGTTTGTATCAGTTGTTGAAAAACCATGAAGTTTTTTGAGGGGGTATTCTTCTTTTTTCATTATCCCATGGGCAATGGCACGAAATGTCCCACCGATGCCTATAAGGGTCGATATGGAGAAGAACGGAAGGGACTGCAATGCGGTATCGATGTAAGCGCTTGCCCCTTCAATATCGCCGTTATCCATAAAAAGTTCTTTGAGTCGAACCGTACCAATGTTCAGAGAAATGGTCTGGGTCACATTCCCATTATCCAGTAGAGAAAACTCACTGGATCCTCCACCTACATCAACACTAATTGCATTAACTTTAGGGAGTAGATTCGCACAGGCAATTCCCCCTAAATAAGCCTCTTTATTACCATCAATGACTTTAATAGAGAGACCATGCTCTTGTTGGATACGACGGATAAAATCGGATTTATTGGGGGCATCACGAAGTGCAGAAGTGGCAACACAGAGGATTTTACGTGCTTTAAACGATTGGGCAACTTGTAAAAATTCCCCTATTGCCTGAGAGCCTCTCTCCATTGCATTCGACTGAAGGTATCCTCCGTTACTATAAGCATTTTCAGCAAGTCGAACGGAACTTTTGACTTCATGAACAATATGAAATGCAAAACGGCTGGTTTTTTGAAATACCGCCATACGCATTGAGTTGGACCCAATGTCGATAACGGCGGTACATTGCGCCATCTATTCTTCTTCTGCTGCTGTGAGCTGTTTATGTTTGTATAAAAGTTCTTGCATCGTCTCAACGTTGTCTTTATCAGGAATAATACAGTCAACAGGACACACAGCAATACAAGCAGGCTCATCGTACGTTCCTACACACTCAGTACAACGATCTGGATCAATAATATAAATCGGATCACCCTCTTCGATAGCATCCATTGGACACTCTTCACGACATGCGTCGCACGCAATACACTCATCGACAATAATTAATGGCATTTTGAAACCTTGATGTTAAATGTTTTGGATAATGCGCGATTTATAGCGAAAGGTAGCTTAAGGGGAGTTGTGCCCTATCGCAATGGGAGTAAGCAATAGAGTTTTGAGGGGAGAATAAGTCGTGCGATTGTCCCATCATGTCCATCAAGACGATTAGTAATGCTAATATGTGCTCCAATGGCTTCTGATGCACTCTTTGCCAAAAAGAGACCCAATCCTACTCCTGATTTATTCCCTTGACGTTTAAATGGGGCAAAGAGATCAACACTCTCATCAATTCCACACCCTTCATCAATCACTTCAATCACAATATCGGTTTGATCAAGATAACTTTGAAAGACAATTGTTTTCCCCTCAGGGGTAAATTTAAGTGCATTTTGCAAGAAGTTTTGCAAGATTTGATTGAGCAAAGTGACTTGAAGTACAGCATCAAATGATTCGGGTTCAAAGTGGGTTTGGAGTGTTTTATTCTCACTGTGCGCTAAAAGGGCAAAATCACCCTCCCATTTTTTTAAAACTTGGATAATATTGGCTTCAGAAGGCATCTCTAATTGTGCCCCTTCTTGTCGCCCGATATTGAGAATATTGGCAACGATTTTATTCATCTCATCGACACTTTGGTTGGTGATGCGTATGGCTTCGATGTACTCTTCTGCGGAGCGTTTTTTGATGAGAGTGACTTGATTTTTGAGTTTGATAACGGCAAGGGGCGTTTTAAGTTCATGTGCTGCACCGATAAAAAGCTCTTTTTGGTATTTGACAAAATTTTGGATTCGTCCCATAAGCCGGTTGAGGGTTTCACCAAGAGGCTCGAATTCTTCTGGGAGATGTTCCACTTGGATCGGGCGTAACAGATGTTCATTCATATTGGCAAGACGTCTTGTAAGTGCACTTACCGGAGCAATAAGCATTTTGGAAAAGGCGATGGCATATAGGATAATAACAACAAATCCAAATGCATTAATCAAAAAAATCGAACGGAGGATTTTTTGGAGTAAAAGTTTAGTGGAGGTAATGTCACGACTTACTTTTAGGTAGGAAGAGTGCTCAAAGTCAAAGGGATAAATCAATGTCAGCGAGGTGCTTTTATCTTGTTGTTGGGTCTCATAAAATTGGAGAAGATTTTTCTCTTTTTGTAAGGTAATAAGTTCGACATTAAGTCCCAGCAATAAATCAGGATTATTTTGTTGAGCCGCTATGAGGGATTTGGAAGTACAAATATTTTGGGCAGTATTAATGAGTTCCGCTTGTTTGTCATCGTAAATGGATTGTTTGATAAAAAGATATAAAAAAGAGGAAAAAAGGAGAACCAGTGCCGCCGAAGCGACAATCAGTTGGAGTAAGAATCGACGTCGTATACTTCTTTTTGAAAACAAGACGACTCTCTTTCTTGAGAATTAGTTGATTTCTTTTGGGAAACAAAAACGGTATCCACGGCGACGAACCGTTTCAATCGTAGTGATTCCTAATGGTTTGTCCATTTTTTGACGAATTTGGTTGATTGCAACCTCGATAACGTTTGGAGTAACAAGCTCAGGCTCTTCCCAAATAGCATCAAGAAGTTGCTCTTTAGAGACGATTTGGTCACGGTGACGCGCCAAGTGAGTAAGAAC
>Ga0007792_10001043_pt1 | contig 10140 bp, 5 predicted proteins | sample CryBogmetaGMA6M_FD_60371 | JGI IMG/M metagenome (GOLD analysis project Ga0007792, IMG submission 60371) | Freshwater microbial communities from Crystal Bog, Wisconsin, USA - MA6M | ecosystem: Environmental > Aquatic > Freshwater > Lake | place: Crystal Bog, Wisconsin, USA | collected 2009-07-06
CTGGCCCAACTCACCCTGGCGGGCGCTGTTGGGCTCTCCTTTGCCCAGCTGCTCGTGGCCAGCAGCATGGAATCGAAAGCCCTGGACAAGGCCCTGCAGCTCATGGGCGGCCGCCAGGAGGCCCTGCTCGTGGACCGCGAGGCGCGCACCTATGTCTCCGGCCAGGTGGTCCAGGCCCTGTCTGACGGCCTGCTGGCGTTCCTTAAGGATTTCCACAGCCGCGAGCCCATGAAGCCCGGCGTGGCGCGCGGCGGGCTTTCGTCCACCTGGGGCAAGAAGCTCTCGCCCAGGCTCTTCCACTTTGTGCTGGAGGCGCTTTTGCGCAAGGGCGCCATCGCCGCGGACCAGGAGATCTTGCGCCTGCCCGGGCACAGGGTGTCGCTGGCGTCCGACGCCTCGGCCCTGCGCCAGAAGCTCATCGACGCCTATACCGCCGGGGGCCTCACCCCGCCGAACCTGAAGGACGTGCTGGACCCGCTCGCGCTGACCTTCAAGGAGGCCAGTCCGGTGTTCAAGGTGCTCCTGGACGAGGGGCGGCTGGTGAAGATCAAGGAGGAGATGTATTTCGAGGCCGTGGCCGTGGCGGGCCTCATCGAAAAGGTCGTGGCCTTCTTCGCCGACCACGAGGACATGCACCCGCAGGATTTCCGCGAGGTGGCGGGCCTGTCGCGCAAGTACGCCATCCCGCTTTTGGAATATTTCGACAAGGAAAAGCTCACCGTGCGCGTGGGCGACAACCGCAAGCTGCGCAAACGCTAACGGCGCCCGGCCACGTAATCCTCGATCCACTCCCGGTTGGTCTCGGCCACGGCCTTCTTGTGGCTGTTCCAGGCCTCTTGCGCGCGCTGGTACTCGCGGTCCAGGCCGAAGACCACGCGCTCTCCCTTGATCTCCTGCGTGTACTTGCGGGGCATGAAGAGCGGCCGCAGGCCCGTGCGGTAGGCCCAGGTGTTGGTCAAAAACTGCTCGATGTTCCGGCGCCTGGCCGCGCGCACCTTGATGTCCAGGTAGGGCGACACGGTGCCGGTATCCAGGGTGCGGATGGCCGCGAAGTCCGGCAGATAGGCGCTGGCCAGCCCGGCGCGGGTGGCGCGGTTGCCGAGGTCCGAGTCCTCCTCGCCGTACAGGCCGTAATCCTCGCACCAGAACCCCAGTTTTTCGTGGATGTCGCGGCGGATGAGGATGCACTCCCCGCTCACGTGGGGCGCCTGCAGCACCTCGTCGCCGGAGCCGGGCATGAGCACCGGCACGGCCTCGGCAAACTGGCGGGCCGGGTAGGCCAGGGCGGCCAGCCCGGGGTTGCGCAGGCTGACCGCAACCAGGTCGTCCAGCCAGCCGTCGCGCGTCACGGCGATGTCGTTGTCGAGCTTCATGTACAGGGGTGAGTCCACGGCGGCCCAGCCCGCATTGGCCGCGCAGGCCACGCCCATGTTGCGCTCAAGCAAAAGCAGGGTCTGGATCAGGCCCCGGTCCCTCTGTTCGCGCAGATAGTCCCGTGTGCCGTCGGTGCTGGCATTGTCCACCACGGTCAGGTGATGGGGATGGCCGGTGTGGCGCGTGAGCGCCTCGATGGCCTGGCGCGTCAATTCCAGCCGGTTGAAGGTGGGCATGGTGATGTTGACCAGCGGGCGCTCGTGCATGGACCGTGTATGGCCGGGATTGGCGGCGCTGTCCAGCGCCTGCGCGGGCTTGGCATTCGGCTTGATTTTTCGGCCCGGCTCAAGCAGAGTCCGTTCGCGCTCGCGGGCAAAAGAAAAGGCCCCGTCTGCACGGGGCCTTTAGGCTTCTTAGTGGGGTGAATGAAGGGGCTTGAACCCTCGGCCCCCAGGGCCACAACCTGGTGCTCTGCCAACTGAGCTACATTCACCACAAGAGGAAGATTCCTTTATACGACCCCTGCCCCGGCGGTCAAGGACAATCTCCCGCAAATATGAACACGGCCAGGGCGCGCCCGGCCAGGGAACACAAGGACACATATGGACAAGCTCATCATCGAAGGCGGCGTGAAGCTCAAGGGGACCATCCCGGTCAGCGGCTCCAAGAACGCGGCCCTGCCCATCCTCATTGCCTGCCTGCTGGCCCAGGGCACCGTGCGCCTGACCAACGTGCCGCGGCTGCGCGACATCTTCACCACCCTGAAGCTCTTGAACATCCTGGGCTGCGAGACGACCTTCGAGGACAACACGGTCACGGCAAGGGTCACGGGCCTCAAGCCCGAGGCCCCGTACGAGCTGGTCAAGACCATGCGCGCCTCGGTGCTCTGCCTGGGGCCGCTGCTCGGCCTGCTGCACGAGGCCAAGGTGGCCCTGCCCGGCGGCTGCGCCATCGGCGCGCGGCCCGTGGACCTGCACCTGAAGGCGCTGGAGCGCATGGGCGCGCGGTTCATCCTCGACTCCGGCTACATCCACGGCATCTGCGGCGGGCTCATCGGCGCGCGCATCGTGTTCGACTTCCCCACGGTCGGCGGCACGGAGAACCTGCTCATGGCCGCCAGCCTGGCCAAGGGCTGCACCATCCTGGAGAACTGCGCCCGCGAGCCCGAGGTGGTGGACCTGGCCAATTTCCTGAACGCCTGCGGGGCGCGCATCTGCGGGGCCGGCACCAGCGTCATCCAGGTGGAGGGCGTGCGCCAGCTCTCGGCCTGCGAATACCGCATCATGCCCGACCGCATCGAGGCCGGGACCTACCTGGTGGCCGGGGCCATCACCGACGGCGAGCTCAGGCTCGTGGACTGCCCGCTGGACGAGCTGGACGCCCTGGTCTCCAAACTGCGCGAGATGAACGTCCAGGTCACGGCCGAGGACGATGGCACGGTGCTCGTGCGCCGGGGCGGCGAGCTTTTAGGCGTGGACGTGACCACCCAGCCGCACCCGGGTTTTCCCACGGACATGCAGGCCCAGCTCATGGCGCTCATGTGCGTGGCCACGGGCTCGGGCTCCATCCAGGAGAAGATCTTCGAGAACCGCTTCATGCATGTGTCCGAGCTCGGCCGCATGGGCGCGCGCATCAGTCTGAAGGACCGCACGGCCATGGTGCGCGGGGTGCCGCAGCTCGTTGGCGCGCCGGTCATGGCGTCGGATCTGCGGGCCAGCGCCTCGCTGGTGCTGGCGGGGTTGGTCGCCCAGGGCACCACCGAGGTCCAGCGCATCTACCACCTGGACCGCGGCTACGAGCGCATGGAAGAGAAGCTGGCCGCCGTGGGCGCGCGCATACGTCGTGAGAAGGAATAGGCGCGAGAAGGAATAGCCTCGCGCGGGAAGAGCTGCCCGGCGCGCACAGGGACAGGCCGCCCAAGCAGGGTCATGCCAGGAGGGGAGCGTGCTCGCCAGCCAGCGCCCGGACCAGTTCTCCGCAACAAGCGGCCCGCCCGGCCTGCTGGCCTGGCAGGTGTACTTCCTGGCCTATGTGGCGGGCATCTGGGGCCTGCGTCACCTGGAGCCGGCCCTGGCCGTGGCCGGGTTGCTCTGGATCGGACTGACGGCCTTCCGCGCCATCACGGGCCAAGCCGCCACGGGCCGCGTCGGCACGGGCCGCGCCACGGGCTGGAAGCAGGCCTGCCTGACCCTGGTCCTTGTGGCCGCGAGTTTCGTGGGCGGGACGCAGTACGCGCGCCTGGTCCTGCCGGATGCCCCGGCAACCCCGGCCGTGGCGGCCCAGGGCCGTAGCAAGGTCCTCCTGCGCGGCCGCGTGGCCGAGGTCACGGACAAGCCCTTTGGCCGCCTGGAGATCCTGCTGGAGAATGTCCGGGCCGAGGGCCCGAGCACTGACAGCAACGACAACCACGCCCCCAGCGTTCCCACTGTTCCCCGCGCTGCCAAGGCCAGCAAGGTCGACACCAGCGTCACCGATCCCAACGTTGCGGAGGCAGTGCCCGGGTTCGTGTCCTTTGACTGGGACGAGCCCGGGTACCGGCCTGCGCCTGGCCAGGAGATGACGGCCCGGCTCAGGCTCTGGCCTGTGCGAGGGTTCCAGAACCAGGGCGGCGCGGACTTCGACTGGCAGCAGCGCCTGCGCGGGGTGTTCCACCGGGCCTATGCGCGCGGGGCGCTCCCGGACGCCCAATGGGGGCCGCGACCCGCGGCCTTCTGGTGGGATCTGCGCGAGACTCTGCGCGCGGACCTGCTGCGCCTGTTGCCGCCCACCCAGGGCGGGGCCGTGGTCCTGGGCCTGCTCATGGGCGACCGTTCGCTGATCGACATGGACGTCACCGACCAGCTGCGCGCGGCCGGGCTGGCGCACACCTTGGCCCTGTCCGGGCTGAACGTGGTCTACGTGGCGCTCCTGGGCTGGGCCCTGGCCTGGCTGGCCGGGCTGGCCTGGCCCGCGCTGTTCCTGCGCATCCCCAGGCAGAAGCTGGCCATCCTGATCTCCTTCCCGCTCGTGGCGGCCTATGTCTGGGTGGGCCAGGCCAGCCCGTCCCTGGTGCGTTCGGCCTGCATGTTCGCCTTCTGGGGCCTGCTCCTGCTCTTTGACCGCGGCCGCGCGCTCATCGACGGCCTGTTCCTGGCCCTGGTGCTGATGGTCCTGGCCCAGCCGCTGGCGGTGTTCGACCTGGGCCTGCAGATGTCGGCCCTGTCCGTGGCCGGGCTGGCGATACTCCTGCCCTGGCTGCACGGGCTTGTGCCGTACCTGGGCGGGCGCCTGGGCCGGGCGCTCAGCCTTGCCTGGGACGGCCTGGCCCTGAGCCTGGCGGCCAACCTGGCGCTGCTTCCGGTCATGGTCTGGTACTTCGGCCTGTTCCCGCCCAATTTCCTGCTCAACCTGCCCTGGGTGCCGGTGCAGGGCGTGGTGGTGCAGTCCCTGGGCATGGTCGGTCTGGCCCTCGCCCCGGTGCCGGGCCTGGAACAGGCCGCGGGCTGGCTGCTCTTTGCTGCGAGCTGGGTGCAGGAACAGATGCTTGACGCCCTGCACCTGGCGTCCCGGGCCGGGTGGCTGCCAATGTGGGCGCTTTTTCGGCCGCTCTGGCCGGAGCTCCTGGGCGCCGGGCTGGTCACGGCGCTTGTCCCCTATTGCTGGCGTCGGCCCACGGCACCGGCCCTGCTGCTGGTGCTGGCCGGGCTGCTGCTTATGGCTGTGCCGCAGGTGCAGATGCTTCTGGATGATGCCCGGCCCGAGGTGCGCCTGACCCTGCTCGACGTGGGCCAGGGCCAGGCCCTGCTGGTGAGTGCGCCAAACGGGCGGCGTGTGCTGGTGGACGGCGGCGGCACGGCCAGCCGGACCTTTGACCTGGGCCGCTCCGTGGTCGGCCCCACGCTGGCCTGGGGCCGGCCGCCGGTACTCGACGCCGTGGCCATGAGCCACCCGGACTCGGACCATGCCCAGGGCCTGGCGTTTATTCTGCGGCATTTCCGGGTCAGGCGGCTGGTCACCAACGGCCAGTGGCCGGCAGGACCGCTGGGCGGGGCCTTTGACGCGGCCCTTGCGGCGGGCGCGCCCCGGCCCGAGGTCTTTGGCCCTGGCGACCGCCTGGACCTGGGCTCGGGCGTGTGGCTGGAAGCTCTGCACCCGGCCGAGGATTTTGACAAGACCACGACCAACGAGCGCTCGCTGGTGCTGCGGCTGGTGTGGAATGGCAGGCCCCTGGCCCTCTTGCCGGGTGATGTCCAGCGCGCGGGCATTGAGGACATGATCGAGCGGGGCCGGGACCTGCGCGCAATGGTGCTGGTGCTGCCGCACCACGGGTCCAAGTCGAGCTTGTCTGGCATGCTGTACGAGGCCGTGGCCCCGGCCCAGGCCGTGGTCAGCTGCGGCTATCTCAACCAGTTCCATTTCCCCAACCAGGCCGTGGTGGACGAACTGGCCCGGCGCGGCATCCCGCTGGCGAGCACGGCTGACAAGGGCATGCTGGAACTGGTCTGGAGCGCGCCGGAAGCACACGCGCGCCTGTCCGGCCAGCGGCCCTAGGCGCCGGGTTCCTTGCCGCTTCCCGCGCTGCCCAGGAGGTATTCCCAGGCCTGGGGGGCGGGCAGGGGCTTGGCGTAGAGGTAGCCCTGGGCATACTCGCACTGGAGCACGGTGAGGATCACCTGCTGCTCGCTGCGCTCCACGCCCTCGGCCACCACCTGGAGCTGCAGGGAGTGCGCCAGGCTGATGATGGCCTTGACGATCTCCAGGCCTTCCTGGCTGGCGTCCAGCCGCCGCACGAAGCTGATGTCGATCTTCAGGTTGTCGAGCGGGAACTGCTGCAGGCTGCTCATGGACGAGTAGCCGGTGCCGAAGTCGTCGATGGACAGGGTGCAGCCCAGGGCCTTGAGCTTTTTCAGCTTCTCCACGGCGCTGCCCGCGTTCTCCATGATGGCCGACTCGGTGATCTCAAGCTTGAGCGCCCCGGCCGGAAGCCCGGTCTCCTGCAGGACGCTGCGGATGTCTTCCACGAGCCTGGTGTCGGAGAACTGCCGGGGCGAGGGGTTCACGGACATGACCAGGCCCCTGGCCAGTTCCGAGGCCTCGCGCCAGGCCATGAGGGTCTGGCAGGCCTCGCGCAGGACCATGATGCCCAGCTCCACGATGAGCCCGGTGTCCTCGGCCACGGGGATGAAATCTCCGGGCGAGACAAGGCCCCGCTCCGGGTGGTTCCAGCGCACCAGGGCCTCGAAGCCCTGCAGGCTGGCCGCACCGTCCAGGCGCACGATGGGCTGGTAGACCACGAAAAATTCCTTGTTGGCCACGGCCCGCCGCAGATCGGTCTCCACGGTGAGCAGCGAACTGGCGCGCTCGAGCATGGCCTTGGTGAAGACCTTGAAGCGGTTGCGCCCGGCCTTCTTGGCCTGGTGCATGGCCACGTCGGCGTTGCGCAGCAGGTCCTCCGGGGTGTCGGACTCCTGTGCGCCCAGGGTGATGCCCAGGCTGGCCGTGAGCTGGATCTCGTGCCCGTCCACGCTGAGCGGCATGGCCAGCGCCTTGCGCATGCGCTGGACGGCCTGGATGGTTTCGCGCGGGGAGGACAACTCCTCCAGCAGGAGGACGAACTCGTCGCCGCCGAAGCGCGACACCGTGTCCAGGCCACGCACGCAGTCCCGCAGCACGTCGGACACGGCCATGAGCACCTTGTCGCCAAAGGCGTGGCCCAGGCTGTCGTTCAGCACCTTGAAGCGGTCCAGGTCCAGGAAGACCAGGGAGAAATGGTAGGGCTGGCGGCGGCGGGCGCGTTCCATGGCCTGGCGCACGCGGTCCAGGCACAGGGTGCGGTTGGCCAGGCCGGTCAGCGGGTCGTGCAGGGCCAGGTGCCGCAGCTGCAGCTCCATCTCCTTGCGGCCCGTGATGTCGCGCAGGGAGATGCGGCTGCCGAGCGACCCGCCGTTGCCGCTCATGACCTCGCGCTTGGTCTCGCTGACCCAGCGCAGGCCGGAGTCCCTGTGCCGGAGGCGGAAGTCCAGGCTCTCGTCCTCGCCCTGGAAGCCGCCGGAGTGGAAGCGTTGCCAGGCGTCCAGGTCCTCGGGCAGGACGAGCTGCTCCAGCGCGTCGGGCACGCTCAGGAAATGTTCGCGGGGATAGCCGGTGATGCGCTCGCAGGACGGGCTCACGTAGAGCATCGTGCCGGTGGGGCTGACCCAGCACTCCATGTCGTGGGTGTAGTCGGCCACAATGCGGTAGCGGTCCTCGCTCTTTTGCAGGGCCTGCTCGCTCTGGATCTGGGCAGTGACGTCCACGGCGATGCCGGCTACGGCAAAGGTGACGCCGCTTTGCACCAGGGGGAACTTGGAGGTCTGGTGGAACCGCGGCGGGCCGCCGGAGAGCCGCCGCACCTCCTCCATGATGAGCAGGGGCTTGCCCTCGGTGAGCACAAAGCGGTCGTTTTCGCGCAGCATGTCGGCCACGTCGCGGGGCATGAGCTCCGCGTCCGTGCGGCCGATGACCTCCTCCTGCTTCAGGCCCAGCCACGCGCAGTGGGCCGGGTTGCTGAAGATGTAGTGGCCCGAGGTGTCCTTGATGAAGGCCATGGCCGGGGAGTTCTCCATGAACGAGGCGAAGAGCTGGCGGCTCTTGTCCAGCTCGGCCTCCATCTGCTGGCGCATGGTCACGTCGCGCGCGACCACCACCGCATAGCCCGTGCCCGCAAAGCTGTGCAGGGTCACGGTTATCTCGACAGGGGTGCGCCGACCGTCGCGGCCGGTCATGGCCGTCACCAGGTGCCCGTTGCGGAACCGGGACTGCAGTCCGCCGCCCTCGGTGAGGGACGCTGGTCCGGCGTAGCGGGCGGCGATCTCCGGCGGGAAGAACCGGGAGATGTGCGCGGCGAGGACCCCGCCGCGGTCAAGGCCCAGGAAGGTCAGCGCCGTCTCATTGACGTCGGCCACGGTCCAGTCCTGGGTCTTGAAGACAAAGATGGCGTCGTTGGCGTGGTCCACCACGGCCCGGAAGCGCTCCAGATCCTCCAGGCGCTGCTTGAGCTCCGGGTAGTAGCTCTTGGCGATGCTGCGCTCGCCCAGGCCGATGAGGCGGTCGCGCAGGTCGCTCGCGCTCTCGTCCTGGTCAGAGGGCATGTTCGAACACCGCGCGGATGTCCGCAGCCGTGGGGGCCTTGGGGTTGGTGAGCATGCAGGGGTCGTGCAGGGCGAACTCGGCCAGGCGGTCCAGGTCGGACGGCCGCACCCCGAGCTTGGCCAGTCCAGTGGTGGCGCCCACCGCGGCCTTGAGCTCGCGCACCTGGGCCAGCACCAGCGAGCGCTTCTCCTCCAGGTCCGCGTCCGGGGGGATCACTGCGCCGAGCGCCAGGCCGATGTCCGTGTAGCGCTCCGGTGCGGCCGCGAAGTTGTAGTCGATGACGTGGTCGAGCAGAATGGCGTTGCACTGGCCGTGGGGCAGGTCGAGCAGGCCGCCCAGGCTGTGGGCCATGGCGTGTACCGCGCCCAGGATGGCGTTGGAGAAGGCCAGGCCGGCGTACATGCTGCCGAGCATCATGCCGTAGCGCGCGTCCAGGTTCTCCGGCTGCTGGATGGCCAGGGGCAGGTGCCGGCTGATGCGCCGCACGGCCTCCAGGGCGAACAGGTCGGTGATCGGACCGTGGGCATTGGACACGTAGGCCTCAATGGCATGGGTCAGGGCGTCCACCCCGGTGTTGGCCGTGAGTTCCCGGTCCATGGTCACGGTGAGCGCCGGATCGATGAGCGCGGCGTCGGGCACCACGGCCTTGCTGACGATGGCGATTTTGACCTGGCGCGCGGTGTCGGTGATGATGGCGAACTGAGATACGTCGGCCGAGCTGCCCGCGGTGGTGGGCACGCAGATGAGCGGCGGGCCGGGCTTGGGCACGTTGTCCGCGCCCTCGAAGTCCAGCACGTGGCGGCCGTTGGCGTGGACGATGCCGATGCCCTTGGCGCAGTCGATGGGGCTGCCCCCGCCCACGGCCACAATGGCGTCGCAGCCGCCCGAGCGGTAGACCTCGGCCCCGTGCATGACCTCGCTGTCGCGCGGGTTGGCGTGCACGTCGGCAAAGAGCACGTGCGCAACGCCAGCCTCGTCAAGCGCGGCCACAATGTCCGGGAACCAGGGTTGGGCGGCCACTCCCGGGTCCGTGACCAGCAGCACCCGCCGCGCGCCGAGGTTGCGGGCGTAGCGCCCGGCCAGCTTGCCCGCGCCCACGCCGAACACGGCCTCAGGCGCCAGGAACTTGCGCAGCTCAAGCAGGGCGTCGCTGGCCATGTCCGCCTCCTGTTTGCCTGTGATGGGGCCTGAAACGGTGTGCAGGCCTTGCCGGGAAACTACACGATTTGTGCGGGGTTTGGAAAGGGCCGGGCGGCGGAATACGTGGTCCAGGCCAAAAAATATCCGGCCTGCCCGGCGCCGCACCGGGGCATGCGGGATGGGCGCCAAGCGCGGCCCGGGTCACGTGCGCGAGAGGGCTCAGGACGGCTTGGGCTTGTCGTGCTTGCCGCCGGGCTGGGGCCACTTCTGCGGGTCGTCCTTGAACAGCTTGTAGTTGATGGAGTCCACCAGCGCCTGCCAGCTGGCCTCGATGATGTTGTGCGACACGCCCACTGTGGTCCAGCGGTCCTTTTTGTCCCCGGACTCGATGAGCACGCGCACGAAGGAGGCCGTGCCGCCGCCGTCCTTGTTGGCGATGGACATGACGCGCACCTTGAAGTCCAGCAGGCGCATCTGGGCCAGGGTGGGGTAGGAGGGCTCCAGCGCCCGCCTGAG
>Ga0007792_10001047_pt1 | contig 10128 bp, 7 predicted proteins | sample CryBogmetaGMA6M_FD_60371 | JGI IMG/M metagenome (GOLD analysis project Ga0007792, IMG submission 60371) | Freshwater microbial communities from Crystal Bog, Wisconsin, USA - MA6M | ecosystem: Environmental > Aquatic > Freshwater > Lake | place: Crystal Bog, Wisconsin, USA | collected 2009-07-06
TAACGGCACTTGTACCTGAAATAGATGGGCAAGCGTTTGATCTACCGCCGCATAATTTTGTAAAATAACCTCTTCACCTTTTTTGCTGTAAGTCTTTTTGATAGTCTCTTTAATTTTAGCAATAGCCTGATCACGAGGTAATACACCTGAAAGAGCAAAGAAGCAGGTTTGTAGAATAGTATTCACCCGATTGCCCATACCCGTTTCCTGAGCTACGGTTGAAGCATCGATGACATAAAAAGACAGGCCTTTATTGATAATTCTCTCTTGTACATAGCGCGGCAAATGCGCCCATACGTCCTCAGCAGGAAACGGACTATTAAGCAAGAAGACCGAACCCGGTGCGGCCTGTGCCAGAATATCCGTTTTAAATAAGAAATTGAATTGATGACACCCAATAAATTGAGCCGTCTGTACTAGATAAGGGGCGTGAATAGGATCAGGACCAAAGCGTAAATGCGATACGGTTTGCGAACCCGACTTCTTTGAGTCGTAAACAAAATAACCTTGAGCATAAAAGCCAGGCAAGTCACCAATAATTTTAATGGTGTTTTTATTTGCCCCGACAGTACCATCTGCACCCAGTCCAAAAAACAAGGCTGAAATCACTTTATCGGAATCAATATTGAAGCTTGGGTCATAATCCAGACTGCTATGACTGACGTCGTCATTGATCCCTATCGTAAAATGACTTTTAGGCTGGGCTTTAAGTAATTCATCGAAGATACCCCTAACCATGGCTGGGGTAAATTCTTTCGATGATAAACCATAGCGCCCACCCACTGTCTTCGGCATTTTGGCGAGTTTACCCGTATTAAACGCCTCTGCGAAAGTACTGACGACATCATGAAAGAGCGGTTCACCCGTCGCCCCCGGTGATTTAGTGCGATCTAAAACAGCCACATTGCTAACAGTAAGCGGCAACGAAGCCAAAAAAGCATCTTGATCAAACGGTAAATACAAACGGACATGGATAACCCCGACTTTCTCACCGTTAGTCACCAGACTAGCCACCGTTTGTTTCACCGTCTCTGCCGCTGACCCCATGATAACGATCACCCGAGTCGCATCTTCGGCACCCGTATATTCAAACAATCGATATTGACGCCCAGTAATTGCCGCAAACTTATCCATTATGTTTTGCGTGATGGCCGGTACTTTAGCGTAAAAAGGATTAACGGTTTCACGGGCTTGAAAATAAATATCCGGGTTTTGTGCGGTACCACGAATAAACGGATGATCAGGATTTAACCCACGCGCACGGTGTGCCCGTACTAAATCCCCATTAATCATGGCACTAATTTGCTCGTCTGATAGCAAGCTAATTTTGTTTACTTCATGCGACGTTCGAAAGCCATCAAAAAAATGGATAAAGGGCACCCGGGCCTCCAAAGCAATTGCCTGTGCAATTAAAGCCATATCATGGGCTTCTTGCACAGAACTGGAACCTAACATGGCAAAACCCGTATCACGCACCGCCATTACATCGGAATGATCTCCAAATATGGATAATCCTTGCGTAGCTAATGAACGTGCCGCCACATGAAACACCGTAGACGTTAATTCACCGGCAATTTTATACATATTAGGAATCATCAATAACAATCCCTGCGAAGCAGTAAATGTTGTTGATAATGCCCCCGTTTGTAGCGCACCGTGTACAGCACCCGCTGCGCCCCCCTCGCTTTGCATTTCGGCAATTAAAGGAATGTTACCCCAAATATTAGTTTTACCTTCCGCTGCCCATTGGTCAGCCCATTCTGCCATTGCAGATGATGGCGTAATCGGATAAATGGCACAGACTTCATTAATGCGGTAAGCCACGTAGGCAACGGCTTCATTACCGTCAACAGTTACATCCTGATAAGTGGTCATTATTTAATCTCTCTGTTCAGTAACCATTTCTATTGCATGGCAAGGACATTGTTCAAAACAAACAGAACAACCGGTACATAAATCATAATCATATTTATAGCGATTACCTGGACCTAATTTTAAAATCGCTTTTTCAGGACAGGCACCAAAGCAGCCATCACACTCAAAACAATTGCCACAAGAAAAACACCGCTGCGCTTCAAACGTAGCATCAGTCGCCTCTAAACCCGCAACAATTTCAGAAAAGCTTTCTGTACGTTGTTGTGCGGGAATGTGCGCTTGATGTTTTTGTTCGGCATCGGTTTGATACCAAATATGTAATTTCTCATAAGTCACCAGATCATGCTTAGGTTGCGCAATATAACGTGTCCCGCGTAACCAGGCATCAATATGTCGAGCTGCTTTCTTACCGTGCCCCACAGCCGTCGTTACGGTTCTTTCACTAGGCACCATATCACCCCCGGCAAAAATACCGTCAGCCCCGGTACGCATACTGGTATCCACAATAACAGTGTCATCGGCTTTAAACTCTACACCGGTTACTGATCGTAAAAAGCGCGTATCTGTGTCTTGACCAACCGCTAAAATAAGCGCATCGGCATCCAGTGTTTCATATTGCCCAGTGGATTGCGCAACGCCCTTAGCATCCAAGGCCATAATTTCTACTTTTATGGAGGAATCATCCATCTCCTTAATAGAACGTAGCCAGTTGATTTTAACACCTTCTTCAAGAGCTTCATCGGCTTCAAAGGAATGCGCTGGCATGTGATCACGATCACGCCGATAAATAATATACGCTTCATCCGCACCTAGACGCTTCGCTGTTCTAGCGGCATCCATCGCGGTATTACCGCCACCATAGATAGCTACTTTTCTACCTAACAGAGGTGCATTTCCCGCCGAAGTATCCCGTAAAAAAGTAATCGCATCCAGCATTTTGGACGCATCTCGTGCGGGGATATCAATGCGCTTACTTAGATGAGCCCCTACAGCGACAAAAACGGCATCGAAGTTACCCTCTTTTTTATCCGCCAGCAGATTATCGACTTTGCGATTTAAGACAATTTCAACGCCTAAAGACACGATTCTTTGTATCTCAAAGTCCAGTTCATGACGCGGCAAACGATAGGCCGGAATACCGAAACGCATCATACCGCCAGCAACGGGCCCCGCTTCATAAATAACCACCTTATGACCCAGCCTCGCCAGATGATAAGCTGCTGATAAACCACTCGGCCCCGCACCTACTACTAAAATGCGCTTACCTGTTGGCTCAAAATCAGCGGTTACTTGCCAATTTTCAGCTAAAGCCATATCGCCTAAAAACCGTTCGATAGCATGAATACTGACAGCGCCATCGAGTTGTTCACGATTACATTGGGTTTCACAGGGGTGGTAACAGACCCGTCCATGCACGGCAGGCATAGGATTATCACGCATGATTTGCTGCCAGGCTAGTTGGTAATGTCCCGATTGCACTAGAGCTAACCAGGCCTGAATGTTTTCCCCCGCAGGACAAGCATAATTACAGGGCGGTAAAAAGTCTTTATAAACAGGATGGTGAGCGCGAACTGGGCCAGTGCCCTGTTCATGTGCGCTTAGATCCGCTGGGTGCGTAATATCAGCGGGCTTATAGTTCATCGTAATATCCTAATTTAGAGGTAAATGACATCTGAAAATAACTAACACATTATATCGCACTCTATACCGAATCAATATGGGAACTAGCGTAAGTTATTTGCTAACAGGCCGACGATTATTAGGATAAATTTAAATATTATTAGATAGTACAGCGTTTAGCACAAAAATCTATCATTTAAAATAAGATAATCTAAATTTTTCTGATATAATAAAGTCGCATAGGTTAAGTTAAGTAACGACCTTATTCTTCCCTAATATCAAGGCTAAGAAAATGAAAACTGTGTTATGTGTAATGTTTTTAATGACTAATTCAGTCTTTTCTTTTGCCGACTATGCTAGTAAGTATGTACAAGGTTATGCTAGTAGCTATGTACTAGGCTCCGCAAGTTCTACTGTAACTTACGCTAGTAATTATAACCCGATCACTGCTAACCCAACACTTAGCGATAGTTATAAGGATACCGATAGTTATAAGGATAGTGATAGGAGTAAAGAAGAAGACACTTATCAGGGTAAAGTAAGCACAATTTCCACAGTAACAACGACACGTCAATCAACAACCGAAGATGGTGAAAGTGAGGTTATAATTACTCATAAATTGCTTCCTACAATACTGGAACCTAGAAAAGTCAATTCGACTGAATAACGTGCAAGGATTGTTGCCGTATTGAATCACCCCCTATAACACACCGGTTTACTGTATAACATTTCCAGAATTTTAGGATTTTAGTTTATTGCTTTTAATTCGTAGGTTTGAATGAAATTAATTAGGGGGTGCCTTCCTCTAAACAACGCTGTAAACCACTCTTTTTATAAAAATGAAAGTTGCCTGTTTAAGCAGATGTAAATTAAAAACTTGCACTTTGAGTAATTGGGACTTTATCATATAAAAAATTTTTTAAATAAATTTGTCTTACTGGTATTTAAAGATTGTAGGTATTAGATAATGGTTAACAACGACTTCGAGGTTAACTCGAATGATTACGAAGCAAAATTATATGAGCTTGAAATTCTTCAGCTATGGGATAACTTGCCAGACTATTGTAAAACAGCGAAGACCCTGGAAAAAATCAAGGCGATGACTAGTCAATCATTGCTAAATAAATTAACCACGCCGGAATCATTGATTGATGATGAATAGTATAAATCCTAAGATGGTATAGAGACTAGAGCTGATTAAGCTACATACCCAGTTTACGGAGCTATTATCTGGCTTTAATTGACAGACAAGTATGTAGCTTAATTAATTGTCGGCTCTATAATTGAACTTAAATATTGCCTGAACAATGATGCCCTAACTTTAGTTGAATAAATTATGGTGTTTTATCATTATTTTTATTACCATTGTGATAGGTCTGCTTACGTAATTTATCTTGATACTCTTGAACTATACCTTCCATTTCAACGGTCTTAAATTGAAAAACAGGCTCAGACTCTAATAATGAATTAAAAACACCGTGGTGTTCATAGGCACTTAAAATTTGTTCAGCGGCTTCATATAACTTGATGTTTTTGGTTTCACAACTTTTCAACTCGACTTCAGTGTGCTTATAGCTGTTTTCTAAATTAGCATGAACTACAGTTAACTCATTTTTTGATTTGTTTAGCGCGTTATACTTTTCAATTACTTCAAGTAGTTTTGCATGAGTTTGTTGTAGTGTATTACTAACTACTGCATTGCTACTTTTCTGAGCGGCTAATTCAGCGCTTATGCGTTCTTCATTTGAAGCTTTGCTTTCAATATCTTTCTTTAAACCATCAATTTCTGTCGTTAGCTTGTCTTTTTCAGTTTTAAGCTGATCACGCTCGCTAGTCGCTTCTTGAACCATCGCCTGTAACTTGGCTAATGCCTTACTATTACCATCCGCAGGACGTGGAGCGGCTGCCAATGTTACCGGTAACAAACTACCCAGCAACAAAATTGAAACAGGTAGTGATTTGACTATTTTTCTCATACCCAACCATCCTTTAAAAATGCGTGTTAATATCGAGCTGCATGATATCCACACCGTATTTCGGACCAGTGATCGTATTGCCGCTCAACCATTTACCGGTCAACCAGACATTTTTAACCAAGCCATAATTACCGCCGACGACCCAACCTTTAACATTAGTTCCGCCCAGATTGCTCGCCCCCCCTTGATGAAAGTCAGAATCGGTGTAAGCATCCAACACGGCATCACTACCTACATATTTATACAAGGAGAAAACATTCCAATGTCCGCCCTCATCGACTTTTGGCCAACCAAGTTCCGCCTTAACTTGCCAGGCATTTGTGCTGGCAGAGCTTATTGGTATGTTGTATATACCTGCTGTAAGTACATTTTTATATTGATTCTGGATGCCATTTGCATTAAATCCCACGTTTTTAGCGTAATCGGCACTTAATTTAAGATGATGTGGAGAGAATAAAGCTAAATCGTATAAAGCATTGAAATTAAGGATACGGTAATTAGAAGCTAAGCCCATCAGTGTACTATTAATCGTACCATTAGCTGCATAACTTGCAGCACAAATAGGCGTTAAGCTATTACCAAATTGCATAAATTGCGGAGCCGATTGAATACTCTCAGCAGACGCTTCATTACAAGTTCCACCTGCAACTCCCATATTGGGATCAACTTTAGCAGTCATATTTCTATAATCGAAATATGCCGCACCCAACTTAAGCGAGTCTTGGTTATCGAAGCCCCAATCCAATCCGGTTTGACCGCCAAACATCCATTTATCACGTGTACTCAAGCCAGAGGAAGATTGTAACGGAAACACACCCGCTGTTGCAAATACGGTGGGGCCTTTGCCGCGCATTACGTCAGAAAAGTCTGCTGAATTCAGGTTATGTCGCACAGTTCCCATTACACCTTCAAATGATAAATCTTCATCCCAGACCACCTCACTACCCCCGGTAAAGAAGGGGTTAGGTGTCCGACCGCCCATTAGTGTTAACCAGTTAAATTTGTTATCATCCACCGCGTTATAACGTAAAAATGCGCGGTCTATATTAAACTGATATCTTCCGCCAGTATTTCCCAACGCCTGGTTAGTCGAGACCGGATTAGAAATGTTACCCGTAGCCAAACGCATACCAGCATCAACGCCGTCTATAATTTTCGCATCTATACCCAGTCGTACACGTTCACGTCCTTGATTACGACCACTGGTTGTATTGACATACTTATTTTGGGTATAGGCATTTCCATTATTGGCATTAATGGAGGGCCAATCGTAATAAGTACCGGTCGAGGCATTATCAGACGCCATAAAGCTGGATTGTTCTCTGAGTCGTATATCCCCAGACAATTTAAAACGATTAACCCATTCTGGTAAGGCATTCGGAATACCCCACTGTTCTTTCTTGGCTTTTTGCATCACATCACCAACCACTTCTTCGCGTAATTCACTACGAACCTGTTGGCGGATTTCATCTTTTACAAAATCGGGTACATACGCAACACGTACTTCATCAGCGGGCACAATTTCCTTAGCGGAAACTTCTTTAGGTGCTGAAGCTTTTGCTTCGGCAACCTGCTTATCAGCATCCACATCGGCCTGCCTAATCATTTCATTCGCAGCTTGCTCGGTCAATATACCTTGTTTAACTAATTGCTTAATAAGATTCGTGGTCGTATTGCGCAATTTCAGCAACTCTTCCTTTTCACCCGCTTGCGATAATCCGGTCGCGCATAATAATGCTAAAGCCAGTAGCGGTTTTTTGTGACCCATAACTATTTCCTGCCAATTTAAATATAATTTATGTGTTCCCTTCGACTAATTCATAGCGAAGGGATAAATCTTGCGAAACATCAGGTTTAAGCGTTGATGCTTAAAGTCGTGATGAAATTTTTAGTTTAACAGGCTGTTCCATGCCGGGAGGTGGCGGCTCATTTGTTTTCTTAAATTGAGAGACCAGCTTATTTAACAGTTTATCTATGTCTGGATCGTTACTGCCGCGTGACATTTCATAGCGACTCACAGTACCATCGAGATTGATCCAGAATTTAATAACGACTGAATAACTTTTTCTTCTTAACTCGTCATGTCCAGCCAAAATATCAACCAGACTGTCTTTAATAGTTCCCGCATACCAGGCATGTGGATTACCACCACCTAACAACCCACGCCCCCCTTTACGTCCAACCAGGCCAAAGGCGTCAGAACCCGCAGTACCTTCCGCATCCAATCCGGTATCCGCATTTGGTTGCGCATCCGGCACATCAGGTATCGGCTCAGGATCCGGTTCAGGCACATCAATTTTTTCAACTTCAGGCTCTGGAATTTTTTCAACTTTTTGAGGAGGCGGGGGCGGAGGTGGAGGCGGTGGCTTAAATAAAGAAATGGGCATGATCTTTTTTTCATGCTTTACGGGTTTTTCACCGGCAAAACCGCCTATGATTTTTACAACATAAAAAACCGCGAACAGCAGTACTATTCCGCCTATGATTCTAGGTACATAAACCCTTAAACTTTTCTTACTCATAACTCAGAATTGATTTTACTTAACCAAATTTTGAGTGACTAACCCAACTTGGGTGATCTCAAGCTTGCCCAACATCGCAAGAATATCAATTACACTTTGGTATTGAACCGTTGCATCCCCTTTAACAACGACCGGTAAAGCCGGATTAACCGCTTTATATTGCAATAAAGTAGTTTCAAGTTGTTCCATGGTGACCGGAAAAGTATCAAGAAAAATAGTGCCATCTGCCGTAACAGTAATCGCCTTGGTTTGTGGCTTTGCCAAACTGGGTGTATTACTGGCCTTGGGTAAATTAACTTGCACACCCTGCACTGCTGCAGTTGTCATCAGGATAAATACAATTAATAGCACATAGGCCAAATCAAGCATCGGAGTGACGTTGATTTCATCATAGGCCGCATTCTCTTCTTGTAACTTCATATTTAAATTTTTCTCTAACAGGATAATTGTAAGTTCAGCTTAACTAAATACTTAATCAAGTATGTTGCTCACTTAATTTTGCAACAAACTCATCAACGAATACATGCATATCAGCTGTAATTTCTTTAATTTGTCCACCTAAATAGTTATAACCAAACAAACAGGGGATCGCTACAATAAGTCCGGCTACTGTTGCGGTTAAAGCACCCGCAATACCAGGTGCAATCGCATTAACATTGACTTCACCGCTGACTGCTATCGCAGCAAAAGTAATCATTACCCCAATAACCGTACCCAACAACCCCAGGAAGGGGCCGCCACTAATAGCAATGGTCAGGAGTACCATCTGGGCATTAAGTTTTTGCAGTTCTCGGGTTAACATGGCATCCATACTGGCTCTAACAGCATTCATCGACTGTGCTGACAAGACCTGTTCTTTACCGGGCACTCCATCTGCTTTGTATAAACGTCGATTCATTTCTTCCACACCGACATGGTAAAGACGATAGAGGGTTGATCCTGCAAAAGCACCATGCTTTTGGGTAAACGATAGCAACAACGGCGATTCATCAAAATCTTCATCGCTTTCTTCACCTTTAGCGTTAAGGCTACCCAACTCCTTGGATGCTAGGTTCAAATAGGCTTTTTCAAACTTTTTGTTTTCCCTTTTGACACGACTCAGTACGATGGCTTTTACAATCATCACCAACCAACTGATGACAAACATAACACCCAGAATACCGATAATGACCCAACCATCTGTTGTTACATTTTTTAACGAATCCAGAATTAAAGATTCCCCGCCTTCTTCACTATCCGGCGTACTGTCTTCACCATACGTTAATAGCGCTCCCGTCTGACCCTGCATTTGGGCATCAAACTTAATGGTGTTTGCATCCAGTGCTACTTTATAAATCGCGAACTGGTCTAGTGAACCGTTTAAACCTCTGGCTCCAAACTCATCTCCACCAATTGATAGGTTACTGGTTAAATCCCGGGTTACTATGCCCAAAGAACCCGCACTTGCCCCATCAACATATAAAACCAATGAGCCGGTATTTGCAACCAATGCTAAATGATGCCAAACACCCAAAGCTAAAGGCGTAGGTGCTTTAAGTTCTTGTTTGGAACCTTCTTCTACTTTTACAGAAACAGTATCACCCAATAGTGACAAGGTCACATTACCGCCTGCACCTGATCTTTGAAAAATAACACTATTGCTCTGTGATTGATCTATTTTTACCCAAGTCTCCACTGTCCAACCCAAGGCAGGTGACATTTGTAATGAGGGGGTGGCAGGCACATGTATAAACTGGCTACCATTAAATGAGGCCGCTCCGGCAATCAAGCCACCCTCGCTTATTGTTGCAGACACTTCACTCGGATTATTACTGTAAGCGGTTAAATCCTTAACACCGGGCTGACCAAATTCATAATCCAATACCTGGTTAACATCAAAAGAACCAGCCGCATCCTGCCCGTCAACGGCTTTAGGGTTGCCATAATAAATCCAGATAGCAGGATCGGTTGCAGTGGCTAAATCGGCTGGTAACTTTACCCATATAAAAGCCATTTCATTAATGACATCGAGCTTTTCTATATAAAACTTTAAGGGAGTTTCTTCGTCAGCGGCCAAGATACGAATATCTTTACCTTTATCAGCAAGATCAGCAAAAAAAGTAAAGTTTCCGGTATGTAACCTAATCAAGGCTAAA
>Ga0007792_10001052_pt1 | contig 10105 bp, 10 predicted proteins | sample CryBogmetaGMA6M_FD_60371 | JGI IMG/M metagenome (GOLD analysis project Ga0007792, IMG submission 60371) | Freshwater microbial communities from Crystal Bog, Wisconsin, USA - MA6M | ecosystem: Environmental > Aquatic > Freshwater > Lake | place: Crystal Bog, Wisconsin, USA | collected 2009-07-06
GTCCTCGCCGAAGTCCGCGCGCTTGGCGGCCACGCGGTCGAGGCAGGCCTCCTTCACGTCGTCGTAGGTGAGGCGCCGGGCGCTGTGGATCACGCTCTCGGAGAAGCGGGTCGCCACCACATGCAGGTCCGGGGAGAGGGTCATCCAGGCGGTCATGGTGAGGCGGTCCACACCCTCCCGCAGGCTGCACAGGTCGCCACTGAGGCGCTCCGGGATCATGGGGATGGCCTCGTCCGGGAAGTACACCGAGGTGCCGCGCAGGCGGGCCTCCTCGTCCAGCGGGCCGCCCTCGGCAACGTAGTGGCTGACATCGGCAATGTGCACGCCGAGGAGCCAGCCACCGCCCTCGGAGCGGGGCAGGACCTCCAGGCTGATGGCGTCGTCGAAGTCCTTGGCCGTGGGGGGATCCACCGTGCAGGTGAGGGTGGTGCGTAAATCCTCTCGGTCCTTCACCCATTCCTCAGGGATGGAAGTGGGGAAGGGCGCCAGCTCCCGCATGACGGCATCGGGGAAGGTCGTGCGCAGGTTGAACAGGGCGGCCGTGAGACGGTTCTCGATCTTCAGGTCGGTCTTCTTGCCCAGCCGGGCCACCACCGTGCCGCGCAGCTGCTTGGCATCGGGGTCGGCATCCAGGCGCACGCTCACCAGCTCACCGTCCTCGGCGAGGTCCGTGGGGGGCACGGCGATGATCTGCGCCAGCCGGGGCTCCAGGGGCACCACGCGCCAGCCCCAGGGCTGCTGCTGGAGGGTGCCGGGCAGGGGGATCTCACCCCGGCCCTTGATCTCCAGCACCCGGGCCTTCAGCCGGCCGTCCCAGGACTCGCCGCAGATCTCGGCCACCACCCGGTCCCCGTGGATGGCCCCGTGGGCATCCCGCCAGTCCACCAGGAGGTCCGTCCCGGGGCCCTTGGGCGCGCCGGGCACCTTCAGGAAGCCCCCGGCACCCTCCGGATGGCCCACAAAGGTGGCCTCGAAGGACTCGAAGGGCCGGAAGGCCGCCTGGGGTCGGGCCGCAGGGCGCAGGGCTGGCTTGGAGGCCGGGGCCGCCTGGGGCGCACCTCGTCGCTGGGCCCGCGCGGGCGGACGGGAGGGGGTGCTGCTGGAGGAGGAGCGTCGGGCCATGGACCCAGGTTACAGGCCCAAGGGTCGGTTCAGCCCTTCTTTCCCTTCTTCACGGGCTTGGCGACCGCCCGGCCGTAGAGGATGTCGAGCTGGAGCTGGACCTTCTTGTTTTCCGGATCCAGGAGGGCCAGGCGGTGCAGCCAGCGACCCTGACCAGGCTTGTCGCCCTGGGCTTCCAGGTAGGCGGGGGTGGACACGACGGCCTCAACCCACTTGGCCACCACGCCGCCGCCGGGGATGTAGGCGGCCACCTGATCGGCCTCGCTCTTGAGCTTCTCCTCCATCACCTTGACCAGGGGGTCGTAGGCCGTGGCCTCCCGCTTGGTCACGTCCAGGTAGACCTGGAAGAACTTGGACCACTTGGTGCCGTCGACGACTTCCTTCTCCACGCTCAGGGCCAGGTCCAGCTCCTGCCGGTCCCCGGCATCCAGGGAGGGTTTGCCCTTCAGCTCCTTGATGCGGGCGTCATTCTCATCCAGCACCTGCTGGGCGCGGGTGGCGGCCATCTTGTAGTAGGCCACCGTCTTCTCGAAGGGCTCCTTGAGGCCGGCCTGGCACTCCACGGCCAGGCTGCGGGCGGCCTTGGCAAAGTCCAGGGCCTTCTCCCAGACGCCAGCTGAGTCGGCGGCCTCGGCGGCCAGGCGGTTGGCTTCGGCCAGGTCCAGGAAGATCCCGCAGCTCTGCACCAGGGTCTGGTTGTTGGTCTTGTCGAAGGTGGGCCGGGTGGGCGGCAGCAGGGCCTCCGCCTGCACGAGGGCCTCCTTGAACTTCAGCTCCGCCATGAGCTTCTCGACCGCGGGCCGCTCCGCCTTGACCCGGTCGCCCAGGGAGGGCGCCGGCGCCTGGGCCGCCAGGGCCACGGCAAGGAAGGGAACGCACAGCAAGGCAGATAGGCGCATGGTTGCAACCGCAAAGAGCGGGGGAGACCCCGGCGAGAAACCTCCATTGTCCCGGGATCGTCCAAGGTTGACTAGTGATCCTGTTCCCCGAGGGCGAAGGTGTGACGAACCGGGACGCCGGACAAAAAAGAGGATCGCCACCAAGACACCAAGGCACCAAGGCACCAAGAACTGCCCCAAATGAAGACCGGCAGTCTTGCTTGGTGTCTTGGTGCCTTGGTGGCAGGTATTGATCCTTTTATCCTGACAGTCAGCCGCCTCACCCCGTGGTTTCGGTCATGCCTCGGATCTCGGACTTGATCCGGTCCATCTCCGTGCGCTCGATCCTGCGACCGGGGACGCCGCCCCAGGTCTCCCCCGCGCCTACCCGGCTCCCCGGCAGGAGGACGCTCTGGGGCAGGATGGTGGCGTCGTCGCCGATGACCACATCCCCCATGACGCAGCAGCCCAGGCCCAGGGTGGCCCGCTTCCCCACGACCACCGGGGCGATGACGAAGTTTCCACCCCCGCCGTAGTGGGCGAAGATGCGCACGCTGCCGCCAAGTGCGGCGTCATCGCCCACGGAGATGAGCTGCGGGTCGCTGATGTACTCGGTGTTGATGAAGGCGTGCCGTCCCACCTTCATGCCCATGGCCTTGAGAAACCACACGCCGAAGGGCGTGAGGGTCACGAAGGGCAGGAACGTGAACCGCACCAGGTAGAAGAGGCCGTTGTGCAGGAACCAGGGCAGGGCCGCCAGCGTGTAGTAGCCCCCCTTGAAGGGCTTGACCCGGGTGGGCAGCACCCAGTTGTACATGGGGATCACCACCAGCAGGGTCAGCCCGAACATGAAGAAGCAGAGGGCCAAGGCAAAGCCCAGCACGATGTAGGGCAGGGGCCCCGCCAGGGTGCGGGACCAGGGCTGGATGGCCGACCAGAACCACAGGGCCGGCGCCAGGGCGAAGCCCAGGGCCGTGGAGGCCAGGGTATAGAGCAGCAGGACGGCGATGCCGTAGGCGATGCGGGAGAACCGACGGAGGACCCGGTCCAGCCAGTTGGTGGGCGGTGGGTTCCGGGATTGGTCCTCGGCAAAGGGCTTCATGCCTACAGGGTAGCGAGGTGCTGGGTAGCATGGAGGCATGGATCTGGTTCTGCTTCGACTCTCCGCCCTCGGCGACATCCTCCGGGTGCTGCCGGCCTGGGCGAACCTGCGGGCGGCGTTCCCGGAGGCCCGCTTCCGGGCGGTGGTGGAGGACCGCCACACCTTCCTGCTAGAGCCCCTGCCCTGGCTCGAGCCGGTGGTGGTGCGGCGCAAGCGGCTCTCCAACCCCTTCAAGGCCTGGACTGAGCTCAACCGCGTGGCAGGCCTGGTGCGGGACGCAGAGGTGAGCCTGGACTTCCACGGCATCCTCAAGGCGGCCCTGATCCCGCGACTGGCGGCCCTCCCGGAGCGCTGGGGCGATGGGGTCACCAAGGAGTTCGCCGGCAAGCTGCAGACCCACCCGCTGCCCTTCCGGCACCAGACTCGCTACCACCAGGCCCTGGGTCTGGCGGAAGCTTTCGGGCGCAGTCGGGGCATCCCAGGCCTGGGGCGCTTCCATCCGGTGCTGCAGGACGTCGCCCTGCCCGACCCCGGCGCGGTCTGGTCCGAGAGGCCTTGCCCCCGGGTGGTGCTGGTGCCCGGGGCCTCCCGCCGGGGGGCCATCAAGCGCTGGCCCCTGCGCCACTGGCTGACCCTGGCCCAGCGCCTGCGGGCCACCCACGACCTGCGCTGGTCCCTGGGCCCCGAGGAAGAGGACCTGCGCGCCTGGCTGCCGGAGGCCACGGGCGTCGAGGCCCTGCCGCGCCTCAGCTTCTGGCAGCTGGCCGCCGCCCTGCGCCAGGCCCAGGCCGTGGTGGCACCAGACACCGGCCTCCTGCATCTGGCCGTGGTGCTGGGCGTCCCCGCCCTGGGAATCTACGGATCGAGCGACCCCGTGGTGGCGGGCCTGCCCGAAGGTGCTGGCAGGGTCCTGAGAACCGGCATCGCCTGCGCCCCCTGCCGCGAGCGCGCCTGCCAGCGGCGGCAGTGCCTGGAAGAATTGTCCCCAGAACTCGTTTCGGAGGCATTGGCGGGACTGGTTGGCGCTCGCTGAGGTGGTTGTTGAAAAGCAACTGAATCTACGCAGAGGACAGCGGAGGCGCGGAGGAAAGCGGAGAAAGGCCAAGGCCTTGGATTTGGCGATGTCACCTGACCCGGAGGGAAGGAGAAATAAACTCCCCAAGCCTATGCGCTGCTTGTAAGTGGTGAAAGAATTCAACGCAAACCAAAGGCCTGTAAATTCCCGCCAGAAGGCCCCCTATCCGACAAGTCTTACGTTTGGATAATGCAAACCAGAAAAGAGAACAATGCTGATGTCAACATTTTCAAAATCAACCCTCCTGACTTATGCGGCAATTACGCAAACGTGCTTGTCGCAGAAGTCCTAGTTAGGTGGCTCCCGTGCGTTTCCACCACATCGCTGCTCAAGTTCTGTTGTTTACTGTGCCAATGTTTGGGCAGAGTGGCATCAAGAGTCTCGATGGTGAGCTGGCCAATAAACTCAAACTCAAGGAGAACCAATCCACCCAAGGTTCGATTCGGCTCTACGAAGAATTCGAAGGCAAATTCGATAAGGAAATGAATAATGCCTACTCAGATTTGATGAAGGAACTGAAGGGCCCAGTTCGTGAAGCATTCCGCCGCTCTCAGAAAGCGTGGCTTGCATTCCGGGATTCCCAATTTCAGGCCTTCGTTTCCATTGCGGATTCCAGAGAATACGGCAGCGGGCAGGGTCAGATAATCGGAATGCTCCGGATGAAAATGGTCCGAGAGAGAGCTGTTCAACTTCGCGGTTACACAAATGGCCTATGGGGCCCAGAAGGCTCTGATGCAGAGTGATCGCCACCTAACCCTCCGCTCAAGTCGGACCCCGCCTGCATTGCCTTCCGCTCTCTCTCAACATCTCGCTATCCCGGCTCCGCTCATCGTCTCGGTGCAGGCGTGGCCGCTTAGCTTCATTCGTTAGGCCTTTCCCGAGAATCCAATGACCGACGTAGAAAAATCACCCCAGAATCGCTGGTACCTCATCTGGGCCCTAGTCTTCCTCTTGTTCTTCGTCGATTCACTTTTCGGGCAGCCCAAATATTTCTCCGCAGTCGCCTATCTCGCGCTGGCCTCCGCATATTCGATTAAGGGCTTCAATTATTTCGATTCTCGCCGTTGGGGCCGTCCCGCATTTAATTCGCTCAATGTCTTAGCATTAGTATTCATGGTTATCAGCATCGGTCGCAGAATCATGGCCTAACCCTGCGCTGCACTCGGACCCCGCCTGCATTGCCTTCCCCGCTCTCTCGGCTTCTCGCTTCCTCAGCTTCGCTCAGCGCCTCGGTGCAGGCGGGTCCGGTTAGTTGCTTCCGTTAGGCCCTCCTATTTCATGACGCGGAAACCCATCTTCCAATTAACCATGGCCCTGAATGCCTCGATTGCTGGGCTGCTGTTGCTACCCATCATCAGAATCATTGACGAGCGAATGCATGTTGGCGCTGCGCTCTGTATGCCGGCTGTTGCATCCGCTGCACTGCTTCTTGTTTTTGGCAGTATCGCTTTCTTCCATTTACTTACCGTTCGTGGCAGCCACACGCCTGCGTTTGTTGTACGACTGAAGTGGTCACTCTACATCGTTGGTGGTGCCTTATTGCTAATCAGCGCAGCCGCAAAAATTTCACTCAACCTTCATCCTTTAGGTGATGTCCCATCCGCCACCAAGTTGTTCATGCTAACCCTCGCTTCCCTTGCCATAACCTTGATTGTTAGTGCCATCTCATTGGAAACTGCCCGCACCGACGACTAACCCGCTGTTCAGGCAATCCTCCCCCGTCTCGCCTTCAGACCCCTTTTCCTCTTCCCGGTTTCTCTGCTCCGCTCAGCGCCTCGGTGCAGGCGGGGCCGGTTAGTTCACTTCCTTAGGCCCCAGGAGTCCACATGCGCCAGCTCCTTGCGTGGTCCATCGGAATGGCGCTTGGGACGGTTATCTACGACTTCATCAGCCGCGGTCCCGGGTCCATTCAGTGGGGGAAGGCGCTCTTTGTGTGGGTCTTTTCTGCGCTGGTGTACTGGCTGGTGGAGCGCTTCCGGAGAGCCCCTTCTTCTGCGGCCTCGGCCTAGCTATTGACCGTAAGTAAAAGCGAATTAACCACAAAGAACACAAAGGACACAGAGAGAAGGCTCTTCATCCCCTTCATCCGCTTTTATCCCTGTCAAATTGCTTTTCGAACCGGAGCGCTGAGAAGACAACAAAAATCCGAGTTTCTATCTCCAAGGTAGATACTGGAACCCAACCGGCGAAAGGAACCCCGTGGCCAAATCAAAGGCGCAGGTCGAAAAGCAGAAGCGAGCGGCCGAGAAGCGGAAGAAAATTGAGAAGGCTGTCATCGCCATCGCTGCCGGAATGCCAGATGACCTCGTTGAGCAGAGGTCAGCCGCTCCGGCCACCACGACCAAGACGGCTAGGAACAAAAGCTAATTGACCACAAAGACCACAAAGGGCACAGAGGGCAGGATCCTTATCCCCTTTATCCGTTTTTATCCCTGTCAAATTGCTTTTGAACAGGGATGAAGGGGATGAAGGGGATAAGGCAGGGGCGATTCGGCCATTCCGGGTAGAACCGCCTACCGCAGACGTTTTATCCCCTTCAACCCCGTCCATCCCCGGCTAAAGCGCTTTTAAGCAGTTCTCTGCTTTCCTCTGCTCCTCGGCTTTCCTCTGCGTATCAATGCGGTTTTCTTTTTCAGCCTAAGCCTCAGCCCCGCCGCCAGCCCGTTGTCCCGTCTTTGCGGTCTTCGAGGACGATGCCCAGGGCTTTGAGGGCGTCTCTTACGCGGTCGGCTTCGGGCCAGTTCTTGGCGGCTTTGGCGGCGCGGCGGGCTTCAATTAGGGCTTCCACTTCGGCGTCCAGGTTGTCGCCTTCGTTGGGCCAGGCGGCGAAGATGGCATCGGCCTCGTCCAGGAAGGCCAGCACGGCGTCCCGCTCCTCGCGGGTGAGGGCCACGTGGTCGTCCTGGGCGTTGAGGTCGCTGATGAGGGTGAAGATTTCCGCCAAGGCCTCGGGGGTGTTGAGGTCATCGCCCAGGGCGGCCCAGAAGTGGTCCCGGGCCTGCGCCAGGCGCTGCTCGGGCGCCAGGGCTGCCTTCCAGGGGCCGCCGCCGGCCTGGCCCTCGCCCTCCATGCGCTTGCGGAAGGCCCGGATGCGCTTGAGGGAGTTCTCCGCGGCCCGCAGGCCCTCGAAGCTGAAGTTGAGCACCTTGCGGTAGTGGTTGCTCTGGATGGCGTAGCGCAGGGCCACGGGGTCCACGCCCTTCTCCACCAGCTCCCGCAGGGTGAAGAAGTTGCCGGCGCTCTTGGCCATCTTCTGGCCCTCGACCATGAGGAACTCGCCGTGCACCCAGTGGTTCACCCACTGGTGCCCGAGGCAGCCATCGCTCTGGGCGATCTCGTTCTCGTGGTGGGGGAAGATCAGGTCCACGCCGCCGCTGTGGATGTCCACCCGGTCACCCAGCAGCTCCATGCCCATGGCCGAGCACTCGATGTGCCAGCCGGGCCGGCCGGGGCCCCAGGGGCTGTCCCACCAGGGCTCGCCGGGCTTGGCGGCCTTCCACAGCACGAAGTCGGTGACCGAGTCCCGCTCGTACTCGTCCGCGTCCACGGAGGCCCCGGCCTGCATGCCCTCCCGGTCCAGGTGGGCCAGGCAGCCGTAGGCGGGGAGGCCGGAGATGCGGTAGTAGACGCTGCCGTCGCGGACATAGGCCAGGTTCTTGGCCTCGAGGTCCTGGACCAGCTGGATCATCTGCGGGATGTAGGCCGTGGCCCGGGGCAGGTGGTCGGCGGGCTGGATGCCCAGGGTCTGCAGGTCCTCCAGGAAGACTGCCGTGAAGCGCTCTGTGAGGGCCCGCATGGCGGCGTGGCGGTCGGCGTTGGAGGCTGTCTCGGGGAGCCCACCCTGGGAGTCGCGGATGATCTTGTCCTCGACGTCCGTGATGTTCATGCAGTGCTTGACCTCGTAGCCCCCGGCCCGGAAGGTCCGCTTGAGGAGATCCTGGAAGAGGAAGGTGCGGAGATTCCCGATGTGGGCATAGTTGTAGACGGTGGGACCACAGGTGTAAAACGAGACCTGCCCCTCCAGCACCGGGACCACGGGCTCGACCCGGCGCGTCAGGGTGTTGAACAGGGAGAGGGTTCGCCGCATCTTCGTCATGGAACTAGGAAACCACCATTTCCCCCTTCATCCAAAGCCCCCGGTGTCCCATGGGATTGTTCAGCAGCAAAAAACTTGACGAGGCCCTGGCGGAGCGGGACGCCCAGATCCAGACCCTGGAAGCCGCCGGCCGTGCCCTCCAGGCCCGGGTGGAAGACGTCCAGGAGCTGGTCAGGCACCTGGACCAGGACCGGGACCTCCTGCTGGGAGCTCTGGAGCGCATGCGGCCGGGGACCGAGCCCCTGGCGCTGGCCGAGGCCCTGCTGGACATCTGCTTCAAGCCCCTGGGGCTGGCCTGCTTCTACGTGGCCCTGGCGGACTGGGACCAGGATCAGCTGCGCTTTGTCCTGTACCAGGAGGGCGGCCGGACCCGGAACCACCCGCCCCGGCGCCTGTCGGACCGGCTGGGACTGTCGGAGAAGGTCCTGACTGCTCGCCATCCCATCTACATCCGGACCCTGGAAGAGGGCAAAGCGGCGGGGAGCCTCCTGACCGCCGCCGAGGAGGCCACCGGCCTCATCCCCCACTCCTGGTACGGTGTGCCCCTGGGCTGGGGCCCCCGCCCGGTGGGCCTGGTGAGCTTCCAGAGCTTCCATGACGATGCCTTCAGCGAGAGCCGCCGCCGGGTCATGGATGCCCTGGCGGCGCTGATCTCGACCTGCATGGGCTCGCCTCAGGGGCGCTGAACGAGGGCCAGCAGGTCGTCGGGGAGGACACGAGCGCGGTTGTCGCTGCTGGCCACCAGGTGGGTGCTCTCGGCTTCTGCCAGCAGCACGCCGGCTCGCTCGATTTTGTAGGCGAAGATCAGGCGGCGGCGGCCGGCCTCCCGCAGGCTGGTGCGCACCTGCACCAGCTCGTCATAGTGCGCCGGGGAGCGGAACTTGACCTGGATCTCGTTCACCACCAGGCGCACGCCCCGGAGCTCCCACTCGGCGTAGCTCTGGCCCAGCTCCCGCAGAAAGTCGCTGCGCCCCAGCTCCATCCAGACCGGGTAGGTGGCATGGTGCACGATGCCCATGGCATCGGTCTCGGCGTAGCGCACTCGGAGCTCAGTCAGGGATTCCATGGCAGGGCGGCCCTCGGGTCAGGACTCCAGTCTTCAGCGGCCAGACCGGTCCGTCCACCAAAAAGCCCCGCCGGGGCGGGGCTTCGGGTGCGACGGAGGGGCTCCCGGCTACTCGACGGTGACGCGGATGTGATCGCCCTTGTCCGTGGTGATCTCCAGGAGCAGGTCGCCGGGCTTGGACTCGGAGAGCAGGCGCTGGAGCTGTTCAGGCTTCATGCCCTTGCGGGCGTGGCCGTTGACCTTGATCTCGCCCTCGCCAGCCATGTCCAGGACGCCCTTGGCGAGGCTGATGGGCATGCGGATGTGGACCTCGGTGGGACCATCGGCACCGTCCTTGGTGCGGGCGTGGTGGGCCATGGTCTTGGAGGTGATGTCCACCTTGATGAACTTGGCGCTCTGGGCCGCGAGGGGCAGGCCGAGGGTGGCGGCAAGGACGAAGGGAACGAGGATGGCGCGCATGGTGGCTCCTGAAGGGGGCGGGCCGGCTGAAGCCCTGTTGCCTGGAATACGGCAGCCCAGGCCCCCGGCTTAGCCTCCGAAAGTCCGGTTATCCTGTGGCCTGTCACGGCGGCCGGTCTGGCCCCATCCAATCAGCGGTGTCCCGCCGCTTCCAGGAGTCCCCATGAAGGTCCTCGCCGCCCTGCTTCTCGTTGCCAGCACGCTGTCCGCCCAGGGTGCGGCCAAGTGGGAGCACGACTACAACGCCGCCCTGAAGCGGGCCAAGGCCGAGAAGAAGCTCATCTTCATGGACCTCTGGACCGAGTGG
>Ga0007792_10001057_pt1 | contig 10091 bp, 8 predicted proteins | sample CryBogmetaGMA6M_FD_60371 | JGI IMG/M metagenome (GOLD analysis project Ga0007792, IMG submission 60371) | Freshwater microbial communities from Crystal Bog, Wisconsin, USA - MA6M | ecosystem: Environmental > Aquatic > Freshwater > Lake | place: Crystal Bog, Wisconsin, USA | collected 2009-07-06
GCAGGTACTCGTTGTTGGAGCCGTGAGCACCGATAACATCGGTATTCAGGACACCAGCAGCATTAGTGGCAACGCCTGCTTTCCACTGGCCGACGGTGTGGCAGTCGCCGCAATGGAGGGTGGAATCATCGCCGAGTGAAGTTGCAGCAGTTGGAGGAACTGCAGTGCCGAGAGGTGCGTACAGGTTGTTAAATGCTGCTCTGCCGTCCTGTGTTACTGCGTCATAGATGGTCATACGTGCGCCGAACAGGGTTGCAGATGAGTTGGTGGCGAAAGTGGCAGGAGAAGCGATCTGGCGACCACCAGCAGTAGTCGCGAATCTCGTACGGCCGGTGTATTTTTTGCCTTTGACGGCGTGGTGCGAGTTGTTGGCTGTATCAAACTGACCATCAACGTTGATAACAGCCGGACGCTGCATCTTGTCGTAACGGTTGGAGATGGTATCGCCAAACGGGTTGGATGGTGATGCTGTTTTGCCATCTGCAGCAAGATGATTATTGTTAATAAACAACTGGATTTTGACGCTCATTGTTGAAGTTGCACCAGTTGCACTGTGGCAGCTCATGCAGAAGTTATCCATGTTGGTGTGATTCGGATTAGCCGGATCCCACAGTATGTCGGCATCTGTAACAGCATTACGCAGGTGGGTTTTGGCATCTGCCATATGCTTGGCTGGATCAACAACAACCAAACCTGCGGAGTTGACCGTACCTTCAAGGTGGCACGCTGCACAATGTGCATTGTTAAGTGTCACGCCGGTTACGTGGTGTGACCATTTGTTGAATTCCTGAGTAATGGAACGGACGCCGTTGTTGTCCTGAACAAAACCGGCACCGGCATTCTGAGGAATGGAGTGGCAACCGATGCAGCCATCGGTAGCTGTTTTGAAGTTATGAGTAACGTGGCAGCTGGAGCAGTTAGTTGTAGTTCCAGCAAGATATGTTGTATGACTTGGATTTGCCGTACCGTGGCATGTGTAGCATCTGCCGCTGTCAGCTGGGTGCAGGTCATTGTGTGAAGTACCGTGGCAACCGGCACAACCGGCTTTGGTTGAACCATTTACTAACGGGAAATCAGACGTGTTGGAATAGTGGCCGGACTGTTTGTAGTTGGCAACCAGGTTTTCGCCATTCGTGTCTCTTGTTTCGTCGTGGCATCTTAGGCATGTGACGGTTTCAGCCTTAACTACCGGGTAGTTAAGAGTGATCGTTCTTTCTGCCGTTTTGCCTGCATCAACGGTTACACCGGTAACAAGACCTTCATAAACAACTTTACCAGAAGCATCAAGAAGCTCTGCTTGAATTGTCAGGTCTCTGCCCGGATAAACGCTGAGCGATCCGCCGGCAGTTCCGGTGAAGATAGCACTGGCAGTAGGAATCGTTGCGCCAGTTACCTTCAGACGGGTTTTGGCAGCCGTACCGGCTGAATAGTTATCGAATTTTTTAGCGAGTTGCTTCGCCACAACAAGCTTTGCCGAAACAGTGGCACTTCCTGGCGCCGCTGCTGTGTTAACACTGTTAGCGCCGCAGCCAGTCAAGGCCAGCAGTAACAGAGCAAGCAACAGGTACTGCAATTTGCTTAGACCATTTCTCATTTTTTCTTTCTCCTTTTGTTAGTTTCCGAACCGAAGTCCGTTACCGCACTATTGCAGTGATAAAACTAATATCGCCTCCTGCGAACCACTCACTTCCTCCTTTACAAGATGATATCGACCTCCTTTCCTTTAATTTTGTAATTACTTCTTCAATTACGTTTCTTGTTTGTCACTAGGGACAATGCTTCTGACGTGTCCCATCCGGGAGTGCCGGATGGGACTAGGTCACGGCTGTTATTGTACACTTGTATAGATTATTTCCTTGTAGATGGCACTTTCTGACACGACAACAGGGTCAAACGCTGCTGGTGGGAACGTGTATCCCGCCAGAACGGGTTTTATGTAATAAGTGCCACTGCGTATGGTGCCCGAAATACTGCCAGTAGTACCGGTGGTGAAGGTTCCTAGAAGCGTAACACCATCCTCTGCATAAACGGATATGACCACATTTGCAAGAGAGTTACCGGCAGCATTTTTAACCCTGACGGAGACATGAACTGAAAGTGCCACCGTTGGGGATCCTATTTTAACCTCTCCGCTCGGATAAGTGACTAATCCGCTAACAGTAGCTGGTGGAGTCACAACCGTTCCGGTAACGGTGCTTGGTGGGTATGCTACGCCGCCAACAACGGTGCCTGGAGGGTAGTTGACACCGGCGATAATAATGCCGTCCGGATAGGTTATGCCGCCGACGACTGTTCCGGTCGGATAAACAACTCCGCCGATTACTGTGGCATACGGAGAGGTTACACCACCGATCACAGTTCCGTTCGGGTAGGTGATGCCGCCAATTATGGTGCCCGGAGGATAAGAAATACCACCAATTACGGTACCTGTGGGATAGGTAACGTTTCCGGTAATCGTTCCCGGCTTATTAGATACAAAGTCGAGTCCGGTAACATCTGCACCGTTAACTGTAACGCTCAGAGTGTCGGGTGTAAAGAGGTACCCGGCCAGCGCTGGAGTCAGGTTGTAACTGCCGTTCACAATGTTTGAGAAGGAGTAGTCTCCGTTTACGTCGGTAACGGCACTGCCGTAACCCGAACCGATTAAGGTGATAACGACATTAGGAACTCCTGTGCCGTTATATGTAACCTTGCCGGTTAATGTGTAATAGGTTACAGGAGGTACGTTACTTGGCGTAGTCACCGTTGCTACGTTACTGTCAACAGAATTTATGCGCCCTGCACTGAAAGCAACAACCTTATATTTATAGGCAGTGGCTGGAGAAGTTGTCACGTCTGAATAGGTGACTCCGGTTGTTACAGTATCAAGAAGTGAATACTCGCCGGATGAAAATGCGCGGTATACGAGGTACCCGGTAACAGTGCCGGAGCTTATTGTTGAGGCTCTCCAGGTAAGGGAAATCGGCGAGTACGTTGAGCCAACCGTAGCAGCCAGACTGGTAGGTGCAGTGGGTGCTGTAGTGTCGTTCACCCCGACCGGGTCAAGGCTTACTGGCGTTGTTTTCAAGGTTGTTATCGATGATACAATTGCAGTGCTGGGGGTGTATGTTGCCGGTAGTGATCCGGTCAGAATCAATTGTGTAGATATGCTCCCAATATTTGAAATCAGCTGGTCCGATGTTGTACCGAGGCCGCCGGTTGCGGCCATTTTAATAACGAGGGCTTCAAGTGAAATAGTTGCATTTACGGCCTGAACCGCTTTTATTGATACCTGAAGATCCTGCTGAGCTTTTGTCGTACTTACATCATTTGCTTTCTTGGGCAAAACTGTTTGGGAAAACTCTACTCCGAATAGTGATTCAAGAGCGATTAATGCCGTCTTGATGTTGTGTGAGGTAAACCCGGTTGCGCCAAAGTTTTGCTCGACAAACAGGGATGCTGTTTCCGACGCGAAGTTAATCATAGTGGCGGGGATTTTAGCTAGCTGTACTGTTGTATCAGGAAGAATAACCCTGATTACCGTTGTTGTGTATGGAAGCCCGACCAGCTTTGCGACCACAGGTACAGTTGCTTTAATCATAACTGAACCGGTGTATGATGCCGGAATTTGCAACAGATAATATCCATTCACATCACTTAGAACCGTCGAGCTTAACGGAGCGCTTAAGTTGGCCACTCCACCCACGATTGGATATGCCACCACCGATGCACGGGCCAGCGGTAGATTTGTCGATATGTTCGATACTATTCCGCTAATCTGTTTTTGATCAGCGAATTGAATTGGAGTTTCACTATTACTACCGCACCCTTGGAGCAGCAGTGATAGCGTTACCAGCAGCATCGCTCCAATTGTAAACCTCTTCAAGTTAATCCGCATAACGGGACTCCTCCTTCTGTTTATCCTTAGGTGCTGTTGATTATTTATAAGAATCAGTGCTGTTTATTTTCATGCATTTACTACTCTGTCGCCTTCCATATCCGTTGCATCAAGGAGGAGTTATAACCCCACCACCCCCGCCTCCTGGCTGAGAAGCCAAGAAGTCCTGCACATTCAAGATATTTCCTGTCAAAGAAAAGCTGCTGTTATAAATGATGGTAGTACCAATAACTGAATTACCACCTGTTGTTTTATCGTAAGCATAAACCGTGCTTGTACCGGTTGCTGTACCGGGGCCACTAATAGTGAAAGTAGCACTTTCTGTCGGATTGAATACGTATGTCGTACTTGCTGGCGTCATTACGTAGCTGCCGACGGGAATACCGGTAAATGTAAAGGTACCGGTGCTGTCCGTTTGAACAATCTTCCCAGTATTTGCCGGTGTAACCGTTGCACCATGAAGACCATCCACCTCGTATATTGTAAAACTGGCTTCGTATAGACCAACGTAAACACCGTTTATTGGTAATGCTGTGTCCTTGTGGCTGATTTTACCGGTTATCGTATACGTATCGGCAGCCGGTGGAGGCGGTTCAGCACTTGTACCGCCGCCTCCACCGCCACAACCGGGCAAGAGCATAAAGGCTGCCGACAAGACTAGTAATGCTATACTTTTAAGCTGTCTTATCTTCATACCGGGACGTCCTGCCTTTTTAGCTAATTATCAAAGTGCAGCGATCTCTACTCGAATTAGTATCTGTACCACGGAGAACCGTTCACTGGTGCCTTGGTGTGGCATGATACGGCACTGCATGTCTGCGACGTTGAATCGTAACTTCCGATCTTTGTACTACTCCCCCCGATGGTATTACCCGGGGACGTAAATGTTTTAGTGGCTACACCACCATAGTGCTGCTGTTTGGTAAGCTTCCATGTTGCATGACAGTCAGTACACACGGCTCCTCTTATGACGTTGAGGTGCCTGGCGTGCTGATTTGTTCCTGTAACATCGTCAAAACCGGCGGCAGCATATCCGGAGTAGTAGCTGTTGTATTCCGGTGTGTATTTGCCGGTACCCAGTGAATGGCAGGTCGCACAATCTGTAATGGCAACTCCCCAGAGAGGAGTGTCTTTCCCACCATGGCAGCTTACGTTTTTACAGGTGACGTCACGAGCTGGGTTATACTCATACGTCGGATCTGCAACAGCGCTTCTTGCCCTAAAGTCTGATGTAATCGACAACCGTGCATCATCAAGCATACCGTGTGCTGGTGTGTTGTAACCGAAGCCTTTGTGGCACGTATCACAGGTTACGGTTGCCAGAGTGTCATGGGAGTCGTGGCTTAATTTCATGTTGGGGAAAGTAGTACCGTTAGGTGGAGCCCCGTGGCAGGACGTACAATCAGAGGCAGCAGCACCTACAGGAGCACCATTGGTGTGGCACTTTGTACATGCAACTTTTGCTATCCCGCCTCTAAAATCATCGCCATGGCATGACTTACATGGCCCTGAATTAACTTTTGCTACTGTTTTGTGCGTTGCAGTCCAGCCCACCGGATGCCCGCTTTCAGGACCGAAAACTGAAGCAGAGTTCTTGTCGCCGCAGCCGCCAAGCGCAAGTGCCAGGATTGCAGTAAAAATTATATGAGATGGTTTTATTTGTGACATGACGCACACCTCACATTATTCTGGCGCCCGTGACATTTGACACACGATGCCGGATTAATTCTGCCGTCGATTTTGTGCTGGCTCAGATAGTCACCGCGGTGGGGAAGGTTCCGCTGCGGGTCGCTGCTGAATTTTTCACTTGGTTTCAACTCATCTTTACGAGTATGGCAGTCCGTGCAGAATGATTCCTGGTGGCAGCTGCTGCATGCCTGACGTGAAGCTGTGGCATAAAAACGATGCTTAGCAATAAAATCAGGAGCACGGTGGTTCAGTGACGCCCACGAATCTGTGTGGCATTCTGTACAGTCAGGCAATGAATACGTTTTTCTTACATCTTCAGGATGGGTGGTCGGCAGACTGGTTGTGCCGGCACAGGCGTATAACAGCCCCATCAACAGTAAAAGTACAGACATGATTCCGATTTTATTTTTCACTCTTTTTCCCCCCTTCAGCAACTAACTTTGTGTCAAAGCTGTAGGTTGCCTTCACCAGCCCGCGAACCTCGTTGTAAAAATCGGGGTTTTTGGAATATTCGATGTCAGCCCCGACCTTTAATTTACGGTTGATTGTGTAGCCGGCAGCGCCGGTGATTGAATAACTGTTGTTGCTGCCGTTGATGCTTTTGTCATAGTTTATGTTCATTGCATCAAGAGTCAAGTCCATCTGGTCAATTTTAGTGGAAACAAAGGCGCGGAGTTCAGTGTAGCGCAGTCTGTCTACGCCTCCATCCATGAAATGCAGCGAGCCGCCCACCACATACGAGTCAGCCATCGTGTAGCTGGCCTTGCCACCAAAAAATGCGGCATCACCAGATTTGTCGTAGTTGTAGAATTTGTAATCTGCCGTCAGGGCAAGATTACTTACTCCCGTGTAGGACACGCTGGCGCCAGCGAAGGTCTGCTTGTCATTGTTTTTCCAGACCGGGTTGGTCAGGCTCAATGCGCTAGTGGTAACGCTGGCAAGGTAATCCTTGATGTTTATCTGTGAGTAATCAACACCGATACGAAGGGAGGACAGCGGAGTGTAGGCCAGAGCATAGTTGTTTTCCATCCAGCCGTTGGTGATGGAGTTGTACGCTGAACGACCGGTAATATCAACCTGGCTAAACGGCCTGACCCATAGATCGAGGCCTTCCTCTTCGCGGAAAACACTCTTATCTTCGCGAAAATTTTTAAGGGCGCTCAGTCCCACCGTATAATATTTACTGTTTGTATGGGAGATTCGGGCACCGTAAATAAGCGCTCCTCCCTTATTGCTTGTTTCCGTCATAACGGAATTCCCGACAAACGCAGACGCTCCGAAGCCGTAATCAAAATCGCTGCGCAGGTAGACACCGTCAAACCGTTCAGCGGCGACGCCCTCACTTATGAACTGACGCCCAAGAGTTGCAACTGCATTACTTTTCGGAGCCCGATAGGTAAGATACGCGTATTGAAGATCCCCCTCTGCTGAGCTGGAGCTGGCAGTTGACTTATCAGCCAGATCCGCACGACCCCAGGCGCCGAGGTGAAACATCACCCCAGAACCATCACTACGGTTGTCGACCATACTGAGACGCAGGTACTCATAGGCCGGCAAAATGGTCTTTTTGGCTCCCATGTTGTCTGTTGTTGACCGCATACGGAAGATTGTGTTGGACTCCCCTGAAAATGAATAGTCAGAAGCCATAAGCGGTAACGAACAGAGCAGCGATGAAGCCAGCACTGCCATCCCTATTCCAAGGGGTAAACAGCTTTTTTTCGCGTTATTTCGTTTCAAAATATTCCCTCCTTTCCGGAAGATGCGTTCTACTGAACCATGATATGGTGAATATGTTTTGAGGCGTGCGCTGCAACCGTTTAGATCTCCTTTCTGTCGTTGCGTGTCCGGTCTTAGCTTTGCCTTTATAAATTATGTGATTTCCCCTAATTAGTTACTGCTATCTAGCTCTTATCGGTTTCTATGGTCAGCCGCCCGTTTTTCTTCTTTTTATTGCGAATACACGACCTGCCATCTGGTGAAATAACTGTATGACCAGTGAAATAACGACATCCTGACCAGTAGCCCAGCAAGCCACAAAAGACAGTTCGCCGGAACAACGTCGCCATAACCACTTGAGGTATCGGCTTATTGTTTTGTCTTTGAGTGGGACTGCATCAACAAATTGCAAGTAACTTACTTATCTGATTACTTGTGTCTCGGAGTTAGAGCACAAATCAGGCCAACAATTACCATCCTTGAAAACTACTCAAAAAAAAACAGACGGGCGTTTCTAGCATGATGTTATTAGTTTCTGGGCGTGCACTCAGTTTTTTGAATTGGTGCATATATACTAGTCCTCACGGGAGGTTTCTGTACGTGATTAGCATTGGTTTGTTTTTTATGGACACCATCTATTCTTCCTCACTCTCGCGCACTCGTTCTCTTTTAGCCCGCCTTGCAGCTCTTGCCGACACATTCTTCGGTTGTGCCTCCACTACGGGGGCCGGAGCCTGCTGTTGGACAACGGCTGCCGGTGTTGGCGCCGGCTGCTGGACAGCGGCCACCGGTGCTGGTGGCACATTGGCGATCTTCTGCTCTCCACTGCCGGCGGGCGATCCTGTACGGGAATCCCCCGCTTCCGGATACAGCGCCTTTGCCCGACTCTTGTACCGGTCAGGAATGTCATATTCCCTGTTAGTGTAGTGGGCAATTCCAGCGGAATCATTCCACCGGTACACTGTACCAAACGCCGGCGATGAAACCAGAAGTATGGCTATTATCAGACTTTTCATATGGTACCGCACCTTTATAATACTGCAGAATAGTACCTATATAGACCTGAGTTTCCGGCGGGGAAGATATCACACAACATCCTGAATGTACAGGTGGTATTCTCTCAAACCGAATAGAGAATATTGCATCCCAGAGACCAGTCATATGCTGCAACATTGACAAACAGGCTATCGCATTATTATAGTGCAGTCGTACCCTATTATCACCGCCGGAGGAGTAACTCGTCATGCCGATGTATGAATACCGTTGCACAAGCTGCGACCACCAATTTGAACTGCGCCAGAAATTTTCTGACCCGCCAGCCAGCCAATGCCCACAATGCGGCTCTGCCGTTGAAAAGATGATCTCATCAGCAGCCTTCAGCCTGAAAGGTGACGGCTGGTTCAATACCGGCTACTGCCCGAAAACCGAAGCGCCAAAACCGGCCGGCTGCGGCGGCTGCGCCTGTTCGGGTGAGTAGAACCAGGCTGTTCAACACGGAGACACAGAGACACCGGGACACTGAGAAAACCGGGATACAAGGCTTTCTGTTTTAGTTTTCCTCTGTGTCTCGGTGCCTCTCTGTTTCAATATTCTTACTAGCCACCATCCCCGGAGCCCACCCATGAAGGTTAAAAAAGCTGTTTTCCCGGTTGCCGGCCTCGGCACCCGCTTTCTCCCCGCCACCAAATCATCCCCCAAGGAGATGCTGCCGCTGATTGACAAGCCGTTGGTGCAGTATGTGGTGGAGGAAGCGGTCGCCTCCGGAATCGAGCAGATTCTTTTCGTTACCGGCCGCGGCAAGCATAATATTGAGGATCACTTCGATATTTCCGTGGAGCTGGAAGCGCACCTGTACGATAAGGGGAAGGATCGGGAGCTATCGCGGGTACGTGAAATTGCCGAGATGGTGGACATCTTCTACGTGCGCCAGCGGCAGGCCATGGGGCTTGGCCATGCCATCCTCTGCGCCAAGGATTTTGTCGGTAACGAACCTTTTGCCGTTTTACTCGGCGATGACATTGTCGACACCAATGGCAGCGAACGTCCCTGCCTCAGGCAGCTGCTGGATGTGTACGATCAGCGGGGCGCTTCCGTGCTGGCGCTGGAAAAAGTGCCGATGGACAACATCTCCGCCTATGGCTGCGTGGCGGCATCCCAGTTGGACGAGCGGACGTTCCGTGTGACCAACATGGTGGAAAAACCGTCCCGCGATGAAGCTCCATCCGACATGGCAATTATCGGCCGTTACATCCTGACGCCGCGTATTTTTGAGATTTTGCAGGATCAGGAACCGGGAAGGGGCGGCGAAATCCAGCTGACCGATGCCATTTTGAAATTGTCGAAAGAGGAAGAGGTGTACGGCTGTCTGTTTGAGGGGCTGCGCCACGATTGCGGCGATAAGCTCGGCTTTTTGAAAGCTACCGTTGATATGGCGCTTAAACGGAAGGAGTTCAGTGCCGAGTTTGAAGCATATCTCCGCCAGCGGTTGGCGTGACACCGTATCGGTGAATGCTGTTCCTCATGTAAGGTAAGATATTGATTTCTCCGTTGCTCCGTTGCTCCGTGTTATTCGAACTGCCGTTTTCAGAATAAAAAAGGCGGGCCCGACATTCGGCTCGCCTTTTTCTTATTATCAAGTATCATCCCGCCGGTTATTTTTCCTCGCCGACAGACTTTGACGTATCTCTTCTCGGTTCCCACCCCTCCCACACATATGCCGGATCCATCATCGGATCATAATACCCCGGTTGCGGCACCATGCAGAAAGCGGCTTCCGCTATCCCGATTACGCCGCGATACAGAGTCATTC
>Ga0007792_10001058_pt1 | contig 10089 bp, 8 predicted proteins | sample CryBogmetaGMA6M_FD_60371 | JGI IMG/M metagenome (GOLD analysis project Ga0007792, IMG submission 60371) | Freshwater microbial communities from Crystal Bog, Wisconsin, USA - MA6M | ecosystem: Environmental > Aquatic > Freshwater > Lake | place: Crystal Bog, Wisconsin, USA | collected 2009-07-06
GCTGTCACGGGTGCGGGAGCAGGTTGCGCAACTGCCGGTTCCTGAACTTTAGCTGCAACCGGTGCCGGAGGCACAGCCGCTGGCGCAGGAGTAGAGGCCGCGCCTTTCCCCACGGGAATAGATTTCCCGCACTTCGGGCACTTGACTTCAGCCGGCATCCGTCCCGGATGCGCCTTGATTTTCAGCTTCGCCTTGCAACTTCCACATTCGATGGGGATCAGGTCCATGTCGTACTCCTCAGTTGATAAATCAATGCCACTGACAATCAAAGCAATGGCTTAATAAATATCAGTGATGCCGCTAATAGACAATGCATATTGTTCCTGATGTTCGCCATTTCGCCACCTTGGGGCTTGTGTGTTCTGGATTGCATTAATAGGTGCTGGCATCTACAGTTTGCGTCATTAGCGGGCAGAGCAATCCGCTTCATGTGTCGGTGGAGGCAGGGTGGGTTCGGAATTGGATGAAAGGACAGGGTCACGTCATTGAACGCCAAGGGGATTTGGTTGCAGGGAATTTCCCTGGCGGGGATGCTGTTGTCGCGGCGTGGCCGGGAGCGGTATCTGCTTGGATTTTTTGATCAGGGACTGCAGTCCGGCGGGCTGTTCTTGATGACCTTGTTCTGGGGCCGAATGATGACGGGTGAGGAGTTTGGTGTGTTTGCCCTGGGACAGGTGGTTGCCCTCTATGTGGGTGCACTCCATGTTAGTCTGTTGGCTGAGCCATTTTCCGTGAATTTCGCCCGTTTCGCCGGAGAGGAATTGTCCTCCTATTTACGGTGGGCAATTCGTTTTCACTGGCTCCTGTGCGGAGGTGCGTGTGTCATTCTACTTGGGCTTGCCGGGATATTTGCCCTCGCGGGCTCATCCTGTGGCGCAAAAGTGCTGGTTTGTGCGGCGTTATGTGCTCCGGCGTATTTCACCCTGTGGCAGACGCGCGGAGTGTGCTATGCCCGGGTTGATCCAGTACGCGCGTTGAAAGGGACCCTGATGTTTCTGGGAGTGTTGGGGTGCGGAATCACGCTGATTCATGCTCTTCGGCGCGATGATGCCTGTCTGGCCATGGTCGTGTTCGCCCTGGCGGTGGTTCCTGTGGGACTGTTGTTTCCCCGGGATCTGGCCGCATCGGATCGGTCGCGAGAGCAGGGATGGTGGCGAGACCATTGGGGGTATGCAAAGTGGCATCTGGGAGGGAATCTCATGGCGGGATTCGGGAATTTTATTGCCTATCCCGTCCTGGCCTACTTCGGGGGAGTCAAGGCGGGTGGCGCCCTACGGCTTGTTGAAACGCTTTATGCTCCAGTCAACCAGGCATTGACCTCCTTGGCGCTAGTGGTGTTACCTCGCCTCTCGGATGCTCGGGAAGAAGGCGGGATGGTCAGCGTGGTGGCGTTGTTGCGACGGGTTCGCTGGGTTCTTCTGGCCGGCCTACTGCCCTTGCCGGTGCTGGCGATTTTCTGGGGGGATTGGGGAATGCAGGCCTTGTTCGGAGCGGACAAGGGGAGCGGGCTGGGGCTGGCCACGATCCTGTTTTCGGGGATCATCATTGGGCGAGTGCTTCTGGACTATGGTCCCGTGATGGTGCTGCGCGTCGCGCGTGACACGCGGGCGTTCTGGGTGAATGGATGGATCGTTGGGGCGGCGGCGGGATTGACCACCGCTATTGCTGCGGCATTTTCGATAGAGTGGGTGATTGTGTCCAGGTTTTGCGTGATTCTTGTGTCTTGGTGCGTTTTTATGCGCTATATGAAATCGAATCTTTTTGGGAATTCGTTATGATGCCATCTTTCCTTCAGTCCTTTTTGCGATGGGGTCTGATTATTACCGTGGCATTAATCGTCGGGGTCTCCGTCGAAAACTCAAGGCAGGTTGTGTGGGTATTTGCCGGAATTCTGACTTTGATCGCGGTCTCATTGACCCGGATGCGGCTTGAGGGGCTGGTGATTTGGTATGTGGTATTTGTCTCCGTGGTGCATTTGGTTAAGCGGATGTTGTTCATTGGCGGTCCCGTGGACTTGGGGGTTTATCACCAGGTTCAGGGCACCCCCTATCTCCTGTTGCTGGTGATGCTGGGGCTTTCTGTGGGCCGCTTTTCAAGGCTCAGATGGGTGGCTGCCGATTTCCTTGTCGCCACGTTTTTTTTATTGGGGGCAGGCTACACGATCTGGCAATCCGCTGCGACTGGATCCATGATGGAGGGGCTGGTGTCGCTGGTTCGGTATAGTGGCGCGACCCTGGGGTACTATGTGGGGCGAACCTTGAACGCCGAGGTGTGGCTCTCAATGAGAAAAGTGCTTTTCTGGATATTTGGGTTGGCTTTGATCTTGGCGCTGTGGCAGTTTGCCATGGGGCCGACACCTATTGATTGCATGTGGGCCCGTTGCACCGCTGATTCCTCAATTCAGGCGTACAAGGTGGTGGCGAGCATGGCGGGGATTGAGCCCATGCGTGCCTATGCAACCTTTGCAGATCCTCTGGCTTGGGGTTTATTTGTGACTTTCGTTTGGATGGTAGCGGAAGCGGCTTCCGAAATCCGGAAGGAAAGCACCATGCGCAAAGCTATGCGGCGCATTTTTTTCTTAGGCATCTTGTCCCTCACGCTGTCGCGCTCGTGTGTTCTTGCAGGCGGGGTTATGTTGTTTTTTCATTGGATGTTGCGAATCCGCATGACCAGTCGCCCGCTTCTGTTGCTTTCAATATTTGCTGGTGCTTTTTGTGGGGTGGTGTGGATTGTTGAGTACTTGCTTGAGAACGTTCTTAAGGCTTCCTGGTTTCCTGAGTTCGCCTCGCCTTTTCTGTCCCGGATGTTAGATGTGGGTACGCTGACGCAACGCGGTTATGCAATCGATGAGTGGGTTCGTGCCGTTCAGGACTATGCCTTCTCTGGTGTGGGGTGGCATGAGCAGGCGAGCCTGACTCTCGGTATCGGATCATCAGTGGCCTTGTTCCAGTCTCATAATGGCATCATCAGCCTGATGCTGGTGGTCGGCGTTCCGGGTTTGGCTTTGGTGGTGGCCTGGTTCTTCATGTGGATGCAGGGCGTGACCCGCGCCTTGGAGGGTGCGACTACAGAGCGGAGCATCACGTTGCAGTGGGCTGCTGCGATGGTGTTTGGATATGCATCCACCCTTTTTGTTAGTGGGCAACAATTCATGAATGAATTTTTTTGGCTGGTGGTGGGTTGGTCCACCACCATGACGATTCAGACTCGGGGCCTGCAGGAGGCAGGAGCGGCTGAGGAAGGACAAAATCCGTGAATTTTCTTTTCGCCAAGGAGGTTGGGTTCATTCGTTATGTCGCGCGACGATGTTTTTGGCGCGCCATGCGCCTGGCGGGATGTGGCGATTGCCTTTTGAGGTTGCCGAACGGTGTGGTTTTTCCAGTTTCACGGAAGTCTTTCTGTGCAGCGGATATCTATGTGACTGGAGGCACTCTGGATTGGGGCACGGAGTGGATTCTTGCGGCTTATCTTTGCCGTCGGTCTAATAGTGTGTTTGTGGATGTAGGTGCTAATATCGGATACTATTCCGCGCTCTTGTCTCCCTATATCGCTAAGGGGTATGCGTTTGACCCAGATCCCCGCAATCTGGAGGCTTTGGCGAGGCTACACGTTCGACATCCTCAAATTGAGGTGATTCCTATGGCGGTGTGCGAGCAGGACGGAACGGCAGCCTTCACGCCGGGGGAGGAGTCCAGTCTGTCGTCCTTGGGAGGAGAGGGGCCTTCCACTTTTAGCGTGCCGTGTGTTACATTGGATAAGTTCTTCGCGACAAAAACGGATGATGTGGCCGCCTTAAAGATCGACATTGAGGGGTTTGATGTGATGGCCCTGAAGGGTGCGATCCAGATGATCCAACGTTGCCGTCCTGTGGTCGCGATGGAATTCAGCATCGAGACAGGGAAGCCAAATTCAGTCAATGCTTTGCTGTCCTTGTCTGAAGAGCTCAGGATGGATCTCTACGCCATTGTCAGGCTTGATCAATCGATGTGGCGTTGCTCCTATGAGTTTGCTCCCTTGACGCCCGATACGGTGCAGAGTGAATGGTTTAAGATGGTGCTACTTGTTCCTCGGGAAGATTCGTTGTTTCCTGAGCTGATGCGATCACTTCCGGTGAGATGGAGCAGTTCCCTTCTTGCTGGCGTTTCTGGGCAGGGGATTCAGGCGGCATTCCTGCGCGGGCGGGTGAACTTATGAATATTGGTGTGTTGGTTCTTTCAGAGGTTTTTCGGATTCGGATGGAATCCTTGGAGGCCTGGTATTTGGTCTGCATGGCCGCGATCCATCGGATCAAGCGCCTGTTGTTCGTGTTTGGTCCTGTCGAGCAATCCGTTTGCCGTCTGGTTCTGGGCACTCCGGTCACGCTCTCGGAAAACTCCACAGGGGACATGCCATGAAGATCGGTATTGTGGCTCTCCATATGGATCCCTGGAGAAGTGGCGTTGATGCGTCGCTGTATTCCCTGATGGAGTGCTGGAGGGGTGAACATGAGCTGACTCTGTTTCATTCCTCTATGAACCCTGCGGCCCTGCAAAGCGGTGTGTCGTATGTCAGAATTCCCGCGATTCCCTGTTATCGATTCAATATTGAAGCGGCCAGCTACGCCCTGCAGTGGCGCCGACGGCTCTGTGAGTCCGGGGGGCGGCTGGGAATGGATGTGCTATACGGCAACCATCTTGGATTGGGTGGGTATGATGCCTTGACCGTTCAATTTTGCGCCCATGATTACCTTGAGGTGATGCGTGGCGAATGGCTCGCTCAGCGCTCGGTCACTGACCGGATGAGATACTTGTATCGACAACTTGAATTCAGGATTACAGCGAGGATCGAGAAGCGTGTTTTGGGATCTCCCGATATCGGAAAGGTTGCGGTTCATGCGGTCTCCCGTTCAGTCGCGGAGGCAGTCTCGTCAAGATTTCCACGGGTTCAGCCGGTGGTGATTCCCAACCCGGTAGATCTTTCCCGGTTCGAGCCGGGGTGCGGGACGGGTGAGTGTTTTCCGTGGGATGAGGCGGGTAAGTGCATGCAATGGGCGCCCGCTGTCTGGCGCATGCTCTTTGTCGGGGGAGGGTGGGAGCGCAAGGGGTTGGCAAGCGCCATCAGGGCGCTTCGGTATTGTAACCCTTCGGTTGTTCTGGCTGTTGTGGGGAAGGGGCCTGTGTCCTTGTATCGGTCGTTGGCAAGACGGTGGGGGGTTGAGCAGCGGGTTCATTTTGCTGGCCCCAGGCAGGATGTGGCCGATTGGTTCAGGGGGGCGCATCTGTTTGTTTTTCCTTCCACATATGAGGCGATGCCAATTGTCTGCATTGAGGCGCTTGCGGCCGGGTTGCCGGTCTTGTGCGCGCCGTTCAAGGGAACGGAAATGTTTCTGCAAGAAGGGGTCAACGGCTTTGTGGTCGCCTCGGATGAGGCAATCGGTGAGCGGGTCGAAATTTTGAGACAGAACGCGGAGCTTCATGCCACGATGCGGGAAGCGGCCCGGCGCAAGGCAGGTGAGTTCGCTGCGCCTGTTATTGCCCGGCGGATGATGGCATTTCTGGAATCGGCGCGCCCTGATAAACGGTGGCCAGGAGCGAGAACCACATGACGTCAGGACATATCGCGTTGCAGGGGGTCAAGTTGGTAGTGGCATCGACCCATACCGCTCCCTACAAAGCGTCCGTTTGGCGACATCTGAGCGAAGTGTACGGGGTGGATTTGACGGTGCTTTATGCCGCAATGCACGGCGCCGAGCAATACAACGATCCGCTTTTCAATCGGCCGATACTGTGGGATGTCCCTGTTCTGGAGGGTTATCCCTGGAAGCGGCTGCATAACCGCCCAATGGCATGGTTAAACCGGCGCTGCGCATACAATGTGCCGGGCCTTGAGCAAGTCCTGGCCGAAGGACGATTCACGCATCTGCTTCTTGAGGGCAAGGAGTATCTCTACTACCACCAGGCCTTGAGGGCAGCAAGAAAGCTCGGCATGAAGACCTTGTACAGGGCTGAATCCCATCCGGCCAAAGGCAATTGGATTCTGGAGCAGATAGCCAGGGCTAGCCGCCGCGCGTGGTATCGGGGAATAGACCACTTTCTGTGCGTCGGCCGATACCAATACGAGGAATACGCGGAGTTCGGAATTGGACGCGACAGGATGTTTTTCTCGCCCTACTGCGTGGATGATGAGAGGTTCAGCGCGCAACACAACGAGGCTATGGTCCATCGTCAGCGTATTCGACGCGGCTACGGGTTTTCGGATGACACTCTGGTGGTCGGCTATTCCGGGAAATTGTACGATCGAAAGAATCCGATGGAGTTGGTGCGGGCAATGGGCCAGTTGCCGGAAGGAGCGCGGCTTGGGCTGCTGGTCGTTGGGGATGGACCTATGCGCGGGGAGGTTGAACAGGTGGCGCGGGCCACGAGCAAGGGGCCTCTTGCGTTCACGGGCTTTCTAAACCAAAGCAAGCTGGCTGAGGCCTACACGGCCATGGACATGTTTGTCATGCCGTCCCTGTGGGAAACATGGGGGCTTGTGCTGAATGAGGCTATGATATGCGGGTTGCCGGTAATCGCCACAACAGGGGTCAATGCTGCTCGTGATTTGATTACGGATGGGGTTAACGGCTTCACCTATGCCTCTGGAGATGAGGCCGCCTTGGCGGATCGGATCCTGCGTGTGGCAGCCTCCGTTCGGTCGGGAGGCGTCATGGGTGTGGCAAGTCAAATGCTTATCCGTGACTATTCCGTTACCCGTGCTTGCCGGGGAATCGTCGAGTCTTTGTGCGCATAGCCCATTCAGTCTTGGCATAATGGACAAAAAGTGGTCTCCGTGGTATTTTTTGAACATAAATAATAGTCGTTATAATGGCAGAAACCAAAGTATACATTCTGATTCCGGTTCACAATCGCCGAGCCACTACACTCAAATGTTTGCAGGCACTCGATCGCAATGGCGACTTGCAGCGTTATACGGTCGTAGTGATTGATGATGGTTCTACGGATGGCACGGCTACAGCCATTCGCAGTCACTATCCCATGGTGACAATTTTGCCAGGAACGGGTGACTTGTGGTGGACAGGGGCAATCGCCAAGGGGATGCATCATGCCGCCCGTGAATCGGCGGATCAAATATTCTGGCTCAATGATGACTGCCACCCAGAACCAGGTTGCTTATCACTCCTTGTGCAATTTCTGCAGGACCGTCCAGGAGCGATCGCTGCGCCTACTTGCGCCATCTCGGCAACAGGTGCGGTCGTGGAAACCGGGTGCCGAGGGCGACGGCGATTAATGGCCGCTCCCGGCAAAGTGGTGCAGGTGGACAATTTGAGCGGCTATTGCGTAGGGATGACTATCGCGGTCTACCATCGCCTCGGCACTCCCAATCCTAAGCGATTCCCCCACTATTCCGGTGATGATGTTTACACCATGCAGGCCAATCGGGCGGGATTCCCCATTTATTTGCTTGGCGATGCTCACGCCACCTTACACGACTTAGCCACCCCAGAATACGGATTTACCGCCCACATCACCGCACGCCTTGGGGGAAGCCCATCCTTTTCGATGGTTTTTCTCGCAAAAAAATCGCGCTATTACTTGCCCACCCAATTCTTCTACCACATCGCAAAATATGGTCATTGTTTTGGCGTACCGTTATTCTTGCTTAAGTTTGCCGGATGGGTGTGCAAGTACGTCGCTGTCTCCGCATCCCGGAGACGATTGCCGAGGAGTCCATAGCTTACTTTTTCGACAGTTAGACGCATCCAGCATCCGGTCAATTGCGTCCAGTTTTTCGGCATATTCCCGGTAATCCGCATTCCTACATACTTCTGGAAGTTCTCGCCTCAACACCTGCTCTTGGTCTATAAATCGCAAGTTGGTGTGTCTCCCCTTGCTTCGTAACTTGGGTTATAACACACCGATTTTGGGCAATGCACCGTTTTTGACGGCCTTTGCCCATTTTCCTTTAACCACTTCATTCACGCCAGTCACAAGAGAGGACTTATGGGACAAGCTCTGTCTACAAAAAATAAATCCTGTTCTGTTTGCGCATCCCAAACAACTTCATAATCTGCTGATTTTAACAAGGCAACTATCTGTTTATAATCCTCGATGCGGTTATTGTATTCAATACAGCCGCACCTGAATCGTCGATTACTAGACACCATCTGTTCAGCGATGGGAACTTCTCCGCCCTCAACATCAATTGAAATAAAATCAATCTGGTCAGGTGCCGAAGCTGAATCAAGTATGTCTTGCAACGCCATACAATCAACAGAAATACACTGGGCATTTTTTGTGTAGAAATTATGAGTTTCATCTAAAACTGATTTCAAGCCACCATACAAGCCAGCATCAATAAACTCCGCTTTACCCGGTTTTGATGATATAGCCTTGTTTATGACAATCGACTTTTCTCTTTTACCTAGAGATATTAAATACTTGTCATTAGGTTCAATCAAAATGCCTTTCCAGCCAAAGTGTTCTTCAAGATATACTGTATTTGAAAATGTAAAGCCGTCGTTAGCTCCAATCTCAATAAAGAAGCCCGCGCGAAATTGATTCATCAATAAAGCAAATATATCCTGGTTTAATTGTGTTTGAAATTCAGACGCAGGAAGATTTAATATTTTTCGTACAGTATGACATGATGTCCTCGCAAGCAGACTTGGTAATAATTCATTATCGATACAATATCGAATGGATGGGCGTTTTAATAATCCAATATTGACGATACCATCAATAATAATTTTTCTTATTTTCTTAATATTCATTACTTTAATAATTGTGATCTTTTGCGCTTTTTCAGTCTCATTTTCAGCATCTCAGGCCGCATAATCAAGCACATTGATGATGACGTTCATCTTTTTTGCATAGAGCGCTTTTCCCTCGGAGTTGTTTAATATTCTGGAGTGCCACAGAACTGGGCGAGGTCCTGCGAGGGCATCTGGAAATTACGGAATTAACTTTGAGCGATACCAAGGCAATGAATGCGGCCAGTAGGTTTTCTTGTATTTCTTTGCTTGGATGAACCATATCCAGGTCAGAGAATTCATCCGTTTTGGACTTGCCTCGACTGTCTTTTCAAGAGGGGGGGTATGATGTGCTCAGCCTCGCCCACTTTCCCTTTCCGTGCTACTTGCCACATCCGGAGCGCTTCTGTTATTCTCTCTTTTGCGAGGTGAATATTCCGGTCGGTTTGGACGGGTGTTGATCCGTGCCGCCTGAAATGGGATTTTTTCAGATTTGATCTATGGTTGACCGATAACGGCTGGCAATGAGGATGAATACCGCGATGTAGTGGTAGTCGGGAAGATGGGTTTCCTTGTGATTGACGTAGATGTGAATGCGATTTTCCGGGTTTCCGGTAGACTTTCATACAATCACGGATGGCGCTCAGTGATTGGCTAGGCCGGTCGCCAGCGCGCACTCCAGTATTTCACCTACGAGGTTATGCGGGATCGGGTGAGGAATCTATTCCGTGATGCGGGGATCGGCGGCTAGAATGGTTTTTCTCGAGATACAGAACAGATATCAAATCCGCGGTGGCGAGGATGGCGCGAGGGATGCGGAAGTCGGTATGCTGCGCGACCGCGGGCACAGAGTTGTGGAGTATGTCGAAAGCAGTGATGCGGTGGCATCGCTCGGTTTGGTGCGGACCTCCTGCAGGACGATCTGGTCGGTCTCGTCGTACCGGCGGATTCGCGAATTGATCCGCGAGGCGAAGCCGGATGTGGCCATCGTGCATAATTTCTTTCCCCTGGTCTCGCCGTCGGTTTTCCATGCCTGCCGGCGCGAGAAGGTGCCCGTGATCCTGGTGGTTCACAATTACCGGCTGTTCTGTCCTGCGGCCATCCTGTTCCGTGCGGGACAGGTTTGTGAACGCTGCATGGGCCGGTGGTTCGCATGGCCCGGAGTGCTGCTGGGTTGCTACCGGAATAGCCGAATGGCCTCTCTGGTGGTGGCCACCATGGTGGCGGTGCATCGTTGCCTTGGAACTTGGCGACGTGCTGTAAGCCACTATGTCTCTGTGAGTGAGTTTGCTCGCCGCAAGTGTATCGAGGGGGGGATTCCTGATAGCAAGGTGACTGTGCGGCCCAACTTCGTGTCCCCT